>Ga0137410_10001733_pt1 | contig 14884 bp, 12 predicted proteins | sample CZODoug1_16funga_FD_108878 | JGI IMG/M metagenome (GOLD analysis project Ga0137410, IMG submission 108878) | Vadose zone soil fungal communities from Angelo Coast Range Reserve, California, USA - CZODoug1_16fungal (Illumina Assembly) | ecosystem: Environmental > Terrestrial > Soil > Vadose zone... | reverse complement strand
TTGGGGTGAGCGATGGCATAGCGCCGCTGCAACACATTCATCTCAGCACGCGCTTGCTCCAAGGTGACTTGCGCCTTCAATCGAGCGAATCCTTTCAGGAGTCCTACTGTGCGCCAAGCCCCAGATGGAAGGGCGGACCATTCGGAAGGCCGAGTCACCCACATATCCACGTCAGCAACTGGAAAAGCAAAACCGGCTGGCAGAACGCCGATGATTGTATACGGGACCGCATCAATCGTGGCCGGCTTACCCACGACTTGAGGATCGCAATTGAACCGTCGTCTCCATAACTCGCTGCTGATCATCACCACAGGTTCTCCACCGCGCTTGTCCTCTTCTGGAAGGAAGCTACGGCCAAGGATCGGATCCGTACCTAGAATGGTCAGGAAATTGGCAGAGACTCGAGCTACATTTACAACCTCTGGCTCACCGGCGCCAGAAAGCGTGAAATTCTCCAGCGGTCCGAATGCCCCGAGTTCACTGAAGGATTGAGCCGACGCCCGCATCTCATCAAATCGTACCTCGTTGAACGCTTGATCTGTGACATTGCGGTGGGGAACTGTGAGGACGAGACGCACCAGCCGTCCCGGATCAGGATATTCCAGCGGCTTCAGGAGCACCGTACGGATCACGGTAAATATTGCTGTGTTCACACCGATTCCGAGGGCTAGCGTCAGGATAGCTACGGCGGTAAATCCTGGACTCTTGCGCAGCATCCGGAAGCCAAAGCGCGCATCGTGAATAACAGTGTCCATGAACCATCCAGGTGCTTGTTCGCGACATGCTTCGAGTGTTTGCTCAACTCCCCCGAATGCGATTGCCGCGTTTCTGCGCGCTTGATCAGGCGGCATGCCGGCGGCTATGTTCGTTTCGATCAGATGTTCGAGGTGAGAACGCAGCTCCTTATCTACTTCCTCAGGAGCCTTCCGCGTGACCAGAAAGCGGAGACGTGTTAGAAATTCTGTGAGCATTCGTCTTCTGCTAGACTCGCTGCAGAACAAGGGCTATTGCGTTTGTCAGACGATCCCACTTGTCCATTTCAGTCTGTAACTGCTTCTTGCCCGTCTGAGTGAGCGAATAGAATTTCGCACGTCGATTGTTCTCAGAAACACCCCACTCGGCCTTAATCCAACCTTTGTATTCCAATCTGTGGAGTGCAGGATATAAAGACCCCTGTCCAATTTGCAGCTCATCTTTCGACACCTGTTCAATACGTTCAGCGATTCCCCACCCGTGCATGGGAGCAAGCGCCAGCGACTTCAAGATCAGCAAGTCGAGCGTCCCTTGCAGAAGATCGGTAGATTGCTTCATCTCTCCCCTCGGCATTCGACAAGAGAGTGCCATCGGTTCCTGTCGAGTGTCAAGGGGTATCCTAGTGTGGATTTGGCACAGAATGCGCGACGCCCTCTCCGCCAATCGGCCGATTGAGTCTTCGGTAAGGACACCGAGTGACTTGTCAACTTCTCGCCCGCATGATAAATCCAGCGCCCGCTACTCTTAGATCAAATGGCGACTACGATGCTGTCACCAGCAAATTGCCGGAGACTATGCGCAGACCGCCTGAACCTTCACCTGCCGACCTGAGAAGCTTTGCAGGCTATCGTGATTGGCAATTGCGCACACAAGGCATCGCGTTCCTAGAAGCAGAACTGCGCAACGAGTTTTCGCAAAAGCCCGATGGAAGTGTCGGGGATTACGCAATACCTGGGTTTGTACCAGAAGCCATTATGGCGGGCGACCGCAAGCATGATTACTCCCAGATTCGCGTTCCTGTGCTTGCGTTCGTGGGATATCCAGAACTTCCCCAAGACCAGATACGGAAAAACAATATGAGCGACCCCCCGGAGCGGATAATTATCGAGGCGGTTTTTGGCACCTATGTCGGCATGACTAAAAATCGGATAAAAAGAATCAATAGCGCCGTCGGAGGCGCACGGGTGGTCGAGCTGTGGGGCGCGAGCCACTTCGTTTTTCTATCGAACGAGACCGACGTGGTGCGCGGACTGCACGCGTTTTCAAGAGATTTGAAGTAATTGCGTCGGGACGTACGACCAAGAGCCTGGGAAACAGCGTTCTCGTAGACTTGAAATCCGTCGCCAAATCTGGCCGGTCAAATGGGCGGGAACCCCACCTATCGAGCGTTAACCGAGTAACGAGGACGCTTTTGGCCCATCCCCAACGATTTTCGCGACGGGTTTCATGCAGTGCAGATAAGCTGTCGCCGGATGGTTGATGCAACGCAGAGCACGTAGGTTCCCAACCCCACAGGCGTCGCCAGTACAAGCCAGTAGGTCGATTGCCATCCCGTTTTGCGCCGGAAACGGAGCTGACTTCCTGTTGGTGCTCAACTCGAGAACGTTTGAGGAACCGATGCATGAAGCAAAGCAAATGACGACGGGGCAACCCGTTGGTGCGGCTTCACACACAGCGAATGGAATCCCTCCGCCGTGCGAATCGGCAGCAAGTCAAATCAATAACATAGCTTGGTGCCATGTCACCACCGCTCTGCCATAAATCCTAGCCATGTTTCGTTCGTAGAGTTCTGCCCGAACTCGGTCGCAACGTCCTGGATGTCATGAAAGATTGGAGCGTTCAGCCCCTGCACGGTCCTGATGGCTCACCCGTTCCTGCCCGCATCCTCTTCGATAGCAATTTCAAACTCTATTAGCGCCAGCTTGCTCGTATTTCTGCCTTACCACGTAGTTTTTCACCGGGAAGGTTCGAGCCGGAGATCGATACGCTGACGGATCAGTGATAGTCGGCGTCAGTTTCTTGGTGCACTGCTGGTGCACTATAACCTGCAAATGAGGCCATTCCAGCGCAACTGAGAGCACGTTAAATTACTGAAAACAGGTGAAAATCAGCGAGTGCAAACAGGGCAGGTAGGTTTAGCAAACCGCCGCATTCAGCCACTCTGCCACCTCTCCGCGGACGGATTCGGTCGAAACAGATCGACCGAATGACCTGAGTATATCATTAAACAGAGTTCGCCAAACGGAGTTGGTTTTTGTGATCAATGCCTATTTCCAGCTGACCGCTTGACTCTTCTCCTCGTCAAATGGGGTGAATCGGTTGTTCAGTCAGGATCCCGCCCTCGCGGGATGTGGATTCTTCCCTTTCGGATGTTTTGAACATAGAATGGCATTCGGGGCGAGTTGGGTCTCCGTAGAGGTGAGGTTAACACCGGCGAAGACGCCGGTTCCAATGACTCCCCTGCTTTGCGGTCCGAACCGCGAAAGTGGAGTAGCCCTCCCGCGAAACATTTCGACCCGAATGGGCGTATGTAGGGTAGAGGCAGTTGGTCTTGTATCTGTATCCCCGCGGAAGGATCGTTTTTGTGTATCAATTGAATTACGGTCTGCGGCGGAGGCTTGGCAATATAACGGCGGAGTGTTAGATCGAAAGGGAATCGAATGAAGACGTGGCATAAAGTGGCAATTGGCGTGGGCGCTGTGGTGGTGCTCGGCGGAATTGTTCTGTTCAGCGTGAACCAAGCAAATAAGGGCGTTGTCACCGTTCAAACGGCCAAAGTGGCCAATCAGGAGAGCCTAGTATCGCTGGTGACGGCCTCAGGCGAGATTAAGCCGACGACCTATACAAACGTGACTGCCCAGGGATATGGCAGAATCACCGAGATCTTTGTCAAGGAAGGCGACCACGTCAAGAAGGGTGACAAGTTGCTCCTGCAAGAGAATGTGCAGGCAAATGCAGACGTGCAAGCGCAGTCAGCGGCAGTCACTTCGGCAGAGTCCGGAGTGCAGGCTGCGGAAGCCAGCTATAAAGCAGCACAGTCGGATTTGATCTTGCAACAAGCCAACCTGGAGAAGGCCAAGCTAGATTACGACCGCGGCCAAGGCCTCTACAAGGATGGGCTGATTCCCAAACAGGATTTCGATCAACGGAAAACAATCTACGACGGGGCAGTGGCCACGGTCGACTCGGCGCGCGCGCGAGTGCAGTCCCTGAAAGCGCAATTGGATCAGACACGTTCTCAAGTGAATCAAGGCCGCGCCGTGCTGGTGCGGACGCAGGACGTTCTGCACAAGACCACGTACACATCTCCGATCAATGGGATCGTGAGCTATCTGCCAGAGCGCGTGGGCGACTACGTCGTAATGGGCATGCAGAACGCAAATGGCAGCTTCATCATGACACTCTCGGATATGTCGGTGGTGACAGCGGAAGTGAAGGTCGACGAGACGGACATCGTCAACGTGAAAATGGGCCAGGAGGCCGACGTGACGATCGACGCGGTGCCGGGAAAGATTTTCAAGGGCAAAGTGACGGAGATTGGATCGCAGGCGGTGCTGCGCAGCTCCGGACTCACAACCACGCAGACGACAACAAGCACTCAAGAAGCGAAAGACTTCAAGGTCGTTGTGACGCTGGCGAATCCGCCGGAAAATCTGCGGCCCGGTCTATCCACGACGGCCAAGATCAAGACGGCGGAACGGAAAAACGTCGTCGCCATTCCGATCCAAGCGCTGGCGGTGCGAACGCGCAAGGATCTGGAAGAAGCAGCCAAGAATGCAAAGAAGCAGGGCAGTTCCAATGTGACGCTGGCAGCGCCGCCTCCTCCAGCGCCGGGCGATCCCAAGAAGGATGAGGTGCAGGGCGTATTTGTGGTCAACGGAAAAAAGGCAGTGTTTCTGCCCGTCGAGACCGGCATTGCCGGCGTGACTGACATTGAGATCACCAAGGGGTTGAAAGCCGGTGACGAGATTGTGGTCGGCAGCTACAAGGCCCTGCGCACGCTGAAGCCGGAGTCTCAAGTGAAAGTGGACAACAGCGCGCCGAAGAAGCAAGACGATCAGCAGAGCTGACGCGCTGCTAAGGACCAGGGAGATTCGCATGCCTGTCGAGACACCAGCCGCAGATTCGTTCCGCGAGGATCTAGTCAGCTCCGGCGTAGTGATCAAGACCGAAGCGCTGGCCAAGGTCTATGAAATGGGCGCGGAACAGGTGCATGCCTTGCGCGGTGTGGACGTGGAGATTCGCAAAGGCGAATACGTAGCTATCATGGGACCATCCGGGTCCGGCAAATCCACACTGATGAACCTGATTGGCTGCCTGGATTCGCCAAGTTCAGGCAAGTATTGGCTGGCGGGGCGGTTGGTGAGCGACCTGGATGACGATGAGCTCGCTTACATCCGAAACAAGGAGATTGGCTTCGTGTTTCAGACATTCAATTTGTTGCCACGCGCGACGGCGCTCCACAACGTCGAGTTGCCGCTGATTTATAACGGCACGCCCGCGGAAGAGCGCATTGAGAAAGCGAAAAAGGCGCTCGAGCGCGTGGACTTGATGGATCGGATGCACCACAAGCCGAATGAGCTTTCCGGCGGCCAGAGGCAGCGTGTGGCCGTTGCGAGAGCACTCGTGAATTCGCCCTCGATCGTCCTGGCGGACGAACCCACCGGCAACCTTGATTCGAAAACGGGCGAAGAGATCATGGCGCTGTTTGAAAACCTCTACCGGCAGGGAAACACCATTATTCTCGTAACCCACGAACATGACATCGCGCAGCATGCGCACCGCATCATCTTCATTCGAGATGGCAAGATCGCTTCCGACGAGGCTGTCACGAAGAAATAAGCGGACAATTCGGCTCTTTCATTCCCTAGAAAACTGAATAACTTATCATCGTGAGCGAGAGCGCTTGTCGCCCGGGCGGTCTTCGAGTGCGGAGAGGTGCGGGCGGAATGGAAAGGAAGAGCCAAATGGCCACTGACACAGGAACCGGGCGGCAATCGCTGAGCAACGACGCCATGAAACTGGCTGTAGACAATGCTGAAAGGTATGCGCGAGAGGTCCATGAACGAAGAGTGGCTCCTTCCGAAGCCGCTGTGGCTGCACTCGCCGCTCTTCACGAACCTTTTCCTACGTCGCCGAGCGATCCAAGCGCCGTAATCGCGAGACTCGACTGCATTGGCTCTCCGGCAACGATGGCTACCACTGGAGGGCGTTACTTCGGTTTCGTGAACGGCGGAATGGTTCCGGTAGCCCTGGCCGCCAATTGGTTGGCCGCGACGTGGAACCAAAATGCGGCATTGCGCGTGATGTCTCCCATCGCGGCGGAATTGGAGGAAGTAGTCCTTCGCTGGGTTTGCGAAGCGCTCGGACTGCCTCGGGAATGTGCTGGTGGCCTGGTTACCAGTGCCACTATGGCAAATTTCACGGCACTTGTTTCGGCGCGTCACGCTCTTCTAGCCCGCGTGGGATGGGATGTCACTGCTGATGGGATGTTTGGGGCTCCGCCCATCGAGGTGGTGGCTGGCGCGGAAGTGCATGCATCGATCTTGAAAGCGCTGAGCCTGGCGGGATTTGGCAGGAAACGCTTAACCATCGTGGAAGCAGATGGCCAGGGACGAATGCGAGCCGATAAGTTGCCGCGCCTGTCAGAGCAGACAATTGTGTGCATTCAGGCGGGAAACGTGAATACGGGAGCGTTCGATCCTGCAGGGGAAATTTGTAAAGCGGCGAGAGAGCACGGCGCCTGGGTGCATGTGGATGGCGCGTTCGGTTTGTGGGCCCGGATCTCGCCAAAGTACGAGCATTTGACGCAAGGATTCGATCAAGCCGATTCGTGGGCCACTGACGCGCATAAGTGGCCCAATGTCGGCTACGACAGCGGCCTGGCCATCGTCAAAGATGGCGCGGCGCTGCGTGCGTCGATGGGCATTACTGCCTCCTACTTGGAACCAGGTTCGCGCCGCGAGCCTATGCATCACACTCCAGAGGCGTCGAGGCGCGCGCGGGGCGTGGAGTTGTGGGCGGCGCTGAAATCACTCGGGAGGTCAGGGTTGTGCGCGCTGATCGAGCGGACGTGCGCTCACGCGAAACAGTTTGCCCAAGGTCTGCAAGAAACCGGCTTCGAAGTGCTGAACGATGTCGTGATCAATCAGGTGCTGGTGTCCTTTGGCACCTCCGAAGTAACACGCGAAGTGATCCGGCGCGTCCAGGAGGACGGAACGTGCTGGTGCGGAGGAACAGTTTGGCAAGGAAAGACCGCGATGCGAATTAGCGTGTCTTCCTGGGCGACGACGGAGTTGGATGTGGAACGCAGCCTGCGGGCAATAGTCCGCATCGCGAGAGAATGCACCGCGATGTAACGCACACGGGGCAAATGGGCTGTGCGGGAATCGCAGAAAAAAAGCTACCGGCTGTGCGCCGCGCTTGAGCTTTCAATTTCGGCAAAGGTCTGCGCCGCACTCAGATGAGTGCGAGAGAGCCGATCGTGCCAGGTGAGTTCATCTTCGTCCCACATGGCCCAAAAAAAGCCCAGAAAAAAAGTTCCTGCGGAAAGAATGTAACCCGCGCTGCGCAGAAGCATTTGCCTGGGCGTGGGCGGCTCGCCGGAAAAGCTGACGACCTCCAAGCTTCGCATCATCATGCCCGGAGTTGTGCCGCCGAAGATGGTGAAGAGGGCAAAGTATTGCAGATACACGATGGCGAACGTCGTGGCGTAAACCGCGGCGTTCAATTTGCTAAGCGTAAATTGGCCGCCGAGTGAGCCAAAAAGCATCAGGAATCCGCCATAAGCAAACAGCAAGCAGCAAAAATCGATCAGCGCAGCGAGGCGTCGATCGTCTATGGACGCCACGGGATGAAGCCCGGGCAGACATTTTCTCTTGTCTTCTGCGACCTGTGCTTGCGAGCCTGTCTCTGAATCCGGTGGCAGAGATACATCAATTTCCATTCGCGATTCTTCGAGAACCGCTTTCTTTGAAGGGCGGCCAATCGCGATTGTAAAGGAAAAATCCTCTTCAACGAATGCCGGAGGTTCAGCAACCACCACAGAAGCAGGCGGCTCTTTGCCCGAAGGGCTATCGAAAGTAAACTGAGACTGGGCCGAGTTCCGCGTCAGCTTTCGACGCCGTGTGCGATAAGCATCGAGACGCTGTGAGAGTTCGCTCCGCCACGCAGTGCCTTGTCCCGCCTGAGGCGAGACGGCAGCCGGAGGTTTGGAATGACCGGTCCCCGCCAAACCGAGGCCCGCGCCATCGAGATTCTCTCTTGCGGAAATATCCGAGATGTCTTCCCAGATAGAAGGACCGACCGAAAAGGATGAGTCACAAAAATTACACGCTTGTACGCTTGACGGCAGTACCGCGCCACACTGCGAGCATGTTTTAGTCACCGGTTAGTTTTGCGCTGCGGACGCTTCCACTCCGGTGAGGAGGGAACTTTGCTAGGATACCATCCGTCCGAATGTCAAGGAAAGAAAGAAGAGGGTCTATGACCAAAAAGACAGCAGATCAACGGCGGTAAAACAGAAGAATGAGATTTCAGGAGTCCATTTGCTCCGCCAGCATCTCCCGGCTGAAAGAGATACGTCGTTCCAGGGCGACCGCGGCAAAGTAGGCGCACTGTCCGCGCTCCGATTCCGCCCAAGCCCTCATTGACGGAACAATCCGGGCGAGGGTCGAGCGCAGGAAGCTCAAGAGGCTGAAATAGGCGCCGATCGCCTGGACGCCGTTTCTGTCTTCTGGGCGCTCCGGGCAGAGTTGCAGAAGCTGCATGACACGCTTGAAGTCATCGGCAGAAGCGGTCCTCTGGATGCCGGTAACGTCCTTTACTTCGGGCGAGAGAACCTGCTTCGAGGACACCGCAATGAGCGAGCGGCAGTAGGACACGAAGAATTGCAGCAGCAAGACAATCGAGCAAGCGAGAATGATCCCGGCCATCATCGGGGCACCACCGCCAGTCGCGAAGGTGCCAGGCGCGCCTCTTCAGGAACACGCCAGAAAGTATAGGCCCAAGACATAGGAAGGAAACAGCCAAACAGGGGCGTCAGATATTCGAAAAAAGAACCGCGCATGTGGTAGAGGTTCTGCATCGCAAAATTGGCCGCGAACAAGCTGAAGTACACGCCCATCGAGAGGATTAGTTGGATTAACCGCATGCGCGTTTCACGCATCTTCAAAACGGCGGCCCACAAGACATAGGTCAGAACAAGTCCGACGAAATAGAGGTTCTGGGATAGCTCCACCACGAAATGCGTCACAAGCCTGGCACTGGATTGCTGGACGACGGCATAAGAAAACAAAGCGGTACCGGAAAGAAGGACCACGGTCCCGAGCCTGACATAGCGCGCGGCCTTGAGTTCCGCGAAGACGAGAGAGTACAGACTCACGAGAGCAAAATAAAGAGTGATGGTGAGGAGGGCGTCCGAATAGAAGTAGAAATAGAGGTATTCCTTGGAGGTAAAACCGTAATGGCTAAGGATGTTGTACCGAGCAATGCTGATCACTAACGAGGCGGCCGTGTTCACATTCAAAAAGAGATAGCGCCGGAGCGCGTCCTTCTTAAATGCACACACTAATACAGCTACCTCTAATAGACTGCAGATCAACCAGACGGCATACTCGTAAGGACCAAGCACGAATCCATCCTTGCCGCGCCCTGGTCCATCCCGCGAACGATCAGATCAGCGGTTTACTTCCAGGGTATCGGCGGTTGGGGCGCTCCACCCTGCTTCCAGGGTATCGGTGGCTGGGGCGCTCCACCTTGCTTCCAGGGAATCGGCGGTTGCGGTGCGCCGCCCTGTGCCATGATCAAGGAGCCATCGCTATGAGCGACGACCGCCGTTTTCAGGCCCATTGCCCCCACCAATACGAGCATGGTGAGGAAAACAACTACGAGTTTGCGTGACATTGTGCCTCCGAGGTGAGAAACAACCCAGAGGCAGTATATCTTTCAGCACATCAATGTCAAGCAGCTCAGGCGAAAAGCCTGTTCCGAATCAATACACACCGCCCCTCATTGCCTTTTCGATAAGCTTTCGCCTACCTGGCAGGTGGGGCAGTGCCCGAACACTAGGAGAATAGGTTTTGCGACTGTACGGGTCAACGGTACCGTAGTACTAAAAACTATAGGACTAGTTCCGCTCCTCACCCTTGACTCCTTGGCGTCTTTTCCCGTTTTGGTCCAAGCCCTTGTGGGGGGCTCAGTGGAGCTGTTAGCTAGAATCCCGCAGGAAGTCGGCACGGACAACGTCTTGACACATTCGCAGTCGAATCCGTAGCATGAAGAGTTGAGTTTTGCCGGCGTAGCTCAGTGGTAGAGCGAGGGTCTCATAATCCCTAGGCCGTGGGTTCGATTCCCCCCGCCGGCACCACTTCCGTGTTCAATATCGATCGGGATCTGTGGTGGTAATCCATCGCTTGAGCCACTGATTCCCCTCCACAACGATGCTTCCTACGACTGTCCCCAAAACGAAGAGCGCCAGGGCCAAGCGGTTGTCCAGGCCACTCACGGAGAATGAGCCATTGGGGGGCAAGAACCAAGCTAGCGGCAAGGCCCGCAGCCGCTATGCCCCGTTTCGAGCCCCCGAGTTTGGCGATCAACAGAACCGAGAGTAAGAGTGCTAGCAATGCACTCTTCTCTAGAGCGAGCGTGTAACAGGCCCCGCACACTGCCAGAAGAACTAGTGCGGCCAGAAAAACCTTCCGGTTCGGCACCTGACCCTTTGGGGCGTTCTCTGGCCCTTTTATGCCTGAGACGATCATCAGCACCAAGAGAGTGAGGACTATTCCGATAAAGTTGCCGGTAATTAATCCTGCGAAAAAACTGCTCATGAAATACCCCCGCCTGTATCGTGACAAAATAGCCCTGCATCGTTTCCGCGTCAACCAACTAGACCTTCAAATTGTGCAACTCGATTCTCACCGAGCTGCACGCATGATCAGTTCAGAGGTAGTATGCTCAACTCGCATCCCGGCGAATAAAATGCTCCCACAAACCGTGAAATCGCGCTTGAGAAACGGTTTACTTCACCCTGGCGGCTGGAGCTGATGATCAGATGCATGAATAATGACGCGGAGACTCCCAGCATCCTGCGTGAATCTGCAGTCGCTGTATTTTTCAACCCTGCCGCCGGCGGGGGCCGCGCGGGCTTTCATCTCGCACAAATCCGGAAATTGTTCGATTCGTTTCAAGTTCATTCGCAGTTTGTAAGGACAAACAGCGCCGCGGAGCTTGAGTCTTCTGCGCAGAATGCCATCTCACAAAAATGCCGCGTGTTAATGGCGATGGGAGGCGACGGAACCTTTCAGACGCTGGCGAATGCGGCGTTCGGGGCTGAGGTGCTCTTGGGCGTTCTTCCCGTGGGAGGTGGAAATGATTTTGCCGCCGCACTCGGATTGCCCGACGACCCCATCAAATCAGCGAAAGCCGTCCTCCAGGGTACTCCGCGTTTTGTGGATCTTGTGAGAGTACGCACGGCCGAGGGGCGGACGCGCTTGTATGTTGGTGGAGGAGGCATTGGACTTGATGCAAGGGCGGTGCACTTCGCGAGTGGTGCGTACCGGCGGCTTCCCGGTCGATGGCGCTATATTGCGTCAGCGCTGCGAGCGTTAGTGGGATTCGTACCTCTCGAAGTCCGTGTTGATTTCCCGGGGAGCGATCTCATTCCCCACGAAGCCAAAGTGTTGCTTGCCGCAGTGCTGAATTCTCCCACCTATGGCGGCGGATTGCGGCTCGCACCCGGCGCGACCGTTGACGACGGGTCGCTCCACGTTGTTCTGATCGAAGATATCGGCGTGTTCGAAGTATTGCGGCTACTGCCGCGGCTGATAGGAAGCGGAGAACTCCGGACTTCCCGCGTGAAACGCTGGCAAGCAAGCAAAGTGGGGCTAACAACCAGGAAGCCCAGCGGGTTCCATGGAGACGGCGAGATCCTCGGATCAACGCCGGTGGAAATCGAGCTGGTGCCTCGGGCAATACAGGTCTTGGCGCCTGCACTGTACTAGGGCGTTGTCCGTCGAAGGCAGCCCGAGCTACAACCACGGTAAACCCGCGGCCCTCTCTACTGAACCCAATCTAATACGAGCCCGGTGTAGCGTCTCTGGAAGCCCGCAAACTGGCCGAAAAAGGGCGACGTAATGTTGTTGAATACATCGTGCGGGTTTTGGCGATTCGTGATGTCGGTCGAATACACGCCGAGTCGAACCTTATGTCTCTTGGAACGCTCAGTGTGCGGTATGTGAAAGCCGAATTCGCGGTAAAGTCTTACATCAAGCGAGAAATAAATCGGGAAACGCTGGCTATCGGGAACACCGGCGTAGTTCTGCAGAACGTCCACATTTGAATACGGCAATCCCGTGTGCACGTCGGCCACTGGACTGATCACCATCTTCCAGGGAAGCCCGAAGAATCCCGAAGCTACAACGCGATGAGAAACGTCGGAAGACAGGATGCCGCTAGTATTCGGGCGGATCACCGGAATCTGGAAGGGGACAAGTGTGTCCGCGAGCGGGTTGAGGTCACCACGCCCCCGGCTCCAAGTGTAGGACAGGCTCATATCCGCGTGGTTGCCAAAGCGATAGTGCGCGGTGATATCGGCCTGCCGATAATTTGCAACTCCCGCGTTCCTTATGGCCAGCAACCCGCTCCCACTCGCCGTGTCAACCAATTGATCCAGAAGAAAAAGTCCCACGGTGTGGCTGTTGAGATAGCTAGCCCGTAGATTAAGATTCTTGCGGAATTGGTGTTCAAGCACGACGTTCCAACTGAATGTTCGAGGGCTTGATCCAGGGTCCCGCGGCGCACCAGGCACGGCCGGGGGCGCGCCTGAAATCAGATAGGTGTTTACTAGAACTACGGGCTGGCCTATTAGTGCCCCGGTAGAATTGAAGAAACTGAGCACACGCTCCTGATTGCTGGTGAAATCTGCCGCAAGCAAAGGCACATGCCCGTAGACCTCCGCAACACCCGCACGAATTACTGTGTTCCCGCCATTCAGCGAATAGGCTCCACCGATGCGTGGCGCGAACGCCGCACTGCGGCCAATGGTTTGCGTGGACAAACGCGCACCGTAGTTGAGCGTCAAGTGGCTGTTCAGAGTCCAGTGATCCTGGATAAATTCTGCGATCTCCGAGTCTGTTGCGCTCAAGAGGCCGGGCCCTTGAAAGTCAATCCGTTCAACAACCGCGCCGTCCTGCGCCAAAATCTGGATTGGATGGGATATGCTCGTACCGTCGTAGCTCCGATATAGGATGTCCGCCCCAAATCTCACTTCATGGGCGCCGTGCCAGGACTTCCCAGAGAGCTGATACGCTGGCAGGACCTCCAGCTGGTTTGCCCTGCGGTTCCAACTATTGAAGTAATTGCCGCCCCACCCTTCAGGAGAGATTTCCATGTCGGCGGCTCCCTGCCCGTGGGCGTTACTATCGAAGCGGGTGTACCTAACCATGGTGTTCAGCAGTGCTCCGGACTCGAACTGATAGGAATCGGAGAAACCGCTGGAAACCCCGCTTCGACCATAGTTTGTGGACGCCGTCTGCGGGATCAGTGCACTGATATTGGCAAACTCGAGTTCCATTGGGAAAGTATTGACATGGAAGTTCAGCACGTGCCGGGGAGAAAGTATGATTTGAACGTTCGTAAGGGAGGTGACACTCCGCGTCTTGACCTCATTTACGGGAAACGATAACCCGCGGATTGGCTGCCTCCGCAGTTCGTAGGTAACCTCTTCGGTGAAATTCACTTTGTTCTTGATGAGCGGGCCACCAAACTCAAATCGGGGCGTCCAATTGGCGAGTCCCACGAGGCTGCCGTTTTTCCCACGGAACGCCGGGATGAAATCCCGCAGCTTGTATTCCCAAGTGCCGGAGGGGGGCTTCGTTTCAATGATCGTTAGCCCTCCCGTGAAACCTCCGTACTCGGAGCTCTCCGGCAAACTGTAAACGGTCATGGATTGTATGATGTCGACTGGAATGGGAATCGAAAAGCTTCCCGAGACGGGATCCACGTTTTCCGCTGAGTCAACCACGAGCATCCCCTGGCTCTCCGCCTGGCCCTTGAACGTCAGCTTGCCTGTGGCAGTCCGAACGACACCTGGAATCAAGGACAAAGCCTCCGTAAACTTCTGAGTCGGCAAGGGCAGGCTCTCCAATTGTTCCGTGTTGACTGTGGCGGTTATCGCCACGTTCTGGGTCGCAATTTCGGCGGCCTCTCCTTGAACTTCCACTTGCTGATTGACGGAACTGATTTGCAGAACGACGTCTTTGACAAGCGACTGCTCCGCTCCGAGGGTAATCGTCGTCGACCAGGTCTTAAAGCCATCGGCACTCGCTTCCAGTGTGTAGGCGCCGGCGGCAACGTGAGTGAACTCGTAGCGGCCTTCCGCGTCCGTAACCGTCGATTGTGGCGCTAGTCCCACGGGCGGGCCTATAAGCTTGACAGTCGTCCCAGGCAGGACATTGGTAGCTCCGTCCCCGGAAACTGTAGTGATCCTGCCAGTCACGGACGCCTTGCCATCATTTGAATTCGCGCCCTGTGCCTGCCGGGCGCGAATCGGATGAGCGAGCAGAATTAGCGCGACAGAAATCGTGCTGCAAGCGTGGAACACAATTCTTCGTGCCGTTTTCATTGTGATTGCGGTCAGTCTCCAAAGATGAACAGTACGTTTTGCGGCGAAGACAAGTTTTCCACCCTCGACTTATGATTCGACGACAAAAGCCTTCCCGCTGTTGCGCGATTTTTCTTCCGGTGTGTCCAAATCACCCACAAGTGCGCCACTGCGCAAAGGTCTTTGCAGGCACTAGCTCGAGGTGAACTACGGCGTGTCCTTATGAAACACCTTGCGGCGGATATCCGGCCAGAATTCCTTCAATTCGTTGTTCATACCGTCATACAGAAAAAGAAAGGCAAAAGTAGTGGCGTTTCGCGAGGCCGTCCGGTCCTCCGGCACATGGTAGATATTGGAGAGTGCCGCAGCCGTGGCATTTCCCATCGATTCCGAAAAATTGAAACGGCCGTGACCTGAATCCGTCCGAGTGACAAAGAGCCGGTTGATCGCATGGTAGGCGCGATGTGCAAAGCGGCCTCTTCCCAACTGGTAGTAGCGCGGGTCTTCATGGAGCAAGCTCGGAAAAATCGC
>Ga0137410_10001729_pt1 | contig 14899 bp, 13 predicted proteins | sample CZODoug1_16funga_FD_108878 | JGI IMG/M metagenome (GOLD analysis project Ga0137410, IMG submission 108878) | Vadose zone soil fungal communities from Angelo Coast Range Reserve, California, USA - CZODoug1_16fungal (Illumina Assembly) | ecosystem: Environmental > Terrestrial > Soil > Vadose zone... | reverse complement strand
CGATACGTTGGGCGGCGATGCGGTTCCGTAACGACCCGCAGGAGCCCGCCCCTGCTGGGCAGGGTTAATTTCGTCGGCGACCGCAGGCAAAGCCGCCTGCTTCTAGCTGGCGGAAGCGTTACTGAACGAGGTCTCCTTATTGTATAAATTTTGGGCGCTCGCAGATTTAAAGGCAATTGGTGGGCGATTCTCTTTGCGAGCCACAACGGGCATTCTATCGAAACAAGGCCCCGTAAGTCTTGAAGGAAATCTCAACGCCGGCCGAACGACTTCCAAGCGGGTTCCGAAGAGACTCCCGAGTTCCGCAATAACAAATATCGAGTTTCATACGACAGACCGCAGGCTCAAGAACGAGGGGCGTCACACCAGCCGTTCGTCACAGGCGTGGGCCACCGAGCAACGGGAACATCGTTGGACTCGATTGTGGGTGCGGCGAGCGACGTCGCGCGCCATCAACCTCCGCATCTGGACGATCACTTCCATCAGCCGCGTGCGCAGTTCATCTGTGTTGGCGACTCGCAGGGTCCGATTGCGGTAGCGAATCAGGCCATACGGCACGGGGCGCTGCAGGACGTCTTCGAGCAGTAGGAAATAGGCGGCGAGTTGCATCAAGTGCGATTCGTAAGGCCGCCCCGCACGCGGAGCGTTCGACGATTTCACCTCAACCGGGATCAGATCGCCGTTTCGATCCTTCATCAGATAATCGGGCTTACCTGCCATCAACAGCCGTTTTGAAATGAATGGCTCCTCCGCCCCACCCGAAGCGTCTTCATAAATGACCTCGCCTCGCGGCATGCCGCTTTTCCGCCCAAAGCGTTTTGAAACGGTGAGCAGAATCACTCCGGTCGCGAACAGTAGCAGCGCGACGAACAGCACTGCGGAGATTATTGATTGATCCATTTCGACATCACCTGCTGAACCAGATCAAAGCCATCACAACGAGTAGGAAAAATCCGATGAGCGCAAGCCACTTTCCCGCCTTGCGCAGGCGGGCGGTCAGCGAGACCGTCACTGCATGGCCTTCGTGAAAGACTACGCCTTCCTTCAGTTGCGAACCTTGGGGGACTTCGCCGCAGCGCTTGAGATACCAGGCCTTAGCGCAGTAGACGAACTCGCCGACTTCGGAAGCGTCGATGATCAATCGCCGATCGATCTGTGACATCTCTTTAACAGACAGGGGAAACTGGATCGTGTGTGAAGTAATTCTGACACAAAATAAAAAAGCCGCGAGCGCGGCTTTTTATTTTGTAGATGTTGGCTCCTCAGGTAGGACTCGAACCTACAACCCTCCGGTTACGCATAACCCTATGCTTTCACACAGGAGCGGACTATCTCATCAACTTTCTGTCGAAAGTTGCCGGGCGCTATTTAGGGTCTTATTGGTTTGGCTCCTCAACCCTTAGTCTCTGCGCGTTCCTGCCTACACTGTGTCTTAAGTCTTAAGTCACAGGCCCGTTCAGCAGGCTTCGCTCAGGGTTGCCATGCCGGCTCGCGCCGGTTTAGGGTTCCCTGAATTCACCCGGTTTTTCAACCACAGTCGCCTATGGAAGCTGCAACATCCGTTTACAGCCGGATGCTCTGCCATTGAGCTACTGAGGAGCAAAACGGTAAAAACTTTTAAAGAGCTTTAGTGGACGTGAGGGGGATCGAACCCCTGACCTCCGCATTGCGAACGCGGCGCTCTCCCAGCTGAGCTACACGCCCCTGAAACGAAGGCGCATCTTACTCAGCGCAATTTGATCTGTCAAGCTGACCGCCTGATGAAAATCGCTCGCGCAAATGAAATGGTTAAAGACCTTGCCGAGCAATATCGGCAGGCTCACGGAGCATTATTTGCTTTATTATGCGGTGGAAGGAAGATCATTTATCATTTGTCAGTTGAGATTTGACATTTGTCATTGCGGAAAATTGCCCAATGTTCATTGAGCATTGAATGGTGGTCGCTTCCGGCCCCACTTTCTCAATGACCAATATCAAATCTCAACTGACAAATGGTAAATGGAACTCTTCACCCATTTCGCGACCTACTGACTGTAGCTTTAGTGTTGAGGTGGATAATGGCTAAAGGTGATGAGCGACAATCGGGCGCGCAACCGGGGCTGTTGTTCGGCGATCTGTCAAATGACGAAGCCATCGCGCGGGTCGAATCGATCGATGTCCCGCCCGGCGATTCGCTCGCGAAAATCATGGCCGACGTGAAGGCCAGTCCAGTTTGCGGCGCGTGCAAAGCCGGGATGCCGGTCATTTTCGGCGAGGGGCCGCCGCAGGCCGACCTGATGATCATCGGTGAGGGGCCGGGAGTTGACGACATCCATTCGGAATTGCCCTTTCAGGGGCCGGCGGGAATGTTGTTGAACAGGATGCTGGCGGCGATCAACATGGCGCGCGCGGAATGTTATCTCTGCAACGTGATTAAATGCATTCCTCCCGGCGAGCGGAAGATTTCGGTCGAGGAGATCGAAGATTGCCGCCCCTTCCTGCTGCGACAGATTCTGGCGGTCAAGCCGCGCGTCATTATGGCTTTGGGCGCGCTCGCCGCACAGACGCTGCTCAGATCGAAGAAGACTATTTCGGATTTGCGCGGCCAGGTCTTCTCGCTGCGGCTGAATGATCGCGAAATGTCGATCCTGCCGACATTCAATCCGGCCTATCTGCTGCGCGTCGCTGAAAAGAAGCGCGAAGCCTGGGAGGATTTGAAACTGGTGCGGGATTTGTTGAAGGAGGGAGAGTGAGAGAGCGGGAGAGTGGAAGAAGTTGAAGGCGCGCTTCCTTACTTCTCATTCTCCCGCTCTCCCGCTCTCTCGCCCTCCCGCTCTCTCACTCTCCCGCTCTCTCGCTCCCTCTTCAAACGATGGGGGTAGTACCAATTGCTGGACTGTGGAGGGCGTCTTTATTCCCTCCTGATCGAACGCGAGCTTGACGCGGCGGCGGAGTTCGCGCCCGACGTCGGCCTGTCTGTTGGCCGCCGTCTTCGCCAATAAGCGAAGCGTAACGCCTGTGGCGCCGAGTTTATCCACTCCGAGCATCGCCGGCTCTTCGATGATGTCGGCGCGACTATCTTCTCTCATCCGCTTTGCGGTTTCGAGCATCACCCGCATTGCCCGGTCAACGTCCTCCTTGTAATCGATCTCGATGTCGAGAACGACGCGCGACCAGCCTTTTGAATAATTGACCAGAGCGCCGATACTGCCGTTGGGGATCGCGGCCAGCGATCCGTCGAGCGCCCGCACGCGGGTCGCGCGCAGCGTCAGTTGCTCCACCGTCCCGGTGGTCTCACCGATCTTCACCGTATCGCCCACGCTGAATTGATCTTCGAGAAGGATCAGGAAGCCCGCGAAGAAATCCTTGATCAGGCTCTGAGCGCCAAGACCGATGGCGATGCCCAGCACGCCCGCGCTGGCCAGTATCGGCGTGATGTTGATGCCGAGTTGCCCTAAGAAGGTCATCAGACCGATGAACAGAATGATAGTTTGCGCTATGCCGCGAAACGTCGTCGAGAGGGTTTGCAACCGCCGGCGCGAAGCCGGTTCATGTCTGTTTACCGCGCCGCGTTCAAACAGGTGGAATACCGTTTTGATCAACGCCGACGCGAACCGCATCAGGAAAATCGTCCCCACGATTACGATAACCAGGTTGACGAGGCTGATGTTCGCAGTCTTCAACCGCTCGGCAAATTTGTCGCTCGCCTGCCGCAAAATTTCGCTTACGCCTCCGAACCGCGTGCGGGTTTGCGGCAAGACGCTGATCAGAAATGCGAAATAAAGAAGCCAGACCAGCGTACGCAGCGCGTTGCCGACCCAATCGAACAGTAATCGCCTCACAGAAGGCGGCGCGCCGTCGTCGGGTTGAGGCTTGGGGGCGAACCGGGGCGCAAGGCGGCGCTGCGCCAACCCAACCAACCAATGCAGAGCCCCGCCAACGAGCGTGGCGATTAAGAGCAGCAGAATGATTTTGAAAGTTTGGGTGTTCAACGGCTCAAAGTCATTAAGAAGGGGCCGTCCTGCTCGATCCGATCGGCTGATCGGGTCGAGCAGGACGGCCCCAGTTTTACAGGCTCGATAAAACTCTTCAAGCCTGCGATACGTGAATGCTATTTCTTCACAGGCTCGGCCTTTTTCTTGTCGCCCGTTTTGGCGGTGGCGGGTGGTGGCGTAGTTATGTTGTTAACCACCGTTTTGGCGCCGCAGGATTTGGCCTGTTTCGCCGCGCCGCCCTTGGCGCCCCCGTTTTTGGCCTCACCGGTCAGAGTCGCCTCGCCGTTGGAGACTGCCGCTGCCCCGCCCGTGACGGTCTTGCTGGCGGCCAATTTGTCGGCGATGCATTTCTGGATATCCGCGTCTGTTTTAGGGGCTTTAGGGGCAGCGGCGGCTTTCGTCGGCTTGTCGGCCTTCTTTTTCATCTCACTGTCCTGAGACGCCAGGGAGGCTTGAGTCGAAGCGAATGCGATTGTAAGCAAAAGCGTGAATGTCAAAGCGATTGTCTTCTTCATAATATCTTCCTCACTATAGGTTTGTGTCGCTCTCCTATGAGTTTATTTGCCGTTTCGCGTGCGCAGTCATGATCAATCTGCGATCAAAAGATCTAAATGTAATAATTGATTGATCAGCATCTGGCCCACGACTTGAACAGGGTGGCTTATTGTTGGATATGTCTTCGTGAATTGCAAACAAAATTGGCGGTGAAATGAAAGTCGGCGCGATTGAATCGCCGCAGCCGATTCCTCATAATCGCCTCCATGCCCCCCATGCCCCTCATGATGGAGATGATGGAGATGAGCTCTGACGCGGCGAACAATGGAGAAAAGCGGTTTTACCGAGTGGCTTCGATCGGCGAGATTCCTCCGGGAGCCGGTCGTCTGGTCGAGGTCGCCGGAGAGGAGGTCGCCTTGTTCAATTTCAACGGCGAATATCACGCGATCAGCGATATGTGCCCTCATCGCGGCGCGTCGCTGGCCGAGGGCTTTCTGGACGGCGGCAAAGTATTCTGCCCCTGGCATTGTTTTGATTTCAATCTGAAGACCGGCGAATGCGCGACAGTTCCTTCGCTACGCGTTCGGGCTTACGGCGTCAAAATCGAGGGGGAGGATATTTTCGTCGCATGCTGAAGACGGGTTCGACCGGAGAAATCTACGACAGGATACTCTTTGTCGTGGCCGCCGCGTGGAACCTGGGCGCGGCCGCGACGCTCATTTTCTACCCCGACTTCCTGCTCGCGAGATTGAGTGTCAACGACCCGGACGCGCGATTGCTCGTGCGATCCTTCGCGTCGAGCGTGACGACCTGGGGAATCGGTTACGCCCTCGTCGCATTTGATCGAAAGCGCTTCCGGGACTTCGCATGGCTGGGCGCGATTTCAAAGACGATCTTCTTCACGGTCTACGCCGCGGCTTTTTTCGGAAGGCGGATTTCATTCGCGGCGTTCATGCCGGCGCTTGTAGACCTGGTCTTCGCGATCCTCTTTGTCGAATTCCTCCGGCGCACATCGAGCAGAGAGACAGGGTGACAGGCGTTTCAACACAAAGGGACAAAGGATCAAAGGGTCAAAGAATCAGAGGGAAAGAAATAACTTCTCCCCTCAAATCCTTTGACCCTTTGATCCTTTGTCCCTTTGTCCCTTTGTGTTGAGATTACTGAATAGACAGCATGCGGTCGAGCGCGACTTTCGCCCACCTGGCGGTCTCTTCATCGACTTTGATCCGGTTGACGACGACTCCTTCGGCCAGATTCTCCAGCGCCCACAACAAATTTTCCGGAGAGATGCGGAACATCGTCGCGCACATGCACAGGTCGGGCGCGAGCAGCGTCACGAATTTGTCCGTGTGACGTTTCGCCAGGCGGTTGACCAGATTGAGTTCCGTGCCGACCGCCCACTGGCTGCCGGGGGGAGATTCGGCGATGGTCTTGATGATAAATTCGGTTGAGCCGTTGAGGTCCGATTTCGCGACAACTTCGTAGCGGCATTCAGGATGGACCAGAATTTTGACGCCGGGGTATTCAGCGCGGCGGTCGTCGACGTGGCGCGGCTGGAAGCGCCCGTGAACCGAGCAAAAGCCCTTCCACAAAATGATCCTCGCGTTCTTCAACCGATCTTCAGCGTTGCCGCCCAACTCCAATCGCGGGTCCCACACCGCTATCTGATCTAGCGGGACGCCGAATTTGACGCCCGTGTTGCGCCCCAGGTGTTCGTCTGGGAAGAAGAACAATTTCTCGCGCCGCCCGAGCGCCCAATCGAAGAGCGGAACGGCGTTCGATGAAGTGCATACGACTCCTTCGTGGCGGCCGCAGAAGGCTTTGATGTCGGCCGCCGAATTCATATAAGTGATCGGCATCAGTGAGGTCAGCCCGATCTCCCGCAACTGCTCCCAGGCCGTTTCGACCTGTTCGAGCCGGGCCATGTCGGCCATCGAACAGCCGGCCGCCAGGTCGGGCAAGATCACCTGTTGATGATCCGCGCTCAGAATGTCAGCCGATTCGGCCATGAAATGCACGCCGCAAAAAACTATGTAATCGGCGTCATGCCGCGCCGAGGCCTGCTGCGAAAGCTTGAATGAATCACCGGTCAGATCGGCGTGGCAGATCACGTCGTCGCGCTGGTAATGATGGCCCAGAATCACGACCCGGTCGCCCAATCGCCGCTTGGCTTGCTGAATCCGCTCGTAAATCTCGGCCTCGCCCAGGTCGAGATAATCGTCAATCGGTTTGACTCCGCCGCGGTCGAGCGCCGTCGCGGGCGCCGCTCCGACGGCCAATTCCAGGTTGTGGGATGTTCTGGCGCTTGCTGTCATCTCGGCTCTCCTCTCTCGGTCTTCCCCGACTTAGTGTACTTCATACACGATGCGCAAAGTGTACAAGATACACTAAGTAAATGCAAGATGGAGAGACAGAGGGAAGGACGGGGCGACGGGGCGACCATGATATGTCGCCCACTCACCCCGTCACCCGGTCGCCCCGTCGCCCTGTCGCGGTTTTGATTCAGACTCGATTGATCCCCAGAATTTTCATTCTCCGGTAGAGATGGCTGCGGTCGATACCCATGATATCGGCGGCGCGGGAGACGTTGCCGTCTGTCTCGGCCAGTTTGCGGAGGATGTATTCGCGTTCGTAAGCCTCCGAGGCTTCGCGGTAGGAGTCGAAATTGTAGCTCGAGGCTGGGGGCGATTCGGCGCTGAGGATCGGGAGGTCGTCGGCGCCGATTTCCTGGCGCGCGCGCATGATGATCACACGCTCGACGGTGTTGCGCAGCTCGCGCACGTTGCCGGGCCAGGAGTAATTGCGCATCCGCTCGATTGCCGAGGGATTGAAATCTTTCGGCGGTTTGCGGTTGGCCAGCGAAAAATCGAGGTTGAAATGCTCTACCAGCGCCGGCACGTCTTCCAGGCGTTCGCGCAGCGGCGGGATTTCGAACGGAATGACGTTGAGGCGGTAGAACAGGTCGGCGCGGAAAGCGCCGTGTTCGATTTCGGCTTCGAGTCTTTTGTTGGTCGCGGCGATCATGCGCGCGTCGACGGCGACGGAAGTTTCCGAGCCGACGGGTTCGAATCGCTGCTCTTCGAGCGCCCGCAGGACTTTCGATTGAGTCTTCAGGCTCATGTCGCCGACCTCGTCGAGGAAGAGCGTCGCGCCGTCGGCGCGCTCGAATTTGCCGCGCCTGGCCTGCGTCGCTCCGGTGAACGCGCCTTTGACGTGGCCGAACAGTTCGGATTCGATCAGGTCGTCGGGAATGGCGGCGCAGTTGATCTCGATGAAGGGCAGCGAGGCGCGCAGGCTTTGCGAATGCAGGGCGCGGGCGACCAGTTCCTTGCCGGTTCCCGACTCGCCGTAAATCAGCACGCGGCCGGTGGTCGGCGCGGCGTAAGCGATCTGCTGCCGCAACGCGCGTATCGGCGCCGAGTCTCCGATCATCGTGTAACCGCCCTTGAGCTTCTCCTGCAGTTCCGAATTGGCCGTTTCGAGTTCGCGCTGGCGGATGGCGTTTTTGACGGCGAGGATCGTCTTTTCCAGCGAGAGCGGCTTCTCGATGAAATCGAAAGCGCCGAGTTTCGTGGCGCGCACGGCCGTGTCTATGCGCCCGTGGCCCGAGATCATCACGACGCTGGTGTCGGGATAGTTGGCTTTCAGCCACGCGAGAGTCTCGAGACCGTCGATGCCCGGCAGCCAGACGTCGAGCAGCACGCAGGTGTAGAGCCGCCGCTCGAAGGTTTGCATGCACTCTTCGCCGCTCGCCGCCGTGGCCACCGCGAAGCCTTCGTCTTCGAGCACGCCGGTGAGCGATTGCCGAATGCCGGGTTCGTCGTCAACTATGAGGACTGAATGAGCCATATTTCTTCCCAGGCGCGCATTACCGGAGCGGGACAGACTTTAGTCTGTCCGCCCCAAGGCATGCGATACGAACAGACCAGGGTCTGTCCCACTATTGCCCACTACTGCTTGCTCCGCTATGGGCAACTCGATAATGAATTGCGCGCCGCGCGGCGAATTCTCCTGCACGCGGATCCGTCCCTGGTGCTCGGTGACGATGCGGCTGACGATGGCCAGACCCAATCCCGTGCCGCGTTTGCGCGTCGAAAAATACGGGTCGAAGATGCGCTCGCGGTCTTCCGGCGGGATGCCAGGGCCGGTGTCGGCGACGATCAGTTCCAGGCTCTGGCGTTCGGAGACTTCGCGCGTGATGACGGTGATGCGGCGGTCGCCGGCGGCCTCCGACATGGCCTCCGCCGCGTTGTCGATGAGGTTCACCAGCGCGCGTTTGATCTGTTCGCGGTCGATCATCACGACTGGGAGCTGTGGCGCGAGACTCGGCGTGAGCCGGATGCCGTTCAGGCGCTCGTCGTAGAGCTTCAGCGAATTGACGACCACTTCGTTCAACGAAGCGGTCTCCATGGCTATCTTCGGCAGTCTCGCAAAGCTGGAGAACTCATCGACCATGCGCTGCAGCGTCGCGACTTCGGCGCCGATCATCGCCGTACACTCGCGCACGAGTTCCGCCTGCCGTTCGTTCAGATGACCGGATTTGCCGTACCCGGCGCCCCGATCGTCGAGCAGATTTTTGGCCAGCCGCTCGGCCGACAGCTTGATCGGCGTGAGGGGGTTTTTGATCTCGTGAGCCATTCGGCGCGCGACCTCGCTCCAGGCGGCGCGGCGCTGCGCTTCGATCAATTCGGTCAGGTCCTCGATGACGATCACCGCGCCGCGCGACTGGCCCCGCGGGTCGTCGAGCGCGGTGACCGTCACGCCTGCGTCCAGCTTGGTCTGATTGGCGAACGTGAAATGGACTTCGTGCGTGACCGGGCGCAGCGGGGGCGCGCGCAGGATCATTCTCTGCAACTCTTCGCGATGAGCTTCCGGCAGGAGCGATTCGAGCGTGACGCCAGCGGGCTGCCCCCGCTCGACGCGCAGCAACCGGCGCGCGGCCTCGTTAATCATTGTCACGTTCCTGTCTTCGTCGAGCGAAACGACGCCCGCCGAAAGGCTCTGCATGACCGTCTCGATGTAGCGGCGGCGCTCTTCGAGCGCGGCGTTGATCATCTGCAGTTCGGAGGCCGATTTTTCAAGGCGGTGGCGGTTTTCGGACAACTCGGCCGTCATCTCGTTGAAAGAGCGCGCGAGCGCGGCCAGTTCGTCGTCCCCGACGACGCCGGCGCGGTATGTTAGATCGCCGCTCTTGATCCGTTCGGTCGCCTGAGCCAGTTGCTGGACGGGATCGGCGATTGATCGCGCGACGTAGATGGCCAGCCAGAAAGCGATGAAGAGCGCCAGCAGCGTGATCAGCGTGAGCGTGATAAACGCAATATTCTTCAGCAACTTCTGCTTTCCCTTGAGCGCGTCGAAATCGCCTTCGAACAGTTTCATTGTTTTGAGACGTTCGGAAAGCTCCGGCGAAACCTGTTGCGCGATAACCACCGCGCCGCGACCGCCAGCGACCGGCGCCGCCGCGATCAGACTCGTCTTCTCGGACCCCTGATCAATCCGGGGGTCGTAATTACGTCCTTGGGCAGCCTCCGCCAGCGCCTTCCGCCACTCGGCGCGGAAGTCTTCGGAAAATGATTCGAATGGGCTCTGCGACCGCTCAGCGACGATCCGTCCGCTCGAATCGTAAAACCGCGCGATAAAGAGCCCCTGGTTTTCGCACTCGGCGGCGAGTGTGGGTGGGATCTCATCGGCGGGCGTACGCGCGAGGAGCCGCGCCAGAGTGACCGCTGCGCGCTCCAACCACTTCTGCTCGCCGATGACGTGAACGTCGCGGATCCCTAGCGCATTCTCTACGATAGAGTTCGTAGCCCCACCAAACCATTTATCATAGCTGCGGTTGATCAAATTGCCCATCGCCAGGAAGAGAAAGACCACGGGCAGCAACGATAGCGAGATGAAATATGTGACGAGGCGCGTCTTGAACTTCGCGCCGAGTTTCATCTCCCGGCGCTCCCGGCGCAGCTTGATGATGTTGCGCACCAGCACCATCAGCAGCACGACGAAGGCCAGGAAGATGATCGTCGAAAGCGCGTAAAGGATCATCGCCTCGTTGGCCGAATCGGGACGCACCCACTTCTCTATGTTCATCGCCGCTTGCGCGAACAGCAGCGCGAACAGCAGAATGGTCGCGACTGCCAACAGCGCTATTCGCAGGCGGCGGCGGGCGCCGCGTTTGGAGTCGGAAGGCTCCTGCCCCGGTTGTAATCGTCGCTCGGACATTGCGGTTTTATGAGTGATATGCGCGAAGGCGAGATTCTAACACACTTCACCGTTTATGAGCCCGATTGAACTCATTCTCAATCCGCAAACCGGGCTGTTGCGGGCCGGCTGGCGCGCGGCGATCTTCTTCGCGCTGCTCTTCTCGCCGTACCTGATTTACGGATTGCTTCCAAAAACCGCGGAGACGACGCCGCCCGTAGCGGTCATCGATGTTAACCCCGAAACGATTCTGAGCTACGGGGTGTACGTCATATGGGCGATGGCGATTTCATGGATTTGCCTGAGATTTCTGGAAAGAATGAAGATTTCATCGCTCGGCTTCGCATTTCGCGGAGGCTGGTTCGGCGACGTTTTAAAAGGCTGCGCGGTCGGGGCGCTGATGATCGTATCGGTTGTGGCGTTGCAGATCGCCGGCGGGGGCTCGCGGTTGAGTTTCAATCCGATCTTGGGTCGAGGGCAGGGCCCCATTAATTGGGCGGGCGTCCGGACGGTCGCGGCGGAAATGGCCGGAGCGCTCGTGTTATTGATCCTGGCCGCCGCCGTTGAAGAGCTTGTCTTCAGAGGGTACGCGTTTCAGACGCTTTTGCGAGGCGCGCCGGCCGTCGTCCCGGTTCTGCTCTTTTCGATCTATTTCGGATGGGCGCACTGGAATAATCCGAGCCGGTCTCTCTTCTCGACGGCGAACACCACGCTAGCGGGAATCTGGCTCTCAATCGCGTATCTCAGAACCCGCAACCTGTGGTTTCCGACAGCGCTGCATTTCATGTGGAACTGGACGATGGGAGCCTTCTTCGGCATTCCGGTTAGCGGGTTACAGATAAAGGGTCCGCTCGTCGTTCCGTCGGACGATGGGCCGGTCTGGCTTACGGGCGGAAGTTACGGGAGCGAAGGCGGGGCGGCGGCGACCATCGTACTCATCATCGCCATCATCGTGATCTGGCGCGCGCGATGGTTGCGCGTCTCGCCCGAAATGAGCGCGACATTATCAGAGAGCGCGCCGAATAGAGAGGCGCCAATCAATCTCGGATTGAGAAGCGGATTTGGAAGAGAGGATTGAAGATCACAAATGACCCTGGGTACGCGTCGCTTCCAGCGTGCTCTCGGCAAAACGCCTATTGATCGAAATCGGACGCCCCGAACTGGAGGCGATGCGTACCTGGGTCTTGTTCCTATCAATTCGTCTAACGCCCGAGACTGCGCGCTGGAAGCGGCGCGTACCCAGGCGCTCCTGCTCCTCGACAAGCCGCGTCTTTTTAGCTATTGTAATCGCGCGATAAAAATCCGTAATCACTCTCGCAGCGCGGCGCCAGACCGCGCTTCATCAATTTTGGACAAATACTTGCTTGGTTTGTTTGACCAAGTCCGTCAACTATTTTAATCAGGCGGATGCGCCGGCAAATTTATCGGAAGGAGCGTTAATGGAAGAGCAATCAGGTTGGAACCCCAGTTCTTACGGTTTGCAGAATCAGGGCCTCAAAAATTTCAACCGCGCCTATTGGAATCTGAGCGCGGGAGAATTGTACGAACACGCCATCAGGCGCGGTGAGGGCCACATTGCGCACCTCGGGCCTCTGGTCGTCAACACGGGGCAGCACACCGGACGCTCTCCGAATGATAAGTTCATCGTGCGCGAGGCCTCGTCGGAGAAAAACGTTTGGTGGGGCAAGGTGAACCGCCCGTTTGAGCAGGCCAACTTCGACAAGCTGCGAAAGAAGGTTCTGGCCCATCTGCAAAGGAAAGATGTCTACGTGCAGGATTGCTTCGCCGGCGCCGATCCGGAATATCGCGTCCCGATTCGCGTCATCACGGAATACGCATGGCATAGCCTTTTCGCCCGCAACATGTTCGTTCGGCCCGACTGGAACACACAGGCGGCCGGCCACGTCCCCGAATTCACCGTCATCAACGTTCCGACGCTTCAAGCCGACAGAGAGGCCGACGGAACCAATTCGCCCACATTCATCCTGATGGATTTCGGCGCGAAGCTGATCCTGATCGGCGGCACGAGTTATGCGGGCGAGACGAAGAAATCGATCTTCACGTTGTTGAATTACCTGCTGCCGCTCAAGGGAGTCCTTTCGATGCACTGTTCGGCCAACATCGGCAAGGCCGGCGACACGGCGATCTTTTTCGGACTGTCGGGCACAGGCAAGACCACGCTCTCAGCCGATCCCGAGAGAAAGCTGATCGGGGACGACGAGCACGGCTGGTCCGATCGCGGCGTCTTCAACTTCGAGGGTGGTTGTTACGCCAAGGTGATCAACCTCTCGGCGGAGGCCGAGCCTGACATCTATGCCTGTACGCGAATGTTCGGAACGGCGCTTGAAAATGTCGTGATGGATCCGGTGACGCGGCGATTGGATCTGAACGACGCGTCGTTGACCGAAAATACCCGCGCGGCCTATCCACTATCGTACATACCGAATTATGAGCCTACCGGTATGGGCGGACATCCCAGAAACATCGTGATGTTGACGGCGGACGCTTTCGGCGTCCTTCCGCCGATCTCAAAACTAACGCCCGAACAGGCAATGTATCATTTCATCTCCGGCTATACCGCAAAGATCGCAGGCACCGAAAAAGGATTGGGCAAGGAGCCGCAGGCGACTTTCTCAACATGCTTCGGCGCTCCGTTTATGGTTCATCACCCGGGCGTTTACGCGGAGTTGCTGCGCGAGCGCATAGCCAAACACCATGCCCATTGCTGGCTGGTTAACACCGGCTGGTCGGGCGGGCCTTACGGCGAAGGGCATCGGATGAAGATCGCCCACACCCGCGCGATGGTCCGCGCGGCGTTGGACGGGCGGCTGGCCAATGTTTCGACGGAACCAGATCCGATCTTCGGCGTTCACGTTCCCGTGATGTGCCCTGATGTTCCGAATGAAGTTTTGAAGCCGCGAAACACCTGGAAGAACCAGAACGCTTTCGACGAAAAGGCGCGACAGTTGGCGAAGTTGTTCCGTGAAAATTTCGAACAGTTCGCCGCCGGAGTCTCGGATGAAGTGAAAGCGGCGGGGCCCGCGCCCGCGCCTTGACATGCATTAAGACCGGCTTGTAGTATGTTCGCTCGCTCGAAAGGGTTTAGGCACGTAAAGTCAATGGTAGACGGCCACCCTTACAAGGTGGAGGTTGCGGGTTCGAGCCCCACCGTGCCTACCACTTAATTTCAAATTTGAAATCTGAGATTTGGGATTTGAGATTGATTGAAAATGCGGAGTCGTAGTTCAGTTGGTTAGAACGCCGGCCTGTCACGTCGGAGGTCGCGGGTTCGAGTCCCGTCGGCTCCGCCATTAAATTGGCGATCATCATTTCGCATTTATTTATCTCATTTAGCCGCTCGCGTATGCGAGCGGCTTTTCTGCGTTTCGGATCAGCTACTGCTTATGCTTTGCATCGAAGACGCGCTAGACATCATTCTCCGATACACGCCGGCCCTGGATGAGGAAGAGGTAAAACTGGCGCAAGCCGTCGGGCGCATTCTGCGTCGCGATTGCGTCTCCGATCTCGACCTCCCACCTTTCGACCGGGCGCGCATGGACGGTTACGCGCTGCAGGCGGCGGAGACCGAAGCGGCCACGCCTGAACGTCCCGTCAGATTGCGCGCTATCGGCGCGGCGGCGGCGGGACGAGCCTTCGACGGCCGGGTCGACGCGGGCGAAGCGGTGCGGATTATGACCGGCGCGCCTGTGCCGCCGGGCGCGGACGCCGTCGAGAAGATAGAAATCATCCGCGTATTGGATGACGGCTTGATCGAAATCGAAGCGCCCGTGAAGGCGGGGCAGTTCATCACTCCTCGCGGCGTCGAGGCGCGCGCGGGCGAGGTGATGGTCAAATCCGGGGAACGCGTCACGCCATCGGTCGCCGCCGCGCTCGCCAGTTTCGGGGCCGCGCGGCTGAAAGTTTCCAGAAAGCCTCGCCTTGCCCTGCTTTCGACGGGCACGGAACTGGTCGAGGTCGAAGAGCGGCCAGGCCCGTCGCAGATTCGCAATTCAAACACATACTCGCTCGCGGGTTACGCCGAGGCGTCCGGCGCCAAAGTGTTGAGCGCCGGCATTGCGCCCGACGATTTCGACGCGACGCGCGCGGCCATCTCCGAGGCGCTATCGAAATCCGACGTGGTGATGCTGTCGGGGGGCGTTTCGATGGGCGATTACGATCTGGTCAAACCCGCGCTCAGCGATCTCGGCGCCGAGATTCTGGTCGAGAAAGTG
>Ga0137410_10001728_pt1 | contig 14901 bp, 7 predicted proteins | sample CZODoug1_16funga_FD_108878 | JGI IMG/M metagenome (GOLD analysis project Ga0137410, IMG submission 108878) | Vadose zone soil fungal communities from Angelo Coast Range Reserve, California, USA - CZODoug1_16fungal (Illumina Assembly) | ecosystem: Environmental > Terrestrial > Soil > Vadose zone... | reverse complement strand
GAGCAATTGCGGCACAAAGATGCCCACGAACTGTCCGAAGACATGGCTCAGCGGCAGCAGATTGAGAAAACGAACTGGGTGAACCAGGCGCTCCCATTTCAGATAGCGCTTAATCTCACGCTCGAGCGGCGTCAGATTCGCCATGAGATTGCGGTGAGTAATGAGAACGCCTTTAGGCTCAGCCGTCGTTCCTGAAGTGAAGACGATCTCTACAGTATCGTCGTAACGGTTGTCTGTTATGGAATAGGGTCTTGAGGAGCGATGCGCGATCTGCGAGCTCAGTTCGTCGAGCTCGATCACAGGTAGAGTTTGCTCGACTAGTCCGGAAGTGGCCGCGTCACAGAGCGCAAGCTTTGCCCCGACCTGCTCTTGAACTCGTTTGACGAATCCAGGCTCGCTCTGAAGATCAAGAGGCACGACGATCACACCGCGAAGAAGACATCCAAAGAAGGCTGAAACCCACTCAGGGCTGTTCCTGGCCCAGAGCAAAACGCGATCACCTTTTGCGATCCTTCGCGCTTCCAGTTCCCTGGCAAACCGCATCGCGGTCGTCGCAATCTGACGGTACGACCAGCGCTTGACTCTTAGTCCATGCCTGTGCGCGAACGCGGTCTCATTACCGCGTGACAGAAAATCGTCGAGGTAATTGACGACAGTTTTGGGCATCAATCCTGGATCCAGAGAAATGGGCTACTAGCGTGCGTCACACTAAGTTTTGTATGAAGCTGTCGGGGTCATTTTGCCACGATTGTGCCAAGTCCGCTTGCTCCGCTGTTGGGGTAAATCGATCAGCGCACAAGGTAAGACTTTTTTGAAATTCAGCAAAGGCTAACCTGATGTTCTCCCGAGCCTTCCTCTCGCGGAGCAGAAAGTGCAAGCTCTCGGGTTCGTCAAAGAACTCTGGCTGGCCGCAGTTCCGCCAGCCGCCGTTATCGGCTTCCAAGATTAAATTTTTGGCAGACTTTTGGCAGACTACGCTTATGCTTGATATGTCTTATACAGTGTGAACGTGACTTTTCTAGCCGCTTTAGTTAAGTTACGGCCCCGGGAACGATTACGCGTTTCACGACGTGACTGAGGGACGGCTTTGACACGTAGGGGTCTGGGGTTCAAATCCCCACGCGCCTGCCATTACTCTCAATAACTTAAACGCAGGAACCACCACTTTTCTAGAGCTCTACCAGCTTCACACTCAATCAGTAGTTCGAATATACTAGCGAGCACCATTTCTTAGTCCAGTCCCAGGCTGGACGATGTCCGAGCATTCGTTCGGAAGTTTCCCAGAACAGAGTCAATGATTGCTGAATCCATCGCGCACTATCGGATAATCAAGAAGCTAGGCGCAGGCGGGATGGGTGAAGTCTATCTGGCACTGGACACTAAGCTTGATCGCAAGGTCGCAATCAAAGTCTTGCAACCGGACTCGCTTGCCGACGAAAACCTCAAGAAACGACTACTCAGAGAAGCCCAAGCCGTCGCCAAGCTGGATCATCCCAACATCTGTGCCGTCTACGACGTCAACGAAGCAGACTCATTCACTTTCATCGTTATGCAATACATCGAAGGTGAAACGCTGGCTGAAAAGATGGAGCGCCAACCGCTTGAAGTCAGCACTGCGCTGGCTATTGCCGAGCAGGCTGCGGAAGGACTGGCTGAAGCTCACACGCACGGTATTGTTCACCGCGACCTCAAACCGCAGAACATGATGATAACAACGCGTGGGCATTTGAAAATCCTGGATTTCGGTTTGGCCAAGCAAATAACCTCGAGTGATTCAGTAGACTTTGAGGCGCCGACAGCCACCCTCTTGAGTTCGCCCGGCCATGTTGTCGGGACGATGCCTTACATGTCGCCGGAGCAGCTGCAAGGTGAATCGTTAGATGCGCGCAGCGATATCTTCAGCCTCGGCGTGACCTTCTATGAAATGCTGGCCGGAAAACACCCTTTCCAGGATAAGAGCGCTGCCGTCACTCTGTCCCGGATAATGCTGGCCGACCCAATACCGACCGAGCAATTTCAAGCTCAAGTTTCGCCTGAGTTACAAGCTCTTTTGAACAAGATGCTTTGCAAAGACAAAGCGGCGCGGTATCAAAGCGCCCAGGACTTGCTAACGGACCTAAGACAACTGCCTGCCAAACTCTCGGCGAACGACGCTCAGGCGGACGCCCCACGGACCAAAGAGGTCTCAGCGATCACGTCGACGGAAAAGGTAGCTGGCCTCATTCTCAGCAAAGCCCGGCGCCATAAATGGGCGGTCCTGGCGTCAGGGCTTGCACTTATTCTGTTAGTGGTTGCAATTAGCCGATTGGTATCAACTGAGCACCTCGACTCTTTAGCGATCTTGCCGTTCAGCTATGCTTCGAGCGACCCGCAACTCATGGCTAACCCCGACCGCGAGTATCTAAGCGACGGCTTGACTGAGAGCATCATTAACAACCTATCTCAATTGGCCAACTTAAAAGTGATCGCGCGTAGTTCGGTCTTTCGCTACAAAGGTAAGGACCTCGATGTTCAGGCAATAGGGCGTGAACTGAATGTGCGCGCAGTGTTGGTTGGGCAGATAAAACAAGAGGGCGATGAATTAAGGATCACGGTTGAGCTCATGGACGTACAAGGGAACCGTTCAATGGGGGTTGACACCTATCAGCGAAGAACCGGCGACATCCAGACTGTGCAAAAAGAAATCGCCAGAAACGTTTCCGAAAAACTGCGCCTGAAATTGACCGGAGCGGATCAGACCCAACTGGCTAAGACTTACACCGAAAGCAGCGAGGCGTACGAGGCCTATTTGAAGGGACGCTATCATTGGAACAAGCGCACCGATGAAGGCTTCAAACAGGCGACGAACTTTTTTCAGGAAGCGATTATTAAAGATCCAAACTATGCGTTGGCGTATACCGGACTAGCGGATTGCTACACTCTACGAAGCGATTACGGCTTCCTCGCGCCCAAAGAAGGCTACGCTTTGGCGAAGGGCGCCGTAACGCTGGCACTCAAATATGACGAGAGTCTCGCGGAGGCGCACACTTCGCTGGCCTCAATCAAGGCCGTTACGGATTGGGATTGGCAGGGGGCGGAGAACGAGTATCGCAGAGCAATTGAGTTGAATCCAAAGTATTCTACTGCCCACCATTGGTATGCAGCACAGTTGTTATTACAAGGCAGGCTGGATCAAGCGCTTCAGGAAATCAAAGAAGCGCAGCAACTGGATCCTCTTTCGCTTGGCATCAATAAAGATTTCGCAGTCATACTCCTCTATGCGCGCGACTACGATAAAGCGCTGGAACAGTGCCGGAAAACTCTGGAGATCGAGCCGCACTTTGGCGTAATGTCCACTTACATTGCCCAGATCTATGAACTGGAACAGAAATACCCGGAGGCGACCGCCGAACTCGAAAAGGCCCATGCGGCAGCCCCCGAAGATGTTGAGATCACTTACGCACTCGGACAGGCATACGCGCTTATGGGGAAGAAAGATGAGGCGTTGAAGATATCAAATGAGTTGAATCAGCCGGGAAAGCAAAATGTGTATCTGCCAAAAGAAGCAGCTTACCTGTATGCGCTGCTGGGTGAAAAAGAGCAGGCGGTTGCGATCTTACTGAAGGCAGCCGAGAACCATTATATTTCCGTCGCGGAACTAAAGATGGACCCCCGTCTCACTGAGCTGCGCCAGGATGCACGCATAGGTGAACTCTTACAGAAAATTGGGCTGCCGCAGTGAGCGTTACTGCAAACTCGCTGCGACGCTGGCCAAAATTGAAGACTGCGAAAAATGAACAGTGGACTGTTCACCTTCGCAGTCTTGAATAGAAGAATTACCTGAATTAAGGCTCAGCTATTATTTTTTCGCAGCCTTCTTCTTAGCGGCCTTCTTTGGAGCAGCTTTCTTTTTGGCCTTCTTCTTAGGCTCACCGCCTTTAATTGACCCCATTTTAGTTTTTCCTTTCTGAGCGATTGGACTTGGTCCAAAGATCTGAAACTACAGCCTCCGACCAGTCTTGAACTGAGGGCACTCTATATAAGTTTTCTTTCGAGATGTCAATAACTTTAACATTCAGGTAGTGGTCTGATCGTAACGCAAGTGTTAGCTTGCGACGTGGCAATTAATAGTTGCAAGATTCAATTACGCGCCGTTCTGAGGAGTGCGCCGCGAGTCGCGCTCGCATCAATGCGGAAGACCACATTTCCCTACCACTGAACTTTACCGATGACCAAAGCGCCCGAACCGATCGCCAGCAGAGATACATCGATCAAACGCGGGTTGGATTTCATCTATCGTATCGCCAACAAACCGGAAGGCTTCGATAGCTATGGCAGCTTGTTGATCTGCTGTTTCGCTCTGATTGGCGCTACTTCGCGTGATGCGAGCCTCCGGCAACTGGCAAGGTCACGGGCGCAAAAACTCGCCCAACGCTGGAGCCGTCTGCATCCAGTCGTTCCACCCGATGCCACCGCGGATCAGGTCCTCGACTCCGTCTTAGTCCGCTACGCGCTAAGCCGCCTTGGCGCGCGGGATGTCGTAGTTAAAGCGCAAATACGCGCTGCCGCCAAACGATTTTCAGTTCAGGACTTGCTGGGCTTCAACCCTGCCAGCGAGCCGCCGGCGAATGATCTGCCTTACCCGTGCGACTGTGGCTTGAAGAATCAGCGCGGGCGAACATTCTGCCGGCAATGTAAGAAGCGTTTAGAAACTCAGAGCCGTTATAGGGTTTGGATGGAAGCATTGGCCAACACCTACGTTAGCGGGAGGTACGGCCTGCGCTTCGGAGCTTGCTATCTGGATGTGCTTAAGTGGCTACCGGCGATGCGACCTTACCCGCCTAGCGCTGCCGAAGATGTTGAATCGTTGCGCGACGCCATCTACGCGGTCACACACATTGTCTATACCCTGAACGACTACGGCACTTATCGGCTATCGCCCCGTTGGCTGCCACGGGAGTTTGCATTTTTGCAGGCGAATGTGGCCAGCGCCTGTGAGCGAAAGGACGCGGAGATACTGGGCGAGTTGCTTGACTCGCTGAAAGCCTTCGGTTTGCGCGCCAGCCACCCGCTGATAATGCGCGGCGCCAGATATTTGCTGGCGGAGCAAAACGAGGATGGAAGTTGGGGTAATCCGGATGAGGAAAATATTCGCACGCGGTGCCACACGACCTGGACAGCGATCGATGGCTTACGTACCTACGCCTGGCGCGGTGAGCGCTTGAGCCGCCCCGAACTCGAATCGATGTTAAAACGATGGGCGCGATGATTGTGCTAACAATGCGCGGCCACGCGATTCACTCCGGCGAGAGTTAGTTCCGATTGGGATCCTGACGAGACACTGATATGTTTCAACGGTTCACCATTAATCACAATTGAATTTACTCATGATGTTGTCTTTTTTCCATTTCCCCAAATACAACTTGGATATCTCCTGGGCGATGCGGCAGGTAGTGAACTGTTTGTCACCGAAGTCCGCGTTACTTAGTACGATAATCCCAAGACTCTCCGCTCTCCTTGCGTCAATACTCTTACCGCCTTCCGGCACAACCCATTTTGAGGCGCGGCCGATAAAACTGCGCCACGCTAACCACTCGCCGCGATGGTGTTCAGCGCGATATTCGTGTTTTCTGGTAACCAGCTTACCGTTTACTTTGACCTGGTCTTCATACTTCTCGCGAGCTAGTTGCCAGCCGGCGCCATAGTCCACTTTCTTGTGGTTCTTGATCAGCACCGGCGACCACAAAAGTTCCCGAGCCGGCAGGTTGTAATCCAGCTTGTGGTGGAATTGCTCCCACACTGCCAGATCGCTAATTGTCGAATGAACATTGCCATCGCCCACGATGAAGTTCAGCGGAGTGTAACCAACCGGGACAAAGCGATCTCTCACGCGGTTGTAGCACTTGGCGTGATAGTGTGTTTCCGGATCATCAGGAGAGAAACGATTGACTTCATCAAATACATAGGTTTTTTTCATTACGTCATCAATGCCAGAAATTACCGTTTCCATGACGTACTCTGTGAAGGGCTGCTGGGCAACTCTTTCCACCAATTCTGCAAGTACGACATAACCTGAATTTGAATAATGGTATTCAGCATCTGGGGCGGACAGTCGTTTCCTGGACCCTAGCCAATACAGCACATCCTTGTTGGTAAACTCATTCTTTTTTCTATTCGGCATCCCTGGATACCAATCATCGGGCTTTTTGAGCGCCTTGTTGTACCAACCTTTTGCACGGTGGCCCCTTAACTTCTCATAGATGGCGACGTATTCCGGCAGTGCGGATGTGTGATGGAGCAAGTCCTCGACCGTTATGGCTTCCGCCCAAGGTGGAAGTTCTGGGAAGAACTTTGAAAGAGGATCGTTTAGGTCGAGCTGATTCTGGATGACGAGGTTATAAATTGCGGCGGCCGTAAACTGCTTTGACAGCGAACCCAAATCAAAAACCGTATTCGGTGTTATTTTCGCTCCAGTTTCAAGATTCGCATACCCGTAGCAGTTTAAGTGGACGATTTGCTTGTTCCACCTAACCGCCACGGCTACGCCAGGAACGCGATCGCGATCCTTGAGAGGAGCGTACAACTTGGCCAGATAGTTGTTTACGATTTCATCAATCCGTGGATCTTTAGGCAGCGCATTTCGTTTCCCTCTGTGAACTTTTTTCGATGCCATTGTCACCTCCGGAACAGACTCTGACGTGGCGCGCATATTAAGACACAACCTTAGGCAAATGAAACAAGAATCCCGACAACTCCGTGCTGCCGGTTCGCTCAAAATACTCTCCAGACAAGGGTGGCGAATCGTCGCCCTTCGAATCAAGAGTGCGCGGCAATTTGTCACTGAGCGTATTCAGTCAAGCCGCCAGGAATGGTGAGCTGGGCTTTGCAGTGCGGTTGACTGGCGCTCAATAGCGCCGCAACGCGGCATCGACATTGCGTAGGTTGTCTATGCGTTCGACCCTTTCCAGTTCCATACTAGAGATCTAACGTGGAGACCATTCAGGCCCGTAGGCTACCATGAGTTCCATACTGCCTTCATTAAATTGAGAGAATACCGCAAGTTGCCAGGGGAGCAAGTATGAAAGACGGATCTCTTAAGATTCGTCATGCAAGCCAAGCCGCATGGATCATCGCGATCATCATTGTTTCGACAATGATGGCGATGGCCTTCTACTGGCGTGCGCCGGGGCTTAATTCTTATGCTCGCGACCGGCTGATGCAAGCGCGGGGTCCAATACCTCCGCCTGACGATATTGTTATCGTCGCCATCGATGAAGCGAGCATTGCGCGTTTCGGAAGGTTTCCCTGGCAGCGCCAACTAACCGCCCGCGCTCTCGACACGATCTCATCTGCTCAACCTAAAGCGATAGCCCTCGATATTCTTTATAGTGAACCCACTATCAACGGGGACGATACTGCTTTGGCTGATTCGATCAAGCGAACCGGAAACTCTGTCGTTGGGGCGCAGCTGGTGGAAACCACTGATGAAACCGGTTCGCCCGTGGCCCGCTGGCTTAGCCCTTTGCCGGTTATCGAAAGCAATGCCGCGGGTATCGGGCATGTAAATGTTTCAACCGAAGCCGATGGAGAAGCGCGCGAGCTCCCGTTACGAAAATCGGATGATCAGGGGCGGACTCTGTGGGCGATCGCAGTTGAGACGATACGCGTTGGCGAAGGCGTGCGCCCTGATACCGTGCGCGATGTCGCTGGAGGCGTTCGCCTTGGCACGCGCACAATACCGGTCGCGCGAGATGTGAGAACAACCAGATTTGGAAGACAAGGGCCAAACGGTACTGAAGATACTTTGAATGCGGACCGGATGGCCCTCGACTATGTTGGGCCGCCGGGATCGTTCTCGCATCAGACCTACAGTTTCGCAGAAGTGTTTGACGGTCGCGTTCCGCCGCAAAGTCTTCGCGGCAAATATGTTCTCGTCGGAGCGACTGCCGCGACACTTGGAGATCATGTTGCCACGCCGTTCGTGCATGGAGATGGGGCCGCCGGCCAGCAACATGGCGAGTTGATGCCCGGCGTGGAAGTATTAGCAAACTCGATAAATACTATTCTGCGCTCGCGTTTCTATCGCGAGCTTCCGGATTGGCTCGTTGCCTTCTTAGCAGCGCTGATTGCCGCGGCCGTTCTCGGCTCGCTCGCAATGGCCCAGGGGAAATTCGAGAGCGGCAAGCAAGTTTTTGTTCTCGTTGGATTACTGGCAATTATTCTAATTGCGTCTTACATCGCGTTTGTGCACTTTCTCATTGTGCCGCCGATTACGGCTGCGCTGGTTTCATTCGCCACCGCCGCTCCGCTGGCTCTACTTCATCGATCTCTCAGGGCCAGCGCGGCTTTAGACGAACGCATTGCCGAATTAAACAGTGCCGACGAATTGCTTCCGCTGTCGGCGCCGGAGTTAGTCTCCACTAACAATCTGGCCGCAAATCCAGCGGCGCTCATCGCACGTTTGACCGGAGCAACGGCAGTGGCTATCTATGCAGGCACCGGCGAAACAGGCGCACGTTATAAACTGGCAGCGTCGTATGGCCATTTACTTTCTTTACCTGAAGACGACCTGCACGACGCCGTAGTTGTACCGAATTTCCCAGACTCCAAAGACAAACCTACAGATTACGAAACGCAAGCAACTTCTGCTCGAGCAGCAGCACAGTTAAGACTTCCGCTGGGTATTGCGGAAGAGCGTACGGGCGCACTTATCATTGCGCCATTCCCTGACCACCAGATCGACGCTGACACCTTGCGTCTTTGCGCGCAGATCGCGACAAGTTATCTTTACCGAATCGAGAGCGAGACCCGGAGAGAATTGAGTCCACCCTCGTGGCGACGGCTTTTCCCGCGGGGAATTGAGTGGAAGTCACATGCGCTTGGGCTACTGAACCAACGCATGTTGTCGCGCGCGCGCTTCGTGGACCGGGCGCTTCGCTCAGCAGAGGAAGGTTTGATCGTGGCGGACATCAGCGGTTGCATCGCTTTTGCCAATCCACGCGCGGCGGAACTACTCGGTATTCCCGAACGAGCACTCGTCGGGAGCAATCTCTTCAGCCGCCTCGGTGATATCAAGCATCGCGCACCGGACGACAATCGTCGACTCGATCGCGTTGCGCGCGAGATGCTAATGCGTTTAGTCATTGAGCGCACGCGCTTCGAAAGTGAGATCCAGGTTAACGACACTCCGCCACGCTATTGCACCTTGCGTCTTTCTGCGGTGACGTCAGGAAACGATGGCAGCGGTCAGATACTCGGTATAGTTGCAGCTCTCACGGACGTTACGCAGCAACATGAACTACAGGAAATGAAGACTGACGTGATGACGCTTGTCACGCACGAACTGCGGACGCCATTGACGGCGATTCAAGGGATGAGCGAAGTGCTCGCGCAGTTTGAAGTTGACGATAAACGCCGGCGAGAGATGCATCTGGCTATCAATGACGAAGCGAAGCGACTGTCACTAATGATTAACGAATACCTCGACATCTCGAAGCTGGAATCAGGCGCGCGACCAGTGCGCGTTACGGCGGTGCGTGTCGGATCGCTCGTGGAGCGGGTGCTACTGTTGCTGGACCCGGTCGCGGCTCAGCGTCAAATCAAGATTGTGCGGCAGCTCGCTCCCAACTTGCCGGGTTTGCTCGCGGATGCTGATCTGATCGCGCAGGCCCTGACTAATTTGCTCGCAAATGCTATCAAATACAGCCCTATCCAAACTGAAATCACAATTGCAGGCTACGCCGACGAGAATGACTTGATCGTGGACGTAATCGACCGCGGCTACGGCATCCCGGCGACTTCGCTCACACGAATCTTCGAGAAGTTTTACCGCGTACCTCGCGTCGAGGATGCTGACGTTCCCGGTACCGGACTTGGGCTGGCACTTGTGCGCGAGATCGTCGAACTCCATGGTGGTCGAATATCTGTCAAGAGCGAGCCTGGCGTTGGTTCAACCTTCTCGATCCGCTTGCCGTTGGCCCGCAAAGAGAACTAGTGTGTAACGCGAGTAAGGCTTCGCGACCGTTTTTACTAAGCTAAGATGTCCGAAGATTCCCCACATATCCTAGTTGCTGACGATGAGCGCTCGATTCGGTTAACGCTGGAAACCGGATTGACTCTTAACGGCTTTCGGGTGACGTGCGCGCGCACGGGGCGCGAAGCCGTGGAGGCTGCGAGATCTTTGCGATTCGATGCGGTGATAAGCGATGTGCTTATGCCCGATGGCGATGGCCTGGACGTCGTCCGCGAGCTGCGCACAGTCTCACCAGGCGTTCCCATAATCTTGATCACTGCCCAGGGGTCGGTCGAGTTGGCCGTACGTGCGGTATCGGAAGGCGCGAGCGACTTCATTGCCAAGCCGTTTGAGATCGCCTCGCTTGCGGCGCTGGTGCGTCGTCACCTGAGCGCGCGAACTGAGGCCGAACGAATGGGCACGGCCCGGAGCGAAGTTTCGTTGGATGAGTTTTCACGTTCTGGTCTGGTCGGGCGCAGCAGCGTCATGGTGAGTGTCTACAAACTGATCGCCCATGCAGCGCGCATGGACGCGACTGTGTTAGTACTCGGCGAATCCGGCACCGGAAAGGAGTTGGTGGCGCGCGCGATTCATGATTTCAGCCCGCGCGCCGGCAAGCCCTTCCTCGCGATCAACTGTGCCGGGTTAACCGATACGCTGCTCGAAGCCGAATTGTTTGGCCACACCAAGGGCTCGTTTACCGGCGCCACCTCCGATCGGGCCGGCCTCTTCGAGGCGGCTGACGGCGGTACGCTCTTGCTTGACGAGATGGCCTCAACCAGTCCTGCCTTTCAAGCGAGTCTCTTGCGAGCGTTGCAACTCGGTGAGGTGCGTCGCGTGGGCTCGACCGAAGTGCGACGCGTCAATGTGCGCGTGATTGCGGCGAGTAATGCACCTCTGCATGAATTGGTGGCGGCGGGAGCCTTTCGCCCGGATCTCTTTTACCGTCTCAGTGTTTTGACCATCGAACTCCCGCCGTTGCGCGAAAGAGTCGGCGATGTCGAAGCGCTCGCGCTCCATTTCTTACGTCGTCTAAGTAACGACGACGAGTCGCCGCTGCGCCTTTCAAGTGAGGTGGTTGAGGCTTTGAATGCTTATGCATTCCCGGGAAATGTGCGCGAATTGGAGAATGCCATGACGCGCGCCGCTGCGCTTTGCTCCGGTGGCGTTATCACGATCGACTGCCTACCTCCCGGCATGGTCGCTGCCGCGCACAACGCCGCTTCATCGCGACGTAATGATCCTGCTTCTACACTGGTAACCGACAGACCAACGATCGAGGAGTTACAACGACGTTACCTGCAGCTCATACTGACTGAGGTTGGCGGCAATCGTCGCCGAGCAGCGAGTGTGCTGGGACTTAACCGCCGCACCATTCAGAGGCTAATTGCGCGGTATGATCTTTTCTCTTTGGCCGAGAAAGACGCCGCCTTGGATGGTGAAAGCGAAATGACCGGCGATACTGAATACGAAGACGAGCCTTGAGCTAAGTGAACTCAGCGGTCCCCAAGATTAGCCATTATATCGTCAAGCAAAGGCGACCGACACTCGCGCGCCTGCTTGGTCGTGTGCTTGTTTTCGCAGCGGCCGTGCATGCGACGGGCGGTGCGATCAACGCACAGGGCGTGGAAGCGCAGATCGCGAGCGTCAACGGTCGTGCTGTGCTCTCGGGCAATGCTCGCCCTGGATCTAGTCTCATTCGTGGTGTCGTGGTTGTTCCCGGCGATGTTATTGACACGCGAGCCGGAGGTCGCGTCACTATTCAACTAAGTGACGGCAGCCTGGTCGTTGTTCAGCCGGGCTCCGAAGTAACCTTCCAGGATTACCGCAATGCCGGTTCACTGCGAGAGTTGCTTAAAATTACAGTTGGGCGCGTGCGCGTTAGGATCAATCACTTCGGTGGGCGACCTAATCCCTATCGCGTGAATAGTCCGACGGCTTCGATCGCCGTACGGGGCACAGAGTTCAGCGTCGCCGTCTCGGCCGTCGGCGATACGGAGGTAGTTGTCTATGAAGGACTCGTTGAGGTCGCCAGCGTCTTGCATCCATCGCGCCGCGTGCTTGTTGAGGCCGGACACGGAGTCATCATTCGAGCAAACGAAGACCTCCAGTTTTTTGTGCCCGGCCTGAGCAAGGAGATTGGGGAGAGAAATGGCGGAGGCAGAGGTCATGATCAAGAAAGCTTCGATGAGTCGGATCCTTCGGCTCCGATCGCTAAGCCAGCCGAGGATTCTCCGCGCACGGCGTCAGGAGTTTATGAGCGATACTTTGACAACATCGTCGAGAATGGTGAGGCGCCTCTCCCATCGCGGTTTGCGGCGTTCCCGGATTCTTACTTTGACAGTATAGAGAATCCCGCCTATGCGATTGCCTTTACGGCCACTGAAGGCCGCATCTTTTTCCTGCCATCAATGGGGGGAACACGCGAGAACGAAAATGCCAGGCAACTCTTCGGACTGGGTGAACCGCGTTTGGTTGATTATAGCCTTTCACCTCAGGGTTCCTTGTTCGTGCCGCTGCCGAAATTTCGCGCGGTTGTGGGGGGCCGAATCGCCTACTCGCGCGATGGGTTTCAGTCTCTTACTCTGGACGATAACGCGGGGTTGACCGGCCCTTTCTTTGCGCCGGGAACAAACGGGAAACGCTCCGTTGATGGCGCCACAACCAACAGACTATTTGCTGCTTCGCTCATGGCTGCGCGACGGTTCGGCGCCGACGGGCGCACCAGTGTGGGCATCGGTCTGGACTATTTTTCGACTCGCGGCAAGCTCTCCAATATGATCACCCAAACGGACACTACAGGTTTTAGTTCCAGTGAGATGATCAAGTCGCGCTCTTTCGCGAACCGCACGCGACTTACGGTCGGTATGACTCGCGAATTATCAGGCGGACGCAAGCTGGCCCTTTTCTATCGATACGGATTTACCTCGGCGGAGGATCGCGAACGCTCGCGGACAGTTGGAGGACCGCGTCTCCTTAACCGAACCAGCGCTACGGGCCATTCATCCGAGATTGGTTTCAGGTTGCGCGGACCCTTCTCGCGCCGTCTTTTCTACGGGATTGAAGGTTCATACCTCTTCGCGACTATTGACGAGAACGCGCGGCGCACCGGGGTTGTAGATTCGATCATAAACAGCCGATCGCGGCGGGCCACGCTTGGCTTCGGTCTCGGTTACGTGCTCAGGCCACGGACTGTCTTTAGTTTCGATGTAACCGGAGGTATTGCTCGCATCAACGATGCGCGGAACGAAAACGCGACCAGCAACTTGCTTGAGAGCGAAGGGAAAAGAGCTTCCTTCCTTTCGCTCCATGGGGCGCTACAAGCCGACGTTTGGCGGCGCTTATTCGTTAGCGGCTCGTTGCTTTCCGTCACTCAATCGCGGGTCTCAAATCTAACTCTCTATCCGGATCGTTTTGGCCGGCTCATGACGGGTGACGGCGTGTTTCAGCCGAACGGCCGCACGCGTGATCGCTTCACAGACTACTTCTCAAATGTTGGTTTCGGTTGGCGATTCAACCGAAACTTTCTTGCCGAGTATATCTTCTCGACAGATTTTGGGCAGACCTCTCCACGACACACGCTTCTTCTGCGATACACGTTTAGCCGCCGCGAAGATCAGTCTTCGAGGTGAAATTTCTTACCGGCCTTATGAAGGTTTGCTATGACCGTCTGCTCTGGCAGCGTTTTCGGCTTTCGCCGTCCGGCAATATGCTCTGCGGGACGTTTTGCCACCGTGCGGACCTCGCGAGGGTGTCAGTCTGTCCCTTTACTATGGGTAGGTTCCAGGATTTTCAACGCTTCGAGCGGGAATGGTTATTGCACCAGAAAACGTGCCGCGCTACGTCTGGTTTCAATCGTCGGGGAAATACCCGTCCACAATAGAATTTCGCTAAACAATCCTGGGAGGTGATCGAGGGGAAACGGATGCTCAGTCGTTTTGCAGGAATCATTGGGATCTGTCTCGGCACAGCGTTGCTGTTTCTTTTAGGCTTGGCCGTTGACAGCTCAGCGGCCCAACGCATTCCTGCGGTCCAGTCATCAAATGGAATTCTGCGCGTGAGCGTAACCGATGCTCAACAGCATTCACTACGAGGCGCAACCTGCTCGCTGCTTCGTGCGAATGAACCCAGGGTTGAAGTTGCGAATGCTACTACTGATGACCAGGGCGTCGCTGTTTTCACCTCCATACCGCCGGGGTCATACGTCCTTAGCGTTGCCGGCAAAGGCTTCGCCAAGATTACCCGGGAAGATGTAGTTGTTAAGGTTGGCTCTGCGTCAGAGATCAAGGTGGTCCTAAGCATTGCGCCCGTCGCAGAGAGTGTGACTATTGAGTCGCCCGGTGAAACATCAACAACGGTCGAAGCGGGCGCCTCAGCAGCGACTGGAAGTCTCCCGCGCAAAGCGATTCAAAGACTACCGCTGGCGACCGCTCGCATTGATGAGGCGTTGCCATTGATTCCGGGCGTTGTTCGTTCGTCAACGGGCGAGATCAGTATCAAAGGTGCTTCGGAACAGCAAAACGCGCTGCTGGTTAACGGGTTGAATGTTGCCGATCCGGCGAACGGAAACTTTCGCTTGAACCTTCCCATTGATTCAGTTGAGGCGGTGCAGGTCTTTCAGCATCCGTACACCGCCGAGTATGGCCAGTTCACAGGTGGTGTTACAAAGATCGAAACGCGGCGCGGCGGTGACCGCTGGCATTGGGAGTTGAATGATTTTCTGCCTGACGTGCGTTTCCGGGGAGGCAAGATCGTCGGCATCGCCGAGGACGCGCCGCGCCTCAATTTCAACGGGCCACTAGTCAAGAACCATCTCTATCTTTCACAAGCAGTTTCCTACACTATCGCGAAGACTCCCGTCCGTGGCCTGCCCTTTCCAGTCAACGAGACAAAGACGGAAAGCCAGAGTT
>Ga0137410_10001726_pt1 | contig 14910 bp, 10 predicted proteins | sample CZODoug1_16funga_FD_108878 | JGI IMG/M metagenome (GOLD analysis project Ga0137410, IMG submission 108878) | Vadose zone soil fungal communities from Angelo Coast Range Reserve, California, USA - CZODoug1_16fungal (Illumina Assembly) | ecosystem: Environmental > Terrestrial > Soil > Vadose zone... | reverse complement strand
GAGTCCGATCCATCGATGAGCACGAGAACCTGGGCGCTCATGTTGTGGAGCAGGTGGTCAGAATAATCGACGGGGATTTTGATGCCGACGCGGGCCTTTCCGGCAATGATGGCATCGTTGAGGTCGCCATCGTTTTGGACGTAACGGACGATATGAAACGTGTCGGAGTTTTTCAGGCGATCGAGAAGTTCGCGACTTTCGCGGCGATCGTCGGCGTTATAGACGACGGTGTTGATCTGGCGAATGTTGGTGTCAATGCCGAAACCAAGCACAACCATCTGCAGCAGCGGAATGACAAGGGAAAAGAAAAGCGTTGCAGGGTCTCGCCGGACGTGCAGGACTTCCTTGTAAAAGATAGCGCCGAAGCCGCGGAAGAAGTTACGCACGGGCGGCCTCCAGCATGGCTTGATGCTTGTAGGTGAGCTCGACAAAGACATCTTCGAGGCTGGGAGCGAGCGGACGAATCTCGGTGACGGCAATGCCGTTCTTCAAGAGCTGTTCGCGGAGATCGTCGAGATTGAAACGATCCTCGATGAGCGCGTGGATGGATTGTCCAAAAATGGTGGCGCTGCGGATGCCGGGGAGATGGCGCGCAAAGCGGAGCGCGCGCGTGACTTCCGGCGTGGTGATTTCCACGCGCTGGGTGCCGGGAGGCTGAACGTCGGGGAGTTCGCGCAGCGAATTGGGCGTGCCATCGGCGATGAGCTTGCCGTAATAAATGTACGCGACGTGACTGCAGCGCTCGGCTTCATCCATGTAGTGAGTGGTGACAAAGAAAGTGATGCCATGGCCGGAAAGCTCGAAGAGGAGATCCCAGAGCTGGCGTCGGGCGACGGGGTCAATACCGGCGGTGGGTTCGTCGAGGAAAAGAAGCTTGGGCTCGTGCAACATGGCGCAGCCGAGAGCAAGACGCTGCTTCCAGCCGCCGGAAAGTTGCGCGGCCAGGCGATTCAAGTAAGGTTCGAGGCCGTTGAGCTGGACAATCTCGTCGATGCGGCGCTTCAGACGCGCGGGTTCGAGGCTGTAGATGCGGCCGTAGAACTGCAAATTTTCCGTGACGGTCAGATCGTAGTAGAGGCTGAAGTTTTGCGACATGTAGCCGATGCGCTCGCGAACGGCCTCAGAGTCGGTACGGACGTCGAGGCCTTCGACATAAGCCCGGCCGCCGCTGAGCGGCAAAAGGCCGGTGAGCATTTTAATGACGGTGGTTTTTCCACTGCCGTTGGGCCCGAGGAAACCGAAGATTTCGCCTTTTTGGACGCGGAAGCTAACATCGTTGACGGCGGTGAAGTTGCCGAAGCGGCGAACGAGATGCTCGGCTGAGATGGCAACTTCTCCGTTCATTTGAGGAGTCGCGCCCACGGCTTCAGTTCCCCCCTTTCAGTTTTACATCCGCTGCCATGCCGGCGAGCACGCGGCCGGCGGGATCGTTGATGCGGATTTTCACGCCGATAACCTCGTGGACGCGCTCCTCGCGGGTTTGGACATTGCGCGGGAGGAACTCGGCCTGCTGGTTGATTTGCTCGACGAGGCCATCGAAACCGGTGTTCGGAAAAGAATCGACGCGAACTTCGGCTTTTTGGCCAACCTTAACGCGGCCGATTTCGGTTTCGGGAATGTAGATACGGACGTAGATCTGATCCTTTTCGAGAAGAGTAGCGACCGGCGTATTGGGAGCGATCAGGTCGCCCGGGCGGACATCCAGAACTTCCACGGTCGCGGCGGAGGGAGCTGTGACCTGGCGCTCGCGGAAACGAGCTTCGTCGTAGGCGTAGGCGGCTTTGGCGAGGTCGACGTCTTCGCGACGATTGCCGCGCTCCAGCTTTTCCAGATTCGCCTGCGCCTGATGGTAGTGCGCTTCGGCGGAAGCGATTTCCTCGGGACGGTAGCCGCGCTGGAGTTCATCGAGCTTGTGCCGCGCGCTCTGTTGCTGAGCGACAGCGACTCTCCAGTTGGCTTCGGCAGTATCGCGCTGTTGCTTTGAGACGAGATCTTTCTTCGCGAGCGCGTCGTAACGGTCGAAATCCAAATGCGTGCGGATTTCGTCGGCCTTCGCGCGATCGAGCTCGGCTTGCGCGGAAGCGATGTCTTCCTGGCGATAACCGTTCCTCTTCAGCTCGTAGTCGGCTTTGGCCTGAGCCGCCGCGGCGCGGGCCTCGGCAATTTCTTCGGGACGGAAGCCGCGTCGGGCTTTTTCGGCGTTGGCGCGGGACTGCTCGAGTGATGCCTTCAATTCCTTGTCGTCAAAGGTGATCAAGACCTGGCCCGGCTGCACGGAGTCGCCTTCGCGAACCAAAACCTTGTCGATGCGCCCGCCAATCTTTGAGCCGACACGGATGTTGCGAGCTTCGACAGTGCCCGAGCCTTGCAGGGCGGTGTCGCGATGGAACCGGCCGGCGTAGAGCGCAGTAGCGGCCAGAACGGCGGCAGCAGCAAGAAGAATCAGGATGCGCCTGCGGTTCATAAACTAATCTCCACAGGTAAAAAAAGGAGCTGGCGACAGTGGCGCCGAATTGCCTTGCGGCGCCATACCGGACCAGAGGAGGTTGAATGCCGTTTCGATCCGGGAATGCAACGTCGCGTCGCCGTAGAGCGACCAGATCAGAAGCGTGCCGAAAATGGTTTGACGAAAAACCTGGGCAATCTCTGCGGCCGGAAGGTCATTGCGGATCTCGCCCCGGTCCTGGCCGAGCTGAATTATTTGGGTATGGAGGACGTGCACGCGTCTTTGTATATCCATCATGGCGGCGCGAACCGGATTCGTTGAAAGATACGCCTGCAGGAGTGCACGGATGATGGCCGGGTTGCGCGTAGGTTCCTGGGTCATGCGAGCGCCAAGCGAACGGAGGAACTCCGGCATGGGTTCGCCAGACTGACGGGCCATCTCGATGGCTGCTTCCAGCTTACGGAGCTGCATTTCTCCGAAGGCCAGCAGAATATGATCCTTGCTCGGGAAGTAATTGAAAAAGGTGCCTTTGCCGACGTCGGCGGCCTCGGTGATGTCCTCGACAGTCGTTTCAGCGAATCCCTTTTGGCCGAAGAGACGGAGTGAAGCGCTGAAAAGCCGTTCGCGAATTTCGGCGCTGCGCCTTTGGCGGCGGCTGGGATTCGACGCCGAGTTGCGAAGGACAGTCCTGGCGTTCTTGGAAGGAGACATATGACTATTCCTCATAAATGACTATAGGTCACTATTGATCCGTTGTCAAGTGCGATCTCTCCTAGAACTACGAGGTCGGCAGAATAAGTCACGGGCAAAAAAAGAACACCCCGGTGAAAGCCGGGGTGTTCGGAGAGGAAGTCTGTTGATGCACCTATTCTTTGAGTGAAGCCGGGTCGGACAGATTCTTAGGAGACTTCTTATTAAGTACGCCGATGAGCTCCTGGGCGGCGGGAGGAACAGCGACGGCGCCCTTGCGAACAATAGCCTCCGCATCAACCTTCTTGTTGTAGACCCTTTCGTTGCCGTCGTTGTCCGGCCGGAGGGTAGAGCCTTCCAGCGAGATTCCGGCAAACAACCCACGGGCTCGGGAATAGGTCAGAACTTCGGCCCGCAGCGTGGCGTCCGTAGCGGCTTCTGCGTCGCGGCCCTTGGGGCCAGCGGCGGCAGAAGCGTTTGCGCCGAGTTTGACTTTGCTGTGGAGAATGGCCTTGGCGCCGCGCGGATTCATAACCAGGAGAACGAAGTCCGTAGCTTGGCCACCAAGCTGGAAGCCAATGCTGCCGCCTTCCAGGGCCATCATGGAGGGCGCGCCCCAAGGCCCGGTGAAATGTTCACCGGTGCGGCAGGTCATGGCGCCGCGGCCGTAGCTGCCGCCGACAATGAAAGCGGCTTTGAGCACGGAAGGAAAAATGATGACGCACTCGGCTTTGTCGAGCAAATCCGGAGGAATGTCATCCGGGATGTCCAGAATTTCCTTGAGAACGGTGCCGCAATTCTCCAGACGATCGGTCTCCTTTTTGTCCTCTCTTGCGGAAAGAGGAAGGGCGAGCAGGGCCCATGACATCAGCAACGAAATCAATCGCTTGAGCACGAATCACCTCGACGTAGTTTTCTGGGCTAGAGCATCATAGAGTGTCCGCTGGCCAGGTGCAACCTTGCGACTTGGTCCAGGCATGATGCAGGGTTTGTTCTTCTAAATGGGACGCCCACAAGACGGAAAGAGTTGCCTTTCGATTATACTTTTGCGTGAAGATTCGCGCACGAGAGAGAAATGAGAACAAAAAAAATCCTGCAGCAATGTGCGGCAATAGCCGCGGCTGGCACTGTGTGGACGCTTGCAATAGGAGCGCCGCGCCTGGGCGCGCAATCGAAAACAAATACAGAATCCACATGCTGCGGCGCAAAGAAACAGAGTGCGGCCTCGAAGAAAGTCACCGCGAGATTTGCCGCCCGCGCGGAATCCTTGCTTGAAACAATACCAGCGAGCAAAGGGGAGTGGGGTCTGCTGATCGCGGATGCCGAGAGCGGCGAGACGCTGTACGAGCGGAACGCGGACAAGTATTTCGTGCCGGCTTCGAACATGAAGCTGTTCACCACGGCGCTGGCGATGGCGAAACTGGGTCCGGACTACCGCTTCCATACGACGCTGGAGACTCAGGGAACGATTTCGAGTGCGGGCGCGCTAAACGGCGACGTGATGCTCGTCGGGCGTGGCGATCCGAATCTCTCGAACAGGAAATTCCCTTATGAACTGAAGGAAGAGTTTGACGGTTCCCCGGAGAAAGCGCTGGTGGAGCTTGCGGATGCGCTGGTGGCTAAGGGCGTCAAAGAAATTTCGGGAGATGTGATTGGCGACGACAGTTATTTTCCGCGGGAGCGTTATCCGAATGGCTGGGAGATCGACGACATGGTGTGGGAATACGGCGCGGCGATTTCCGCGATCGTCGTGGATGACAACACGGTAGCGCTGACGCTCACGCCCGGTGAACAGGCGGGCAGTCCCGTGCAGGCGGCGGTGGCTCCGGCCACGCCGGATTTTATGGTCGAAAATGACGTGACCACTTCAGCCGCGGACGCGAAACCGGATCTGACGCTCACGCGGGAGCCGGGATCGAATTTAGTAGTGGTCAAGGGAAGCCTGCCGGCGAGGAGCGCGCCGCGCAAACTGGTTCTCGCGATTGAAGAGCCGGCGCAACATGCGGCAGCTACATTAAAGAGACTGTTGGAGGAGCGCGGAGTGAAGGTAGCCGGCGTCGCAAGAGCCCGGCACGATCATGCGGAACCCGGCGATCCAGTTGTGCTAGCGGAACACGTTTCAGTGCCGCTGGGTGATGCGCTGAAATTGATCAACAAGATCAGCCAGAACCTGCACACGGAAATGCTGCTGCGGACGGTGGCCCGGCAAGGTGGGACGTGGGCCACACCTGACGACCTGATGAAAGTTCCAGCGGACTTTTACGCGACCGCGGGAATTGCGCCAGGCGATGTGATTCAAACGGACGCCTCGGGATTATCGCGGCACGATTTGGTGACGCCGCGTGCCATTGTCGCGCTGTTGGGCTTTGCTCAGAAGCAATCCTGGTTCGGGCCCTACTATGCGTCACTGCCGGTGGCGGGCGTAGACGGCACGCTGGAAGACCGCATGAAAAACACACCGGCGGCAGGACGGATTCACGCAAAGACGGGCTCGGTCGAACACGTGAGAACGCTTTCGGGATTTGCAGAAACACCGGGCGGCCGGCGGCTTATTTTTTCGTTTCTGAGCAACAATCAGGGTGGAAAGAGTCACGAAGCGGCGGATGCCTTGACCGGATTGTGCGTGGCGATGCTTGAAGAGTTCAACATTACGCCGCCGAAGCGCGCGTTGGGGCACAAACACCCACAGTAAACATAGGGGGTCGTATATGGGGAAAGAATTCGTCGTCACCGTGTTTGGAAGCTCTCGTCCGCGGGAAGGGGCCGCCGACTACGAAGAGGCGCGGACTCTGGGGCGAGCCTTGGCGAAGCACGGTTTCTCTGTTTGCAGTGGCGGTTATGGCGGAGTGATGGAAGCAGTATCGCGCGGCGCGAAGGAGGCCGACGGTAAAACGTACGGCGTGACCGCGGACTTTTTCAAAAATGCGAAGCTCAATGCCTGGGTGGACGAAGAAGTGCGCATGAAAACCTGGGAAGAACGGCTCTTCGAGCTAATCCGGCGTGCGGATGCTTTTGTGGCCTGCAAAGGCGGGACGGGAACACTCGTGGAACTTGCGGTGGTGTGGGAGATGCTGAACAAGTCCGTGATGACGGGGAAACCGTTCGCCGTGCTTGGAGATTTCTGGACGCCGGTGCTGGATCGTGTGCGGCAGGTTGAGTTGGGACATCCGGCGCCGTGGGGCGAGGCCAACGGGCGTCTAGTCTATGTCGCGGAAACGCCGGGCGACGTGGCAAAACATCTGACCACGAAGTTGAAGCAAGCCTAACGATGTCACGAACAGCACAAGATGTATTGGAGTTCGACAAGCTGCGGGAATTACTGCGGCTGAGGACGACGTGCGCGCCCGGGCGACGAGCTGTGGATCGTCTTGAGCCAGGAATGGAACGCACGGGGCTGGAATCGGTGTTCGCGTTGATTCGCGAAGCCGGGGAATGGCTGCGCGCGGGGCGCGAGCTGGGATTTGGCGCGCTGGCTGATCCGCAAAGCTGGCTCGAACGGATCGAGGGCCCTGGCATGGCGCTGGAGCCGGGCGAATTCCTGGATGCGGCCTCGTTGCTGGAAACGGCGGCATGGCTGCGGCAGCAGTTCCGCGAAGAGGCGCCAAAGTTTTCTTTATTGGCGGCACGGGCTGCTTCGCTTGGAGATTTTCGAGATGTGCATGCAGCGATCCGGCGGTCCGTGCTGCCAAACGGTGAGATCAGTGACGATGCCTCGGCGGCGCTGCGGCGCATCCGAGCAAGCATCACGGAGACGCGCGATACCATCCAGAGGAATCTAAAGCAGATTTTGCGCGCGCGGAATGCGGAAGCAGGTGAAGACTACGTCACGCTGCGCAACGATCGCTTCGTGATTCCCGTGCGGGCCGAGCATCGGCGGAGCCTTCCGGGCGTGGTGCACGGAGCAAGCGCGACGGGACAAACGGTTTTCATGGAGCCGTTCGAAACGGTCGAGGCAAACAACCAGTTGGTGCAGCTTGCCGAGGATGAAGCCGCCGAAATCCTGCGTATTCTGCGCGAACTCACAGAGAAGCTGCAAATGATCCGGGTTCCGCTACTTGCAGCGGCCGGGACGATTGCGGAGCTCGACAGCGTGTTTGCACGGGCGCGATTCGCGCGGGATTTTGACGCTGCCATGCCGGAATTCTCCGCGGCCAATGAACTGCGGTTGGAAGGAGCGCGTCATCCGGTGTTGGAGGACAAGCTCCGCAAAGAAAATCGCGCCATTATTCGGATGACGTTGACCCTCGGTGGAGAAGAACGCGTGCTGGTGATCAGCGGACCTAATACGGGCGGCAAGACCGTGGCGCTCAAAACGACGGGAATGGCAGCGCTGGCGGCGCAGTCCGGAATTCCGGTGGCGGCGCAGCGGGCGGTTCTGCCGCTATTTGACCGTGTGTTGGTGGACATCGGCGACGAACAATCGATCGCGGCGGATTTGTCCACTTTTTCCGCCCACATGTTGAACTTGAAGACCATGCTGGAGGAAGCGACACCGCGCTCGCTCGTGTTAGTAGATGAAATGGGCACGGGAACCGCGCCGGAGGAAGGCGCCGCGCTGGCCGTGGCGCTGCTGGACGAATTTCGCGCGAAGAACTGTATCGTACTGGCGACCACGCATCACGACCGGTTGAAAACCTACGCATCGACTACGCCGGGAGTGGTAAACGCCGCGGTGGAATTCGACGACGTGAATCTGCGGCCCACGTATCGATTGATGGTGGGAGTGCCGGGTGGCTCGAGCGGAATCGCCATTGCCAAGCGGCTGGGAATCGCCACGGGAATCATCGAACGCGCAAGATCGCTGCTGACCCCGGAATCGCGCGAAGCCGCGGACCTGATCGCTTATTTGCACCGCAGCCGCGACGAATTGGACCGCATTCAAAAACAGATGACCAGCGAACGTCGTGCTCTGGAAGAAGAACGCAAAAAGCTGCGCACCGAGTGGGTCGAACGGCAGCAGAAGCGCATCAGGGAACTGGAAGCGCAGTTCGCGGAGATGCAAAAGCGCTTTGACGAAAATGTGGCCCGTGTCGTCGAAGCGGTGAAAGAACGCGAGCTGCGCGCGCAGTTGGAGAAAACATCGCGGCGAAAGATGCAGGACGCGCGCGGCGAGGCTCGTGAAGAATTGAACGCCGCCGTTGTGCAAACGATATCGGAGTCGCAATCCGATCTTGGATTGAATGCTGCTTCGATGGAGGCGGTCAGCGCTGACCGGCTGCAGCCCGGCGCGAAGATTCGGGTGCGCGGATTCAGCAAGCCTGTGATTTTCCGCAGGCTTGACGGCTCTTCCGCGGAAATCGAAGCCGGGCCGCTGCGAATGAAAGTGGCTCTGGATGAAATTACCGGAATCGAGACCACACCGCAGCCATCCGCTCGCAGTGGCGTACAGGCGGGGCTTGCCCCGCCCGCTTCCAAGGTCACCGTGACTTCTCAGCGTGGAGAAGGTGGCATTTCCGACGAAATCAACGTGATCGGCATGACCGTGGAAGAAGCCACGGATCGCCTGGACAAATTCCTGGACGATGCTGCGCTGGCGCACAAGGCGCGAATCAGGATCATTCACGGACACGGCACGGGCGCACTCCGCAGGGGGATTGGCGAGTTCCTGGCTTCGCATCCGTTGGTTGAGAAACATTCATTTGAGACCGAGGAGCATGGCGGAAAGGCGATCACCATCGTGGAGTTGCAGCGATAGAAAATGGAAATCGGAAAATAGAAATTGGAAATTAGAGATTACAAAGAAAGCCGGGACCCGGAATCTTCTGCCAGAGAGATATAAGCCGCGCTGCTTTGCTATACTCGCCGCGTTCCGAAAGCCAATTCACAACGAGGTGCCCGGATGAATGCTTTGAAGAATTTAATGTCGCGTGCAAGAGCAGTGCGAGAGATCAGCCGACGGGCAATGAGGATCGCGGCGATTCTAGCCGCGTCGGCTGGGATGGCAATCACGGTGAGTGCGCAAGCGCCCGCGGTGAAACGGACAATCCTTCGCGCCGGTCGCGTGCTGAATGTTCATACGGGGGAATTGAAAGCGAACCAGGCCATCGTGATTGAAGGAGACAAGATTGCGAAGGTAGCGCCATCCAGCGAGGTCACGCCTGCAGCGGGAGACACGACGATCGATTTGCCGGATGCCACGGTGTTGCCCGGCTTGATCGACATGCACACGCATCTGACTTTTGAACTGAGTTCGCTCTCCTATGAAGGTTTGAAGATTTCCACGGCGCGAGAGGCACTGCATGGTGCGAGAAACGCAAAGCGCACGCTGGAGGCGGGTTTTACGACGGTGCGCAACGTCGGAGCGAAAGACTACGCAGACATCGCGCTGCGCGATGCGATTAACGATGGCGACGTGATTGGGCCGCGCATCGTCGCATCCGGGCCGGCTATGGGAATTACCGGCGGGCACTGTGATGAGAACTTGCTGCCGCCGGCTTTTCACTTTCAAGGAGAAGGAGTAGCGGATGGCGTCGAGGCGGTTCAACATCGCGTGCGCGAAATCATCAAGTACGGCGCCGACGTCATCAAGATTTGCGCCACCGGCGGGGTGCTATCGAAGGGCGATGATCCGAACGCTTCGCAGTACACCCTGGAAGAAATGAAAGCGATTGTGGCGGACGCACACCGGCTCGGGCGCAAAGTCGCCGCGCACGCGCACGGCGCCGAAGGAGTACGCTGGGCTTCGGAGGCCGGTGTCGATTCGATCGAGCATGGCCACTTGATGGATGACGCGGCGATCGCCACACTGAAGAAAAACGGAACGTATCTCGTCCCGACGCTCTTTCTCGGCGAATACATGGAAAAGAACATGGAGCGCAGCGACGTGCCGGAATACTCGAAGCAGAAAATGCGCGACGTGATCGCGGCGATGCGCAAGAACACCGGGAAAGCGTTTGCCGCCGGCGTGAAGGTGGCTTTCGGCACGGATGCGGCGGTGTATCCGCACGGACTCAACGCGGGCGAATTCCACGTTTACGTGAGTCTCGGAATGACGCCGCTTGCAGCCATCCAGACTGCAACGATCAACGCATCCGATTTGCTGGGACCGAAGTATCTAGTTGGCGCGCTTGAACCCGGCAAATGGGCGGACATCGTCGCCGTGGACGGCGATCCGACGAAGGACGTTACGATACTCGAGCACGTGAAGTTTGTGATGAAGGCTGGCGCAGTCTACAAGAATGATTACGCGAAGCACTGATCTTCACTAAAGAACGCAATGGCAGAGGCCGGATCATTTGCGGAGAAAGTCAAACAGCAGGCGGACATTGTTCGCGTTGTTGGCGAATACGTCCGCCTGAAAAAAACCGGGAAAGACTTCAGCGGGCTTTGCCCGTTTCACCAGGAAAAGACGCCTTCGTTCACAGTTTCTCCCATCAAACAAATTTTCTATTGCTTCGGGTGCGGCAAGGGCGGCGACGTGTACAACTTCGTGATGGACATGGAGAAGTGCGAATTTCCCGAGGCCGTGAAGGTCGTTGCGGAGAAATGCGGGATCGCCATTCCGCGGCAGAAGGAACGTTCGCCGGAGGAACGCAAAGAAAACCAGCAGCGCTCAGTTCTCGTGGAAATGCACCGCGAGACGCAGACGTTTTTCGTGAAGCAGCTGGAAGGAACGCCGGAAGGGAAAGCGGCGGGGGCGTATCTCGAAGATCGCGGGCTAGATAAGGACGCCATCGCGGGTTTTGGAATCGGTTACGCGCCGAGCGGCGGCGATGCGCTGCTGCGTCATCTGAAACCAAAATACAACGATAAATTGCTGGTGGATTCCGGGCTGGTCTCCCGCGACCAGAGCGCCGGGCGATTGTTCGACCGCTTCCGGCGGCGCATCACGTTTCCCATTTCAAACGAATCAGGAAAGATCGTGGCCTTCGGAGCGCGCGCGCTGGGCGACGACATGCCGAAATATATGAACTCGCCCGAGACGCCGATCTATTCCAAGAGCAGCGTGCTGTATCACATGGACCGTGCCAAGGAGGCGCTGAGGCGGCAAGACTTCGCGATACTCGTCGAAGGGTACATGGATGCAATCGCGGTGGCGCGCGCGGGCATCAGCAACGTGGTGGCGAGTTGCGGCACCAGCCTTGCCGAGCCACAAATCAAATTGCTAGGACGCTTCACTCGGCGCGTCATCGTGAATTACGACCCGGACACTGCGGGCCAAGCGGCGACAGAGCGATCGCTCTCACTGTTGCTCGAACACGATTTTGAAGTGCGCGTGCTGGCGCTGCCACCGGTGGGCGACAAAAAAGCCGATCCGGACCTCTTCATCCGCGAACGGGGCAAGGACGAATACCTCAAGCTGCTGAAGGAAGCGCCGCCTTATGTAGACTATTTGATTGCACGCGCGCGGCAAATGGATTTGACGACCGGGGAAGGGAAACAGCGGGCGCTCAATTTCCTCTTGCCGTATATTCAGAAAATCCCGAGCGGCATTTTGCGTTCGGAATGGGCCACGCGGGTCGCGCAACAACTTCGCATCGATGAGCCGCTGCTGCGCTCGGCATTGAGCAAAGCAGCGAAGGATCGGCGCAGCGAAATCAAGAGCGGTCCGGAGCTGATTGGGCGCGCTGCCAAGCCCGTCGAGCGGCGGCTGATTCGCATGCTCGCGGAGGCGCAAGGCTTCCGGCAGGAGCTTGCCGAGCAATTGCAAAATGCCCGCTTGTATCACGGCCTGGAGACGGAGAAGATTTTTGCGGCGCTGGTGATTGCCAGCCTGTCCGGCCAGCCTCTGCAGGCCGCCGAAGTGGGAGCGGCGCTGGAGGAGCGCGACCGGCGGTTGCTCTTCGAGATTTTGTTCGAGGAGGCCAACGAACCAACCTGGGAAGAAGCCATGAGCTGCATCGAAGCGCTGCAGCACCGGCAGGCGGAGCGAGAGCTGGCCGATGTGCAGCGCAGCATCGAGGCCAACCCCGCGACGCCGGAGCTCCGCGGACTCCTGGAAAAGAAGCAGGAATTGATGCGGCGGCTGGCCGCGGCCCGGTGACCGTCGAAAAGCTGTGCGATCCGAATTGGAGCGGCCAACCATAACACCCCTCCCCCCGGGTTTTTATAAGTGTTGCATCTAAAGGATTTAGAGTCTATGTAAGTGGTTTAGAATCAACACTTGCGGGCATTTCTATAATTGTTGATTCTAAAGAAGTTGCTCGGGGCGAAAAGGACAACTCGGGGACCGCGAACTTCGACGGACTACGACACCGCAGGGATCGCCCGGGTCTCAAACTAAATCAATGTATAAGGGAATCGCGCAGATTTACCTAGCAACTAGTGTACGCTCATCGCAACAGAAGTCAAGGGAAAGGTAGGAGCGCGGTGAGCTTTCGTGCTTCTGAGCTTGGAAACAGGGGGCGACTGTCCGGGCTACGGGGAAGGCGCAGCTCGACGGCGCATCAGCCAGACCGAATGTGCCAGCAGCGCCGCGCCCTGATGCCAAGAGGGATGTCGCCCTTCCGACCGGGAATCGAGACTAGCCCCGACCGAAGTCTTCCACAGAAATCCACGGATTAAAACATTGACGAGATGGGACTTAAACGTGTAGCGTAATAGGGTTTCGCGAGTAACGGTTTTGCCGTTAAACGCATCTATATAAGTGTGTTTAGCGGCAGGGGCCGGGCTCCCCGAGTGCGGGAAACGGGCTACGCACGGAGCTACCGGTGGGCGAGCAGCGCGGCGCAGAGGTTTTCAATCAAAAAAGCGAGCGATCTTCTGGGGAAATTCTCCCGTGGTTGCGCCTGCGCGCCAGCCTGCGCGCGTGTCTGCGAATAATTAATAATGATGGTCCCCGGTTGGCCCCTGTGTTTTTACGATTGCGGTTAAGAAGCGGGAGGATTTGTGGCAGCAGTAGGCCTTGAAGAAAAATACGATGCAGTACGCCAGCTCATTGCGGTAGGCAAAGAGCGCGGGTACCTGCTCTATGACGAAGTAAACGATTCGCTTCCGGCAGAGGTGCATTCCTCGGAAGAGATCGACGATCTGCTCACCACTTTCGAGCGGAACGGCATCGAGATTTATGAGGATCAGGCTTCGGCGAAAGCCGCGCGCGCGGTGGAAGTTTCCTCGGAGTCCGGCGATCACGAAGTCGTCGTCAAGGACGACGCGCACTCCGATGAAGGCAGCAGCGACCTCGACCTGACACCCGGTTCACTGGAAAAGACGAACGATCCCGTCCGCATGTACCTGCGCGAGATGGGCACCGTGCCGCTGCTGACGCGCGAAGGCGAAGTCACCATCGCCAAGCGCATCGAGCGCGGGCAGCTTGTAGTAATGAAGTCGATTACCCGCTCGCCAATCGTTATCAAGGAGCTGATTGCCGTCGGCGACGATTTGCGTAAGGGCGTCCGCTCGATCAAGGAAATCGTGCAGTTTGACGATGAAGAGCTGACCGAAGAGAAGATCGCCAACAAGACCAAGCAGACGCTCAAGTACATCGACAAGATTGCGAAACTGTACGAGACCGCGCTGAAGCAGGCCGCCAAACTCGACAAAACACTAAAGTCAAAGAAGAGGTCGTACATCCGCGCGAAGTGGGAAGTGGCGCGCACGCGTGTGGAAATTTCTGTCGCTATCCGCGACATTGACTTCAATCCATTTGAGAAAAAGCGGCTGATCGACAAGATGCGCGGCACCGTCGAACGGCTGCAGTCGCTGGAGCGCGAAGCCGGACGCCTGGAGCGCCGCGCGGACGTGGCCAAGGGCGATGTCGCGGCGGAAGCGCGCAAGGAATTGCGCACGCGCCGCACCGAGCTGAAAGACATCGAAGAAGCCAGCGAAGTCGGGCTCACCGAACTGAAGCGCACGCTGACCTTCATTCACCGTGGCGAAGCGGAAGCCGAGCAGGCCAAAAAAGAATTGATCGAAGCCAACCTTCGACTGGTCGTTTCGATCGCGAAAAAATATACCAACCGCGGACTGCAATTCCTCGACCTGATTCAAGAAGGCAACATCGGCTTGATGAAGGCCGTGGATAAGTTCGAGTGGCGCCGCGGGTACAAGTTTTCGACCTACGCGACGTGGTGGATTCGCCAGGCCATTACCCGCGCGATCGCCGATCAGGCGCGCACCATCCGTATTCCAGTGCACATGATCGAGACGATCAACAAGCTGGTGCGCACCAGCCGCCAGCTCGTGCAGGAACTTGGCCGCGAGCCGACCAGCGAAGAAATCGCCAAGCGCATGGACATTCCGGTGTCCAAGGTACGCAAGATTCTGAAGATCGCGCAGGAGCCGATTTCGCTCGAAACTCCGATCGGCGAGGAAGAAGATTCGCATCTCGGCGATTTCATCGAAGACAAGGCCGTGGTTTCGCCGTCCGACGCGGTCATCAACCTGAACTTGAAGGAACAGACCTCTTCGGTGTTGAAGACGCTGACGCCGCGCGAAGAAAAAGTCATCAAGATGCGCTTTGGGCTGGACGATGGGAGCGAGCACACGCTCGAGGAAGTCGGCCAGTCGTTCGCCGTTACGCGCGAACGCATCCGCCAGATCGAAGCCAAAGCGCTGCGCAAGCTGCGACACCCGTCGCGTTCGCGCAAACTGCGCGCCTTCCTCGAAGGCCCGTCCCGCGACTATCTTTAGAAAAACCTGAATTTCACGAGACGAGACGCCCCGAATTTTAGGGGCGTTCTTGTTTTTAGGAGATCTGCCCCGGTAGTCAAAGCCCTTGCCGACTCGCCGGGGAACAACTCAGTACAGATTGCGAAAGCGAACGAATTGGACGCCCCCGGATTGTCTCCGTGCGTACTAGAATAGAGCGTGGCCCATAGCGAACCATGAAGACG
>Ga0137410_10001723_pt1 | contig 14925 bp, 10 predicted proteins | sample CZODoug1_16funga_FD_108878 | JGI IMG/M metagenome (GOLD analysis project Ga0137410, IMG submission 108878) | Vadose zone soil fungal communities from Angelo Coast Range Reserve, California, USA - CZODoug1_16fungal (Illumina Assembly) | ecosystem: Environmental > Terrestrial > Soil > Vadose zone... | reverse complement strand
GGAACGCGCCCACGCCGCCGCGGGTGACCTGAAGGTCCCTGAAGTCGTAGAAGAAGAGCGCCGAGTTCACCCGCAAGCGGTCGTGTGCGAGCTGCGCCTTCACGCCGAGCTCGTAGCTGTCGACCGTCTCCGGGTTCAGCACCGGGTTCAACGACGCCGGATAGTTGTAGCCGCCGCTCTTGAAGCCGCGCGAATAGCTCAGGTATGCGAGGCCGAAGTCGCGGCGATATTCGAGCGACACGTGCGGCGTGAGCTCATCCCAGTGCCGCGCCTCGGCGTACGGCGTCGGCGCGTTCGTTACCGCGTTCGGCGCCGGTGCGAGGGTGGCGCTCTTGCGCTCGCGGCTCCATCGTCCGCCGAGCGTCGCGGTCCAATGCTCGGCGAAGGTACGTGAAGCCTGCGCGAACAGAGCGTAAGCGTCGGTTCGAGCCTCTTGCACGCCGTTCGAGACGTCCGTGCCGACCGGGAACGCCGGCTGCGCGGACAGCGTGTCCCTGAACACATAGACGTTGCTCGCATCTTGGCTGTAGAGGAACGCGCCGGCGAGCCACGTAAGACCGCCGGTTTCTCGCGACAGCAAGTGGAGCTCTTGGCTCCAGGTGTCGCTCGGCTCCCTCGCTACGAGATCGAGAAGCGGCACGCTGGAGGCGTCGACGTCGAGCGTCTGATCCAAGTCGGTTTTCGTGTACGTCGTGATCGACACGAAGTCGAGATTGCGCAGGGACACGTCGAAGCGCAGATCGGCGGCCGCTTCGGTCAAGCGGTTGTCGTCGGCGAGCGCCGACGCGAACCGGTCGCGCTCGTGGCTCGTGACGCCGCCGAACAGCGCGACGCCGCGGTTCGCCTGCGGCAGGCCGGCGGCCACCAGGTCGCGACCGCGCCAGCCGCCGTCCTCCCACCACGAAACCGTGAGTTTGGCAGCCACGGTTTCGCCCACGTCCCAGAGCAGCTTGCCGCGAAAGGCGCGCCGGTCGACGTCGTCGGCCGTCGCGCGGCCGTTCGGAACGAGATTGGCGGCGAAGCCGCCGCGCTGCTCGAGCGCGCCCGTGACCTGCCCGCGCCACGAGCCCGACAGCGGGCCCCCGGCCGTGATCTCGAGCCTGCGATCGTCGTAGTCGCCGGCTCTGCCGGCGATCGCGACTGAGCGCTCGCGCGGGTCCCGGGTGATCGCGCGGATCGCCCCGCCCGCCGCGTTGCGCCCGTAGAGCGTGCCCTGCGGCCCTTTCAAGACTTCGACGCGCTCGATGTCGAGCATGTCGAAGATCGCGGCGAACGGCCGCGGCACGTAGCGGTCGTCGATGTAGGTCGCGATCGACGGCTCGAGCCCAATGGACGCCACGCGCGTGCCGATGCCGCGCAGGTACGGCTGGGCCGTGTTGCCGGTGGCGGCGTAGGTGAGGCTCGGCACGACCGTCTGGAGCTGCATCGCGTCGGTGACCCCCGACTCGAGCAGCGCGTCGCCGCCGAATACCGCGACCGCGATCGGAACGTCCTGGAGGTTCTCCGTGCGCTTTTGCGCCGTGACGACGATCGTGTCGAGACCGCCGCCGTCCGGAGCGCTTGCGGGAGCGGCGGCGTTCGGCGCCTCCGCCGCGTGAGCGACGCCGGGCGCGGCGGCGACCGCGGTTATAGCGAGCACGGCCGCGAGCCCGCGTTGCGGTGTGCACCGGCGCGTCGCCAACTGTCGCAGTTCGTGCGCCGTATTCCCTATCCCCCGCCGTGCGTCGCGCCTTACCCCGTGCGCTGCGACATGGTAATGCGCGGGCGTCGCCGTGGCGATGGTGAGCGGCGGGCCGCCCAGCCGGAGGTTTGCGCCCGCCATCGCTTTTCGCGATGCTGGTCGCGGATGTTCGGGCCTCTGCTCACACGGAAGGTGCACGACGTGCTGCTCGCCGCTGCACGATCCGGCGCCGTGAGCGTCGAGTGCTCGCTCGACCTCGATCGCACGACGGCGATCGTGAACGTCGACCCCGACGGCTGGACCTTCGAGGGCCGGCGATTCGCGTATCTGCAACGCTGCAAGGACCGCACGATCTATCACTGGACCGGCGCCGAGTTCGAGCCGGTGTCGCGCTTCACGACGTCGCTGATCAAGCTCGTGCCCACGGACTGGGGTCCGCCCACGTTCGAGATCGACGGCATCAAGATGCTGCCGACCGCGCGCGTCTCGCCGTATGCAGACGCGGAGCGCAAGGTCGCGCTCATCCAGCCGCGCGGCAAGCGGGTCCTCGATACGTGCGGCGGCCTCGGCTACTTCGCCGCATGGTGCTTGCAAGGCGACGCCGCGCGAATCTCGTCGTTCGAGAAGAACGCGGACGTCCTGTGGCTGCGGAGCTTGAATCCGTGGTCGCCGAGCGCGGCGCCGCAGTTGGCTCTCGCGAACGCCGACGTGACCACCGAGATCGCCGCGCTGCCGAGCGATTCGTTCGACGCCGGGTTGCACGACCCCCCGCGCTTCGGTATCGCCGGCGAGCTCTACTCGCAAGCGTTCTACGCCGAGCTCGCGCGCGTGTTGCGGCGCGGTGCAGCGCTGTTCCACTACACGGGCGCGCCGAACAAGCTCACGAACGGACGCGATCTCGCGAACGAGGTGAGCAAACGGCTGCGGGTGGCGGGATTCGCAACGGAGCTCAACGGGGACGGTGTGCTCGCCAAGAAGAAGTAGCCCGCCGGGCTAGAAGACCATCGACGGGTCCGGCGCAAGCCGCCCCGCACCGATCGCGTGATCGAGAACGTATCGCCGGGCTCGGCGCCGCTCCGTTTGAACCTGCGGCCGCGCCAACAGGAACTCACTTGGGGGTTCCGCTCACGTTGCCCGCGAATCTACCGCACCAAGGAGGTCACACCATGTCCCCAACACTGTTTGCGAATAGGGCTCTGCTCGGCTGCCTGGCGCTCGTGCTGAGCCCCTCTCTGACGCTCGCGCACGACGACGACGACGACGCTGACGGAGGATGGAACCAACATTTCTATCAGACTCACGTGTTGGTGTCCGACGGCTCGGTGCCGGCCGACGTCACGGATCCGAATCTCGTCAATGCCTGGGGTGTCGCGTTCAACCCACAGGCCTTCGTCTGGATCGCCGACAACGGAACCGGCAAGTCGACGCTGTACGACGGCAACGGCAACCGGAACCCACTCGTCGTCGCGATACCGCCGGGGCCGGGCGAGACCAACGGCAGCCCAACCGGAATCGTGTTCAGCGCCGGCGCCGACTTCATCGTTACGGGCACGACCGCGACGGGCGCAGCTGCGATGGGACCCGCGCGTTTCATCTTCGTTACCGAGAGCGGACAGATCTCCGGCTGGGCGCCGAACGTCAACACGGCGAGGACTTTCGTTGCGGTCGACAATTCAGCGGGCGGCGGATCGAGCCGTGCGATATACAAAGGGGTGGCGCTCGGCGGCAACGGCACGACGCACTTGCTCTACGCCGCGGACTTCCACAACGCCCACGTGGACGTCTTCGACGGTGCATTCAAGCCCGCGACGCTGCCGCCCGGCGCCTTCAGGGACCCGCACCTGCCGCGGGGGTTCGCGCCGTTCAACGTGCAGACGGTCAACGGCGACGTGTTCGTGGCCTATGCGAAACAAGACGCGGACGCCGAGGACGAGATCGCGGGCCAAGGGCTCGGCTTCGTCGACGAGTTCGATCCGAACGGCGTGTTGGTGAAACGCGTGGTCGAGCGCGGCGCGCTCAATGCACCGTGGGGACTCGCGCTCGCGCCCGCGAGCTTCGGTCGTTTTGGCGGCGCACTGCTGGTGGGCAACTTCGGCGATGGCACGATCAACGCGTTCTCGCCGATTACCGGCCACTTCCTGGGCTCGCTGCGCGACTCGCACGGAAAGCGCATTCGCATCGATGGGCTCTGGGGCATTCAGTTCGGTAACGGACTGCTCGGCCAGGAGACGAATACGTTGTATGCGGCTGCAGGCCCCGGCGACGAGGAGCACGGCACCTACACCGCGATCCACGCTCGCTGACGCTCTGAAACTCGGACGCTCCGCCGCGCGCCGAGCGCGGCGGAGGCTTCGCGCGGCGGAGGGGCCCGGCGACAGCCGCCGTTGCGACGGCTCGAGCGGTCAGACGTTCGACAGGTAATCCGGCGCGAGCGGCCCCGTGCTGTCGCCGATCTTGGCGACGTCGACGCCGAGCTTGTCGAGCAGCGTGACGAGCAGGTTGGTCATCGGCGTGCCGCTCGGGTACGCGATGTGCCGGCCCGCTTGCACGCGCCCGCCGAGACCACCCAGCAGCACGCACGGCAGGTCGGTGTGGCGGTGCAGATTGCCGTCGCCCATGCCGGCGCCGTACATCAGGAGGCTCTGGTCGAGCAACGTGCCGTCGCCCTCGGGCGTGGCCTGCATCTTCTCGGCGAGGTACGCCAGAAACGACACGTGGTACGCGTCGATCTTGGTTTTCTTCTCGATGAGCCCGGGGTCGTTGCGGTGATGCGAGACTGGATGATGCTGATCGGGCACGCCGATCTGCGGGTACGAGCGATTGCTCACCTCGCGCGCGAGAATCATGCTGAAGACGCGCGTGGTGTCGGTCTTGAAGCCGAGCAGCACGAGGTCGAGCATCAGCTTGGTGTGCTCGTCGAACGACGCGGGGATGCCAATGGGGCGATCCGGCAGCGCGATCTCGTGATGGTCGCTCTGCTCGGCGCCCTGAATGCGCTGCTCGATCTCGCGCACCGAGTCCAAATACTCGTCGAGCTTGGTGCGGTCGCCGGCGCCCACGCTCGTGGCGAGACGCTTCGCCTCGTCGCGCACCGAGTCCAGGATGCTCACGGTCTTGCGGCTACGCGCGAGCCGCTCGGCGCCGGACCCGCCGTCGCCGAACAGGCGCTCGAACACGAGCCGCGGGTGGTTCTCGGTGAGGTTCGGCGTGGTCTCGTTGCGCCACGACACGGTGTTCACGTAAAAACAATCGCCCGCGTCGCAAGCGCTCTGCGTGGCGGTGTCGACCGCGAGCTCGAGCGAGCGCACGGGCGTGGTCTTGCCGAGCACGTCGGCGGCGAGCTGATCGGCGCTGGTCGCGAGCTTCACCTCCACGCCGGGCCGGGTGCGATCCCACGCGTGCACGCCCGTGAGCCAGGCGGCCGACGAGCGCGGGTGGTCGCCGGTGCCGTCGCCGAAGTTCTCGGCCTGCTTGTGGTCGAGGCCGCTCACGACCGTGAGCTGCTTGCGCAGCGACGCGAGCGGCATGAGCACCGGCGACAGCGCGAAGTTCGCGCCGACGGTCTCGGGCTTGAAGGTCTTGTGGACGATGCCGTTGCCGACGTACATGAAGCCGAGCCGCGGCGTCCACGGCGGCGCGTCGGCGCCGAACGCGGGCAGCATCGCGTCGAGCATCGGCAGTGCGATCGTGGTGCCGGCGGCGCGCAGGAACGTGCGCCGCGGCAGCGTGCGCTTGGTGATGAACGTCATGGCTCCCCTCCGGAAGATCCAGGCTCGCGCGCCGCCGCCACGGTCGGCGCCGGGCCGGCGTAAACGTTCCGATTCGTAAACGGCACGCTTTCGACGATACCGCTCACGACGCTCGAGAACGCGAAGTTCTGCTTGGCCGCCTCGCGCACGATCGCTCGAACCGCTGGCGCATCATAGTACTGCACGTTCCGGCCGAGCGCGTACATCATGAGCTTTTCCGTGAACGCGCGCACGAACAGCTCGGGGTTGCGCAGCAGCATGTCGCGTACGCCTTGGAGCCCGTCGACGGTGGTGCCGTCCACGAGCGTGCTCTTGGCGTCGATCGGGCCTGCCACGTCCGTGTCGCGCCAGCGGCCGACGGCGTCGAAGTGCTCGAGCGCGAAGCCGATCGGGTCCATCTTCGCGTGGCAGCCGGCGCACATCGGGTCGGCGCGGTGCTTGACCATCGCGGCGCGCATCGTGAGCGGCGCGCCGCCCGCGGTCTCGTCCTCGGTCTTCAGCGCCGGCACCACCGGCGGTGGCGGGGGCGGCGGCGAAGCGAGCAGGTTGTCGAGCACGTACTTGCCGCGGAGCACGGGCGACGTGCGGGTCGAGTACGACGTGACCGTGAGGATGCTGCCTTGCGACAGCAGCCCGCCGCGCGGGCTGTCCGCGTCGAAGTCCACGCGGCGGAAGTAGCTGCCGTAGACGTTCGGGATGCCGTAGTGCTTCGCGAGCCGTTCGTTCAAGAACGTGTAGCGTGCCGTCAAGAGATCGAGCACGCTGGCGCCGCCGCGGAGCACGCTGCCGACGAACAGCTCGGTCTCGCGCTCGAGCGCGCGACGCAGCGTGACGTCGTGGTCCGGGAACAGAAAGATGTCAGGCTCCTTGGCCTCGACGTCGCGCAGGAACAGCCACTGCGCCGCGAAATTCGTGACCATCGACTCGGCGCGCGGGTCGGCGAGCATCCGGTCGACTTGCGCGCGGAGCATGCCCGGGTCGCGGAGCTTGCCGTCGACCGCGGCCAGGAGCAGCTCCTCGTCGGGGATGCTGCTCCAGAGGAAGAAGGAGAGGCGCGACGCGAGCTCGACGTCGCTCACCGGCGCGATTCCGATCGGCGGCCGGTGGCGCGCGGCCGCGGACGATGCGCCGCTCGTCGCGCGGATCGCGGGCGCGGCGGCTGCCCGCGTCGCCGCCGCCTTGCCGGAGGGTGCGGTGGGCTCGCGCTCGATGCGGTAGAGGAATTGTGGGCTCACCAGTAGCCGCTCGAGCGCGAGCTGGATCCCGGCGTCGAACCCGCCTTCGGCTCGCCCCTGTTCGTAGAACGGCATGAGGTCCGCGAGGTCGGCGTCCGTGGCCGCGCGGCGATAGGCGTGCCACACGAGCGTGGTCAGGATCTGGCGCGCGCACGGCGTTTCCGTGGCGGCCTCGTTCGGCCGGCAGATGAAGATCCGGCGGCGGCTCGGGGTGTCGCCGGGGCCGGTGGGCGAGTACGGCCCGCGGATCGTCGCGATCGCCATCGCGGGCAGCGTGCCGCGGCTGCGCATGCGGCTGCGCACGAGGTTCTCGTCGAGCGCTTCGGAGCGCTCGACGAACGTAACGCCGAGGAGATGCGAACCGGCCGGCACCGGCACGCGGAACGTTACGCGATCCGCCCCGCGCCGCGGAACCGGCGTGGCCACCCCGATCTTCTGCACCGCCGCGCGCGCGCCGTCGACGCTGATCTCGATCTCGTGCTCCTCGCGTGTGCCCGACGCCGTCTCGACGTCGACCGTGTAGTCGGCGTCGAGCGGGAAGTACATCTCGGTGGCGAGGCCGCCGCGCGTGCCGAACGACAGCCCTTCGACGCGCTCGTCCTGCGGCAGCTGCTCGGAGAGCTTGTGGATGTTCACGGTCACCGGCATCCGCATGTCGCCGACGGCGAGCCGCGCGAGCTTCTGCGCCGCTGTGACGTAGCGTTCGAGCACCACCGGGGAGACGAACAGCAGATCCGCAATGTTGTCGAAGCCGCTGCTCGCGTTGTCGGCGGGCAGGAGCAGCTCGAAGTCGAGCTCGCTCGGCAGATGGTCGAGCGCGAGCAGGTCGCGGATCGCGTTGCGGTACTCGGTGCGCGTGAGCCGGCGGAACAGCGGCACGTCGCCGGCGTTCGGCCGCGCCGCGGCGTTCGCGTCGAGCTCTTGCTCGAGGAACGCGGCGGCTTGCACGTAGCCCTCGTGGGCCGGGCGCGGATCGTCCGGCGGCATCGTCTCGGCGCGGAGCTTGCGGACGACTTTCTCCCACTGCTCCGGGCGGGCGCCGACGGCGTCGATGCTCTTCGGGTCGATCGCGAGGTCGGCGGTGAGGTCGACCGGGTTGTGGCAGTCGACGCAGTAGTGCGAGAGGAGATCGCGGGTCGCGACGCGGCCGCCGTGCCCCCGCAGTGTCCACCACCCGGCGGCGATTCCGGCGAGCGCCAGAACCGGCAGGGTGGTGAGCAGCAGTTTCGCGGGTATGGACCTCAAGTGTCGCGCCCGATCATTCGATCATTGTAACGCGCGCCGGCTAGTCGAACTTGAAGATGTCCTCGCCCGTGTTGGGCTTTTCCATGCCCTTTTCGAAGTATTCCTCCCAGATGTGCGCCCACGGCCGGCCGTAGATGTCGGGCACCTCGTATTGGATGACTTCGCCGGGTCGGACGGGGCTGGGCTTGCCCTCGAGCGGGTAGATCGTCGGCACGCACTCGATGAATACGTACGGGTCGCCCTTGTCCACCTCGCTGATCTTCACGAGCTTGCGGATGACGCGCACGGGCTGAACGAGCGCTTCGGGATCGTAGAAGATCGCCTCGTGGACCAGTCCCTGGAACTTGCCGCTCGCATCGCGAATCGGCGAGTAGATCTCGATCGCCTGCATCTTGTTCGAGTATTCGAACGCGCCGTGGACCATCCAGCCCTGGACGTTCGACGTCCACGTGATCAGCGCGTCCTTGTCCCAGAAGCCGACGGTCTCGCCGTACCAGCGCGGCACGTCTTCGCCGAGCCGCGGCACCGCGCCGTCCGTCTTGAACGTGCGGCCGATCTCGATGTCGGTGATGAAATTGCGCGCCACGCCCGCGATGATCTGCACGAGCTTGGGAGTGACGAGGATCTGGTGCTCCCAGACGGCCGCTTCATGCCAGCGGCGCATGAACCCTTCTGGCCAGCAGTACTGCGAAGGCCACTGCGCCTCGCCGCGGCCCTCGTGGTAGGTCTGCTGCACCATGCGCTGCTGATATTCGGGCGTCAGCAGCGACAGCCACGTCGACACCTGGTTGTGATGACCGCGATACCAGTTCTCGTTGCCGGGCATGAAGCCGGGACGCGCGTACACTCCGCTCCACTCGCCCGGCACGGTCGCATACGTGTGCTCGGTGGGGCCGCCGCGTTTTTTGGTTTCGGCAAGCAGCGCCTCGTAGTGCTCTTGCGCCGTCTTGAAGGGGTAGGGGCTCACGATCGAGTCGCGTGGGTAGTCGCGGTCGCAATGGCCCCATGCGGCCGTCGCGGGATCGTTATTCACGATCAACGGAGTGCCTACGGCTCCGGAGTTCGCTTCGATGCCGATGGTGCTGTTGCAGCGGAAGTAGCGCGGATCGCTCCAGAGGTCCTTGTCCTTGTAGAAGTCCTTGGTCGTGAAGACGTCGACCGGCAGCGGCTTGATGCCGTCCGGCGTCTTGCCGCCGCGGGCGGTTTCGTTGCGGTTGCCCTGCGGCCCGAAGCCGAAATTCGGTCCAACCTCTTGGGTCTGACGTGCGTCGGCTTTGAGCGGCCAGCCGCGGCCGACGCTCTTGAAGCCCGGGTCGACGACGAGTTGCGCGCGCACCGGTGCCGCGAACGCCGCGAACGATGCAACCGCCGCCGCGGCGGGCCAAGACCAAGACTTCATGTTCCGTCACCTCTACGATGCTCGGCGCCGTCGTGCCGGCGACGCCCGGCCCGCGCGTCCAAGTGCAGACTCGCGACGGCCAACGTGCAGGTCCATTGTCACGTGACCCGGCGGAGACGGCCACGCCCCAGGGCGGACAGTCGGCCCGCCGAATCATCATTTTTCTTTGGAACGGGACGCTCTGATATCCTCGCGGCATGGATACGCGGGCGGCAGTGATCGCCGAAATTTCGAGGCTCAGCGCACGCGAGCGACGGCTAATCGCGCACTCTGGCGGAAGGGAGACGAGCATGCAGCCGGAGCCGGACAAGTTGGGCGCGCTGATCGATACGGCACGAGCTCTGGAAGCGGCCGGCGTGCGGTACGCGCTGATCGGTGGTTTGGCGGTGGGCATTCACGCGGGCATTCCTCGCGCCACGATCGACGTGGACGTGGCGGCTCACTTGGGTGCGGGACGTAAGGTCGCCGTCGAGGCCCTCGAGCGCGCGGGCCTGAAGAAGACGGGCGAGTTCGAGCACAGCGTGAACTTTCGACATACCACGGGCGAACCCGTGCAGCTCGCATTCGACGCGGGTTTCGACGCGATGATCGAGCGGGCGGAGAGTATCGACGTCGCCGGGACCAGCGTCATGGTCGTCCGCAAGGAGGACCTGATCGCCATGAAGCGACGGGCCGCCGCGGATCCCGCGCGCCGCAAGAGCAAGCGGCTCCGCGATCAGGCGGATATCGAATTGCTCTTGGGCGATGTGCCAGGCCCCGACGAGGGCTGGTAGCGGTCGCTCGCGCGTCGCCGTTGCTATTACGTGTACGCGCTGGTGTCGGTCCTCGTCATCGGCTGGCTGGCAATCGGCGGACAGACGCTGCGCGCAGCTCGCCGTAAGCCGGCCAAGGTGCTGCGAGAGGACTAAGAATAGCCGCGGCTTCGTGCCTTGCCGCCCCCTGGTACGGCTTTTGCTGCCACATGCGGGATTTTTCTCGCAAGGAGGGTGGTCCATGAGGAAGCTACTAGCGGCCGTGGTGCTGTGTGTGCCGGTCGTTTCCAATGCCGATTTGCTGTTTCTCAAATATGAAGGCGCAGTATCGGGGATCGAGGAGCAGGGTTGCCCATGCCCCCAGTCCTATTCGATTGGTGATCCCGTCAGCGGCAAACTGATCATCAACCTCGCTCTCGCAAACGGAGGCAGAGGCGTCCCCCCCCTGCCGCCAGACTGGACGAATATCGACTACCTCCCGGAGGGGGTTAGCTTCATCCATGGTCGTCCCCTTGCCGCCGCAGGGAACCCGAACGACGCCGTCTTTTTCTACAACAGCCTACCGGCGGTGGATCCGAGCATGACCTATGACCGTGTAGAAGTTTATGACGGCATCGCGCCCAACCCGCTAGATATGCTCGGGATCCAGGTGGAGAGGCTTAGCCCGTACGGCCAGCTCATTACCGACGTCGGATCGTCCGTTCAGCAATTCGACGTGACACCCGACGAAGGAACGACGATCACTGGACAGATGCTTCGCGGCCTCAGCGGCGCCGTCGGCGCGTTCAGGCAGACGATCAGTCTCACGTTTTCCCACGTGTCGATGGGGGTGTGTAAGCGCTCGACCTGAGCGATCACCGCTCCCTCAGCCGCGAGCGAGGTACGACCCTCGTACCTCCGGGCTTTACGCTGCTCGCGGGTTGGGGTACGAATGGCGCTGCGGCCCGTGGATTCGTCGGCCGCGTAGGGGCGGAACATGGCACGCGTACTGATCGGATCGACGCTCGCGCTGCTCGCCGCGGGCGGAATCGCGGCCGCGGCCGAGCCGGCCGCGCTCATCGACGCCGTGAAGCGCCACGACCGCACGGCCGTGAGCGCGCTGCTCGACCGCGGCGCCGACGTGAAGGCGACAGAGGGCGATGGCGCCACCGCGCTGCATTTCGCCGCCGAAGGCGACGACCTGGCACTGATCGACGCGTTGCTGCTCGCCGGCGCCGACGTCAACGCGAAGACGCGCTTCAACGTCACTCCGCTCGAGCTCGCGGCCCAGAACGGCGATCGCGCCGGCATCGAGCGCCTGCTCGCGGCCGGCGCCGACGTCAACGCGAAATCGCGCGAAGGACAAACGCCGCTGATGACGGCCGCGCGCACCGGCAAGCTCGACGCGGTAAAGGCGCTGCTCGAGCGCGGCGCCACCGTCGACGAGATCGAAGGCTTCCGCGGCCAGACCGCGCTCATGTGGGCGGCGGGCGAGGGCCACGTCGACGTCATGACCGCGCTGGTCGACGTCGGCGCCAACGTGAACGCGAGGTCGAAGGCGGGCTTCACGCCTTTGCTCTTCGCCGTGCGCGACGCGCAGATCGGCGCGCTGCGTTACTTGCTCGATCACGGCGCCAACGCGAACGATCTCATGGGAGACGGCACGAGCGCGCTCAACGTCGCCGTCGTGAACGCGTTCTACGAAGCCGCGTCGGTGCTGCTCGACCATGGCGCGGACCCGAACCTGCCCGACGCGCGCGCCTCGCCGCTGCACACGATCGCGTGGCTGCGCAAGCCGGGCTCGACCGGCGACGCCGGCGTCGGCGACTTGCCTCCGGCCGCGCCGCGCCCCACCGGCAACGTCACGAGCATCGATCTCGTGAAGAAGCTGCTCGCGCACGGCGCGAATCCGAACGTGCGCGTGGACTGGCCCGAGATCAAGTTCGACACCGTGGGCGGCACCACGCGCAATCCGCCCAGCATGGTGGTCGGCCGGCACTTGCTCACTTACAACGGCGCCACGGCGTTCTACGTCGCGGCCAAGAACGGCGACGCCGAGCTCATGCGCGTGCTCGCCGCGGGCGGCGCGGACCCGAACATCACGAGCCGGTTCGGCATCACTCCGCTGATGGTCGCGGCCGGGCTCGACACGTGGGAGGGCGAGACGCCCGGCCCGTTCACCGGCGTGTCGGAGACGGAGCGCCTGGAGGCCGTGAAGTCCGCGCTCGAGCTCGGCAACGACATCAACGCGGCCGCCCGTTTCGGCGACTACAAGATGATCGGCGAGGCCCAATACACACTCCTTTACTATCCGCACAACATCGCCGAGTTGCTCGAGCTCGGCACCGGCGATCCGCGCTGGAGCGGCAGCACCGCGCTGCACGGCGCGATCCTCGCGAATCAGCCGTCGATCGTGCAGTACCTCGTGGATCACGGCGCGAACGTCGACGCGAGGACGGATCTCGGTTGGACGCCGCTCATGATGACGCGCGGCGTGTTCCTCGCAAACACGGGACGGGAGTTCCCGGCCGCAGAGGCGATCCTCGTCAAGGCGATAGCGGAACGGCGAGGCGACGAGCGCGGCGCGCGCTGAGCCCGTCCTGACATCTCCAAGATAGCCCAAGGGGCTATAGAGGCACGCGCCTCGCAAGACTAGATTGCTCCGCACGAGCTCGACAATGGCTCGCACGAGGAGCGACATGGCGCGCGCATTCCAGGTGCTCCGTCTGCGCCAGAGTGAATCCCGGCCCGAGTCCTAGCGAGCTCGAGACCGCAGGCGAGGGCAGCATGGTAGAAGCGCAGATCCGCGTGCCGACGACCGAGGCGAGCGGTCCGGTGCGCAGCTACAACCAGATCCACTCCGCGCGTAAGCAGACTCCGGGACGACGGCGTGTGAGCGTCTACGTATCGTGGAGTTTCCCGGGGGAAGCTAACCGCGACGTGGCCGAGCTCGACAATCGGTTCGCCACCATGACGGAGATCCGGCGCGCGGAGTGGCCCGGCTGGGAAGGCGCGGAGTGGTCGGGCGTCACGCTGTTCCAACAGGGAATCCCGGGCGCGCTCGAGCTGTTCTTCCGTTCGTGGGGTCCATTCCAGAAGCTCGTCGGCGAGGTCACCGGGCACGTCGTGCCCGTGTTCCAGCGCGTGGACCAAGCGGGATTTCGACTGCCGCTCGACGATCGCGTGCTGGGAGACGCCGACACGGTGTTCGTGTTCGGCCTGGATCATCTCGTGACGCAACAGGAGGCCTCCGCGGCGGAGATCGAGGCGCTGACGCAGTGGCTCACGCGCGAGGGAACGTGCCTCGTGCTCGGTCCGCATCACGACGTGGGAGTGTCCGAGGACGTGGCGCAGCGCGCGATGGAGCACGCGCATCACGGCGATGCGCTCGTGCCGCGTCAACAGCGGCTCGGCTGGTACACGCGCTCGCTGATGAGCGGCCTCGGCGTGCCCGTCGAGAATCGTTACGGCCTGCGGCCCGGCGTGGTCGAGGGCACGAGGCGGATCGCGCCGCTCACGATTAGCCGCGACCTCGACACGCGCCGCTGGCTCGAGGGAGTCACGAACTTCAGCTTCCACAAGCACCTACCGCACTACGCGGTGACCTCGAAGAATCCGAGGGGGGTCCACGTGCTCGCGCGCCAGCCCATCGACCTGCGCAAGCCGCATCCGTTCACGGAAGGGGGCGACCGCGAGTTCAACACTTTTATCTGGATGCCGCCGGCCGGTCGTCGCGCAGGAGACATTCTCGTGGTCGACTCCACGGTGTTCAGCACGCTCTTCGGCGCGGACGACAGTCTGCAGCGCTTCTGGAAGAACCTCGCGATGGCCAAGTGAGCGGCGTGGGCGAGCGACTCGAAGCGCTCCATGGCACGCCCGACTCGCTACTCGCGGCCAAGTGGTCCAAGCTCTCGTCTGCAACGACTCGATGCGAGCCTTCGATTCGAATAGGCGAGGAGCCGAATGCCCGAGGGGCGACCGGAAGCCGACAGTGCCGACCAAGTCATCGCCGTTACTCGCGATTGGCTGCGGACGGCCGTCATCGGGCTAGGGCTTTGCCCGTTCGCCGAGCACGCCGACTCGCGTGAGCGTATTCGTTACCGCGTAAGCGCGCAGCGCTCGACGGCCGGTCTCGTCGACGACCTCGCGGAGGAGCTACGCTATCTTCACGACGCGGACGCCGAGTTGTGGGAGACCACGCTGCTGATTCATCCCCACGTGCTCAACGACTTCGGCGACTACAACGAGTTCTTGGACGAAGCCGACGCTACCGTCGCCGCGCTCGGCCTCGAGGGCGAGCTGCAAGTCGCGAGCTTTCATCCGGCTTATCGATTCGCCGACACCCACGCTGACGACGTGACCAACTGCACCAACCGCTCGCCGTATCCGACGCTCCACTTGTTGCGCGAGGCGAGCGTTACGCGGGCGGTCGAGACCTACCCGGGCGTGCACGAGATCGGCGAGCGCAACGTCGCGAAGCTGACCGCGTTGGGCGCGGCGGGGTGGCGACAGCTGTGGGTGCGACGCGACGGGTAGCGTCTATGCGACACGGTGCTTCGTGACGCGCCACCCCGGTTCGCCGGCGACCACGGCAGGTGCCGCTTGCGCAGCGTCGGTGACGCCGAGGGTGCTCGCTATGCGGTGCGCCCGAACATACTATTCACGGGCGTCTATCTCACGGGGGACGAATTCCATGCCTACGCGAATCTTGGCCGCCTCTCTCGGGCTGATCGCCATCCTTGTGCTGCCGGCGCCGAGCTTGGCGCAGAAGCCGGCCGAGCTCACCGCGCTCGACTACATTCAGATTCAGCAGCTCGTCGCGAAGTACGCGCGCGCGATCGACACTTGCTCGAACAACGGATACGACTACGCGGACCTCTATACG
>Ga0137410_10001722_pt1 | contig 14926 bp, 10 predicted proteins | sample CZODoug1_16funga_FD_108878 | JGI IMG/M metagenome (GOLD analysis project Ga0137410, IMG submission 108878) | Vadose zone soil fungal communities from Angelo Coast Range Reserve, California, USA - CZODoug1_16fungal (Illumina Assembly) | ecosystem: Environmental > Terrestrial > Soil > Vadose zone... | reverse complement strand
GGACGTCGCCCTGGCGGAATTCGCCTTTGTCGATGGCAATATTCGCTTCGCGCACCAGATCGAACACTGCGGCAAGCGCCCGCGCCGTATTCAAGTCGTCGGAAAGCCCGGCGTCAAACTCCTCCGCCGCTTTTGCAATGCGCGCCGCCATCCCCTCTTGCTTGCCGGCGGGAAACTTCCCGCGTTTCAGCCGATCGGCAAAATTCCGCAGCCGTTCGACCGAACTGGCCGCCTGCTGCAGGCCATCAAACGTGAAATTGAGCTGCTTGCGGTAAGGAACACTAGCAAGAGCAAACCGCAGAGCCGAGGGCTTGTAGCCTTTGGCAAATAAATCACGCAGCGTGAAGAAATTCCCCTGCGACTTGGACATCTTCTCGCCTTCGACAAGCAAATGCTCGGCATGCAGCCAGTAGCGCGCGAAAGGCTTGCCGGTTGCGCCCTCGCTCTGCGCGATTTCGTTTTCGTGATGCGGAAATGCCAGGTCGATTCCACCAGTGTGGATATCCAAAGTCTCGCCGAGATATTTCATAGCCATTGCTGAACACTCAATGTGCCATCCCGGGCGGCCCGGCCCAAGCGGAGTTTCCCAGAAATGTTCTCCCGGTTTCGGCGCTTTCCACAGCGCAAAATCCCGCGCGCTCTCTTTTTCGTATCGATCGTTATCGACGCGCGCGCCCGCCTGAATGCCAGTCAGATCGATCTTCGAGAGCTTGCCGTACGCGGGAAATTTTCCGATACGGTAGTAAATCGAGCCATCCCCCGGATAGGTGAATGTTTTTTGCTGCAATCTCTGTATCAGCCTCACCATGTCATCGATGTGATCGGTCGCCCGGATCCAGTGCTCCGGCGACTCGATGCTCAGCGTCTTGCAATCGTCAAAAAACGCCTGGACAAATTTCGCGGTGTAGTCGCGGATGCCCACGCCGGCGGCAGCGGCATTGGCGATGATGCGGTCGTCCACGTCGGTGAGGTTCATCACGTGGTTGAGCTTGAATCCTCGCAGCTTCAGGAATCTCCGCAAAATATCCTGAAACACGAATGTGCGGTAATTTCCGATGTGCGCGTAGTCGTAGACCGTCGGGCCGCAGGTATACATGCGCACTTCGCCCGCTTTTTGCGGAATGAAATCTTCGATTTTCCCGCTCAGCGTGTTGTGGAACTGAATATCGGCCATGGGCTGTAAATGGTCTCTTTCCGCAACGAATAAGCGCTCGATTGTAGCCGAGCCGTTTGAAACGTAGCAATGTCGAAGCGGGAGCGCTGTTGCGCGGAACTAAGCCCAATACGACCTGTTTAGTCCTAATTGACGCTGGCTGCTCGCACGGTTACAGTCCTCATTCTCTTCTTGTGAAGGAGTTATCGATGAATCGCCATGTTTCGGCTGGTGCGCTGTTTGCTTTAGCGGCTTTCGCTCCGTTCGTGCTTGGCCAGGAACCACCGAAGCCGAATGCGCCCAAACTGTTGACTCCCGAAGCTTCCCTGAACCTGCGCAACATTTCTGACGTGCAATTCTCCTCCGACGGCAACCGCTTGGCATTCGTGGTCACGGAGCCTGCGAAGGGAGAGCGCCGCGCCCGCCACATTTGGATTTATGAGAAGCAGTCCGCTTTGGTCCGGCAGTTCACATTCTCCGTCAAGTCCGAATTCTTGCCGCGTTGGTCACCGGACGGCAAACAACTGGCTTTCCTTTCCGACCGTGACGAACAGCAGCAGGTCTACGCCATGCGCGCGGACGGCGGAGAAGCCAGCGCACTAACCAAAGGGAAGCGCGGGGTGAAAAATTTTGCATGGTCTCCCGATGGCAAGCAGATCGCCTTTCTCGCTCCCGACGCAAAAACAGAGGCGGAAGAAAAAAAGGAAAAAGACAAAGACGACGCTCACGTGGTGGACAAAGAAGATAAACACGCCCGCCTGTGGCTGCTCACTCTCGACTCTGGAGAAGTTAAAGCGCTCACCGAACCCAAATGGGATATCCGCGAAGCCGTGTGGCACCCTTCCGGAACAGGTTTGATGCTTAGCGCCACGGATCATCCTGAATCGGATCAGAACACCGAGCGCATTTTTTTCTTTCGTCTCTCGGATGCTTCCGCCGGCGACCGCAAAGCGACCGATCCCATTACGCAAACCTTCGCCCCTCGTGGGCCCTTTGGCAATATCCGCATCGCGGCGGATGGCAAGAGGATGGCGTTCGTCGGCTGCCGTGACGACGGCCCCAGCCCGCATGACCTCATCCTCACCCGGAATGGCGAAAAAGCCACTCAAAATCTCAGCGGCGCCAGCGTGGACCGGCCGGTCTTTGACTTCCGCTGGACCAAGGACGGCGGTCTGCTCGCGCTGGTGGAAGATGGTTTCCACACGAAATTTGTCTCCTTCAGCGCGGAGGGCGCGCTTCGCGATGTCCCTTCGATGCCGGCCAATCCAAATGCTTTCAGCGTTTCCGATTCCGGAGAGGTCGCATTTGCCGGTCAAGCCGCAACGACTCCCCAGGAATTGTGGCTCTGGGACCAGAAAGGCGCGCCGAAGCAAATCTCTCATTTGAACGATTCCTGGAACCAGTACGCGCTGAGCGCCCCAGAATTTTACAAGTACAAATCGCCAGACAGTCTGGAAATTGAAGCCGCTCTTCTGAAACCGCTTGGCTACGATGGCAAATCAAAGCTGCCGCTCATTGCGCTGATTCACGGCGGCCCCACGGGCGCCTGGCAAGACTCCATCGAGACGTGGGGTCAGCTCCTTGCGGCGCGCGGCTACGCGGTTTTTTATCCCAATATTCGCGGATCGAGCGGCTACGGCCAGAAATTCATTGAGATGAATCGCGGCGACTGGGGCGGGGGCGATTACCAGGACGTGGTCGCCGGGGTGAAAGACTTGATCGATCGCGGAATTGCCGACCCCAAGCGGCTCGGCATCGGAGGCTGGTCTTACGGCGGATACATGTCCGAGTGGGCGATCACGCAGACCGATATGTTCAAAGCGGCTGTCTCCGGCGCGGGACTGTCCAATCTCATCTCCGAATATGGGACCGAGCAGGGCCCTTCCTACGACGAATGGTTCTACGGCCTTCCGTATGAGCCGGAAAAGATCGCCGGATTCCTGAACAGTTCGCCCTTCGTGCATTTGAAGAATGTGAAAACGCCGACTTTGATTCTTCAGGGTGACGCCGACCCGGTCGATCCGCCCGGCCAGAGCCAGGAACTGTACCGCGGCCTCAAACGTTACGGCGTCGAGACGGAACTCGTTATGTACCCGCGCGAGCCCCACGGCTTTCACGAAGAAAAACACTTGCTGGATCGCCTGAACCGCATCCTCGCGTGGTACGACAAACATTTGAAGGAAGGTTCAGCAGCCCCCAAGTAGCCCACCGGAGGTAGCGGATATTTAAGAATCTGGTTTGTGGCATGGCAATGTCGCCAGAGGTAGTAGGCTAAGCCTTTACAAGCGCTGCACATCGTGTTACTGTTTTTTCCCGTACCGCCATCCTTGCGCCAGGCGGCTGGGCCTCTGACTGAGAACCTGCCAAACGTTTTTCGGGCGATCTCCGTTTGCACGGGATTAGCTCGACGCTCGAAAGCCCCTCCCCTCGAGGAATACAACGCCGTCTCTCCTCGCGTTCGATTGCCACGGCCCTGGGTAAACAGAGTGACTGCTGTGGGCATCAAACTTGATTTAGCGCGATTTGAGGGACAAAGGGGACATCTTGCTGAAGCTGCGAAAAGTCGAAATTGTTGGCTTTAAGTCGTTCTGCGAGCGCACGGTGGTCACGTTCAGCGGGTCCGGCACGACGTGTATCGTCGGGCCGAACGGCTGCGGCAAATCCAACGTAGTTGACGCCATTTCCTGGGTTCTTGGCGAGCAGAGCCACAAATCGCTGCGCGCCGAACGCATGGCCGATTGCATTTTTAATGGCACCACCAAGCGTCCTCCGCTCGGACTCGCAGAAGTTACCATCACCATGGAAGATCCCGATTTGGCCGAAGCCGCCCGCTTCGTGATGGAGAGCGCGGCTTCAGACTCGGCGCTGGATTCCGCTTCTCTCGTCAATGAAAACATCGCAACATCCAGCTTGACCGATACGACCGAGACTCTCTCGCTTGACCCCGCGCAGCCCCCTGAAATGCAACAAGCGGCCGCTGACGGCTCAGCTCCATCCGCGGCTGAACCCGGTGGCAAGTTCAAACGGAAGAAAAAGCAGGCGGACAAGCCCATTCTAGCAACGAAGCCGGGTGAAGTTGTTGTCAGCCGCCGCTTGTATCGCTCCGGCCAAAGCGAGTACCTGATCAATGGACGCATCGGAAGGCTCCGCGATATCCAGGAAATGTTTATGGGCGTCGGGCTGGGCCCAGACTCCTACGCCATCATCGAGCAGGGCCGCATCGGCTTGATTCTCTCCACCAAGCCCATGGAGCGCCGCGCCATCATCGAGGAAGCCGCCGGCGTCACGAAATTCAAGACCAAGAAGCGGCTCGCGGAAGCCAAGCTGGAATCCTCGAAGGTCAATCTCTCGCGCGTCAACGACATCGTGGTGGAAGTCGAAAAGCAGCTTGGCTCGCTAAAGCGCCAGGCCGCCAAGGCGCGCCGCTATTCCGAAATTCGCGACCAGATGCGCGGCATCGTTCGCCAGATGCTGGCGGGTAAAGCGCGCGAACTGGACGCCGAAGCCGAGCGCACCTCCAAGCGGCTCGAAGAACTGAATGCCGCCGAGTTGCAGCGCGCAACCGCCATCCAACAGCAGGAAGGCGAACAGGACCGGCTGAACCAGCGGATTTATGAGCTGGATGCTGAAATCCGGCAGAACCAAAATGTTTTGAATCTTACGGCGCTCGAAGTCGACCGCAGCGAGAATCGCATTGCCTTCAACCGGCAGCGTGGCGAGGAGCTCGCCGGGCGTCATACGCAGGTTAATACCGAGCTGACGCAAGCCACGGCGCAGGCCGTGGAATGGGAATCGCGGAGCGCCTTGCAGATTCAGGCGGTTACACTGCTGCGCGAAGAATCGGGAGTTTTGACCGCTCACGTGGAGGAGCTAGCGAAGCGAGCCGAGTCGCGCGCTGCCCAAATTATCGAATCCGAGGCGCGGATCGAGGCGCTGCGCCGCTCTTCCTCGGAAGCCGGCGAAAGCCTGCTGCGCCTGTATGGCGAGCAGAAGCAAGCGGAAGAGGCGCTCGTCCACCAGACCGAAGCGCTGCGAAGGCTCGAAACAAACGAGCACGACTTGCTGGAGACTTCGATGCGCGCGCGCGATGACGCCGAGCGTGCGGCTTTCGATCATGAATCCGCTACGGGCCAACTCAATGGCCTGAAGCGGAGCGCCGCGGAGCTTCAGGCCAAGATCGCTGGATTCCGCGAACAGCGCGACGCCCTGTCGAAAGAAGCCGGGGCGCTCCGTGATTCGCTGTCGGGAGTTCGCGCGCGGCATACCACGCTCACGCAAATCCTGAATGACCGCTCGTACACAGCGGACGCGGTGCAGAAACTTTTTGCCGCCAACGAGCGCGGCGGGGGAAAGGATTTTCGCGCCGTCGGCGTGCTGGCCGATTACGCCGAGGTCGAAGAGCGACACGAAGCCGCCGTCGAGCAATACCTGCGCGACGAATTGGAATACGTGGTCGTCGAAACCTACGACCACGCCCGCGCCGGCGTTTCCATGCTGCGCGACGAAGTGGGCGGCCGGGCCACCTTCTTTGTGGACTCGCTCCGAAACCTGCGTCTTTCCTCCGAATACGAGCCAATCGTCAATTTCCGCGCGGAAGACGGCGTTATCTCGCGGCTGGACAAATTGGTGGAATTCCGCGATCCGCTCGGTGCCGCGGCGAAACAATTCCTGCCCCGGCTGCGCTCCGCGTATTTGACGGAGAGCACGGCGGCGGCGGAGAAATTAGCTCGGGAAAATTCGCAATACGCCTTCGTTACGCCCGATGGTACCTGCTACCAGGGGCGCATGGTTACCGGCGGCCGCCCGGATGAAGTTGGTCCGCTAGGCATGAAGCGCGAATTGCGGGCGCTGGACGCCGAAGTGATGCAGCTCGAACATGAAATGAGTCAAAAGCAAGCCGCGCTCGAAACCATCGCTGGCGAGTTGCGTTCGACGGAACAGGCGCTCACCGAAATCGACGAGAAGCAGCGCGAAGCGGAACGCGAAGCAATTTCCGCCATGCATCGCCATGGGCAGATGCAAAGCGAACTCGCCCGCCTCGGGCTGGAACTCACCGTCTGCCAGAACGAACTCGCGCGTGTCCGCAAGGAAGTGGAAAACGCGCGGCAGCGTGCCGAGCGCGCGAAGAACCAGCATGCCGCCGCCGCGCTGAGCCGCGCCGAAGCCGACGCCGAAAGCGTCCGGCTTGCAGAAACACTCGTCCAGCTTCGCGAGTCCATCCAATCGGAACAGAATGAGCTCGCCGCCGGTCGCGCCAAATTTGCCGCGATGAACGAACGGCTGACGGCCGCCGAAGCGCTCTCCGCCCGGTTGAACGAAGAGCGCGCCGAACTAGGACGCCGCGAAGCCGCTCTTCAGCAGCAAGTAACATCTATTCTCGACGAGACTAGCGCCCTCACCAGGCAAAGCGAAGAGCTCGTTCTCCAACTGGAAGGCCTCCGCGGCGAAAAGCTGCGCCTGGAAATTCGCCAGCGCGAACTCGAACAGGAATGGGATGCGGCTCGCACACGCGTCACGCAGATGGAAGATCATCTGCGCATGGGCCGCCAATCTTTGCAGGAACTTCGCGAGCAGCGCAGCCACGCGGAAGTCGATCGCGCCAAGAATGACTCCGATCGCCAGCACCTGCGCGAAACGTGCATGAGCGAAGTGAACGCGCAGCCTGAGGATCTGATCGCCACGGAAGCGGCTTTCATGTCCGGCGAAGAGCTGGCCGTCGCCGAAACGAACTATCGCGAAATGAAGCAGCGCATCGAATCCATGGGTCCCGTCAACATGATGGCGCTCGAAGAGTTCAACGAATGCGAGCAGCGCTTCACGTTCCTGACGCGCGAGCGCGACGACCTGTTGCAGTCCATTGCAGACACCCAGCAGGCCATCGCCGAGCTCGACCTTGCCACCAAGGAAAAATTCGAGCACGCTTTCCACGCCATCAACAAGAGCTTCTCCGAAGCTTTTCACACCATTTTCGGCGGCGGCATGGCGGAAATGCGCTTGACAGAGCCGGACAGCTCCGGGGACGCGGGTATCGACATCGTCGCTTCGCCTCCAGGCAAGCGCTTGCAAAACGTGCTGCTGCTCTCCGGCGGCGAAAAGGCCATGACCGCGCTGGCGCTGCTCATTGCCATCTTCCGCTACCAGCCAAGCCCGTTCTGTATCCTGGACGAAGTCGACGCGCCGCTCGATGAAGCCAATGTCGGACGCTTCACACGCCTGATTGGCGAAATGAGCGGGCAGACGCAGTTCATCATCGTCACCCACAACCGCAAGACCATGGAAATGGGCAGCGTGCTCTACGGCGTGACGATGCAGGAGCCCGGTGTTTCCAAACTTGTCAGCGTCCGCTGGGAAGATTCGGAAGCGTCCGATCCTAAACAGCGAGCTGCGGCTGCCTCCGCTGCGTAAATTCATTCGCCCTTAAGCAAGTAAGGCGCTCCAGCCACTCCAAGAAATCCATGCGGCATTCTCCGCCGGCCGCATAATGTTTTCTTATGTTGCTCCGCAAAAATTTCCACCGTCCGCGCCTTTGACTTCGCGTTGCTCTGCGCTAGAATGCTTCTCACTTTGTCGGGGGAACTTTCTCCGTGCCACCTGCTCCTGCCATGAAAGCTTTGAGGGAAACGCAATTCGCCGGTTTGACGCCCGCCGCGCGAGGCAAGGTCCGTGACATCTACGATCTTGGCGACAAGCTGCTGATCGTGGCCACGGACCGGCTCTCGGCTTTCGACGTCATCCTTCCCACGCCGATTCCCGACAAGGGCCGCGTCCTGACGCAGCTTTCGCTTTTCTGGTTCCGTCTGCTGGAAGATGTGATTCCCAACCACGTACTTAGCGCCACGGATTTTCCCGCGCCCTTCGACAAATTCAAAGACGAACTCGCGGGCCGCTCGATGATCGTGCGAAAGACGCAGCCGTTGCCGATCGAATGCGTAGTACGCGGTTATGTGTCCGGCTCAGGTTGGAAGGACTACCGCACCACGGGAAAAATCTGCGGCATTCCGTTACCTGCGGGTTTGCGCGAATCCGACAGCTTGCCCGAACCCATCTTTACGCCCGCGACGAAAGCAGTGTCCGGCCACGACGAGAACATCTCTTTCGACCGCGCTGCAGCGCTCATCGGCAATGCGCTCGCCGAAAAAGTCCGAGTCGTCAGCCTGGATATATACCAACGCGCCGCGGCTTATGCGAAACCGCGCGGGATCATCCTTGCCGATACAAAATTCGAATTTGGACTGCTTAACAATGAATTGATCTGGATCGACGAAGCCCTCACGCCTGATTCCTCCCGCTTCTGGCCCGCCGCGCATTACAGCCCTGGCGGCCCCCAGGCCTCTTTCGACAAACAGTTTGTTCGCGACTACCTCGAGAGAATGCAGTGGCCGAAAGCCCCGCCCGGCCCGGAACTGCCTCCCGAGGTTGTCGAAGCCACTCGCGCCAAGTACCGGGAAGCCTTTCGCATCCTGGCCGGGCGCGAACTGGATTAGCAAGCCAGGCCCCCACACGGTAAGTTCTTGAGCGGAGCGTGCCACTGTGAAAGATCAATTGGAAGGGCTCGTCAATCAGATGGTGGAGCGAGGAATTTTGTTTGACGAAGCAGTCGGCGAATTCGAGAAGCGCTTCATTAAGCGCGTTCTGGACCGCGCCAACGGCAACCAGTCCCGTGCTGCTGAAATTCTCGGCATTCACCGCAATACGTTGAGCCGCAAGATCGGTGAATACAAGCTGGAATCCAACGGCCACCGCCGGCATTCGGGCTAATCAAGCTCCTGTTCGCTTCCGGAAACAAAAACGGCTCCCTGGCAGGACAGGGGAACCGTTTTTCCACGTAAGCCGTTTGGAGAAAGTCTAGCTCGGCTTTGCCGCAGGCTTTCTAGGTGTGGGCTTCCGCACCGGTGGCTTCTTCGGGGTTCCCTTTTCCTTCGGAATGTCCTCTTCCTTCACCTTGGCCTTGTCCCAATGAAGGAAGAAGGCCGGCTCGGGATCGTATGCTGTCAGTGTTCCCGTGAAGTGGATCGCCGTATCCTTTTCGACGCGAGCCGCCTCAGGCTGGCCCACAACCTTAACTTCCATGTTGGGTGTCTTGGCAGCCTCGAATTCCGCGTCACTCGTAACAAACGCCATCTTCAGCACGACGGCATCCGTACCCGGCACTACTTCAATGACTTTCGCAAGCACTTCGGGGAACTCCAGACCGCAAGCGGCCAACCAGGTCAGCTTGGCCTTATCGCCGCCGGCCTTAAGGTCGGTGATCACCGTCAAAATCGTCATATCTTTCTGGGCGGCCGAAAGGTCCGTAGCGCTGGGGATGGAATAGCTGGCCGGGCGTTCGGCGGAACTGCCAGCAAGTTGCAGAAGTTCATTCAGCTCCGCATCCGTCAGGCTATCGCAGACCGTTCCGCCCTGATAGTTCACAATCAGCTTCCGCAAATAGTCCTTCACTTTGGCCGCTTGCGCCTGGGTCGCGCCCTTGGCTGTTACAGCTCGGGCGATGGACCAGAAGGCGTCCATATGCTGCGGGGGATTCATGCACAGGTAAGCCTGACCCAATCGGTAGTTGAAAGTGAGATCGTCTGGATTCAGAGCCAAAGCCGCCTTGTAGTATCCCACTGCACCGGAACAATCCTTGGCATTCATCGCCGCTTGAGCCGCGATGCCATTCAGGGTCAGCTGCGACACCGTCTTCTGCTTGGCCCACGCCTCGTCGGTCACACCATCTGGTTTTTTTACTTCCTCTAAGGTCTTCAATGCGGAAGCGGCCGCGGCCTGGGCTGCTTTCGCGAGCGCGACGTCTTTGGAAGCGTTAGGGCCTTCCTTTGGGTCGGAAACCATCGCATAGTACGCCGTGGCATGCGTGTAATAGGCATTAAAGCGAGTGAGCGCGTCTATCTTGTCAGCGAGGGCCGCCAGCTTGTCGGCGCTCTCGATCATTTTCAGGTAGTTCTTCTGCGCGCTGTAAGCCTGGTAGTAGAGCGGATAGACGTAATTGAGGAGCGTGGAGTTCGGATACTTCGATACGAAATCGTCCAGACACTTGATCAGCGTTGCGGGAACTTTCTCTCCGGCGCACGCCTGGTAAGCGTTGTATTCCGCCATCGTGTATTTGGCCGCCCCTGTGTCCTGACCCGCTGCGGGCGCTTGCGCGATAGCGCCCGGCCCGTTCCCAAGAATCAGGCAAAGCGCACCCAATATCGCGAGTCCCGTCAATCTCTGTGTTGCGTTCATTCCGATTTCTCCTCGCTCAAACTCCGAGCCTGAGTTTTCTGCTTCCGGTGCACCCGGGAATCTTCTGCCGGGAATCGCATTGTTTCGGAAAACCTTGGGATTATAGGGAAACCCGCGCCCTATCTGCAAGACGTTCCCTTTCGTTGACTTGATGACCTGAGGAAAGTTTTTCATGAAGAAGGCAGCGTGTCTCTTGTTTCCCTCACAGCCACCAGGGGTCCCAAGTGCCGCGGAAAACTCTAATGATAGGATGAGTGTCGCACAAAAAGAGTGGCCTGTACGAGGAAGAATTCTCATGGCGCCAATCAGCAATCCAAATGGAGACCCGGTGACGAAGAAACCGCTGGCGGGCGGCGTGGCCCTGGTCACCGGCGCGAGCCGCGGTATTGGCCGTGCGATCGCGAACCGCTTGGCCTTGCTAGGAGCTTCCGTCTCGATTTGCGGCCGGGATCGCACCGCACTCGATGCTTCCGCGCAAGAAGTGGAAAAGACCGGCGTACCTGTGCACTTTCAAATTGCCGACGTCACCAAACCACCAGACATCGCCGATCTAGTCGCCAAAACAGAAGCAAAACTGGGCCCCATCACCATCCTCGTCAACAACGCGGGCATTGGGCTGTTCGGCCCCGCGCACGAAAAAACCGAGGACGATTGGGACCGCGTGCTGGACACAAATCTCAAGAGTGTCTTTCTCGTTTCCCGCGCCGTGGCGCCTTCCATGATCCGGCGCGGCTCGGGCGACATCATCAACATCAGTTCCCTCGCCGGGAAAAACACTTTCGCTGGCGGCGGCATCTACTGCGCGTCCAAATGGGGCGTGGTCGGACTTTCCGGCTGCATGGCGGAAGATCTCCGGGAGCACGGCATCCGCGTCAGTGTGATTTGCCCGGGAACCGTAGCCACGGAATTTTCCAGGCGCGGCGCAAAGGATGCTTCGCGAGCATTAAGCCCGGAGGATGTCGCCCACGCAGTGGAAGCCATGGTCACGCAAGGCCCGCGAAGCTTCCTGAGCCAGATTGACCTCCGGCCGCTCCGGAAATCATGAAGCGGCCGGCCGGGCGCAGACTTTCCCTCTTGACAATAGTCGTTATAACGACTATATTCACACCATGGGTTCTCGCTCCAAAGCCGCTCGTCCCTCCGCTTCCCTGGAGGCCCGCATTTTTGTGGCGCTCTTGCAAACCGCCGACGCCCTCGGCCAGGAAGCGGAACAGCTCTTGAAGTCGGCGGGCCTGACGGGCGCGCAATACAACGTCCTCCGCATTCTCCGCGGGGCCGAGCCTGAAGGTTTGCCTTGCCGGGGCATCGGGGATCGAATGATCTCCCACGACCCGGACATGACGCGCCTCCTCGACCGCATGGAAAAGCGCGGACTGATTACACGGGAACGCCAGACCGACGACCGCCGCGTCGTGAAGACGCGCATCACGCCGCAAGCACTCAGCCTTCTAAGAACCCTGGACCAGCCGATTCATGAGCTTCACAAGCGCCAGTTCCGGCATATGTCTGCCGCGCGCTTGAAGATGCTCTTTGATCTGCTGGAAGAAGTCCGCGTCCGTAAACCTGATTAGCAAACCCTTTGGGAACGAGTTTCGATTATCCAATCAAGAAAGAATGAGGAAAAAAATGGGCCACTATCTATCTCGAATCGGGGTAACCGCCGGGCTCGCAGCCGTTCTCTCGCTGCCCGCCGGCGCCGGCACGTCGGATTGGCGCATCGATCCGCAGCATTCGTCCGCGCAGTTTTCGGTCCGCCATATGGCCATTTCCACCGTGCGGGGAGCCTTCAGCAAGGTCAACGGCTCGATCGTGCTGGACGACAAAGACATCACCAAATCCACCGTCGACGTGACTATTGACGTCTCGACCGTCGACACGCGTGAGCCGGGCCGCGACAACGACCTGCGCAGCGACAAGTTCTTCGACGTCGCGCACTTTCCGGCCATGACTTTCAAATCCAAAAAAGTCGAACAGGTCGCTCCCGGAAAGCTCAAAGTTACCGGCGATCTCACCATTCGGGGCACCACCAAAGAAGTCGTGCTCGACGTGGATGGGCCAACGACTCCCGTGAAAGATCCACGGGGCAATCAAAGGGTCGCCGTAAGCGCCTCGTCAAGAATCAATCGCCAGGACTTTGGTGTTAAATGGAACGCCACTTTGGACAATGGCGGCGTGGTGGTCGGCGACGACGTCAATATCACCATCGATGCAGAAATGATCAAGCAAGTGCCCGGAAAATCCGGTAACTGACGATCCAGCGTCGGCAGAGGTTGGGAGGGCGCAGGTGGTGGAAATGCATCGCCCGCTCCCCCTGAATCATCGAATAACGGAGTGCAGACGGAAAGGTTGAGCTCATGCAGAAGCCAGCACCCAGCGATTTTCCGGTCCACGAACTGATTCGCGAGCGTTGGAGCCCGCGTGCTTTCGCTGACAAGCCTGTGCCACAAGACGTTTTGCGCAGCATTTTCGAAGCCGCCCGCTGGGCGCCTTCCAGCAATAACGAACAGCCCTGGGCCTATATCGTGGCCACGAAAGACGACAGGGAAAATTTTGAAAAAATGCTGAGCGTCCTCGTAGAGTTCAATGTCCAGTGGGCCAGGAGCGCTCCCGTGCTGGCGCTCGCTGTCGCGAGATTGACCTTCGCGAAGAACAACGCTCCCAATCGCAACGCTCAATACGACACCGGCGCGGCTACCGCTCTCCTCTCCGTAGAGGCCACCGCACGCGGCTTGGCTGTCCATCAAATGGCAGGATTTGATCCGGAAAAAGCACGCCGCGTCTTTGGAATTCCCGCGGGATGGGAACCTATCGCCGCACTCGCCATCGGTTATCCGGGCGATCCGGCTTCTTTGCCTCCGCCCTTAAAGGATCGTGAGATGGCGCCCAGAACACGCAATCCAATCACCGAGTTTGTCATGGCGGGCCAGTGGGGGCATACTGCTCCTTTCGCAAGGAAATAACGGAGATCCCTGACGCCGCCCAGCCATGCACCGCACTCTCGAATTTCTGCTCCATCACGGTTACGTTTTGTTGCTCGGATGGGTTTTCGCCGAGCAGATAGGCCTGCCGCTTCCCTCGATGCCGCTGTTGCTGGCGGCAGGCGCGCTCGCGGGCACGGGTCACCTGAATTTTTTCACCGCGCTCTTCTACGCCATTCTCGCCGCGTTGGCCGCGGATTCCATCTGGTATCAGCTCGGCCGCCGCAAGGGCATCAGGATTCTCCAGCTTCTCTGCAAGATTTCGCTTGAGCCGGATTCCTGCGTTCGCCGCACCGAAGGCATTTTCTCGAAGCAGGGCGCGCGCTCGCTTTTGCTGGCGAAGTTCGTCCCCGGCCTGGGCACTGTCGCGGCTCCCCTTGCCGGCATCTTTCACATGCGTCTCCGGCGTTTCCTTCTCTTTGATGCGGCGGGGTCCCTTCTCTGGGCCGCTAGTTTCCTGGGCCTTGGCTATGTATTCAGCGGAGAGATCGAGCGCGTGGCGGAGCATCTCGCCGCTCTCGGTGGCTGGCTCCTGGTCCTTCTCGTGGCTGTCCTAGCGTCGTACATCACGTATAAGTTTGTCGCCCGCCAGAGATTTCTGCGCGACCTGCGCATCTCGCGCATCACCGTCGACGAACTCAAAGAAAAACTCGACGCCGGCGAAGAACTCGTCATCGTTGATTTGCGCCACTCGGTGGACTTCGAAGCCGATCCTGAGACGATTCCCGGCGCTTTCCGCATAGATTCCAAGGAGTTGGAGGAGAAGGACGACCGTCTGCCGCGCGACCACGAAATCATCCTCTACTGTACTTGACCAAACGAAGCCACCAGCGCCCGTGTGGCGCTGCTCCTCAGGAAGAAAGGCATCACGCGGATTCGGCCGCTGCAGGGCGGCCTGGACGCCTGGCGCGAACGCGGCTATCCGCTCGACACCATCACTCTCGCCGCAGATACCAAATAGAAGCTGTTTGGCAGCGCCGGAATCCCTGCGGTGATTCTTCTTCGCCAAGCAGAGAGTTTCGCTACAACCGCGGCAGAACGATCCCGCTCTGCGCTTGATACTTTCCCTTTTTATCTTTGTAGCTCACTTCGCAATCTTCATCGGACTCAAAGAAAATCACCTGGCAAAGCCCTTCGTTCGCATAAATCTTCGCGGGGAGCGGCGTGGTATTGCTGATTTCCAGCGTTACAAAGCCTTCCCACTCCGGTTCAAACGGCGTTACGTTTACGATAATCCCGCATCGCGCGTAAGTCGACTTCCCCAGGCAAATCGTCAGCACATTTCGCGGAATCCGGAAATATTCCACCGACCGCGCCAGCGCAAACGAATTTGGCGGGATGATGCACACGTCACCCTTAAACTCAACGAACGATTTCGGATCGAAATGCTTTGGATCCACAATCGTCGAATTTACGTTCGTAAAAATCCGGAACTCATCCGCCACGCGGATATCGTAGCCGTACGACGATACTCCGTAGCTGATCACTCCCTCGCGCACCTGCCGGTCCGTAAACGGCTCGATCATCTTGTGCTCCAGCGCCTTGCGCCGGATCCAGCGGTCTGGCTTGACGG
>Ga0137410_10001719_pt1 | contig 14939 bp, 13 predicted proteins | sample CZODoug1_16funga_FD_108878 | JGI IMG/M metagenome (GOLD analysis project Ga0137410, IMG submission 108878) | Vadose zone soil fungal communities from Angelo Coast Range Reserve, California, USA - CZODoug1_16fungal (Illumina Assembly) | ecosystem: Environmental > Terrestrial > Soil > Vadose zone... | reverse complement strand
CCCTCGCGAATGGCGCCGACAACCTCGCGATTGGCGTGCATGGCACGGCGCTGATCGCGTTTCTGTCGAGTCTCACCAGCGCCAGGTACACCGCAACCCAGTACGCACTCTTTTCGTCGCTCTACGCGCTGCCGGGCAAGCTGCTGATGGGAGCGTCGGGGTTCGTCGTCGATGCTATCGGTTATCCGCGCTTCTTCATCTACACCGCTTCACTCAGCCTTCCGGGCCTGATCCTGCTGTATTGGCTGGTGAAGCGCGTTCCCGCGGCGGAGGCGGGGGCAGAAAAGTAGGGATCTCTCCGTATGTACGAAGAGGCGGGGTGCTAGTGGAGAGTGGCGCTCAGCTCGACTGATCGAAATAGTCGAGCGGGCTCAGCCACTGGCGCTCAGAACCGAGCTCATCGTTGTCTTCGACGTCTTCGGGCTCGACATCGACAGAACCGGTCCAATCCTCCGGCGCTTCTGCCGCCTCGAGCACGGCGTCTTGCCACTGATCGGCCCAGGATTCGAAGTCCATTTCTTCGACCGTCCCGTCGAATTGTTGCACTTCGATCGTGCCGTCTTCCTCATCGATGGCCACGATCTCGAACAGCTCGCCGCCCTGCCGGCGATACCAGGCGCCGACGACTGGCGCGGGTATGTTCGGAGTCTGTCCTTCCATTTGCCTGTGTCCCCTTGTGATCCGGCGCATCCTCGCCCTGGACGCGTATCTGCGAGACAGCCGCCACTGCTATGCTCGCTCGAGTGCAAGTGTCAGCCCAGAGTCACGCGCGAAGCAAGCGTAATATTTTCTGCACAGCATCATGATTGAAGCGCTGATCAAGTTCTTCGTTCTGTTTTTTGTCGTGGTCGAGCCGATCAGCCTCGTGCCGATGTTCGCTGCGCTCACCGAAGGGGCGAGCGACGATTACAAGCGGCGCATGGCGTGCAAAGCCGTGATCCTCGCGGGGCTCATCCTGCTGGCCTTCGCGCTCGCAGGTGGCGCGCTGCTCGACACGATGGGCATCAGCTTGAACGCTTTTCGCATCTTCGGTGGCTTGATGCTGTTTCTTATCGCGCTCGACATGGTGTACGTGCGTCCCTCGGGTGCCCGCACCACGACCACCACCGAAGTGGAGGAGGTCAAGCGCCGCCCGGATATCGCGGTGTTCCCCCTCGCGTTCCCGTTCATCGCGGGGCCTGGCGCTCTCGCGACGATTCTGCTGGTGACCGGAGAGTTGGCGCGTACTTCGCTGCTTTTCCTCGGGATGATGACCGTAGTCGTCATCGTCCTGGCGATCACTTACCTCCTCATGTTGCTGACGCCACAGGTGATGCGTGCGCTGGGAGTGACCGGCGGCAACGTCGTGAGTCGTCTCACTGGTGTAATCCTGGGCGCGCTCGCGGTGCAGTTCGTGATCGACGGCGTGAAGGGCAGCCTCGCCGGCTAGCCGCGCTTTCGATATTCCAGATCCCAGACCGCGTGGCCGAGGCGTTGTCCGCGACGTTCGAAGCGCGTCAGCGGGCGAATCGATGGACGCTCCACGTACCCAGCGGCATCCCCGCAGCTGACGAGGCCGCCACAGGCATCGAGAATTTCCCGCATCTGTTGCGCGTAGGATTGCCAATCAGTGGCAAGCCGCAGCGTGCCGCCGGGCCTGAGCTTGCTCGCCAGCAGCGCGGCGAACGGCCCCTGGATCAGCCGGCGCTTGTGATGGCGCTTCTTCGGCCAGGGATCAGGGAAGAAGATGAAGATCTCATCGAACGAGTGGTCGGCGAGCTGGGTGAGTACTTCGACGGCATCGTGACGGAACACGCGCAGATTTGTCAGACCGCCGGACTCGCCTTGAAGCAGCAGTCTCCCGATGCCAGGTTCGTGCACCTCGATGCCGAGACAATCCCAATCGGGACGCTGAGCGGCGACTGCAGCAAGCACTTCACCGTTACCGAAGCCGATCTCGAGCAGCCGGGGTGCTGCGCGCCGGAAAACGGCATCGAGATCGATTACGGCCGGCGTGAAATCGATGCCGAACTTCGGCCACAGCTCCGCCAGGGCACGCGACTGCGCGGCGGTGATGCGGCCGCCACGGCGGACGTAGCTGCGCACCTGGCGTCGCGATTCCGGATTGGCAGCAGTGACGGACATGGCCGCTACTTTAGTCCCGAATCGCTTCTGAACACGCGTATTGTCCCGGGACAATTCTCAGGATTGATCGTGGTGCCTCGTTCCACGAGAATTTCGCTCTTGCTCGCGGCCGGTAAGCCGCGCTTCAGCTGAGGAGATCAGGCATGGTCAAGGACCGCATGGCAGTCCTGACGGCGATGATGGACACCGGGTTGATTCCGGTTTTCTATCATCCCGACGTCGAAGTGTGCAAAAAGGTCATCCAGGCGTGCGCCAACGGTGGCGCCAAGTGCATCGAGTTCACCAACCGCGGGGAATTTGCGGCTCATGTGTTCCTCGAGATCACGCGCCATTTCGCCAAGTCCGATCCCAGCGTGATCATGGGCGTCGGGTCGATCGTCGATGCGCCCACCGCTGGCATCTTCATCGCCAATGGCGCTCGCTTCGTCGTGGGACCGGTGCTCAACGCCGACGTCGCCAAGCTGTGCAATCGTCGCAAGATTCCCTACAGTCCGGGCTGTGGCAGCGCTTCAGAGATCGGTTTCGCGGAGGAACTCGGCTGCGAGATCGTCAAGATTTTTCCCGCGGGCTCCGTGGGTGGTCCGGACTTCGTGAAGGCCGTGCTCGCTCCCTCTCCCTGGACACGCATCATGCCGACCGGTGCGGTCGACACGACTGAAGAGTCCCTGCGGGCCTGGTTCGGCGCCGGCGTCGCTGCCGTGGGCATGGGCGCCAACCTCATCACCAGGCAGGTTCTCGAGAAGCAGGACTACGCGGGGCTAGAGGCGAAAGTGCGCGACACGATCCGGCTCATCAAGACGATCCGCGGGAAATAGTTCATGGCCGACAACGTTTTCAAGATTCGGCCCGCCGGCGAAACGCGCTGGGACTGTGCGTCTCTCGGCGAAGTGATGCTGCGCTTCGACCCGGGATTCGGCCGGGTGCGCAATGCCCGCAGTTTCCAGGTGTGGGAAGGCGGTGGTGAGTACAACGTGGCTCGCGCCATGCGCAAGTGCTGGGGCAAGCGCGCGACCGTGGTGACGGCGCTTCCGGTCAACGATCTCGGCTGGCTGGTCGAAGACCTGATGATGCAGGGCGGCGTCGATCTATCACACGTAGTGTGGCGCGACTTCGATGGCATCGGCCGCAACACCCGGGTGGGGCTCAATTTCACCGACAAGGGCTTCGGCATTCGCGCCGCGCTCGGCTGCTCGGATCGCGGCCATTCCGCCGCTTCGCAGATCAAGCCGGGCGAAGTGAATTGGGAGAAACTCTTCGGTGAGGAAGGAGTGCGCTGGTTTCACACCGGCGGCATTTTTGCGGCGCTGGCCTCGAATACGGCCGAGACCGTGATCGAAGCAGTCGAGGTCGCGCGCCAGCACGGCACGGTCGTTTCCTACGACCTGAACTACCGCGCATCGCTCTGGAAGAGCCAGGGGGGCAAGGACGGCGCGCAGCGCGTCAATCGCAGCATCGCGAAGTACGTCGACGTGATGATCGGCAACGAAGAGGATTTCACGGCCTGCCTCGGCTTCGAAGTCGAAGGGCTCGATGAGCACATCTCGGCGATCGATCCGGCGAATTTCAAAAAGATGATCCAGACGGCGGTGAAGCAGTTTCCCAATTTCAAGGTGGCGGCGACGACGCTGCGCAATGCGAAGACCGCGACCTTCAACGACTGGTCGGCGATCCTCTACGCAGGCGGGCAGTTCTATCAATCCGTGATGCGCGAGAATCTCGAGATCTACGATCGCGTCGGGGGCGGCGACGGCTTCGCTTCCGGCCTCGCGTATGGCTTTCTCGAGGGCAAGGGTCCGCAGGCCGCGGTCGAGTACGGCGCCGCGCACGGGGCTCTCGCGATGACGACGCCGGGCGACACCTCCATGGTCAACGCCAGGGAAGTCGAAGCGGTCATGAAGGGCAAGGGCGCGCGCGTCATTCGCTGACGCCACACGCAATCTCTCGTTACAGGAAATCCAATGCGGTCATTGTTGGCTCTAGGCGCGGCTGGTCTGGTCGCGGTGGTCGGCGGCGCGCACGCAGATGCGCCACCAGCGCTGCGCATACAGGCACTCGATATCTTTCGTTCGGTCATCGCGTACAAGACTTCAGTCGGGCTGCACCAAGTGCCGGTAATGGCGGAATATCTCGCCGGGAAATTCCGCGCGGGCGGATTCGCGGACGACGATATCCACGTCGTGCCGTACGAAGAGACCGCATCGCTCGTGGTGCGCTATCGGGGCAATGGCAAGGGCGGCAAGCCGATACTGCTGCTCGCCCACATGGACGTCGTCACCGCGAACCGCGAGGACTGGGAACGGGATCCGTATACGCTGATCGAGGAGAACGGCTATTTCTTTGGACGCGGTAGCTACGACATCAAAGGTGAAATCGCGCTCCTGACGGCAACCTTCCTGCGCCTCAAGGCCGAGCGCTTCGTCCCGAGCCGCGACCTGATCATTGTCTTCACCGGTGACGAGGAAACCGAGCAGGCGACCGCACAGGATTTGGTCGACAAGCATCGCGACCTCATCGATGCCGAATTCGCGCTCAACGGCGATGGTGGCGGCGGCGCGTTCGATGAGAAGACCGGTGCCCCGCAGCTCTACACGATGCAAGGTGCGGAGAAGGCGTCCGTCACTCTTGAGCTGACCGTCCATAATCCCGGCGGTCACAGCTCCAGGCCACGCAGCGACAACGCGATCTACGAGCTGGCCGATGCCCTCAAGGCAGTGCAGGCGTACCGCTTCCCGGTGATGTGGAACGACTGGACACTCGGCGGCTTCAAGGCAGCAGCTGCTGCGACTCCCGGTGAGCTCGGTGAGGCGATGGCGCGGTTCGCCGCCAATCCAAACGACACCGCTGCGGCGGACGTCCTCTACAACAGCCCGCAGGATGTCGGCCGCACGCGAACCACCTGCATTGCGACCATGCTCAAGGGCGGCCACGCCACCAACGCGTTGCCGCAGAGCGCCACCGCAACGATCAATTGCCGCGTCTTTCCCGGAATGAGCGTCGATGCGGTGAAGGGAACGCTACAGCGCCTGGTCGGTGACAAGGTCGAGGTACAGGCGCTCAACAATCCGACCGTCGCCAAGCCTTCGCCGATTCGCGCGGACGTGATGGCCGCGGTGACCAAGGCCGTGCACGGCATCTATCCGGGAACGCCGATCGTTCCCGACATGGTGCCGTATGCGACCGATGGAGCGATCTTCAGTTATGCGGGGATTCCGACCTACGGCGTCTCGTCGACTTTCATCAAGGAGAGCGAGATTTTCTCGCATGGGCTGAACGAGCGCCTGCCCGTCAACTCCTTCTATAACGGTCTGACGTACTACTACGTGTTGCTCAAGGAGCTAGCCGGGAGGCGCTGATCCAGCGCGGTTCGGGCGAGTTGCCCGCGCAGCGGGCGCGCTCGTAGAATCACAGCCCCCAGCGGGTGTAGCTCAATGGTAGAGCTCTTGGTTCCCAACCAAGTGACGAGGGTTCGATTCCCTTCACCCGCTCCAGCACAGCGACTCAGCTTGCGAAGCGGGTTCGATACTCTGCCGGCGTTACACCGAGTGCCCGGCGAAACGCCCGCCGCAACGATTGTTCATCTGCGAAGCCGCAGCGCCGTGCCACACTCTTGAGTCGATTGGAGCCGTCCTCGATGCAGCGACGTGCCTCTTCCACGCGCAGCCGCTGCACGAAGGCCGCGGGAGTAGCGCCGACCGCGGCGCTGAACCGCCGCGAAAAATGCCGAATGCTGAGGCCAGCAATCTGTGCCAGCCTTTCCACCGACAGATCGGCATCGAGATGCTCGAGCGCCCAGAGCTGCAGCTTGCCGAAGCGATCTTCGCTCTGTTGCGCCCGCAGGTAACGGCTGAACTGCGATTGCCCGCCCGGACGCTTGAGGAACATTACGAGTTCCTGCGCCACCGCGAGCGCCGTGGCTTTGCCCCAGTCTGCCTCAACCATGGCGAGGGCCATGTCCATACCGGCAGTAACTCCCGCGGATGTGTAGACGTTGCCGTTACGCACGTACAGCGCGTCGGCGTTCACATCGCATCCCGGCACGATTCGCGCCAGGCGATCGCAGTAGGCCCAGTGGGTCGTGGCGGACTTGTGATCGAGCAGTCCGCACGCCGCGAGCACGAAAGCGCCCGTGCAGATCGAGCCGATCCTGTCGACAGTGCGCGCCTTGCGCTGGATCCAGCGAATGGCTTCCTTGTTGCGGGTGAGCGCTTCGTAACCGATGCCGCCCGCGAGGAGGAGGGTGTCGATGCGATCAACGTCGCGAAACGAACGTTCGGCGACCAGCCGTAATCCGCCCGACGTGGCGAACGAACCGGCAGTGGGCGCGACAAGCTCGACTTCGTAAGCGGGCACACGCTGGGCGCGATGGTCCTTCAACCAGCGAGCCGTGCGTGCGAAAACTTCCAGTGGCCCGGTGATGTCGAGAACCTGCGCATCCGGGTAGGCGAGCATCACGACGCGATGCGTCTTGCTGCGCTTGGGCGCGGGGCTGGAAGTATTCCGTCTGGGCATGTGCGCAGTATCCCACGGGGCACGATGTCCAAAAGGTCAACGCCACTTCATTTTCGGCCATCGCGGCAATCCCCAGCCTGGCCGGGCGGTCCGGCGCGACAAAGCGCCCGGCTAACGTATCGAGTCGATCAGCTCGCGCGGATCGAAGACAGTGCCGTTCTTGATGACGCGATACGCGTGACTCAAGTTGCCGATGTCGGCGAGCGGGTCTGCGTCCAGGATCACTAGATCCGCCAGCCGGCCCGGCGCGATCGTGCCGACATCCTTCGCAAGATGCAGGGCCTGGGCACCGTTGCTGGTCGCGGAGCGCAGGACTTCCAGTGGACTCAAGCCCGCCTGCTTCATGAGCGCCATCTCGCGAAATACCGAAGGTCCGTGGAGCGTCCCAATGTTGCCAGCATCCGTGCCCATCACCACTGTCACGCCTTCGGACCAAAGGCGCTTGAGGTTCGCGAGCGCCACCGTCGGTTCGGGCGGCGGCGCATGCGCTTCAATGAGCTTCGCCACGCGCTCCGGGATCATGTCTTTGGGGATCCGATCGAGATCGTGCATCGACGCCAGGATTTGCGGATCGGCGAGGCGCTCCTCTTCCGGGGTCGCGGTCCAGGTGTTGCTCAGCGCGTAGCCGTAGCCTGCGGCCACGAATAGGGTGGGACAGTAAAGTGCATGGCGCTCCTTGATCAACGCGACGAATTCATCGTCCACCGGTTGATCGAACACCGAGTGCACGAGGTAGTCCGCGCCCGCCTGCAAGGCTGCCTTCGCGGTCTCGAGTTCTGTCGCATGAACGGCGAGCGGCACGTTCGCGGCGTGCGCTGCGTCGGCAGTCGCGCGCACGATCGCGGTCTGGGCGGCCAGGTCGTCGGTGGGCCGGTGAATGAACCAGACCTTGATGTAGTCGGGCTTGCGCTCGAGCTCGCGCGCCACGAGTCTGCGAGCCTCGTCTGGGTTGTCGATGCGAATGATCGGTGGATCGCCGAGATCGAGTTGCGGGCGATCTAGCATCGAGATCAGCGGGCCAGCCACGCTTACCCGCGGCGCCGCTAGCGTGTGTTCAGCCAGCTCGCGCACGTCGAAATTCCAGAACGGTCCGCCGATATCGACAACTCCCGTGACGCCGCTCGCGAGCCAGACCTTGAAGGTGGCGGGAAGGCGCGCCTTGTTGCGCGCCACTTCCTCTGCGTACGGACGGTAGCGATTGAAGTCCGCGCCATCGGGACGCGTGTAGAGGTTGCCCGACTGGAAGAAATGCACATGGGCGTCGATCAGGCCCGGGATCACCCACTTGCCGCGCCCGTCGATGACTGTGGCGCCGCGTGGCACGCGAGTCTTGCCGGCTGCACCCAAGGTCTTGATGCGTGAGCCCGAGATGACGATGGTCTGATCGGCCGCCACTGCGTTTGCAGGATCCCGCTCCGGCAATATGACAGTTGCGCCGACGATGGCGATGATTGAATCGGCCGGCTTTTCCGCGTAGACCGCGGCCGCCATCAGCAGCATTGCGCTGACGCTCGCTATTCGCAGCACACTCGCGATTCGCATGATGAATCTCCGCTTGTGAATTACCGCGCTCAGCGGCGGCGAAAGCATAGAGGATGTTGACGTTCCTTTCACATCGCCACTCATATTTGACACCTGGGAGGCAGGGCGTAATCACGCGATTCTCTATATGCTGTCACCCGGAGTGCCGCCAGGAACGGTGGTGTCGTGAGCGTGCCGCGAGAGTTACTCGTAGATCTGTATGCCGCGCCGAATGTCGCGAGGGATGCGCCATCCGCAGGCCCGCTGTTGCGCGCGATCGTCGATCAATCTCCCGTCCTGACTCTGCTGTTGAATCCCGACGGCACGATCCTCCACTGCAATCGGCTCGTACAACCGCTCCTCGGCTATGCGCCCGGGGAACTCATTCATGGCGAGCTGCTCGGCTCGATTGCCAAGGACGATCAGCCCAGGTTTCGCGAACACCTGCAGCTACTGTTGCGCGGTGAAGCTTCAGCGGCAGCCGGTTGCGAACTCCGACTCGTCGCGCGCGACGGTCGCGATCTCTGGTTCGACTGCAGGCTCACCAATTTGCTGGATCAACCTGAAGTTCGCGGCCTGCTGCTGAGCGCGCGGGACCTCACCGACCAGAAGACACTCGAGCAGCAGGTGCGCGACAGCGAACTGCGTTTCGAAACCGTGCTGTGGGGCGGCAACATCGCGTATTGGGACTACGACCTCACGCAGCAAAGCGCCAAGCGCAGCGCCCAATGGTTCGAAATGACCGGTTGGTCGCCGCAGGAGTGGTACGCGGAAGCCTATCCATGGGCCAAGCGTATCCATCCCGAGGATCTGACATACATCGAAACGCGCCTCAAGGAACACCTGGCAGGGAGCGATGACAGATTGGAGCTCGAGTATCGCGTGCTGTGTGCCAATGGGAGCTGGCGCTGGATGGTCGACCGCGGCCGCATCGTCGAGCGTGACGCGACTGGGCGGCCGCGCCGGATCATCGGCACTTCGACCGACATCGATGCACGCAAGCGCGCCGAACAGCACCTGGTGGCCAGCACCGAGCAACTGCGTGCGGTAACTGAGAGTGTGCCGGACCTGCTGCTGCTGACCGACCTCGAAATGCGAGTCCAGTTCGCGAATCGGCCCATGCTGGGCCACGAACCCCAGCAACTGGTCGGGCGCTCGATCCTCGAGTTGCTCCCGGAGGACGAACGCGAACCGGTGCGGGCGGTTCACGCCCGTGCCCTGGCCACACGCCGCGCGCAGGTCTACGAATCGCGCCACGTGATCGCCGGCGAAGCGCATTGGTTCGAGAACCGTGTCGGTCTCGTGCTGCACGAAGGCCAGCCTACCGGCCTCACGGTCTCGAGCACCGAGGTCACGGTGCGACGCCGGGGCGAGGAAGCCCTCAAGATCCAGGCGCGCATCCTCGATGCGATGCGCGAAGGCGTGTTGGTGCTCGATTCAGCAAGCGTCGTGCGCCTGGCGAATGGCGCCGTCCAGCGTCTCTCAGGTTATCAGCCGCGCGAGCTGATCGGCCGCCCCGCGCGCCTGCTCACTCGCTATAGCGAGACGCAGTACCAGGAGGCCAAGGCCGAGATCGACCGGCAACTGGCAGAAGCGGAGTTCTGCGCGCGCGACATCGATTGCATGCATCGCGATGGAACCTCCTTTACCGCCGGCTGCGTCATCACTCCAATCGCGATCGGTGGCGAAGCGCACCGGCTGGTGGTGCTGGAAGACGTCACGCAACGGCGTGAGCTCGAACGCGAGATCATCGATATCGCGAATCGCGAGCAGCGCCGCATCGGCAGCGATCTGCACGACGGTCTCGGCCAGGAGCTCACCGGCGTGGCGCTGATGCTGAGCGGCCTGGTCGGTCGGTTGCGGCGCGAGCATCCGCCGGCGGCCGGTGACGCGGAAGAGATCGTGACGCTCGTGAACTCCGCGATCGACGGCGCGCGCGCTTTGGCGCGAGGCGTCTCGCCAGTGAGCGTTGAGCGGGGCGGCTTGTCCTCGGCACTGCGCGCACTCGCGAGCCGGGCGACCGACATGTACGGCGTCACCGTGCGCTTTCGCGGCAAGGTGTGGCCGCAGCTCACGCTGGATGCCGCGGCTTGCGATCACCTGTTTCGCATCGCGCAGGAAGCGGTGAACAACGCCGTCAAGCACGGACGCGCCGGCCAGATCTTGATCGATCTGCACGTCACGACCGACACGGTGACGCTGACGGTGCGCGACAACGGCAGCGGCCTCGCGAGCGATGCGCAGCTGAGCCGCGGCATGGGCCTCAAGATCATGCATTACCGCGCCAGCATATTGTCCGGTTCGGTGGTACTCGAGCCGGTGGAAGGTGGAGGCTTGCAGGTCGTGTGCAGGTGCCGGCAGCCGCCGACTCCGGAAAGCAGCGCGGCACGTTCATAGACTCAAAGGAGCAGGAGCAGATGATGACCCAGCCGACGATGAAATATCCCGCGCCGGCGACGAAGAAGAGAGGGCGACGTGTGCTGATCGTCGACGATCATCCGATCGTGCGGCAGGGACTGCGCCGCTTGATCGACCAGGAAGACGATCTCGTCGTCTGCGGCGAAGCGGAGACCGTAAAGGAAGCACGCAGTGCGATTCGCGAGCTGCATCCGGACGTCGTCATCGTCGACATCTCGCTCAAGCAGGGCGACGGCATCGACCTCGTGACCGATGCCCGCGCCCAGCATCCGCGCCTGCCGATCCTGGTGCTGTCGATGCACGACGAGACCATCTACGCCGAGCGCATCCTCAGCTCGGGCGCGAATGGCTACATCATGAAGCAGGCTGCCAGCGAGCAATTCCTGGTCGCACTGCGCAAGGTGCTGGATGGCGGCGTCTACGTGAGCGAGGCGGTGAACAAGATCCTGGTGGATCGCTTCACCGCCGGCGGTCATTACGTTTCCCTCAATCCCATCGACCGGCTGAGCAATCGCGAGTTGCAGATCCTGCAGTTCATCGGCAAGGGCACCAGCACGCGTGCGATCGCGGAATCGCTCGATCTCAGCGTCAAGACGGTCGAGTCACACCGCCAGCGCATCAAGAAGAAGCTGCGCATCAAGGACGGTCCGCAATTGATCCGCTACGCGGTGAATTGGTTCTCCGGGCGCGAAACGGGCTAGCCGGTAGCCGGCACCGCGGCGCTGACACACAGGCGCCCCGTTACGTCGCATCGTCCAATCGGGCGAGGGCGCGCTATTTTTGACGCTTTCAGTGGTGTTGCACCCCTCTGAATTCGCCGGCTTCCCGTTCAAACCTCCCGCCCCTGAACCGCCTCTAACTCGTCGGATACCTTCAAATTTGCGCGTGGCGCGCCCGGCGTGACACGGCTGGTAGTATCGATGCATGAGGACGGGCCAGAGCGCCGCAATGACACTGCCACCGCAGGCGATCGACACAGAACAGGAGTGGGTCGAGCGCGCCCGGGACGGCGATCGCGCGGCTTTCGAGCAGATCTACCGGGCGTATTCCGGGAAGGTATACGGCTTGTGCCTGCGGCTGACGCGCGAGGCTTCGATCGCCGAGGATTGCACGCAGGAGACCTTCATCAGTGCCTGGCGCAACCTTGGCCGCTTCGAGGGTCGCAGTGCTCTCGGGACCTGGCTGCACCGGATCGCGGTGAATGCCGCACTCGCGCGGGGTCGGAAAGGGCATCTGGAAGTTGTGCCGCCGCCGCAGGACGAGGCCGGCGAGGAGCACGAGCCTGCGATGTTGCACGATGCGACGCCGCCCCTCGATGTGGAAGCGGCCATCGAATCACTGCCCACGGGGGCGCGACACGTGCTGGTGCTTTACGGAATCTATGGTTACACGCATGACGAGGCGGCAAACATGCTCGGGATCGCAGTCGGCACCTGCAAGGCGCAGCTGCATCGCGCGCGCCGCCTGCTGCGCGAGCGCCTGAGCGCATGAGGTCAACGTGAAAGACGAACTCCAGAATGGCGAGGAACGCGACGAAGTGCTGCAGGCAGTGGGCCAGCTGCCGCAGTCGATCGAGCCGCAGCGCGATCTGTGGCCGGAGATTGCCAGCCGACTCGATGCACCGGTCACATCACGTCGCCCGGGCGTGCAGATGGGCTGGACGCTCGCGCTCGCCGCCGGGCTGGGCTGCATGGCGCTGGGTGCCCTGCTCACCGTTGGTCTGATGAAGCGCGCCGACACGGGCGCACCGAACACCCTCACCGCGCAGGCTACAGCCCCGGCCAACTCCGCGACGGCGGCGGCAACGACGCCGGGTGCGGCCGATGCCCCGCAGGTCCGGCAGGCAAGCCTGGGCGGCTACGCCATGCTCGGCCCCGAATACGAACAGGCCCGCGCGACCTTGATGATCGGGCTCGCCGAGCGCCTGGACCGGCTGCCTCCGCTCGAACGGCAGAAGGTCGAGCGCAACTTGAACGAGATCCGCCGCGCACTGGGCGAGCTCAACGCGGCCCTGAAGCTGGCCCCGAACGACACGCTGCTGCGCGAGCTGCTCCTGAACACCTATCACGACGAGTTGACGTTGCTCGCCAACGTCAACCAGATCGCCGACAGCATTCCTTCGAGGACCCCATCATGATCAAACGCTATTTCCTGGTCGCTGCACTCCTGTGCTCGTCCCTCGCATTCGCGGAGGAGGACGTCGACCACTCACTGCAGGCCGATCCGAAAGGCGACGTGGATATTTCCAATGTCGCCGGCAGCGTGAGCGTGAGCGGCTGGGACCGCCAGGTGGTGCGGGTTACCGGATCCCTGGGCGATGGCGTGGAACGGCTTGATTTCACGAGCGAAGGGAAGCGCACGGTCATCAAGGTGGTGCTGAAGAAGTCCACCCATTGGGGCGACGGCGGCGGCGCCGATCTCTCGATCCGAGTTCCCTCGGGCAGCCGGCTCGACATCAATACTGTCAGTGCCGACATCGATGTTCACGGCGTGACGGGTGCGCAACGTCTGCAGGCGGTTTCCGGTGAGGTATCCACGGAAGTCGGCGCAGAAGAGGCGGAAGTGAAAACCGTGAGCGGCGATGTGGTCCTGCGTGGCGAGAGCAAGCCTTCCGTTCTGAACCTCACGACGGTGAGCGGCAATGCGCAGGTGAGCCGCATCGCGGGCGAGATGATCGCGACCACTGTGAGCGGCGACTTCAATCTGTCCGCTGAGACCATCGCGCGGGCCCGCCTGCGCACGACCTCCGGCAACCTGTCGTTGCGGGGAGCCCTGGTGGGAGATGCGCGCGTCGACAGCGAAACGATTTCCGGCGACCTCTCTTTCATCTTCAAGTCCCCGATCAATGCCGAGTTCGACGTGGAAACCTTCTCCGGCGACATCGAGAACTGCTTCGGGCCGCGATCGCAGTCCAAGAGCGAGCACGGCCCCGGGCGCGAGTTGCATTTTCGCCAGGGCGATGGCAAGGCGGAAGTGCGGATCAACAGCCTGAGCGGCGGGATCAGCCTCTGCGATCGTTAATGTTGCGGGCGCGCGGATCGCGCGCCGCTCCGTCGAACTGTTCCACTCTCTCCGCGGTCCACTCCTCAAGCTAGAATGGATGGCGCATCGCGCGGGCGGTGCGTAATCCTTACAGAGGAGTGAGGCATGCGGGGCCTGAAGATCGCCGGTTGGGCGATTCTCGGTTTGCTGGTGTTGTTCGTGCTCGGCGCCATCGCCGTCGTCGCGTTCGTCGATCCGAACGACTACAAGGATGACATCGCGAAGGCGGTGCGCGATCGCACCGGGCGCGAGCTCAAGCTCGACGGTAAACTCTCCCTCTCGGTCTTTCCCTGGCTCGCTATCGAGACCGGCCACGCGGAACTGGGAAATCCAACCAATTTCGGCGCCGGTCCGTTCGTCGCCGTGGACTCGGCGGATGTCGGCGTCAAACTGATCCCGCTGCTGCACGGGCACTTCGAGGTGCGTCGACTCCTCCTCGAGGGCCTGCGCGTCAACCTCGTCAAGGACGAGCACGGCCACACCAACTGGGAAGACCTCACGAAGACATCGCCAGCCAGCAGTGGCGAGAGTTCCGGCAGTTCCGCCAGCATTGCGGGCCTCACGCTCAAGAACGCCGCGCTCGACTACCGCGACCTGGGAGCAGGCAGTCACTGGCGCCTGATGGGGCTGAACCTCTCGACCGGGCGCCTCGGCGGCAGCGAGCCGTTCGACCTGGACCTCTCGACCACCGTGGACCAGGGCGAGGGCAGTGCGCCGATGCAGGTCAAGCTCAAGTCCGAGGCGACGCTCGATACCAAGGCGAAGCACTACGGCGCGAAGGACTTCAGCCTCGATGTCGTGCAGGCGCCGGCGAAGTCCGGTGACAAGGAGCGCAAGCTCAAGCTCGATGTACCCGCGCTCACGGCGGATCTGAATCAGCAAACGCTTGAAGCGCCGAAGTTCATCTTGCACGTGGCCGGCGCGGAGCTCAGTGGGAGCCTCAAGGGTGAACAGATCGTCGACAAGCCGCGGCTCAATGGAACAATCAAGCTCCCCGCGACCTCGCCGCGCGATCTTTTGCAGGAGCTCGGCCAGGAGGCTCCCGGGACGCGGGACGCCAAAGTCCTGTCCTCCATGTCCCTCGATGCGGACTACAAGGCAACGGATGAAAGTGTGTCGTTCGAGAACCTGAAGCTCACGCTGGACGACACTCACGTGACGGGGCGGGCCGGCATCGAGAACCTGAAGGACCACGCGATCCGCTTCGACCTGACCGTGGACCAGCTCGATCTCGATCGCTACCAGGAACCCGGGCAGAAGAAGCCCGCTCAGAAGGAAGCCGTCGCCAAGCCATTCGAATTGCCGGTCAAGCAACTGAAAGCCTT
>Ga0137410_10001714_pt1 | contig 14970 bp, 16 predicted proteins | sample CZODoug1_16funga_FD_108878 | JGI IMG/M metagenome (GOLD analysis project Ga0137410, IMG submission 108878) | Vadose zone soil fungal communities from Angelo Coast Range Reserve, California, USA - CZODoug1_16fungal (Illumina Assembly) | ecosystem: Environmental > Terrestrial > Soil > Vadose zone... | reverse complement strand
GGGCGCTTTTCCTAGCCGGGACCGGACAGAAGCTGGGCCACCGCCTGGATTCCCGCGCGCTCGATGGGCCGGCCCGCGAGCGTTGCGCGCAGCGTGCCGCGCTCTTCCTTGAGCGTGTAGATGGCGAGGTTGATCGGCACGCCGCGCCAGTCGACTTTCAGCACGGAGACGGCACGCGCCTGATCACCGGCGAAGCGCCGCTCGTCCGAGACGTCGTACGCGATGTCGCGGCCGAGGAGAAAGTGCTCCACGGCCTTGCCGTCGTCGGTAAAGAGCTGCAGGTCGATATCGCTGTAGCGTCCGGCTGTTCCGCTGAGCACCGGCCCCGCCAGGTAGGGACGGAAGCGCTCGAGCAGCTGCATGGCCTCGAACGCGCAGCGGCGCAGATACTGGATGCGCTCGCGCTGCTCCTCGCCCTGGTATAGCGACTGGTAGGCGCGCAGCTCTGCTTCGATTTCCTCGTTTTTCGGCAGCGACTGGGTGTCCTCGGCGCCGAGCTGGCGGGCTGCCTTGCGCTTCGCGAGCGCGAAGTCCTCCACCCCATCTTCGGCCATCAAGCGGGCGGCCGCGGCCGCGATGCGCGTTCGCATCTGCTGTTGCTTGGGGTTGCTGTCTTTCGGCATGAGCAAGAGCAGGCGGGATCGGGCCATGATACCGCAGGCGGTAAACGCGGCGAAGTAGGCTAGAATCCCGCTCTTTTCGAAGCGCGCTCGTCTTGTTCCGCCGCGCCCCGCGCGTACTCGTGCACATCCACATCCTCGGCATCTGCGGCACGTTCATGGGCGGTATCGCCGCGATCGCCAAAACGGCGGGCCACCGCGTCACCGGCTGCGATCTGAACGTCTATCCCCCGATGAGCACCCAGCTCGAGGCCCAGGGGATCGAGCTCATCGAAGGGTACGCCGCCGATCAAGTCTCCCTCAGGCCGGACATGTGGGTCGTGGGGAACGTCGTGACTCGCGGCAATCCCCTCATGGAAGCGATTCTCGACCGCGGCGATCGCTATATCTCCGGTCCGCAGTGGCTGGCAGAGAACACGCTGGCGAACCGGCGCGTGCTGGCGGTGTCCGGCACGCACGGCAAGACCACCACGTCTTCGATGCTCGCCTGGATCCTCGAGGACGCCGGGCTCGCCCCCGGCTTTCTCATCGGCGGTGTACCGCTGGACTTCGACGTGTCCGCGAGGCTCGGCAAGGGGCATCACTTCGTGATCGAAGCCGACGAATACGACACCGCTTTCTTCGACAAGCGCTCCAAGATGGTGCACTACCGGCCTACCGTCGCAATTCTGAACAATATCGAGTTCGATCATGCCGACATCTTCCAGGATCTTGCTGCGATCGAGACACAATTTCATCATTTCGTGCGAATCGTGCCCAGGTCGGGAAGACTCATCGTCAATGGCCGCGATCCGGTCATAGAACGGGTGCTCGCTCGCGGTTGCTGGACTCCGGTAGACCGATTCGGGACCAACGACGGCTGGAGCGCCGTCTCGATCGAGCGCGGTCGGTCGCGGGTTCTGCACAAAGGCGAGCCCGTCGGTGTGCTGAGCATGAGTCAGCAGGGCGAGCACAATCTGCAAAACGCCTTGGCGGCGATGGCAGCAGCGCGGGCGGTCGGCGTAGGGCCGGGCGCAGCGATCGACGCGCTCTCGCGCTTCGAAGGCGTACGGCGCCGAATGGAATTGCGCGGTACCGCGGCGGGCGTGGCGGTCTGGGACGACTTCGCGCATCACCCTACCGCCATCGCCACGACCGTTTCCGGACTTCGCGAGAAAGTCGGCGCCGCGCGCATCCTGGCGGTGCTCGAGCCCCGATCCAATACCATGAAGGCCGGCATCATGAAGGACCGGCTCGCGACGAGCCTCGATCAGGCGGATCGGGTGTTCTGCTTCGCGGCGAACCTGGGCTGGGACGCGGCGGCCACGCTCGCTCCGCTGGGTGCACGCCTGCGGGTGGAGACCGAGTTGCCCAAGCTCATCGACGCTATCCTCGACGAGGCCCGGTCAGGCGATCAGCTGCTCGTCATGTCCAACGGGGGATTCGGCGGCATTCACGACTCGCTGCTCAAGGCGCTCTCCGCTCGCAAAGTCCCGGCCGCCGGGGCATGATCCTCTACCTTCACGGCTTCAACAGCTCTCCGTACTCGGCGAAAGCGCAATACCTGAAGGGCTATCTCGAAGCGCGCAACCGGGGCCACGAGCTCGCCTGCCCCCAGCTCCCGCACCGGCCGAGCCTGGCGATCGACGCCGCGGAGGCGGAGCTCGCGCGCGCCCCGCGCGGAAGCATCACGTTGGTCGGCAGCTCGCTCGGCGGTTTCTACGCGACCTGGCTGGCCGAGAAGCACGACTTGCGCGCCGTGCTGATCAATCCCGCAATCGACCCGCACGTCGGCCTGCGTGCCTATCTCGGGCCGCAGCGGCCTTTCTACGGAGGTGAGACCTACGAGCTCACCGAGCAGCACCTGGGCGAATGGCAGACGCTCTTCGTCGCGGAGCCCCGTCCCGAGCGCTACCTCCTGCTGGTCGAGACCGGAGACGAAGTGCTCGATTACCGGCTCGCGGTCCGGAAATACCTCGGAGCCAGGCAGCTCGTGGTGCAGGGCGGAGACCACAGCCTCGCGAGCTTCCCCGACCAGATCCCGCTGATACTGGATTTCGCCGGGATGGCGTAACTACTTCAGCACCTTCCACACCGTGTTGCCGTCCTTGAGCGCGTAGCGCGAAACCGCCCTTTCGTCGAAGCCGAAGCCCAGGCCCGGTGAGGTCGGCAGGACCAAGTCGCCCCCCTCGACCTTCAGCTGCCGGTCGACGAGCCGCCTGAAGTTGAGCACCTGGTCGTCGGGGAAAAATTCAACGTAGCGCGCGTTCGGCGTCGCCGCGACGAGATGCGCGTGCAAATCGTGAAACCAATGGGGGCAGACCGTGACGCCGTAGCTCGCCGCGGTCGCCGCGATTTTCCTCCACTCGGAAATACCGCCGCACACCAGGGCGTCGGTCTGCAGGATCTGTGCGGCGCCCTTGTCGAGGATCTCCTTGAAGTGCCAGCGGCCGGTGCCGATCTCACCCGTCGCGACCGTGACGCGCGTCAGCTTGGCGAGGCGAGCGTGGTTCTCGATGTCGTCCGGGAAAAACGGCTCCTCGATCCAGTAGGGGTCGTAGAGCTCGAAGCGCTCTACGTAACGCATCGCGGTGGGCAGGTCGCGCCACGCGTTGTTGGCGTCGAGCATGAGCTCGACGCCCGGCCCGATCGCCTCGCGCGCGGCCCTCACGCGGGCTTCCTCCTCCTTCGGAGAAAGGCGGCCGACCTTCATCTTGACCGCACGAAACCCCGCCTTCACGTAGCCGGCCATTTCCTGCCCGAGCTTCTTCGGCGTCTTCCCGTCGAGGTAGTAGCCGCCGCTCGCGTAGGCGGGGACCGTGCGCTCGACCGCCGCGCCGAGGTACTTGTAGAGCGGCAGCTTGGACGCGCGCGCGTTCAGGTCCCAGAGCGCGCAGTCGAGGATCGAGATCGCGCGCATGACGCTGCCTGCGCGCCCGTGCAGCACAGTCTCCTCGAACATGCGCTGCCACAGTCCCTCGACGAGGAGGCTGTCGCGACCGAGCAGAATCGGCGCGAGCAAGTTTTCCACCGCGTGGGTGACCAGCGTTCCCCCGGAAGATCCGGCGTAGCAGAATCCGATGCCGTCGACGCCGCCGGCGCGGACCTTGACCAAGCCGTAGTCGCGCGCCGAGACTGTGCGCGTCGCAAAGCTCGTCGCTACGTCCAGGGGAACGCGCGCGGTGGCGACGGATATCGACTCGATGGTGGCCATTGCTCGGGTGCTCTTTTAGGAGGGAACGGGCGCCTGCTGCGATATAATTATCGCATCATCGGGCCGGCACGACGCGGCCTTCCCTCATCGGTTTCCGGGTGAACGTTCTCTACGAAGACAGCGGCGCGTTCAAGGTCGGCACGGTGCTGGCAGAGGGCGAGAGCTCCGTCCAGGTCGAAGCACCGCACGGCAAGCGCGCCAAGATCAAGTCCAGGGACGTGCTGCTACGGTTCAGCGAACCGGACCCCGCCGAGCTCCTCGCGCGGGCGGAAACCATGGCCGGCGGCGTCGACGCAGGCTTCCTCTGGGAGTGCTGCGGTCCCGAGGAATTCGGCTTCGACGATCTCGCGCGCGAGTATTGCGGGCGCGCGCCGTCGGCGATCGAGGCGGCGGGCATCCTGGTCAAGCTGCATTCGGTGCCCGTGTACTTTTATCGCAAGGGCCGGGGTCGGTATCGCGCGGCCCCGCCGGAAACGCTGCGTGCCGCGCTCGCCGGCATCGAGAAGAAAAAGCAGCAGCAGGCGCAGATCGCCGCCTGGGCCGAGCAGCTCGCGCGAGGCGTGTTTCCCGATGAGTTTCGCCCGATGCGGGACCAGCTGCTGTACAAGCCCGACGGCAATCGCCCCGAAACCAAGGCGATCGAGTCGGCGGTCGCGAGCACGGGGCTCTCGCATGTGAAGCTGTTCGAGCGCTGCGGCGCGCTCCCGGCGAGCCACGACTACCACTTCGGCCGCTTTCTCTTCGAGTATTTCCCGAAGGGAACCGGGTTCGCGCCGAACCTCGACACCGCCGAGGCCGCCGAGCTGCCGCTGGCCGAGGTGAGCGCCTTCAGCCTCGACGACGCGGCGACCACGGAAATCGACGACGCGTTTTCGCTGACTCCGCTTGCCGACGGCCGCTTTCGCGTCGGTATCCACATCGCGGCGCCCGCGCTCGGATTCGCGCCGGGCTCGCCGGTCGACGCAGCCGCGAGGGAGCGCCTGTCGACCGTCTACATGCCAGGGAACAAGATCACCATGCTTCCGCCGGAAGTGATCGAGCGCTTTACCCTGGCGCAGGGCGCGCACCGCCCGGCCTGCTCGCTTTACCTGGATGTGCGCGCAGACGATCTCGCGATCGAGAGCCGCACCACGCGCCTCGAGCGCGTCCCGGTCGCGAGGAACCTGCGCCACCACGAGGTCGAGCCCCTGGACGCGGCTTTTAAGGAGGGCAGGGCGCGCGACGATATTCCCTTCTCTTCCGAGCTGGAAACGCTCTGGAGGTTCGCGCTCGGCTTGGAAAAAACGCGCGGGAAGCCCGCCAAGGGAACCGAGCGACCCGACTACAGCTTCGCGGTCGAGGGCAGCGGCGATGCGGCACGCGTGACCATCACCGAGCGCCGCCGCGGCACCCCGCTCGACAAGCTCGTCGCCGAGCTGATGATCACGGTAAACAGCACCTGGGGGAAACTGCTCGACGACCACGGTGTCGCAGCCATCTACAGGGTTCAAGCGGCCGGAAAGGTGCGGATGACCACTTCGGCCATGGCGCACCAGGGGCTCGGCATCACGCACTACGCCTGGGCCAGCTCACCGTTGCGCCGTTACGTGGACCTGGTGAACCAGTGGCAGCTTGCCGCCCTGCTGCAGGGCGAGACGGCGCCCTTTTCGCGGAATTCGGACCTGATGCTGTCTGCCGTCCACGATTTCGAAGCGACCTACGCGGGGTACGACGACTTCCAGCGGCGCATGGAGCACTACTGGTGCCTCAGATGGCTCATCCAGGAGCGGGTGGAGATTGCCGGCGCGGAGGTCGTGCGCGAGAATCTGGTCAAGTTCGACGGGTTGCCGCTCTACGCCAAGGTGCCGTCGCTGCCGGAGGTCGAGCCGGGAACGCGCGTCGAGCTCGCGGTGGCCGAGGTCGATCTGGTCGAAGCCGATCTAAGATGCGTGTTTCGCGGTCTTCGGGCGGCCTCGTCATCCGGGCCGGGAGAAACATGAGACAAAACACGAGAAATATCCTAGAATCGCATGATTCTGAAAGCTTTTAGGGGACAATGGTGCTGAGTGGTGCTCCCGCACTCTGGGGACCTTGGCCGCAGCCCTTCTCCAGGCTGGACCCCGATTCGCGAGCGCTGGCGACCGCGTTGTCGATCTCGATCGTGATCCACGCGATCGTGCTGTCGATCCACTTCAAGCTCCCCGACAGGCTCCGCGGCATCGCTCCCTCCCAGCTCGAGGTCGTGCTGGTGAACTCGAAGAGCCGCGCGAGCCCCGCGGACGCGGATGTCCTCGCGCAGTCGAACCTCGACGGCGGCGGGGACACCGACCTCGACCGCCGCGCGAAATCGCCGTTGCCGGTCCTGCAGCCCTCCGAGGGCGGGACGGACCTGAAGCAATCGCAGCGCAGGGTCCAGGAGATGGAGGCCCGGCAGAGGCAGTTACTGTCGCAGCTGCAGCCCGCCAAGGAGGCCCCACCGGCCGAGCCCGAGCCGCAGGCGGAGCCCAAGTCGCAGCTCTCGGGCTCGGATCTGGCCGAGAGCGCGATGATCATCGCGCGCTTCGAAGCGCAGGTCGCGCGGCAGGTCGACGAATACAACAAGCGGCCGCGCAAGACCTTCCTGGGCGCGCGAGCGACCGAGGTTCGCTACGCGCTCTACGTGGAAGACTGGCGCCAGAAGATCGAGCGCATCGGCACGCTGAATTATCCCGACAGCGCGCGCGGCAGGATCTACGGCAGCCTGAGGCTCACCGTGTCGATCAATTCCGACGGAACGGTCGCGGCGATGGACCTGGAACGGTCCTCCGGATACAAGATCCTGGACGCCGCCGCGCAGCAGATCGTCCGTCTCGCCGCGCCCTATGCGAAATTTCCGCCCGACATCCGCAAGGAAACCGACATCCTCGTCATCACGCGCACCTGGCGCTTCGCGCGCGGCGACAAGGTCTTCAGCGACGACTGATCGCGCCGCCTCCGCCGCGGCGCGCGCGGTGAGCGGACCGGTATGAGGCTGCTCTTATCCCTGTGGAAGGTGTTCTGCTACGGCGCCGGCACGGCCGTTGCGGTGCTCGCGATCTACGAGTTCTGGTTCCTCGCGCAGATTCTCTACTGGGTGGACCACAATCCGGCGACGACGAGCGTCATGGACGCGCGCCTGGAAACGCTGCGCGAGAAGGACCCGAGCGCGGAGGTCGAGCAGAAATGGGTGCCCTACGCGAGGATTTCCAGCGAGCTAAAGCGCGCCATCATCACCGCGGAGGACCAGAAGTTCGTCGAGCACGATGGGTTCGACTGGGAGGGGATCCAGCGCGCCCTGGAGAAGAACCAGCGACGCGGCAAGATCGTCGCGGGCGGGTCGACCATCACGCAGCAACTCGCCAAGAACCTGTTTCTCTCGGGAGAGCGCAGCCTCCTGCGCAAGGGGCAGGAGGCGCTCCTCGCCTCGATGCTCGAGGCCACCATGAGCAAGCAGCGCATTTTCGAGATCTATCTCAACGTCGTGGAGTGGGGGGAGAACGTGTTCGGTGCGGAAGCCGCGTCGCGCCACTACTTCGGGGTCAGTGCCTCGGTCCTCGAGGCCGAGCAGGCGGCGCGCCTCGCCGCGATGCTTCCCCGGCCGCGTTATTACGACCGCTACCGCGAGTCGGCCTACCTCGCGACGTACAGCGACAGCATCCTCGCGCAGATGTACGCCGCGCAGATCCCCTAGGCGGGGGCGCCTTCCGCGGCGCGGCGCCCGCGCGCGACGTCGATTCCGCTCAGCAACGCAAGGCCAACGACGAAGAACCCGCCGGTCGCCAGCATCGCGAGGCGATGGTTGCCGCTCGTCGCCCAGGTCACCGACCCATAGGTGATCGGGCCGAGAATGGACGACAGCTTCACCGCCAGGCCCCAAAGGCCGAAGCATTCGGCGCGGCGGTCCGCCGGGCTCAGGTACCCGACGAGGGCACGCCCCGCGGATTGCGACGACCCCAGGCACAGCCCGGCCAGGTTGGCAGCGACCCAGAAAAGACCGGGCCCGGAAGCGGCCCAGGCGATGAGCGTAGTCGCGATCCACAGCCACAGCGTCAGCGCGATGGTTCTCACGTGACCGAGCCGGTCCTGAACGTGCCCGAAAGCAAAGGCTCCGGCCGCAGCGGTCACGTTGACGACTAGGATCAGGGTGATCGTGTCCTTGGTGGTGAAGCCCAGAGCCTGCTCGGCGTAGATCGCGGCGAGCGCGATGACCGTCTGAATTCCCGCCTGATAGAAAACGATGCACACCAGGAATCGGCTGAGATCCCGGTACTGTCCCGCGTTGCGCACGGTTTGCCCGAGGCGGGCAAAGGCGGCGAAGACGAGGTTCTCCCCCGGAACCGCGGGTACGGGACGCGCCCGCTCGCGCAGCACGAAGAAGGTCGGGAGGCTCGCCAGCGCGAAGATCGCCGCGGTGATCAGCATCGTCACGGGCACGAACTCGCGGGCCGGCTGGCCCTGTCCCTGGGCCCACGTGACGTAGGCGAGGCAAACGCCGAGCGTGAGCAGCCCGCCTAGGTAGCCCAGGCTCCAGCCCCACCCCGAAACGCGCCCCAGCGCCTCACCTTGCGCGAGCTCCGGCAGAAACGCCGCGATGAGGTTCTCGCCCGAGCCGAAGCAGAAGTTCGAGAACACCAACAGCGCGATCGCCAGTGCGAGCGTTCCCGGTCCGGTGAGGGCGAGCAGCGCGGTCGCGACCACACAGCCCGCGGTCGTGATCAGGAGCAGACGCTTCTTCGCCGCCCTCAGGTCCGCGTATGCGCCCAGAACCGGCGCGGTGACGAGAATTAGGGCGTACGAGGCCGACAGGGCCGCGGTCCACGCGAACGTGGCCCAGGGGGCGTTGCCCGCGATCACGCCGACGAAATAGGCGTTGAACACCGCGGTGATCACGACGGTCGTGTAGCCCGAGTTGGCGAAATCGAACATCGCCCACGCCAGGACTTCGGCGGGGCGTGCGTCTCCTTCGAGCGTGCGGCCGGCGCTCATCTTGCGGGTTTCCTGTTTCGTCATCATACAGGCGGCTGCTAGAATCGCCGCAGCTGCGCGGCGTACCGTGCGCGGCGGTGTCGCTCCATTCTTGACGAACGGCTGGCGCGTGATAGATACCCTCAGCCCGAAGAAAGATCTCGAGGACCTCAAGTTCGATCTGCACGAGGTCCGGGAGCTCTTGCGTCGCCATCGCCTCGTCGAGGGACTCGTCGAGCGCCAGGAAATGCCCAAGCACGACCTGGTGGAGTCCCTCGTGCACCGGCAGAACGTCGCCGAGCTGCGCGCCAAGCTGGACGCGATGCACCCGGCGGACATCGCCTACGTGCTCGAATCGCTGCCGCTCGAGGAGCGGCAGGTGGTCTGGGACCTCGTCAAGGCCGATCGCGACGGCGAGATCCTGCTTGAGGTCTCGGCTGCGGTACGCGAGACGCTCATTCGCGGCATGGACTCGCGGGAGCTGGTCGCCGCGGCCGAGCAGCTCGAAACGGACGAGATCGCCGACCTCGCGCCGGACCTGCCCGAAGAGGTCATCCAGGACGTCTTCCAGGCGCTGACGATCGAGGAACGCGAGCAGCTGCGCGCGGCGATGTCCTATCCAGAGGACGCGGCCGGCGCGCTCATGGACTTCGACGTGGTGAGCGTGCGCGAGGACACCAGGATCGAGACCGTGACGCGGTACCTGCGCCGCTTCGACGCTCTGCCGCACCACACCGATCAGATCTTCGTGGTCGACCGCGACGAGCGGCTGAAGGGCGTGCTGCCGCTCTCCCGGCTGATCGTCTCGGAGCTCGAGCACACGGTGGCGCAGGTTATGGTGACCGACGTCGTGACGATGCAGCCGCGCGACAAGGCGCAGGAAGCCGCCAAGGCCTTCGAGCGCTACGACCTGGTGTCGGCCCCGGTCGTCGACGAGCAGGGCAAGCTCGTCGGCCGCGTGACCATCGACAAGGTCGTCGATTTCATCCGCGCCAGCAGCGAAAGCGAGCTCCGCACTCAGGTCGGCCTGCGCGAGGAGGAAGACGTGTTCTCCTCGGTGTGGGCGAGCGTGAAGAACCGCTGGTCGTGGCTGGCAATCAACCTGGTGACGGCGTTCATTGCTTCGCGCGTCATCGGGGCCTTCGAACACTCCATCGAGAAGCTGGTGGCGCTCGCGGCGCTCATGCCCATCGTCGCTGGCATCGGCGGGAATTCGGGGAACCAGACCATCACCATGATCGTGCGCTCGATCGCTCTGGGCCAAATCCAAAGGGAGCATGCGAAGAAGCTGCTCGCGAAGGAGCTCGGGGTCTCGCTCCTCAACGGCCTCATCTGGGGCAGCGCACTCGGCCTGATCGCGTATTGGCTCTACGGCAAGCTACCGCTGGCGCTGGTGATGACGGCGGCGATGACCCTGAACCTCACGCTTGCGGCGACCGCCGGCGTGCTCATCCCGCTCACCATGCTGCGCTTCGGGCGCGATCCGGCGCTCGGCTCTTCCGTGCTGATCACCGCGATCACCGACAGCGGCGGGTTCTTCATCTTCCTCGGGCTGGCGACGCTGTTCCTGGTGTGAGGCGGCTACGCGCCGAACGCGGCCTCGGCGGCGGCGATGGTGGCGGCAATGTCGGCATCCGAGTGCGCCGATGACACGAACCCGGCTTCGTACGCGGAGGGCGCGAGGTACACGCCGCGTTCGAGCATGCCGTGGAAAAATCGCTTGAAGGCCTCGGCGTCGCATTGCATCACCTCGGCGTAACTTGAAGGCGGCACGGCGCGGAAATAGAGGCCGAACATTCCGCCCACCGCCTGCGCCGAAAAAGGCACGCCGCGTTTGCGCCCCGCCGCGACCAGGCCTTCGCACAGCGAGCGGGTCGCCGCACCGAGGCGCTCGAAGAAGCCCGGTGCCTCCAGCTTGCGCAGCGTCGCGAGGCCGGCGGCGACCGCGAGCGGGTTGCCCGAGAGGGTGCCCGCTTGGTACACCGGTCCGAGCGGCGCGATTTTCTCCATGATCTCGCGGCGGCCGCCGAACGCCCCGAGCGGCATCCCGCCTCCGGCCACCTTGCCGAGCGTGATCAGGTCCGCCTGTATCCCGTAGAGGCCCTGAGCCCCGCGCAAGCCCACTCGAAAGCCGGTCATCACCTCGTCAAAGATCAGGAGCGCCCCGTGCCTGGTGCACAGTTCGCGCAGCTTCTTCAGGAATCCGGCGGCCGGCGCGACCAGGTTCATGTTCCCGGCGACAGGCTCGACGATCACGCAGGCGATCGAAGGGCCGTGCTCGGCGAACGCCGCCTCGGCCCCGGCCGCGTCGTTGTAGTCGAGAACCAGCGTCTGCGACGCGGTCTCGGGCGTGACCCCCGCCGAGCTCGGATTGCCCAGGGTCAGCGCGCCCGAGCCGGCTTTCACGAGCAGGCTGTCGGCGTGGCCGTGATAGCAGCCTTCGAACTTCACGATGCAGCTGCGGCCCGTCGCGCCGCGCGCCAGCCGGAGCGCCGACATAGTCGCCTCGGTCCCGGAGCTGACCAGCCGCACGAGCTCGAGACCCGGCACGAGGCGTGCCAGCAGCTCGGCAAACTCGGCCTCGCCTTCGGTCGGCGCGCCGAAGGACAGCCCGCGCCCTGCGGCCAAGCGCACTGCGGCAACCACGTCCGGATCCGCGTGCCCCAGGGCAAGCGGCCCCCAGGAGCCTACATAGTCGATGTACGCGCGGCCATCGGCGTCCCAGATGCGGCTGCCCTCGCCGCGGACGACGAAGCGCGGCACGCCGCCGACGGCTCGAAACGCGCGCACCGGCGAGTTCACTCCGCCGGGTATCGTCTTTCGCGAGCGCTCAAACAGCTGGTCGTTTTTCGAGCTCATGTCAGTTGAACATCCTCGCGAATTCGCGCGCGCGCTGCTCGATATCCGGGCCGTCGAACAAGGCGCTGATCACCGCGACCGCATCGGCGCCCGCGTCGATCACGAGCCGGGCATTCTCCCGGCTGATCCCTCCGATCGCGACGACCGGACACGCGAGGCGGGCCTTGGCTTCGCGGTAGAGGGACAGCGGCGCTCGGCCGGCGCCGGGCTTGATGCTCGAGGCAAAGGCGCTGCCGAAGGCGACGTAGTCCGCGCCGTCGCGGCGCGCCGCGAGCGCGAGGTCGAGCCGGTCGTAGCACGAGGCGCCGAGCATCCTGCCCGGTCCGAGGCGCGCTCGCGCCGCCGCGACCGAGGCGTCGTCGCGCCCCAGGTGAAGGCCGTCCGCGCCGAGCGACACGGCCAGATCGAGATCGTCGTTGATGATGAGCGGAACCCGCAAGGAGCGGCACAGCGGGAGCAGTGCCACGCCCTGCTCCCGGCGCAGGCGCGCGTCCGCAGACTTGTTGCGATATTGCACCGCGCGCGCCCCGCCCGCGATCGCTTCTCCCACCTTGCGTGCGAGCACCGCCGTGTCGGCTTCGTCGGGGGTGATCGCGTAAAGGCCTGCGATCGCAGCGGGTGCGGCCGCTCGCGCCTCAGCGCTTGCCCGAGCCGGGTTCATCCATCTCCCTCGCCCAGAAGAATCGGTCGGGAATGAACTGCCCCATGCCCGGGCGGAAGCCGGCGTTCAGGGCCTGCCAGGTGTATTCCTGCGCCTCCCGCACCGCGTCAGGCAGGTCGAGCCCGTTGGCGAGCGTCGCCGCGATCGCTGCCGCGAGCGTGCATCCTGAGCCGTGATAGGTCTCGGGAAGCCTTTCCCAGCTGTCGGAGCGCACCACACCTTCGGTGCCGTAGAGCGTGTTCACCACCTGGGGCGTGTTCTCGTGCGTGCCCGTGATCAGCACGTACTCGCAGCCCAGCCCGATCAGCTTCTCCGCAGCGCCTGCGAGCGCGAGCTCGTCTTCGTCCTCACCGTCGGCCTGGGCAAGGCGCCGCGCCTCGCGGCTGTTCGGGGTGAGGATGGTCGTTTGCGGCAGGAGCAGCTCGCGCATCGTCGCGATCATGTCCTCGGTGGCCAGCTCGTCGCCCCTGCCCGAGGCCAGCACCGGGTCGAAGATCAGCGGCACGTCGGGATAGTCCGAGACCACCTCGGCGATCGCCGTGATGTTCTCGATGCTGCCGACGACGCCGATCTTGAACGCCGCGACCGGCATGTCCTCGAGAACCAGGCGTGCCTGGTCGACGACCCAGTCCGAGTCGATGGCTTGCAGGTTCTCGACTCCGGCGGTGTCCTGGACGGTGATCGCCGTGATGACCGAAAGGGCGTGGCAGCCCATGGCGGCGAGGGTCAGGAGATCGGCCTGCACGCCCGCCCCTCCAGTGGGGTCAGCGGCGGCAAAGGCGAGCACTATCGGCGGGGAAGACATGGCAGCGAAGTACCGGCGATGGATGGCAGCTGGCTCGCCGCTCGGGTTATCATGCGACGGCTCATTGTATCCCATCCCAACCTGATGACGGAAAAGCAAGAATTCAAAACTTGGATGTGCCTGATCTGCGGCTTTATCTACAGCGAAGTGGAGGGTCTGCCGGAGGAGGGAATCCCCGCCGGGACGCGCTGGGATGACGTCCCCATGAACTGGACCTGCCCTGAATGCGGGGCCCGTAAGGAGGATTTCGAGATGGTCCAGCTCTGATTCGGGCACGCCTTCTGCTATACCCATAGGGATACGGGGAAAACCGGTATTCCGACTTGGGTAGCGATCCTGAGAGGGCTTCTGAAGTACACTATACAAGGCTTTGTTTTGACTGGATTTGGTTGTATAGTGTAAAAAGACGGGTCGCGGCGTTTCTACGCCATCGTCATATCGGAGGTCCGACGAAATTGTCGAGATCGACACAGAAGGGGCTACGGGAGAACGCGTGAGCGAAACGGGCAGCCTGACGGGCGTCAAGGTGATGGTGATCGACGACTCGAACACCATCCGCCGCAGCGCCGAGATTTTTCTAGTCCAGGCCGGGTGCAAGGTGATCCTAGCCGAGGACGGTTTCGACGCCTTGGCCAAAATCTCCGATCACCAGCCCGACGTCATCTTCGTGGACATTCTCATGCCTCGCCTGGACGGGTACCAGACCTGCGCGCTCATCAAGAAGAACGCGCACTTCGCGGGCACGCCCGTCATCATGCTTTCCTCGAAGGACGGATTGTTCGACCGCGCGCGCGGCCGGATGGTCGGCTCGGACGAATACCTGACCAAGCCCTTCACCAAGGACAGTCTGCTGAAAACAGTGGGCGTTCACGCGCCCGTGCGTACCTGAGGAGGTTCACCATGCCGGTAAAGAAAATACTGATCGTGGACGATTCGCCGACCGATCGGCAGTTCTTCATGGAAACCCTGTCGAAGAACGGTTTCCAGTGCGTCACCGCCGAGAGCGGCGACGAAGCGATCGCGAAGTCCAAGTCGGAAAAGCCCGATCTGATCCTCATGGACGTCGTCATGCCGGGCACCAACGGCTTTCAGGCGACGCGCGCCATCACGCGCGACGAAGCCACCAAACACATACCCGTGATCGTCGTCACGAGCAAGAACCAGGAAACGGACCGGGTGTGGGGCATGCGCCAGGGCGCCAAGGACTACCTCGTCAAGCCGATCGACGCCAAGGAGCTCATGGCGAAGATCGCGGCGATCAAGTAGGCGTCCGACGTGGCCAGACAGGTCAGCCTGCGGGAATTCCAGCAGGGTCTCGCCCAGAGGCTGCGCGAGGCGCAGACCGAGGCCGAGCCGACCTCGCGCCTGGGCGTGCAGGCCGGGAACAGCAACTGGCTGCTCAAGCTGGACGACGCCGGCGAAATGCTTCCGCTTCCGGAGATCTCCGGCGTTCCGCTCACCCACCCCTGGTATCTCGGTCTCGCGAATATCCGCGGCGTGCTCGCCAGCGTGGTGGATTTCTCGGCGTTTGCAGGCGGAGAGGCGACGACGCGCTCGCCGGACTGCCGCTTGCTGCTCATCGCGGAGCGGTTCCATTCCTTCAGCGGATTGGTGATCAGCAAGATGCTCGGCCTGAAGAACGTGCAGGCGATGCAGTCCGTGGAGGAGAAGGCAGGCAAGCCTTGGGTCGCGGGAGCGTTCCGGGACGATGAGGGCCGCCTCTGGCATGAGTTGAACATCGGCGCCTTGGTGGCGCACGACGATTTTCTTCACGTGGGCGTGTAGAGCGCACACAGGCAACCTGATTACAGGAGGGACCCATGGCATTTCTCAGACTGCCGACCAAGACGGCGCCCGTGACCAAGAAGGC
>Ga0137410_10001713_pt1 | contig 14978 bp, 10 predicted proteins | sample CZODoug1_16funga_FD_108878 | JGI IMG/M metagenome (GOLD analysis project Ga0137410, IMG submission 108878) | Vadose zone soil fungal communities from Angelo Coast Range Reserve, California, USA - CZODoug1_16fungal (Illumina Assembly) | ecosystem: Environmental > Terrestrial > Soil > Vadose zone... | reverse complement strand
TCGAGGAGCGGCGCTTCGGCCCCCGCGTCGGGGTCGACCGCATCCTGCGACTGCTCGACCGCCTGAAGCTCCGGGCCAGCTTCTACATCCCGGGCTGGACCGTCGAGCACCATCCGGCCGAGTCCACGCGCATCCGCGACGCGGGCCACGAGATCGGGGCCCACGGCAACATGCACGAGGCGCTGAGCTTCCTCGACGAGGCCCAGGAGGAGCGGGTGATGCGCGAACAGCTCGACATCCTCCAGTCGCGCCTGGGGGTGCGCCCGGCCGGCTACCGCTCGCCCTCATGGGACGTGAACGTGTGGACCCCCGATCTCCTGAAGCGTCACGGCTTCCTCTACGACACCTCGCTGATGGGCAACGACGTGCCCTACGAGGTCGAGACCGGCCAGGGGCCGCTGATCGAGGTGCCGGTTCAGTGGCTGCTCGACGACGCGCCGCTGTTCCGTCACGTGTACGGCGCCACCAACGCGATCGCGGATCCGGGCCGCGTGCTGCAGATGTGGAGCAAGGAGTTCGCCGCGATGCACCGCGAGAATGGCTGCTTCGTGCTGACCTGCCACCCGTTCGTGAGCGGCCGGGCGTCCCGCATCGCCCTGCTCGAGGACCTGGTGACCTACATGCGGCGGTCCCGCGGCGTGTGGTTCGCCACCGGCGAGGAGGTGGCGCGCTGGCACGCGAGCCGGCCCGCGGCCGCGCCCGCCGCGCGCCGGGAGACTAGCCGCCCGGCGTCTTCGCGGCCGGCGCCGGTGCGCCCGGCTTCGCGGGCTCGGTCGGCCGCACCCGGACGAGGGCGCCGCTGACCAGCGAGTCGGCGGGATCGAGGATCACCGCGTCGCTCGGCTGGAGGCCGGCCACCACCTCGACGCTGCGGCCGTAGTCGCGCCCGAGGGTCACCGGCACCAGCTCGGCGCGGCCGTCGCGCACCACCGCGACCCGCAGTCCCTCCGAGCGAAAAAGCAGGGTGTTGGCCGGGATGGTCATCCCCTTTGTTTCGAGCCCGACCCGCAGGCGGACCACCACGTACGCGCCGGGCAGGACCTCGGCGTTCGGGTTGTCCATCTCCACCTCGCTCAGCATGGTGCGGGCGGTCGGGTCGAGCGCGGTCGACGTCCGGGCCAGCGTGCCCCGGTAGATCTTGCCGGGGTTCTCCTCGAGGGTGATCTGGGTCGGGGTGCCGGGCCGCGCGGCCTGCGCGTAGGCCTGCGGCACCGAGACGAACACGCGCAGCCGGCTGGTCGAGGCGAGCCGGAAGAGCTCGCGGGCCTGGGCGCTCGCCCCCGCGTCGATCAGCGCGCCCACGTCGGTGTTGCGCGCGGTGATCACGCCGTCGAAGGGCGCGGTGACGCGCTGGAAGGCCTGTAGATTCTCGAGCCGCTGCACGTTGGCCCCGTTCGACTCGACGATGGCCCGCTTGGCGTTGTAGTCGCTGACCTTCTCGTCGGTCTCCTGGCGCGAGACCGCGTCGCGCTTGAGCAGGGTCTGCCAGCGGTCGGCGGTGGTGTGGGCCATGTCCATGTTGGCCCGCGCGTTCTCCAGATCGGCGCGCGCCTGCCGGAGCTGCTGGTCGAGCTCCGGGGTCTCGATCTCGGCGAGGACCTGGCCCTGGGTCACCCGCGCCCCGATGTCGGCGTACCACTTCTTGAGATAGCCGTTGGCGCGCGCGTAGATCGGCGCGTCGGTGAAGGCGCGCGCGGTGCCCGGCAGCACCAGCTCGTCGCTGGGCGAGGAGGCGGACGGGTAGATCACCGCCACCGTCGGGACCGCCGCCTCCTGGGTCGCCCGCTTCAGCGCCGCGTCGGCCCCCCGCCGCCCGTGGAGCCCGGAGTAGATGGCGATCGCCAGCACGAAGACGACGAGCAGGAGGATCCAGACCCCGCGCGAGCCCCTCACGCGGCCGCCTCCGGGGCGGCGGGAGCGGCGAGGCGGCGACGCCCGTGCAGCAGGCTGAACACCGCGGGCACGAAGACCAGGGTCGCGATGGTGGCGCAGACGAGCCCGCCGATGACCGCCCGGCCGAGCGGGGCGTTCTGCTCGCCGCCCTCGCCCAGGCCCAGCGCCATCGGGATCATGCCGATGACCATGGCGAGCGCGGTCATGAGCACCGGCCGGAAGCGGGTGACGCCCGCCTCGATGGCGGCCTCCCGCGCGTCGCCGTGCTCGCCCAGGCGCTCCTTGGCGAAGGACACCACCAGGATGCTGTTGGCGGTACCGACCCCCATGCACATGATCGCGCCCATCAGGGCCGGCACGCTCAGCGTGGTGCCGGTGAGGAACAGGAACACGATGATGCCGGCGAGGGCGGCGGGCAGCGCGGTGATGATGATGAAGGGGTCGAGCCAGGACTGGAAGTTCACGACGATCAGAAGATAGACGAGGACGATCGCGAACGCGAGCCCGCCGAGCAGGCCCACGTAGGAGGCCCGCATGGTCTCCACCTGCCCGCGCAGGGTCACGAAGCTGCCCCGCGGCAGGTTCGGGCGGTGCGCGTCGACGATCCGGGTGATGTCGCGACCCACCGCGCCGAGATCCCGGTCCTGCACCGAGCCGTAGATGTCGACCACCCGCCGGGTGTTGTAGTGCGAGACCACCGCCATCCCGGTGGTGCGCGAGATCGAGGCCATGTCGCCGAGGATCTGGGGGCGCGCGGTGGTCGCCCCGCTGATCGGCACGTTCTGGAGATCCTGGAGCGACTGGACCGAGTACTGAGGCGCCTGGGCGATCAGGTTGTAGCTGACCCCGTTCTGCCAGTTGAGGAACTGGATCGGAGTGGTCTGGCCGCTCCCGCTCAGGGTGAGCAGCACGCTGTTGGCGACGTCTCGAGGAGTGAACCCCGCACCCGCGGCCTTCGTCCGGTCGACGCTCACCTGGAAGTTCGGGTAGTCGAAGGTCTGCTGGATGCGCAGGTCGGTGAGCCCGGAGACCTGCCGCAGGTCGGCGAGGATCTGGTTCGCCACCTGGCGGTTGCCCTCGATGTCGTTGCCCTCGACCTGCACGTCGATCGGGGCGGGCAGGCCGAAGTTCAGGATCTGGGTCACGATGTCGGCGGGCACGAAGTAGAAGCTCACCCCCGGGAACTCCTGGGGCAGCCGCGCCCGCAGGGTGCGCATGTGGTCCAGGGTGGGCCGGTGCCCTTCCTTGAGGGTCACCAGGATGTCCGCGTCCGAGGTGCCGATGAAGCCGGAGCGGCTGTACATGTAGTTGATCGTCGAGTAGGGCAGCCCGATGTTGTCGATGATGTTGTCGAGCTCCTCGGCCGGGATCTCACGCCGGATCGACGCCTCCACCAGGTCGGCGAGGCGGGCGGTCTCCTCGATGCGGGTACCGGTCTTGGCCCGCAGGTGGAGGATGAACTGCCCGTTGTCGCTGGTCGGGAAGAAGTTCTCGCCGAGCCACGGCAGCAGGAGCCACGCGGACAGGCAGGCCACCAGGAAGACGGCCACGAAGGCGCCCTGGCGCGAGATCAGCCGGATGAGCAGGCCCCGGTAGGCCGCGCGCAGCCGCTCGAAACCGCGCTCGAAGGCGCGCTGGAACCGCGCGAGCGGGTTGCGGGTGGGGGCCGGATGGTGGTCGCGCGGGCGCAGCAGGTACATCGCGAGGGTGGGCACGAGGGTGCGCGAGAGCAGGTAGGACGCGAGCATCGCGAAGACCACCGCCTCCGCGAGCGGCACGAAGAGGTAGCGGGCCACCCCGCTCAGGAAGAACATGGGCAGGAACACGATGCAGATGCAGAGGGTGGAGACCAGGGCCGGCACCGCGATCTGGGCCGCGCCCTCGAAGATCGCGTCGCGCAGCTCCCGCCCATCCTCGAGGAAGCGCTCGATGTTCTCGATGGTCACGGTGGCGTCGTCGACCAGGATGCCGACCGCGAGGGCGAGGCCGCCCAGGGTCATGATGTTGATGGTCTCGCGCAGGAAGCTCAGCACGATCACCGAGGTCAGGATCGACAGGGGGATCGAGACCGCGATGATCAGGGTGCTGCGCCAGCTGCCCAGGAAGAGCAGGATCATCAGGGCGGTGAGACACGCGGCGATGATCGCCTCGTGGATCACGCCCGAGATCGCCCCGCGCACGAAGATGGACTGGTCCGCGAGCAGGTCGACCTTCAGCTCGGGCGGCAGGGTGGTGGCCACCCGTGGGATCGCGGCCCGGATGTTGTCCACCACGTCGAGGGTCGAGGCGTCGCCCGCCTTGAGCACGGTGAGCAAGGTGCCGCGGCGGCCGTCGCGGCGCACGATGTTGGTCTGCACGCTGAAGCCGTCGCGCACGTTGGCGACGTCGCGGAGGTAGATCGTGGAGTTGCCCACCACCTTGATCGGCAGGTCGGCCAGCTCCGGCACCGTGCGCGGGGACGCGTTGAGGTTCACGTAGTACTCGAACTGGCCGATCTTGGCGGTGCCGGAGGGCAGGATCAGGTTTTGTAGATTTATGGTGTTGAGCACGTCGTTGGGAGCCAGCCCCTTGGCCTGCAGCATCCGGGTATTGAGATCCACCATGACCTGGCGCTGCTTGCCCCCGAACGGGTACGGGATGGCCACCCCCGGGATGGTCACGAGCTGGGGCCGCAGGAAGTTGACCCCCAGGTCGAAGAGCTGCTGCTCGGCGAGGCCTTCCCCGGAGAGCGCGAGCTGGAGGATCGGCACGCTGGAGGCGCTGAAGTTGATGATCAGCGGCGGGCCGATCCCCGGCGGGTACTGGCGGAGCACGGTCTGCGAGATCGCGGTGATCTGGGCGTTGGCGGTGTCGAGCCGCGCGTTCGGCTGGAGGTAGACCTTGATGATGGCCTGGCCGTTCACGGTGGTGGACTCGATGCGCTGGATGTTGTCCACCGTGGTGGTGAGCACGCGCTCGTAGGAGGTGGTGATCCGCCCTTCCAGCTCCTCGGTGTTGAGCCCGCTGTACTGCCAGGCCACCGCGATGACCGGGATGTTGATCGCGGGGAAGATGTCGGTGGGGGTGCGCGCGATCACCACCGGGCTCGCGATCAGGATGAGGAGCGCGAGGACGACGAAGGTGTAGGGCCGGTCCAGCGCGATCCGGACGATCCACATGGGGCGGGCGGCTCAGCCGGTGACGACCCGGCGCCCGGCCTCGCGGAGCAGCCGATGGTCCGCCTCCGGGCTGGGGGCGGGCGGCAGGCGCAGGACCAGGTCCTGCGTGTAGGTCGGGACGATCTTGTCCTCCGGCCAGTGGGTGCCCCAGGGGTCCTGGCCCGCCTGCACCGCGCGGATGCCGTCGCGGACGATCCGCCGCAGCATGATCACCCCGCGGTCGGTCGAGGCGAGGTGCTCGACCGCGTGGACCGCGACGGTGCGCTGGCTCGACTGGGCGTCGTAGTCGGCCGGGAAGCGCTGCCGCGCGTCGTAGGTTCGGTCTCCGGACTGGCCGAAGCCGGGCCGCGCGACTTCCTCGGCGGTGAGGCCCCACGCGGGGTCCACCTGGGCCAGCTCGAAGTTGGTGGTGCGGGTGTCGTCGTTCGGCACCGCCCACCGGATGATCACCGACCGGCTCGCCGGCTTGGGCTCGACTGCTTCCTCGATCTCGCGCGTGAACTGATGCACGTTCGGCGGCATGAAGTCACAGACGCGCACCCACACCAGATCATTCACCCGGCGGGTCGCGATGTAGACCATGCCCGCCTCGGTGGTGAGCCAGTCGAGCTCCGGCACGACCCCGAACGCGGGCGTGAACTGATAGCCGCTCGACAGCGCGTGCAGGAAGGCGGTGTGCACCGGGTCCATGCTGTTGTCCTTGACCTGCAGCCAGTGGCACGGCAGCGTGAACTCGGCCGCCGGCATCAGGACGTGGCCGGGCACGTCGAAGGAATCGTAGTGCGGAAACGCGGGGACCCGATCGGGCGGGCCCAGGTACGCGAAGACGAGCCCGCTGAACTCGTGAACCGGGTAGGCGCCCTGCCACACGCGCTCGCAGAGCCGGCTCCCCGGAGGCTCCCCCGGCGTCTCGAGACAGCGCCCGTCGACGTCGAACACCCAGCCGTGATAGCAGCAGCGCAGGCCGCGCTCGATGGGAATGCCGAACTCGAGCGAGGTGCCGCGATGCGCGCAGTGCAGGTGCAGCACGCCGACGCGTGCGCTCCGGTCGCGGAAGACCACCAGATCCTCGCCGAGGATGCGCACGCGGCGCGGCGGCCCATCCAGATCGCGCGCGAACGCGACCGGCTGCCAGAATCGCCGCAGGTATTCACCGCCCGGCGTGCCGGGACCAACCGGGGTGAGCTCGGGGTCCGGGGCTGGAGTCACGCGACGCACGTACCCGTCGTACGGACTACCGGATGCTGGCGCCGGGGACATTGGTGGGGCACAGCATGGGGCCAGGTCGACGTCGCGTCAAGTCACCTCAAGGCTTCTGAGTCGGTACAAGATCAGCGCAGAATCTGCGCGGTGCGCAGATCTCCTATGGTGGGTGGCCACGTACCCAGAGAGGGGGTTCCGGTAGCTGTGTCAGCCTAAAAACATCAATATAAATAGTATGTTAAGTGTGGCTTGGGCCTTGCTATCCATGCGATTCATGTTCACAACACAGGGCACGTCAACGCGGACCGTTCTGACCGGCATTGCCATCCTCCTCACCGGCTGTCTGGCCCTCGCCGGGGCCGCCCAGGCTGAGGTCGAGACCACTCCGATCGCCATGGCCGTGGATCCCGCCACCTTCCAGGTGGAGGGGCCGATCCTGGCATCCTGGCCTGCCGACTCGTCCAGATACACCGCCAAGTACTCGGAAGCCACATGGACCGAGACGTTCGGCCAGCCGGCCGAGGCACCCACCGCCACCGTCCAGACCGCCAGCTTCACCCCGGCGCCCCCGCTGGAGCGGAGCGTGGTGATCCTGCCGGCGGCCAAGCCCCTGGCGGCGTATCGCGTGCACGTGAACGAGCACGTCCGGTTCTTCCTCGATCGATTCCAGACCGGCTATCGCCGCGCCGTCGTGGAGGGCTGGCTCGCACGCTCCGGACGCTATCTGCCGATGATCCTCGACGTCTTCCGGGAGAAAGGGCTCCCCGAGGACCTCGTGTTCACCGTGATGATCGAGAGCGGCTTCAACCCGGTGGCCGTCTCCCAGGCCGGAGCCAAGGGGCTCTGGCAGTTCATGGCCCCCACGGCCCGTCTCTATGGCCTGCGGGTGGACGGCTGGCTCGACGAGCGCCTCGACCCCGAGAAGTCCACGGTGGCCGCCGCCAACTACCTGCGTGACCTCTATGCCCAGTTCGGCTCGTGGGACCTGGCCCAGGCCGCCTACAACACCGGCGACGGGAAGATCCAGCAGGTGATCGACCGCACCGGCTCGCGCGATTTCTGGGCGCTCCGCAAGAGCCCGCTCCTGCCCGACGAGACCAAGAACTTCGTACCGGCCATCCACGCCGCCACCCTCATCGGCCGCCAGCCCGAGCGCTACGGCTTCAGCGTGGTGCCCGAGGAGCCGCTGCGGTACGAGCAGGTGACGGTCCCCAAGGGCAGCCGGCTCGTACGGCTGGCCGCCCTCTCCGGACTCGCGCTCCAGGATCTCGAGTCCCTGAACCCGGAGCTGCGCCAGAAGCAGACCCCGCCCGACATGCCCTACGGGCTCAAGGTGCCGCTCGGGACCAGCCCGGCGGTGCAGGCGGCGGTGGAGCTGGACGCGGCCGCCCCGCGCAAGATCGCTCCCGCCCCGAGCGCCGGCGTCCACGTGGTGCAGGCGGGCGACACGGTGTGGCGGATCGCCAAGCACTACGGCGTCTCCACCAAGCAGCTCGCGAAGTGGAACGGTCTCGAGCGACCGGACCGCATCTTCCCGGGCGAGCGACTGCGGGTCGCGGCCCAGCCCAGCACCTCATAGCCCGCGCGGCCGCGGTCCGGTCGCCCGGGTCCCACCCGGGTTGACCGGACGGCGCCGTCGTGGACAATAGCGGCCCGGAGGAGATCATGGGCCGACTCGACGGCAAGGTCGTGGTGGTCACCGGTGCGAGCCGCGGCATCGGCGCCGACGTCGCCCGGCTCTTCGCATCCGAAGGTGGCCGCGTGGTCTGCGCGGCCCGCACCGTCCAGGAAGGTCAGCATCCCCTCGCGGGCTCGCTCGAGAACACGGTGGCGGCCATCCACGAGGCGGGCGGAGACGCTCACGCGGTGGGCGCCAACATCGCCGAGCCCGCGGAGTGCGAGCGCCTGATCCGCGAGACGCGCCAACGCTACGGCCCGATCGACGTGCTGGTCAACAATGCCGCCCTGACCTACTACGTCCCGGTGAAGGATTACCCGGTCGGCAAGTGGCTCCGCTCGTGGGCGGTGAACTTCCAGGCCCCGTTCGTCCTGAGCCAGCTGGTGCTCGCCGACATGGTCCCGCGCCGGAGCGGGGCGATCGTGAACATCTCCTCGGGCTCCGCCATCGGACCCGGGCGCGGGCCCTACCCGGATCCGGCGGTGGGCGCGCGCGGCGGCACCTGCTACGGAGCCGAGAAGGCCGCGCTCGAGCGCTTCACCCAGGGCCTCGCCTCCGAGGTGTTCCAGTACGGTATCTCGGTCACCTCGGTCGCCCCCTCGCAGGTGGTGCCGACCCCGGGCACCGTGTATCACCGCCTCGTCAGCGGTCTGGACGACCCGCGCGGGGAGCCGCCGATCCTGATGGCGCGCGCCGCGCTCCTGCTCGCCACCGAGCCGGTCGAGCGGGTGAGCGGCCGAGTGACCTACAGCCAGCAGATCCTCCGCGAGTTCGGCTGGATCGAGGCCGCGCGCGGCCGGGGCGTCGACTCCCGCGGCAGCGGCTACTCGGAGATCTAGCCGGCGACGTGGCCGCCGGCGGCCCGACGCGACGGGTGGTGATGGTCGGCGCGACCGGGGCGGGCAAGTCGACACTCGCCCGGCGGCTCGCCGATGGGCTCGGGGTCGACTTCGTGGAGCTGGACGCGCTCTTCTGGGGCCCGGGCTGGGCGCCGTCCGAGCCGGCCGCGTTCCGGGCGCGGGTGGAGGCGGCGACGGCGGGCCCGGCGTGGGTGGTGGCCGGCAACTACGGCGCGGTCCGCGATCTGCTGTGGCCGCGCGCCGACACGATCGTGTGGCTCGACTACCCGTTCCCGCTCGTCCTGGGCCGGCTGACCGCCCGGACCCTCCGGCGCGGGATCACCCGCGAGGTGCTCTGGAACGGCAACCGCGAGAATCTCTGGGAGCACGCGATGGTCTGGTCTCCCCGCTCGCTCTTCCACTGGCTCTTCACGACCTACTGGCGCTATCGGCGAGAATTCCCCCGCCTTTTCCAGGAGCCGGCCCACGCCCACGCGCGAGTCGTTCGCCTGCGATCGCCGCGGGCGGCGGAGGGGTGGCTCGCGGTGGAATGTCCGCCCACTGAGCCGACATGAGACGCACTGCCGTTCCCGGCGCGCTGCTCGCCCGGGCCGACGAGGTGATCGAGTGACTTGACGACACCGGCCCCCCGGCGCAAGATGCGCGGGCGGAGGAACCGGGCTCATGCACTTCGGGATCTTTCTCGAGGAGAGGCGCCGTGGGGTCAGCGAGAGCGCCACGCTGCGCGAGACGATCGGGCTGGCGGAGGCGGCCGAGGCCGGGGGCCTCGACGGCATCTGGCTCGGCGAGATCCACTTCAACGGCTCGCGCTCGATCCAGTCGGCCCCTCTCGCGTTCGCCAGCTTCCTGGCCGCGCGCACCCGCCGCCTCCGGATCGGGATCGCGGTGCAGGTGCTTCCGCTGGGCAACCCCCTCCGCATCGCGGAGGAGGCGGCTACCGTCGACCAGCTCAGCGAGGGTCGCCTGGACTTCGGCGTCGGCCGCAGCGGCTCGGCCCGCACCTACGACCTGCTCGGCGTGCCCTACGGGGAGAGCCAGGCCCGCTTCCTCGAGTGCCTCGCGATCATCCGGGAGGCCTGGAAGGGCCAGCCCTTCAGCTACGAGGGCCAGTTCTATCGCTTCCCCACCGTGACCGTCGCGCCCACGCCCTACCAGGTGCCCCACCCGCCCATGCGCATGGCCGCCAACTCGCCGGAGACCTTCCCACAGGTCGCGAAGCTCGGCCTACCTCTCTTCATCGGGCTGCGCGACCTGGACATCCCGCTGCTGCGCGGCCACCTCAAGGCATACCGCGAGGCGTGGCGCGAATCCGGACAGGCGGGCCCCGCGGACGTGTTCCTGCGCATCCCGGTCTACGCGGCGCCGACCGAGCAGGACGCCCGCGAGGAGCCACGAGCGGCGATGACCTACTTCTTCGAGCGGCACGTGGAGCTGGTCCGCTCCGGACTCGGGCGCGCCGGGGCCGGCCCCGGCGACCGCCGGCAGGCCATGGCCGACCGCATCGTCAACATGTCGTACGACGAAATTTTGAAGACGCGGGTCGCGTTCGGCACCGCGCCCGCGCTCCGGGACCGCCTGGGCGAGATCGCGGAGGACCTGGGGCTCGCCGGCATCGTCGCCGAGCTGAACCCCAGCGGCCTCCTCTCCCTGGATCAGATGAAGCGGACGCTCGACATCCTGACCCGCGAGGTGATCCCTACTTTCCGCTGACGAAGGCCTGCACGCGCTTCCACGCGTCGCCGGAGGCCTCCGCGAACTCGGTGTACTTCCGATCGAAGAAGCTGTGCGGCGCGCCCGGGTACACCTTCAGGTCGTGCTTGACCTTCGCCTTCTTGCAGGCCTGGTCGAACGCGTCCACGTCCGCCTGCGGAATCCCCTCGTCGGCGCCGCCGAACACCGACATCACCCCGCACTTGTAGCGATCGACCGCGTCGATCGGCTTGGGGCGGTCCGGCCAGCGCTTGAGCCCGAGCGGCCAGCCGTAGAAGCCGATGACCCCGGTGTAGTTGAGCCCGCTCGCGGCCTGCAGGTACGAGAGCGCGCCCCCGAAGCAGAAGCCCATCGAGTAGAGCGACTTCACCTGCCCACCGTCGGCGGAGCGGAGGTAGCTCACCGCCGCCGCGATGTCGGCCTGCAGGGTGTCGGGCTTGGTGAGCGGCACCTGGGACATGAAGTCGAACTTCTCGCTACGGTCCTCGCTGGGCGCGGTGCGGGCGAAGAAGTCGATCGCCACCGCGTCCACCCCGATCTCGGCGAAGCGGTCGGCCAGCTCCTTGTAGTACGGATGCAGCCCGCGCACGTCCGGGATCACCACCATGCCAGCCCCGGTGGGCTTGGCCGCGCGCGCGGCGTGGGCCATGACCTTGGTGCCGTCGGCCGAGGTCAGGTGGAAGTCGCGCGAGCCGGCCGCGCCGCCCGAGATCGGGCGAATTGGAGGAAAGGAATCGTCGTCCACGCACATGATCGGATCTCCTGTTGGTTGGGTGCGCTACATGTCCAGGCCGCCGTTGACCCCCCAGACCTGGCCGGTGATGTAGCTCGACGAGTCGGCGGCTAGGAAGTGCACGACCCGCGCGACCTCCTCGGGCTTGCCGAGCCGGCCGAGCGGGATCTGCCCGACGATCTTCTCCAGCACCTTGGCCGGGACGTGCTCGAGCATCTCGGTGGCGATGAAGCCGGGGGTCACGGTGTTGACGGTGAGGCCGACCCCGTCCGGATCCGCGAGCCGGCCCGCCTTGCCGAGCAGGAAGGCCGCCTCCCGGGCCAGGGTCTTGGTGAGGCCGAACAGGCCCGACTTCGACGCCGCGTAGTTGGCCTGCCCGATGTTGCCCATCTCGCCGATGACCGACGAGACGTTGACGATGCGCCCGCTCCCCCGCTCCGCCATGTGGCGCAGCGCGGCCTGCGAGAGGAAGAACGCGCCGGAGAGATTCACGTTCAGCACCTTGAACCAGTCCTCGTCGGAGAGCTTGAGCACCGTCTTGTCGATGGTGATGCCCGCGTTGTTGACCAGGATGTCGAGCCGGCCGTGGCTTCCGATCACCTCGTCGATGGTGCGCCGGCAGTCGGCCGCCTCGCCCACGTTGCCCTTGTGGATGCTGACCGCGGTGGCGTAGGTGCCGGAGAACGCGTCGGCGAACTTCTTGGCCGCGTCGTCGTTGCCCGCGTAGCCGGCGGCCAGGACCGCGCCCTGACTCGCGAGGCTGCGGCAGATGGCGGCCCCGATCCCGCGGGTGCCGCCGGTCACGAAGGCCACCCGGCCCTTGAGCTTGTCGCCCGTGCGGCCGGCGGTGTTCTCGTTCTGGGTGAGGTCGAGGACGGGGGTCGGGGAGGTCATGGGCAGTCCTCACACGCGCGGCGGACGCGCGCTCCGCGTCCACGCCGCGCCGACGCGCTGCGTAGTGAACCGCGACGGTTTCCGATCGGCCGGCACATCCTGGCAAATCCCCACTGCGGAGTCAAACGGCGTACAATCCCCCTTCGTGCGCCTGCCCATCTTCTACGGCTGGGTCGTGGTGGCGGTGGTCTTCGTCACCATGGGGGTGGGGATCAACGCGCGCACCGCATTCTCCCTCCTCTTCCCCCCGATCCTCGACGAGTTCGGCTGGGAGCGCGGGGTCATCGCGGGCGCCTTCTCGTTCGGCTTCCTCGTCTCGGCGGCGCTGAGCCCGTCGCTGGGCCGCCTGATGGACCGCCGGGGCCCGCGCGTGGTGATCGAGCTGGGCGTGCTCCTGATCGGGCTCGGGATGCTGCTGGCCACCGTGGTGACCCGGCCCTGGCACCTCTACGCCACCCTCGGGGTCATGGTGGGCGGCGGCAGCGTCTGCATCGGCTACACCGGCCAGTCGCTCTTCCTGCCCAACTGGTTCGTGCGGCGGCGCGGCCTCGCGATGAGCCTCGCGTTCTCCGGCGTGGGAGTGGGCTCGGTCATCCTGCTGCCGTGGATGCAGACGCTCATCGGGCGCTCCGGGTGGCGCACCGCCTGCTGGGCCATGGGCCTCCTCGTCCTGCTCCTGCTGGTCCCGCTCAATCTCCTGCTGCGCCGCCGCCCGGAAGACATGGGGCTCGAGGCCGACGGCGACCGTGCGATCGCGGGCTCCGCGGTGGCGCGCCCCTCGAACGTGGTCGACGCGGCGTGGGCCGCGGTGGACTGGACCCTCGGCCGTGCCGCGCGCACCGCCCGCTTCTGGTGGATCGCGCTCGGCTACTTCCTCGGCCTCTTCGCCTGGTACGCGGTGCAGGTGCACCAGACCAAGTACCTCATCGAGATCGGCTTCCGGCCGACCGACGCGGCGTGGGCCCTCGGCGTCGTGAGCCTGGCCGGCATCCCGGGCCAGATCGCGCTCGGGTGGCTCTCGGACCGGATCGGGCGCGAGTGGGTGTGGACGGTGGGGGCGCTCGGCTTCGCGATCTGCTACGCGACCCTGCTGCTGCTCGCCGACTCCCCCACCCCCACGCTTCTCTACGTGATGGTGGTGTCGCAGGGCATGCTCGGCTACGGACTCACCTCGGTGGTGGGAGCGATCCCGGCCGAGATCTTCCAGGGCCGGCACTACGGCTCGATCTTCGGCACCCTGATGCTCTCCTCCATCGCGGGGGGTGCGGTGGGACCCTGGATCACCGGTGTGCTGCACGACCACACCGGCACCTACGTGCTGGCCTTCCAGATCGCGATCGCCTGCAGCGTCGTCTCCGCGGTGGCAATCTGGCTCGCGGCGCCCCGCAAGGTGCGCGCGGTGGCCGGCCGCTTGCGCGCGCGGGCCTGAGGCGGCCATGTACGTCGACGGCTGGCTCTGGGCCTTCACCCGCGGCGTCCGCCTGCGGATCGCGGGCGCCACCCTGGCCGGCCTCCTCTCGGTGCTCGTGGGCACCGCGCGGCTCGCCCTGCTCGGCTGGGTGCTGGGCCGCCTGCTCGCGGGCGACCCGCTCGGACGCCTGGCCTGGCCGGTGGCCGGCGTGGCCGGCCTCATCGCGCTCCGCGGGCTCCTCGAGTACGGGCGCGCGATTGTCGCCCACCACACCGCGGCCCGCGTCCAGGCGCGGCTGCGCGGGACGCTCTACGCCCAGATCACCGCGCTCGGTCCCGCCCACTTCACCCAGACCCGCACCGGCGACGTCATCCTCTCGGTGGTCGAGGGGGTGCAGCAGCTCGAGGTCTACTTCGGCCAGTACCTGCCCCAGCTCTTCGTCTCCGCGCTGACCCCGTTCCTGATCTTCGCGATCGTGGCCGCGATCGATCTGCCGCTGGCCGGGGTGATCCTGGCCGCCGCGCTGGCCACCTTCCTCCTCCCCACCCTCTGGCATCGCTGGGACAGCCGCCACAGCCTCGCGCGATCGCATGCCTACAAGGCGTACGGCGCCGAGTTCCTCGACGCGATCCAGGGGCTGCGGACGCTGGCCGCCTTCGGCCAGAGCGGCGCGCGCGCGCGGCTGCTCGAGGAGCGCGGGCACTCGCTCTTCCAGGCCACCATGTGGCTCCTCGGCACCAACACCCTGGCCCGCGGCATCAGCGACGTGTGCATCGCGCTCGGAGCCGCGGTCGCCCTCGGGCTCGGGGTTCATCGCGTGCAGGCCGGGAGCATGGAGCTCACCGCGCTGGTGGTGGTGCTGATGCTCGGGGTCGAGATCTTCCGCCCGCTCCGCGAGCTGCGCGTGGTGCTCCACCAGGGCATGCTCGGCCTCTCCGCCGCCCAGGGCATCCGCGACCTCCTGGCCGTCCAGCCGCAGGTCCGAGACCAGAACATTCACTTCACCGCGAGCCCGATTCAACCCTCGATCGCCTTCGAGCACGTCACCTTCGCCTACCCGGGCGGGCGCCGGCCGGCGCTGCGCGACCTCGCGTTCCAGGTTGCGGCGGGCGAGCGCGTCGGGGTGGTCGGCTCGAGCGGGGCCGGCAAGTCCACGATCTCGCGGCTCCTGCTGCGCTTCGCGGACCCGAGCGCGGGGCGCGTGACGGTGGGCGGGCACGACCTGCACGAGCTCTCGCTCCACGACCTGCGGCGCCTGATCGCGGTGGTGAGCCAGGACACCTATCTCTTCCACGGCACCGTCGAGGACAACCTGCGCATGGGCCGGCCCGACGCGACCCAGGCCGAGCTCGAGGCCGCCGCGCGCAACGCCAACATCCACGAGGCGATCGCGGCCCTGCCGCAGGGCTACCAGACGGTGGTGGGCGAGCGCGGGGTG
>Ga0137410_10001712_pt1 | contig 14982 bp, 13 predicted proteins | sample CZODoug1_16funga_FD_108878 | JGI IMG/M metagenome (GOLD analysis project Ga0137410, IMG submission 108878) | Vadose zone soil fungal communities from Angelo Coast Range Reserve, California, USA - CZODoug1_16fungal (Illumina Assembly) | ecosystem: Environmental > Terrestrial > Soil > Vadose zone... | reverse complement strand
GCTTCCCGGTGGCGCGCCTGGTTGCGGCGGATGTTGCCCAGCAGGTTGTGGGCGTCGGCGTCGGTCGCATCATTCGCCAGGATGCGTTCCATGCACGCCGCCGCTTCGTCGAGCTCGTTGCGCCGGCTGTGCGTCTCGCCGAGCACCCAGAGCGCGTCGCGATGGTGGAATTGCCCGACCGCAGTGCGCACGTTCGCCAGTGCGTCGGCGTAGTCGGGCTGAAGCGCCAGCGCCGCGAGATAGGCGGCCACCGCCTCGCCTTTCCTGTCCTGCGCGGCGAGGGCGAGCCCGAGGTTGTTGTGCGCAGGCGCATTCGCCGCATTGCGCGACAGCGCCTTGGAAATCAGCTCGACCGCCTGCGAGTAGGCGCCGCGCTGCAGGGCGACGACGCCGAGGAAGTGCAGGGCGTCGATGTTTTCCGGGTCAAGCGCCAGCGCCTGGCGATAGAGCGCCTCGGCTTCGTTCAGCCGTCCGGCGCCGTGGTGCTGCAGGCCGAGCGTGACGGCTTCGGCGCTGGTCATCCGAGCAGCGCGCGGATCCTTCCCCAATCGTTCGGGAACAGGTTCAGCTTGCCGGCCATGTCGTCCTCGATGTGCGAGTAGTCGAGCGAGAGAAATTCCCGGCACAGCTGGTCATGCCGCTTGTGCAACAGGCGCGAGCCGGGGTCGAGCTTGCGCACCAGCGCGAGGCCGGTCGGCGCCGCGGCGATGGTGTGGACGACCAGGTCCGGCCGGTGCTTCTTCAGCAGCAGGATCAGCCGCCAGATGTCGCCGCTCCAGAACAGGCGCCGCCGCTCGCGTTCCGCAGTCTCCCGGTCGAGCGGATAGCAGTCGTGGATGAGAATCGTCGAGGCGGGGGTGCAGTAGCGCTCGAGGTTGGCGAAGTCGCGCAGCGCGAACTCGAAATGGTGCATGCCGTCGATGAAGGCGAGGTCGACCGGCAGGCCGCCCAGCTCGGCGCGCAGATCGTGCCCGGCGAAGAAGGCATCGCTCGTCTCGGCGAACACCCGCTGGTTCGCCGCCAGCGGCGCGCTCACCTGCGGCTCGGGATCGATGCCGATCGCGAGCGTCGGCGCTTGCACGAGCCGCAGCGAATCGCCCGTGGCGACGCCGATCTCGACGTAGCTGCGCGGCCGCACCGCGTCGAGGATGCGACCGAGGACCTGGAAGTAGTCCTCGCCGCCGAAGCGGATCTGCGCCTCCAGCAAGTCCACGGCTTCGAAACCGGGCGCGGCGCGGCGCAGGCGCCGGCAATAGTCGAGCGCCAGCGCTGCGTCGTTGGCCAGGTAGGCGACCTGCGCGGCGTGGTAGAGCTCGGCGGCGGTTTCGACGTGCGCCGGCGCCGCGTTGCGGCCGCCGATCAGGTCCTTCAGCATCCTGAGCAGCACTAGCGGATCTCCACGTCGCGCAGCAACGGGTCGCTCTCGAGCGCGATCTCGTTCTCGATCGCCAGCCCGCAGCCGGGGCAGCAGAACTGGCGGAACTGCGGCAGCGGGTCGATGAATCGCTTCGGGTCGCCGACGATCGGGTTCGAAGCCTCGATCGCCAGGTCGTTGCGCACGCAACCGGCCTTGTAGTTGCCCTGCACTGGACCCAGGTCCGTGGAGCACTTGGCGCAGCACCACCGCTTGCCCTTGATGGCGAGGTTCTCGGTGGCGAGCAGCTTGACCTTGCCGTCGACTTTCTGGCTCGAGGGCGCCTTGACGATCCGCGCCAGCCTGAGCTTCTCGCGCTCGCGCTGCGTCGCCGCTGCGTCTCCCAGCACCACCCCGTAGATCGCGCGCGCCGCCATCGCCGAGACGTCGCCGTTGTTGATGTCGGCTTCGACCTTGGCCGGATCGCGCTCGAGCGGATCGCCGAATCCTCCGGCGGCCGACCAGAGCACCGCGTAGACGTCGTCCAGCTCCTGCGAGAAGTCCTGCTGGCGCAGGCCGAGCTCGACAGACTCGCCCTTGAGCTCGCGGATGTCGTTCACCAGACTGGATGCGGCAAATCTCTCCTGGATGTCGGTGGAGCGAAGGAATTGATAGCGATTCACCGCCCCGGGGTAGCCGCCCATCATCCCGGTCGAGGTCGGGATGGCGTTGCCGGACGAGAGCGTGTCGTGCGTGATGCGGTCGGTGCCGTGCGGGATGAAGCACGACTCCGCCGAGAGGCCGCCGCGAAATTTCCCGGCGCCGCCGGAGTCCGTGATTTCTTTTCGATACAGGAACAGTACCGGAAAGCTCTGCTCGGTGTGCTCGACGTTCGGCAGCTTGCAGATCGGCGTGCGCGCCTGGCCGCCGGTGGAGATCCCGTCGGCATGCGAGAAGGCGCCGATCGCGCCGCCGATCGGATCGACCAGCAGGTAGCCGTAGCGCTCGCCCCACTGGTCGATGCCGCGGAAGATGGTCGCCGGCCACTGGCTGGTGCCGCCGATGCACATCGTGTCCTTGCGCAGCTCCGGGTCCGGAAAGATCATCTTCGAGAGCACGTTGTAGGCCGGATAGAGCGAGATCTCCATGCACTGCACCGGCGCGGTCGACACCGAAGCGGGGAAGTCGGCGCAGTTGAGCGTGCCCGGGGTCGGGTTGAAGTCGATGTGGCGCAGCGCGCCGCCGACCGCGTAGTACTGCTCCCAGCAGAGCAGCTCGTTGACCGCCACCATGATCGCGCCGCGCCAGCCGGAGTAGGTGGCGTTGATCCCGCCCGCCTGCGGATCGGTGCCCTCGTTCTCGAAGACCAGCTTGTTGCCGGTCTTTTTCAGCGTCAGCATCACCCGGTGCGCCTGCCGGTCGCCGGGACGGCAGCACTCGACGTAGGTGCGGTCGCGCCATACGCCATCCGGCAAGCTCGATAGTTTTTTGAGAAAAGCCTTTTCCCCGTCGTCGAGGATCTTGCGCATCACGCCTTTGACGACGTCGGCGCCATATTTCTTCAGCAGCGAAGTAACCCGCTCCTTCGCCGTGAGATTGCCCGCGAGCTGGGCGCGGAAATCGAGCGCTACCGCGCTGGGTTTTCGCGAGCTCCTCAGGTAAACGTCTTCGATGTCCTTGCGGATCTCGTTGCCTTCGACGATTTTCACGGGAGGAATGAGGATCCCCTCGTCGAACGCGTCGCGGGCGGAGGGGCAGAAGCTGCCGGGCGTGATGCCGCCGATGTCGTACTGGTGCAGGCAGTTCGTCACCCAGCAGAACAGCTCGCCCTTGTGGAACACCGGGCAGAGCAGCATCACGTCCATCTGGTGCGCGGCGCCGACCCAGGGATCGTTGGCGAGGAACATGTCGCCGTCGCGGATGCCCGGGTTGTCGCTGCGGTTCTCGAGCGTCCACTTCACCTGCGTGTCGGTGACGCCGGACATGTACTGCATGTACGGTCCGAAATAGACGAACTCCGCGTCCTCGGTGAGGATCGACGGGTTCAAGTCGAGGGCGTACATCGCGACCGGCGACCCCGAAAGGCGCTGGATCGTCGCGCCGTGCTCCTCGTTCACGTTCCACAGCGCGTGGCGCACGACCTCGAAGGTGACGGGATCGAGGCCTTTCCTCGCGTTTTTATGGAGACGTAACTTCTTCGAGATCGAAAGCTTCTTCGGCGGCACGTACCCCGACCGCACGCCGTCGAAGGCGACGCCGGTCAGCTCGGAGAGCTTCTTGAGCGGCGCGTTCACCTACTTCTTCGTCGGATTGAACTCGAGCGGGTCGTCGGCGCTGTCGTGCGGCTTGGCCGGCTCCGTCGGCTTCTCGGCCGCCTTTGCCGCCGGTGCTGCTGCCGGCGCGCCCGGCTTCGCGGCCGGCGGGGCAGCGGGCTTCGCGGCCGGCACTGCGGCTGGTTTCGCGGCCGGCGCTGCGCCAGGTTTCGCGGCGGCCGGTTTGGGGGCGACGTGATGAGGCGCCGCAGCCATGCCCTTGTCGGCCGCGCGCAGCGCCTTGTCGCATTCGGCGCACATGAACTTGCCGGTGCGCTGCTTGTTGGCGCCGAGCTGAGCGACCGCGTGCTTGTTGCACAGGGCCATCTCGCAGTTGGCGCACTTCGCGACCGCGGCATGGGCGCAAGGGTGCTTCTTCAGCAGCCCCACTTCTACGGCACAGGTGTCCATTTCAAACCCCCTAAAACGTGAGCTCGAAGTTGCCGAGCTGGTCCAGCCGCAATTTTGCCTTGGGCGGGACGACCACGGTGGTATCGGCGGTCTCGACAATGGCCGGCCCCGTGACGGAATTCCCGCTGACCAGCCGTTCGCCGTCGTAGACGACCGTCTGTCGCTTTTTCTTCAGGTCCGGCCAATAGATATCGCGCTTCTTCCTTACGGCGGCGGCAGGGATGCGGGAGGAGGTCTTTTTCGCCCTTGCCAGCCTGGGCTGCGGCGTGAGGGCGCGGGCGCGCAGGCGGCAAACGACGATTTCGAGAATCGCTCCCGCCAGCGCCGAGCCGCGGCCGTAGAGCTGCTCGTAGCGCCTGACAAAAAGCTTGCGCAGGCCGGCCTCGAAATCCTTCTCCAGGCGCGTCGCGCGCAGCAGCACCTCGACCTCGTTGATCTGCCCCTTGTGCCGGACGTCGAGCGAGAACTCGAAGCGCTGGCGGTTCTCGGCGATGCCTTCTTCGGCCATGGTCTTCTTCGCTCTTTTTTCGAGAGAAGAAAAGTTATTGTTGATCCGCTCCGCCGCGACCGGCGTCTGCATGATCTCGGTGTGCTCGAAGATATGCAGCACGTCGGCCGCCGCGGCGCCGAATGCGCACCAGGTCGAGGCCGCCTTTCTCTGCGGCACGATGACCTTCCTCACGCCCAACTCCCTGGCGAAGACGCCGGCGTGCGCCGGTCCCGCGCCGCCGAAGGCGAACAGCACGAAGTCGCGCGGATCGAAGCCTTTCTCGACCGTGACCTTGCGGATGATGTCCGCCATGTTCAGCTCGACGATGCGGCAGATGCCCGCCGCGGTTTCGACCGCAGAGAGGCCGATCTGCTTCCCCAGTTTTTGTATTGCTGAAAAAGCAGTATCCCGGTCGAGCTTCATCCGCCCGCCCGCGAAGTTCTCCGGATCCAGGTAACCGAGGACGAGCTGCGCATCGGTCACGGTCGGCACCGAGCCGCCGCGGCCATAGCAGACCGGGCCGGGAAAGGCGCCGGCGCTGTCCGGGCCGACGGTGAGGGTGCGGCGCTCGGCGTTGACGCGCGCCAGGCTGCCGCCGCCGGCGCCGATCGCCTGCAGGTCGACCTTCGGCAGGAAGTACTCGTACTGGTCGGTATTGCTGATGAACGAGTAGGCGGGCTTGCCCTCGTGGATGATCGAGACGTCGAACGAGGTGCCGCCCATGTCGGTGGTAATGACGTTCTTCTCGCCCATCGCGTTGCCGAGGAACATCGACGCGGTGACGCCCGACACCGGGCCCGAGTCGAGCGTCAGCAGCGGCGCCTCGCCGGCGCGCGCCACCGGCACGGTGCCGCCGCCGCATTGCGTGATCTGCAAGCCGTGGTGGTAACCCAGATTTTTCAAAGAAGAATCTAGTTTTTGTAGATACGAACCCATGACCGGGCCGAGATAGGCGTTCAGCGCCGTCGCCGTGACGCGTTCGTACTCCCCCCACTTGGGAGCGATATCCACGGAGCAGGTGACGAAAACATCGTTTGAAATGCTTTTCACCAGGTCCCTGACGCGAAGTTCGTGCGCCGGGTTGCGGAACGACCACAGAAAACAGATCGCGATCGCCTGCACGCCTTCCGCGAGCAGCTCGCGGATGGCGCTCTCTGCTTCCTTCTCATTCAGGGAAACGATGATTTCGCCGAAGCAATCGACCCGTTCCGAGACGCCGCGGATCAGGCGCTTGGGAACGATTGGCGCCGGCTTGGAGGTCTCCGGGAAATGCACCACCTTGCGGATGTCGCGGCCGGCATAGCCGCGCGAGCCGCGCATGATGTGGATCGCATCCTCGTGGCCGCGCGTAGTGATCAGGCCGACCTTCGCGCCGCGCTTCTGGATGATGGTGTTGGTGCCGACGGTGGTGCCGTGCGACAGGAAAGCGACGTCGCGGCAGAACTTGTCCATCGACAGGCCAAGCTCGGCGGCGCCGGCGCCGAGCGCGTCCATCATGCCGCGCTCGAAATCGGGCGGCGTCGAGGGCACCTTGGTGGTGAGCAGCCGTCCGGCCGCGTCGACGATCGCGCAGTCGGTGAAGGTGCCGCCGATGTCGATGCCGACGAGGTAGCCCATCGCCGGCGAATGCTAACGCAGCGGCGCGCTACCTGTACTTGTATTCGAGAAACAGGAAGTTGAAGCCCTTGTTGGCGACCTCGCTGCGGATGCCGAACAGGCCGCCGCCGTGCGAGATGTGGGCGAAGCTGAGGCAGGCCTGGGTCCAGCACCAGCTCAACCGGGTGAAGAAATTGGCGTGGGTGCCGACGTTCTCGTCGAGCTCGTGCACCACGATGCCGCCGATCTCGGCATTCGCGCCGCGCGGCTTGCCGATCGGGTAGGCGAGCGCGACGCCGAAGTTGTCCCGCCAGACGTAGAGCGAAACAGGGTAGAGCGAGACGTTCGCGACCGGCATGCCTTTTTCGTGGATCACGTCGATGCCGGCGCCGACGCGGCCCTGGCCGAAGTTCGAGCAGCAGTTCAGCGAGTGCGCTGTGCAGCTGAAGAGAAGGGTGAAGACGGCAACTGCGACGCGCACCCGCGCATCGTAGGGGTCAGCGAACCAACGACGAAAGCGCCGTGAGTAGTTCCTTCGGCTCGAAAGGCTTGGTGAAATGGCGGTCGAAGCCGACCATTTCGGAGAGCCGCTGGGCGGCTGGCCCGCCGCGTCCGGTGATGGCGACGATCACCGGCCGAGCGCTGCCGTAGCGCTCGCGCAGTGCGCGCACGATCTCGTAGCCGCTTTTCTGCGGCAGGCCGATGTCGAGCAGCAGCACATCGGGGGCGAAGTCGCCCACCGTCTCGACCACGTCGCCACCGTGGTGGATGCCGAGCACTTCGTGGCCTTCGGCGCGCAACAGCAGCGCCAGCGACGTCACCAGGTCGTGATCGTCGTCCGCCACCAGCACGCGCAGCCTGCGTTTTTCCATAGGGGAATCATTGCCCCTCCGCATGCTGGGTGCGAGGAACTAGTTCTGTAGTGATTTCCCTACAGGCGTCAATCCTATGCGCGCCACCGCACAGACAGCAGGAGAGCTACCTGACTCGGGCTTGCTCGATGATGCTCTGGTTCGCTGCGCGCAGCGCGCCATCGTTGCCGGCGAAGCTGTTGGAGCGCGCTGCGAGATTTGCCGCCTGTCCGCTGTCGCCCTGCCGCAGCCGCACGCGCGCGAGCTCGTGCCACAGGCGCGGGTTGCGCGGCTCGATGCGCAGCGCGCGCTCGAGGGAACCGGCGGCCTGTACCAGCCGACCGGCGGCGGCGTCGGTACGTGCGCTCTCCATAAGGCCGGCGATAGCAACGTTTTCTTTTACGGCCGGGGCTTCCGGAACAGGCGGCGGAGCGGCGGGCGTGGGTGAAGCCTCTTCCCGCCTGGAGGCACAGGAAGAAAGGAACAACAAAAGAACCAAAGCGCAGGTTCTCATCGTCCGAACAGCCGGTCGAGCCAGCCCTTCGCCTTCTGCTTCACTTCCTGCACCGTGACGCCGAGCTCGGAAGCGCAGGGCGCGCGCTCGGCGGGCGCCGAACCGCTCGCGAACGGCAGCTCGAGCGCGCCGGGGCAGCTCATGTCGGCGCGCAGCCCGCTTTGCGGATCGATCAGCACGGTCTCGATATTGTCCGGTTTCTGCAGCGCCAGCGGCTCGGGTTGCAACGCCGCCATCAGGTCGCCCCAGATCGGCAGCGCCGACGCGGCGCCGGATAGATGCGCGGCGCGATTGTCGTCGTAGCCGACCCAGACGATCGCAAGGCGGTCGCCCGTGAAGCCGGCGAACCACGCGTCGCGCTGGTCGTCGGTCGTGCCGGTCTTGCCGGCGACGCCGGCATCGGCGGGAAGCATGCTCTTCAGTCCCTGCGCGGTGCCCTCGCGCACCACGCCCTGCATCGCCGCGGTAATGAGGTACGCGGGCTCGGGCGCGATTGCCTGGTCGACGCGCAGCGCGTAGCGCGCGAGCGGCCGGCCTTCCTGCGTCGTCACCTCGCGGATCGCGCGCAGCGGCGTCTTGAAACCGCCGCTCGCGATCGTCTGGTACATCTGCGCCACTTCGAGCGGGCTGAGCTCGACCGCGCCGAGCAGGGTGGAGGCGAAGGGCTTGAGCGGTCGCTCGATGCCGAGGCGCCGCACGTTGTCGAGCACCTTCTCCAGGCCGATGTCGGTACCGAGGCGCGCGGTAGCGGCGTTGTACGACTGCGCCAGCGCGGTGCGCAGCGGCACCATGCCGTGGAATTTCTTGTCGTAGTTCTGCGGCTCCCAGTCGGGGGCGCCGCGGCTCTTCCAGACGAACGGCCCATCGTCGATCGGCGTGACCAGCGTGTATTTCTGCGGCTCCTGCAGCGCGGTGAGGTACACCACCGGCTTGAGCAGCGAGCCGACCGGGCGCGCGGCGTCGACCGCGCGGTTGAAGCCGCGGTAGCGCGCGTCGCGGCCGGAAACGAGCGCCTGGATCTCGCCGCTCTGCGGATCGGTCACCACCACCGCGCCTTCCATCCCCGGCGGGCCGAAGCGCTTGTCCTTGTCGAACTGCGCGAGGCGCGAGGCGAGGGCATGCTCGGCGGCGCCCTGCACCCGCGGATCGAGCGCGGTGAAGATGCGCAGCCCCTCGGAGCGCAGGTCCTTGTCGTCATAGTCGCGCCGCAATTGCCGCTGCACGAGCTGCACGAACGCGGGATAGGGCGTCGTCCCCATCGCCGGCTTCGGCACCACGCCGAGCGGCATCGCCCGCGCGGTCGAGTACTGGTCGAGCGAGAGGTAGCCCTGCTCCCTTGCCTCGTGCAGCACCAGGTTGCGCCGCTCGAGCGCGCGCGCGCCATGGCGGCGCGGATCGTACACCGCCGGGCCCTTCACTATCGCCACCAGCAGCGCCGACTCGGCGACGCTCAAGTGGCGCACGTCCTTGCCGAAGTAGAACTGCGCCGCGAGGCCGATGCCGTGGATCGCGCGATCGCGGTCCTGGCCGAGATAGATCTCGTTGAGGTAGGTCTCGAGGATCTCCTCCTTGCCGTAGTGCATCTCGAGCAGCACCGCCATCACGAGCTCGGTGAACTTGCGCTTGATCGTGCGCTCGGGGGTGAGGAAGAAGTTCTTCACCAGCTGCTGGGTGATGGTGCTGCCGCCCTCGGTGCGGCCGGTGGCCGAACGCACCGCGGCGCGGGCGAGGGCGCGAGGGTCGAAGCCGGCGTGCGCGTAGAAGTTGCGGTCCTCGGTCGCCACCAGCTCCTGCACGAGGTGGCGCGGCACTTCGCCGAGCCGAACCAGCACGCGGTCCTCGTTGCCGGCGGGGTAGATGCCGCCGACCGCGAGCGGTTCTAGGCGCGCCAGCGGCACGTCCTTGTCCTCCGAGGTCACGCTCTTGACCGAGCCGCCATCGAACTGGACGCGCAGCCGCCGGGCGGGCTGCGTTCCGTCCCAGAAAATGAAGGGGCGCGCGGCGATTTCCAGCGTGTTCTGGTCCCTGACATACCAGCCAGGTTCCTCCCGCTCGCCGCTCCGGTAGCCGAGGGCGCGCAGCTCCTCCTCGACCTCGGCCAGGGGGATGCGGGTCCCGGCGTGCAGCTCGATCGGCCGGGCGTAGATGCGGGCGGGCAGGGAGAAGCGCCGCCCCTCGAACTCGCCGGTGACCCGCAGATCGAGGTACAGGGCGAAGGCGAGGAACGCGGCGGTGCCGGTGAGCAGCGCGTAGCCGAAATACCTTAGGATGCGCTTGCGACGCGCCATCATTCGATTCTAGCCGCGCCAATAACGACAACATGCCGCTCGAGCCCGCCGTAACTCCTGTCCCTCGGCCCCGACAGATCTTCGCCGACTTCGGCGGCCTCTATGCGTCGAACGCGGTGGTCGCGTTCCTCTTTTCCTGCACCGGACCGGTGGCGATCATCCTCACGGTGGGCGCGCGCGGCCGCCTCGCCGAGGCCGACATCGCCTCGTGGATCTTCGCCGCCTTCTTCATCAACGGCCTGCTGAGCGCAGTGTTCACGCTCGCCTACCGCCAGCCGCTGATCTTCCTGTGGAGCATTCCGGGCGCGGTACTGCTCGGCCCTGCGCTCGGCCACCTGACGTTCGCGCAATGCATCGGCGCGTTCCTCGTCACCGGCGTGCTGCTGCTCGTCCTCGGCCTCACCGGCTGGATGCGCCGGGCGATGGAGGCGATCCCGATGCCGATCGTCATGGCGATGGTCGCGGGCGTGTTCCTGCGGTTCGGTCTCGATCTGGTGCGCGCCTTCAGGGATGGACTCTGGATTGCGCTGCCGATGGCTGCAGCTTTTCTGCTTCTGACCCTACGACCGCAAATCTCGCGGGTTGTTCCCCCGCTGATCGGCGCGCTCGCGATCGGCGGCATCATGGTCTGGTACCTCGGCGCTTTCCGTCCGGTGCCGGGCCTCGACCTGTTCGCCATCGCTTCGCCCGTCCTCTACAAGCCGGTGCTGTCGGTGCCGGCGCTCGTCGAGCTGGTCGTGCCCCTAGCGATCACTGTGCTCGCGGCGCAAAACGCGCAGGGCATAGCGATCCTGACGGCGGCGGGCCATCGCCCGCCGATCGACGCGATCACCGCCGGCTGCGGCGCCGGCTCGATGCTCACCGCGATGTTCGGCTCGGTCTCGACCTGCCTCACCGGGCCGGTGAACGCGGTGCTCGCCGGTTCCGGCGAGAAGCAGCGCCAGTACACCTCGGCGCTGTTTTTCTGCGTACTGGCGCTCGCCTTCGGCGCGCTCGCGCCGTTCTTCACGCGCCTCCTGCTCGCCACGCCGGGGGCGTTCATCGCCACCCTCGCCGGGCTGGCGATGCTGCGCGTGCTGCAGACGGCATTCACCATCTCGTTCGCCGGCAAGTTCAGCTTCGGCGCGCTGGTCTGCTTCCTGGTGACGGTCGCCGATATCACGATCTGGCGTATAGGAGCGCCGTTCTGGGGCCTGGTGTTCGGTTTTGCGATCGCCTGGCTCCTCGAGCGCGACGAGCCGCGTCTCCCGACCTGAGCTTGCACGTCCTGCGCATCCGCGACTTCGGCCTGTTTCTCGGCGGCCGGGTGCTGTCCGTCCTTGCCGCGCAGATGCAGTGGGTGGCGGTCGGCTGGTACCTCTACGACCTGACCGGCGACCCGATGACGCTCGCCTTCGCCGGGCTCGCCTCGTTCATCCCGATCGCCATCCTGACCCTGCCGGCGGGCGATCTCGCCGATCGCATCGACCGGCGCTGGCTGCTCGGCGCCGCGCACCTCATCCAGGCGAGCGGCGCGGCGTTGCTCCTCGCCCTGGTCTTCACCAAGACCTCGGTGACGTGGCCCTTCTACTGCGCGCTCATCCTCTCCGGCTCGACCCGAGCGCTCTCCGGTCCGGCGTCGAAGTCGCTCGCGCCGCTGCTCGTGCCGCGCGAGCAATTCGCCCAGTCGGTCGCCTGGGCGCAGTCGGCGCAGCAGATCGCCACCATCGCCGGCCCGGCGCTCGGCGGCCTGATCTACCTCGCCGGAGCGCCCGTCACTTTCGCCTGCTGCTTCGCGCTTGCGCTCCTGGCCACCATCGCCATGCTCGCGATCCGCACCCGCGTCGTCGCCGACAAGGAAGCCGGCAGCAACGCTTTCCAGCGGGCGATGGCGGGCCTGCGCTTCGTCCTCGCGCAGCCGATCCTGTTCGGCGCGATCTCGCTCGATCTCTTCGCGGTGCTGATCGGCGGCGTCAATGCGCTGCTACCGGTGTTCGCGCGCGACCTCCTGCACGTCGGCCCGAGCGGCCTCGGCCTGATGCGCAGCATGGTGGCGGTGGGCGCGATCGGCACCAGCCTCGCCCTGGCGCAACTCCCGGAGCCGCGCCAGCCGCACGCGGGGAGGGCGATCTTCGGCGGCGTCGCGCTCTTTGGCGTTGCCGTCCTGGTTTTCGCCTTGTCGGAAAACTACTTCCTCAGTCTTTTTGCTCTGTTCCTTCTTGGAGCGGGAGACGCGATGAGCGTCTTCGTGCGCGCCACCATCGTTCAGTTCGCCAGCCCCGAGGATATGCGCGGCCGCGTCAGCGCCATCCACGTCCTCTTCGTCGGCTGCACCAACGAGCTCGGCGAGTTCCGCGCCGGCCTGATGGCCGCGTGGCTCGGCGCGGTGCCTGCAGCGTTGGCCGGCGGCATCGGCACGCTACTGATCGTCGCCATCTGGACGCAGCTCTTCCCCAGCCTTCGCCGGGTCAACCGCCTCAGCGAGGTCGCGCCCCGATCGAATTCCCAGATCTAGCGCCGCCCCTGCGCCCGCAGTTGCTCGCCGAGCGCGACGATGTTCGCCTCGCCTTTGTCGAGCGATTCCCGGCTCGTGTGCACGGAGTAGTTGCCGAGGAAAAGCTCGTGCGGATGTTTGACGGCCGAACCGAGGACGAAGCCCGTGTCCTCCAGCGCTTCGAACTCCAGGGTGCGGTTTCCTTCCGCGAACACCGCGAGCTCGCCCTTCGTCACGGGTTCCGGCGTGGCGATGCTGCCGGTGTGGACGGCGATCCACGCAATGTCGTGACCCGCGGGCATCTCGTAGCGCCACGTCTCGCCTCTCTTCAGCGCGACGTCGAGGTAGTTCAGCGTCTTCGGCGCGGGGAGCTTGCTCGCGGCGGAGCCGTAGCGGCCGAGGATGACGCGCGCTGGACCCTCCGACTGGAAATGCTCTCGGCCCAGGTACTGCGCCTGCGACGGCAGGCTCTCCAATTCCGGAGGCAGGGCGATCCAGAGCTGGAAACCCTTGACGCGTGCGTTTCCCGCGCCGCCGCCGGTGTGCCATACGCCGCCGCCGGCGCGCATCCATTCGACGCCCTTCGCGTCGATGATGCCCTTCGTCCCGGAAGTCTCCTCGTAGGAGAGTTGCCCCTCGAGAACGACCGTGACCGTGGCGATGCCGGAGTGCGGGTGGAAGCCGATCCCCGGGGAGCGCTTCGGGTCGAACTCGAACCAGTCGAGGAAGACGAACGGCTTGATCAGCTCGCCGACGTCGCCGGGGCTGACGAGGCGCGTGATCGGGCCGTGCGTGTTGCCACGGGTGCGGAGCTGGATGTTCTTTTCGAGTGTGCGGTTCATGGTCGGCCTCAGACGGTGATGAGCTCGGCGGGCGCCAGGCGCTCCATCTCGGCGTGCGCGCTGGCGAGGGCCTCTTCCTTGCTCGCGGGACTGATCGCGAGCCCTTCGGCGTAGACGAAGCGGACGCTGCTCATGCCGAGGAACGCGAGGAAGTCGCGCACGTACGGCGTCTGCGTATCGCGCGGCGTGCCGGCGTAGAGGCCGCCGCGGGCGGCGAACACGTACACCGCCTTGCCGGTAACGAGGCCGATCGCGCCCTTGTCGGTATAGCGGAAGGTGACGCCGGCGCGGGCGACGTGGTCGAAATAGGCCTTGAGCGTGGAAGGGATGCCGAAGTTGTACATCGGCAGCGCGAGCACCACGACGTCGGCCTGCGTCAGCTCGGCGATCAGGCCGTCGGAGTAGGCGACGACGTCCTGCTGCTCGGCGGTGCGCTCGCCGGGCTTGGCGAGGAAGGCGCCGAAGCGTGCCGCATCCAGGTGCGGCACCGGATTGAACGCGACGTCGCGGACGATGACTTTCCCGCCGGGATTCCACTCGCGCCAGTTGGCGACGAAGCGGTCGGCGAGGCGGCTCGACTGGCCGCCCTCGGAAAAGAGGCTGGAGCGGATCTGCAGGAGTGTTTTCATGCCTCCACTTTCACATTGATGCATTAGATAAGAAAGCGCAAAATACTGCTCAAAACAATCTATCAATACGATATGTCAACGCCTCGAATCACCCTCGACCAGTGGAGCGCCCTGGCCGCGGTGGTCGAGGCCGGCGGCTACGCTAAGGCCGCGGAAACACTGCATAAAAGTCAGTCCTCGGTGACCTACGCGGTGCAGCAGGTGCAGTCGCAACTCGGGGTGAAGGCGTTCCAGATTGCCGGCCGCAAGGCGGTGCTCACGCCAACGGGCGAACTGCTGTACCGCCGCGCGCGCTACCTCCTCGACGAGGCCGCTGCGCTCGAGCAATCCTCGAAGCGGCTTTCGGCCGGGTGGGAGCCGGAGATTTCCATCGCGGTGGAAGTGCTCTTCCCCGAGTGGCTGCTGCTGCAATGCCTGGCGAAGCTCGGCCGGGAGAGCCCGCACACCCGCGTCGAGGTGATCGAGACGGTGATCGGCCACAGCACCGACCTGCTTTCGGCGCGGAAGGCGGACCTCGCGCTGTTCCCGGTCGTGCCTGCCGGATTCGACGGCGACGCACTGATGCCGATCCGCCTGGTGATGGTGGCGAGCCCGGAGCATCCGCTGCACAAGCTCGGACGCAAGGTCACGCTGCGCGACCTGCGCCAGCACCGCCACCTGCTGGTGCGCGAGTCGAGCCTCGAGCGCAAGAACCCGCGGCTGGTGGAAGCGACCGAGCGCTGGACCTTCAGCCACATGACGAGCGTGATCGAAGCGGCGCGCTCGGGCCACGGCTTCGCGCTCCTTCCCGAAGACAAGATCCGCGAGGAGCTCGCCGCGGGCACGCTCAAGCCCCTGCCGGTGCGAGAGGGCGGCGAGCGCTTGGGCCAGCTTTACCTGATCTTCGCCGACCGCGACCACGCCGGCCCGGCAACCCTGCGCCTCGCCGAGATCATCCGCGAGACGACCGCTGCGGAGTGCAAACGAAGTCGATAGCCGCTGGCGAATTCCCGGTAACGCTAGACTGGTTGGATGCACTTGCGTTTCGCTGCGCTGTTGGCGTCGGTCCTGCACCTGCACCTGCCGCTGGCGTGCGCGGCGAACGACTGGGAACTGAAGGTTGCCGACAAGGAAGCCGGCATCGAGGTCTTCAGCCGCGTCAACGAGCAGGGCTATCCGGAATTCCGGAGCGTGTCCCTGGTGCAGAGCCGGCTGAGCGGATTCGTCGCGCTGTTCAAGGACT
>Ga0137410_10001711_pt1 | contig 14986 bp, 14 predicted proteins | sample CZODoug1_16funga_FD_108878 | JGI IMG/M metagenome (GOLD analysis project Ga0137410, IMG submission 108878) | Vadose zone soil fungal communities from Angelo Coast Range Reserve, California, USA - CZODoug1_16fungal (Illumina Assembly) | ecosystem: Environmental > Terrestrial > Soil > Vadose zone... | reverse complement strand
CGCTTCGGCGTGGCGATTCGCTATTCCCCCGAGGCCGAGGCGCTGGAGACCGCGGGAGGAATCGCCCAAGCGCTTCCGCTGCTCGGCCAAGCACCGTTTCTCGCCGTCAACAGCGACGTCTTTTGCGATTTCGATTTCTCCGGACTGGTCACGCGCTCGCCGGACGAGCAGCTCGCGCATCTGGTGCTGGTCGCGAACCCTGCGCACCATCCGCGCGGGGACTTCGCCCTGCGCGGCTCGCAAGTAAGCGACGCGGGCAACCCGAAATGGACCTTCAGCGGGATCGGCTGGTACCAGCCGGCGCTCTTTGCCAGCGTAAAACCGGGATCCAAGGGGCAAATCGCGACGTTGCTGCGCGCTGCGATGGCGCGCGGTCTGGTGTCGGGCGAAATGCATGGCGGCGAATGGCACGATGTCGGCACGCCGCAGCGGCTCGCCGAGCTGAACCAAGTTGCTTGATCGCTCCGCCGAAGCAGACGACAATTCGCGAATGGACACCGCAAACACGCTCTCACGCTGCGCCGAGCGCCGCCACGCCTTGCAGCTGCGCATGGGCCAGGGTATAGCAATCATCCCGACCGCGCCCGCGCGCGTACGCAATCGCGACAGCGAGTACCTCTACCGCTTCGACAGCTACTTCTACTATCTGAGCGGATTTCCCGAGCCGGAGGCGGTTCTCGTCCTCGTCGCCGGGAACGAGCCGAAGTCGATCCTCTTCTGCCGCAAGCGCGATCCGGCGCGCGAGCTGTGGGACGGTTTGCGCAGCGGCCCCGAAGGAGCCAAGGCGGCTTTCGGCATCGATGAGGCCCTTCCGATCGAGGTACTCGACGAGCAGTTACCTAAGCTTCTGGCCAACCAGCCCGCGCTGCACTACGCGCCGGGCGCGGACCCGGCCTGGGACGCGCGCATCCTGGGATGGCTGAACCAGGTGCGCTCGCAGACGCGCGCCGGGATCGCGGCCCCCGCCGAGATCCGCGACTTGCGGACTAGTCTCGACGAGATGCGCCTCGTCAAGGACGACAGTGAGCTCGCGGTGATGCGCCGCGCGGCCGCGATCTCCGCTGCCGCGCACCAGCGCGCGATGCGCGCGACGCGCCCCGGTCGCAGCGAATACGAGATCGAAGCCGAGCTGCTCTACGAGTTTCGCCGCCGAGGATCGCAGTACCCTGCCTACACCCCGATCGTCGCCGGGGGCGCCAACGCCTGCATCCTGCACTACCGCGAAAACAGCGCGCGGCTCGGCGACGGAGACCTCCTGCTGGTCGACGCGGGCTGCGAGCTCGACGGCTACGCCTCGGACGTGACTCGCACGTTTCCCGTTAACGGCAAGTTCAGCGGACCGCAGAAGGACATCTACCAGCTGGTGCTCGCGGCGCAGGCGGCCGCCATCGCCGCCGTGAAGGCCGGCAATCGCTGGGACGAGCCGCATAACGCGGCGGTGGATACGCTTGCACGCGGATTCATCGATCTTCGCCTTTGCGCTGGAACGGTCGAACAGGTGATCGAAACCGAAGACTACAAACGCTTCTACATGCACCGCACCGGGCACTGGCTGGGTCTGGACGTGCATGACGCAGGGGAATACAGGTCGGGTGGCGAATGGCGTCGCCTCGAACCCGGAATGACGCTGACCGTCGAGCCGGGTTGCTACGTGCGCCCGGCCGACAACGTTCCCGAACCGTTCTGGAACATCGGCGTGCGCATCGAAGACGACGTGGCGGTCACCGCCGAAGGGTGCGAGGTATTGACGACCGCGGCGCCGAAGTCGGTTCGAGATATCGAGGCGCTCGTTGGCCGCGGCTGAGCTGCCGGATGTCGACGTGGTCATCGCCGGCGGTGGGCCGGTCGGTTGCGCACTCGCGCTCGCCCTGTCCGGGAGCGCGGTGTCGGTCGCGCGGATCACCGACGCAGCCGATGTCGCTGACCGCCCCATCGCCCTTTCCTACGGCAGCCGGCTGATCCTCGAGCGTCTGGCCGCATGGAGCCCAGCCGCGAGCACTGCCATCCGGACTATCCACGTCTCCCAGCAGGGATTCGGCAGGACGGTGATGCGTTGCGCGGATTACGGGCTCCCCGCGCTCGGGTACGTCACGTCGTATTCCGAGCTGGTCGCTCGCCTGGCTGCCCGCACACCCGCGATTTCCGGAAACCTGAGGAGCTGGGAGCATTCCGGCGGCGGGATCGTCCTTCGCCTGGCCGCTCCCGGGAGCGAAGCGCGCATGCGGGCACGGCTGCTGGTGCTCGCCGACGGCGGATTGAATCGCGATGCCGGCCGCGTCACCGACTATCGCCAGCGGGCTGTGGTCGCCGAGATCGCGGCCGAGCACGCGTCGGCGGGCACCGCCTGGGAACGCTTCACTGCCGAGGGGCCTCTCGCCTTGCTCCCTTTCGGGGACCGCTACGCTCTCGTATGGAGCACGAGCCCGGCAACCGCACAAGAGCTGCAGGGACTCCCGGATCCGGAGTTCCTCGCGCGCCTGCGGCGGGCCTTCGGCGCAAGACTCGGGGATTTCCGTTCGACGGGCCCCCGTTCGACCTTCCCGCTCTCTCTGCGCCGCAGCGCCGTTCGAGTCTCACCGCGAGTCCTCGCGATCGGGAACGCTGCACAGACGCTCCACCCAGTTGCCGGGCAAGGCCTCAATCTCGGATTGCGCGATGCGTGGGAATTGGCTCGGATGTTGCTTGATTCAGCGAAGGAAGAGGTCGGCGCGCCGGTGTTCGTCGCTGGTTACGCCCGCAGCCGAGGTTTCGACCGTCATGCGGGAATCGGTTTCACCGATTTTCTGGTCCGAATGTTCTCGAATTCGGTGGCGCCGCTCGCGCTGGCGCGCGGGGCGGGGCTGGCGATGCTCGATATGCTGCCGCCCGCCCGGCATTTCCTCGCCCGCCGCATGATTTTCGGCGCGCGCGCACTGCCGTAAGCGAAGCGGCTCCGAATTCGCCGCCGCGCGATTACCTCAAGCTAAGTTTTGTCGCGCGAGGCGGTCGAAGGCTTCCCTTGGCGTTCGCGTTTAGGTATAGAATTGCGCTCCCGCCGAAAAACTCCGTGATTGTCGATGCGAATCGGTTCGCGCACGTTGCGAAATAATCTGTTTGTCGCGCCGATGGCCGGGGTCACCGATCGCCCCTTCCGTCAGCTGTGCAAGAATTTCGGCGCGGGCCTCGCCGTGTCCGAAATGGTGGCGTCGAACTCGCTCCTGTGGGGCAGCGAGAAGACGCTCCGCCGCGCCAATCACGACGGCGAAGTCGAGCCGATCTCCGTGCAGATCGCCGGGGCCGACCCGGTCATGATGGCCGACGCCGCGCGCTTCAACGTCGAACAGGGCGCCCAGATCATCGACATCAATATGGGCTGCCCTGCCAAAAAAGTCTGCAACACCATGGCGGGGTCGGCGCTTCTGAGAGACGAGCCGCTCGTCGGCAAGATCCTGGAGTCCGTGGTGATGGCCGTGGATGTGCCCGTTACCCTTAAGTTCCGCACCGGCTGGGACACGACGAACAAGAATGCCATGATGGTCGCGAAGATCGCGGAGGAAAGCGGCGTGCAGCTGCTGTCCCTGCACGGACGCACGCGCGCGTGCGGTTTCTCGGGCCGGGCCGAGTACGACACGATTCGCGAGGTGAAGAAGTTCACGCGCCTGCCCGTGGTGGCTAACGGCGACATCACGACTCCCGAGGAAGCCAAGCATGTTCTCGAATACACCGGTGCCGACGGCATCATGATCGGCCGTGCGGCGCAGGGCCGGCCCTGGATCTTCCGCGAGATCGCGCACTACCTTTCGACGGGCGAGAAACTCCCTCAGCCCCTGGTCTCCGAGATTCACGCCGTGTTGACCGCGCATTTGCACGATCTCCACTCCTTCTACGGCAGGGAGAGAGGGGTCAAGGTCGCGCGCAAGCACATCTCCTGGTACACCAAGGGGCTCGCCGGATCAGCGAGCTTCCGGCACCGCATGAATCAGCTGGAGAGTTGCGAGGAGCAGTTGGCCGCGGTGAACGGGTTTTTTGAACAGCTTGGGCGTGAAGATTCCCGCCTGCGCTACGAGGCGGAGCTGGCGGCATGAAGCAAACGAGCGAGATCGCGGACTGCGTGCGCCGCTCTCTGGAACGCTACTTCAAGGACCTCGACGGAGCGAAGCCGCGCGCCATCTACGACATGGTGCTGAAGAACGTCGAGCGTCCGATGCTCGAGCTCGTGCTTGATCGGGCCGCGGGCAACCAATCGGTCGCCGCCGAGATGCTCGGCATCAATCGCAATACGCTGCGAAAGAAAATACAGTCGCTTAAGATAAGAATGTGATTCCCATCCGGAGGGCGCTGATCAGCGTTTCCGACAAGACCGGCCTCGCCGAGCTGGCTCGGGGCTTGGCCCGATTCAAGATCAAGATTCTGTCGACGGGCGGCACGGCGAAGTTCCTCGCCGAACAAGGCGCACCGGTAACCGAGGTCGCCGACTACACCGGGTTTCCGGAAATGCTCGACGGACGCGTGAAGACCCTGCATCCGCGCCTTCATGCGGGCATCCTCGCCAGGCGGGATTCACCGGACCACCTCGCCGCCATCCGCGCCGCCGGCATCGAGCCCATCGATCTGGTCGTCGTCAATCTGTATCCGTTCGCGCAGACGATCGCCAAGCCCGATTGCACGCTCGCCGAGGCGGTCGAGAACATCGACATCGGCGGACCAAGCATGCTACGCGCCGCGGCGAAGAACTACGCGGGCGTCGCCGTCGTGACCGACCCGGCGGATTATGCGAAGCTGCTTTCCGAGATGGAAGAGCACGGTGGAGCGCTGAGCGAGAGCACTCGCTTTGGCCTGGCCCGAAAAGCCTTCGCGCACAGCGCCGGGTACGAAGCCGCGATAAGCAACTATCTCACCGCGCGCTCCGCCGACGGGAAGACCGCTCGTTTCCCGGAGAAACTCACGCTTCGGCTGGAAAAAGCGCAGGACCTGCGCTACGGCGAGAATCCGCACCAGGTCGCGGCGTTTTACCGCGACGCCGATCCGGTGCGTGGCGGCCTCGCGAGCCATGTGCAGATTCAGGGCAAGGAGCTGTCCTTCAACAACCTCGCCGACGCCGACGCCGCCTGGGAGTGCGCGAAGACCTTCGACGCGCCGGCGTGCGTGATCGTGAAGCACGCGAATCCCTGCGGCGCGGCGATCGGCAGCTCCGCACGCGAGGCCTATGATCGCGCCTTCGCCACCGATCCGACCTCCGCATTCGGAGGCGTCGTCGCTTTCAATCGCGGACTCGACGCCGCGACCGCGGAAGCGGTGTGCAAACCGTTCGTCGAGGTCCTGATTGCGCCGGAGTTCGACGCCGGGGCGCGAAAGGCCCTCGGCGCCAAGCCGAACGTGCGCGTCCTGGCGGTGACGCTCGCGCGGGCCGCGCAGGCGTACGACTTCAGGCGCATCGGCGGCGGGCTCCTGGTTCAGACGCCCGACGACCGCTCGCTGGAAGCTTCGGAACTGCGCACGGTCACCCGCTCCAAACCAGCACGGGAACAGCTCGGCGACCTGCTGTTCGCGTGGCGCGTGGCGAAGTACGTCAAATCCAACGCCATCGTTTTCTGCAAGGACGGACGCACGCTCGGCATCGGCGCGGGACAGATGAGCCGCGTCGACGCGGCGCGGGTCGCCGACCTCAAGGCGAAGGAGGCGGGGCATTCGCTCGCGGGATCGGCGGTCGCATCCGATGCCTTCTTTCCGTTTCGCGACGGCATCGAGGTGGTCGCGCGGGCCGGGGCAAAGGCGGTGATCCAGCCGGGCGGCAGCGTGCGCGACGACGAGGTGATCGCGGCGGCGGACGAGCTTGGGCTTGTCATGGTGTTCACCGGGGTCCGGCATTTCCGGCACTGATGAAGCTGCTCGTCATCGGCTCGGGCGGCAGAGAGCACGCGATCGCGTGGCGCCTCGCGCAGAGCCCGCGCGTGCAGAAGGTCTTCGTCGCTCCAGGGAACGGTGGCACGGCGCGCGAGAACGGCCTCGAGAACGTGGCGATCTCCGAGACCGGCAAGCTCGCCGAATTCGCGCTCGCCGAAGGCGTCTACCTCACCGTGGTCGGGCCCGAGGCGCCGCTCGCTGAGGGCGTCGTCGACCTCTTCCGCTCCAAGGGCTTGAGGATTTTCGGCCCGACGCGGGCCTGTGCGCAACTGGAAAGCTCCAAGCAGTTCGCCAAGGAATTCATGACGCGCCACCGGATTCCTACCGCGGCGTTCGCGAGCTTCGACGAAGCGCGGCCCGCGCACGACTATGTGGAAGCCCGCGGCGCGCCCATCGTCGTCAAGGCCGACGGACTCGCGGCCGGAAAGGGCGTGATCGTCGCTACCAACAAGGGCGAAGCCCATCGTGCCATCGACCAGATCCTTGTCGAGCGAGCCATGGGAGCTGCCGGCAGCCGCGTGGTGATCGAGGAATTCCTCGAAGGCGAGGAAGCGAGCTTCATCGTCCTCGCCGACGGCGAGCATGTCCTGCCGCTCGCTACCAGCCAGGATCACAAGCGACTGAGGGACGGGGATCAGGGACCGAATACCGGCGGCATGGGCGCGTACTCGCCTGCCCCGGTCGTGACCCCTGAGCTGCACGCGCGCGTCGTGCGCGAAGTCATCCAGCCCGTGCTCGATGGAATGGCCGAGGAAGGTCATCCCTACAGCGGTTTCCTTTACGCCGGCCTGATGATCAACGCCGGCAATCCGCGCGTGCTGGAATTCAACTGCCGGCTCGGCGACCCCGAGACGCAACCGATTTTCCTGCGTCTGAAGAGCGACCTGTTCGAGCTGATCGAAGGCGCGGTCGAAGGAAAGCTGGACCGGCTCAAGGCGGATTGGGACCGACGCCCGGCCCTCGGGGTGGTGATCGCCGCGGCGGGTTATCCCGACTCGCCGAGGAAGGGTGACCCCGTGACCGGCCTCCCGGCCCCGGAAGAAGACCTGCGCGTGTTTCATTCGGGAACGGCGCTGAAGGACGGGGCCTGCGTGACCAGCGGCGGGAGGGTGCTGTGTGTGACCGCCCTCGGCGACACGATCAAGATGGCGCAGCGCCGCGCTTACGAAGCGGTCGAGCGCGTTCGTTTCGATGGCATGCAATATCGCCATGACATCGGATTCCGCGCCGTCGCCGCCAAAAGATGAACCCGATCACCGTAAGTGACTACCTCGTCGCTCTCCAGAACCGCATCGTTGCGGAGTTTGAACGCGTCGACGGTCGGCCTTTCCGTCTGGATCGCTGGCAGCGTGGCGAAGGCGGAGGGGGCGAAAGCCGGATCATCGAGGAGGGAAGCGTATTCGAGCGCGGCGGGGTGAATTTCTCTCGCGTGGAAGGCGGGCAGCTGCCCGCGGCCGCGAGCGCGACGCGCCCGGAGCTCGCGGGCCGCGGCTTCCAGGCAATGGGCGTGTCGCTGGTGCTGCACCCGCGCAATCCCTTCGTGCCGACCGTGCACATGAACGTGCGCTTTCTCGTCGCGACCAAGCCGGGAAGCGATCCGGTGTGGTGGTTCGGCGGCGGCATGGACCTCACCCCCTACTACGGCTTCGAGGAGGACGCGCGCCACTTCCACTCGGAGTGCCGGCGCGCGCTCGAATCCTTCGGAACGGACCTCTATCCCCGCTTCAAGCGCTGGTGCGACGAGTACTTCTATCTCAAGCACCGCGGCGAGCCGCGCGGCATCGGCGGGATCTTCTTCGACGACCTGAACGACGGCGGCTTCGATCGATGCTTCGGACTGATGCGCAGCGTCGGCGATCACTTGCTGCCCGCATATCTGCCGGTGCTGGAGCGCCGCAGGAATCTTCCATACGGCGATCGCGAGCGCGATTTTCAGGCGTACCGCCGCGGACGTTACGTCGAATTCAATCTCGTCTATGATCGCGGCACGCTGTTCGGGCTGCAGTCGGGCGGGCGCGCGGAGTCCATACTGATGTCTTTGCCGCCGATCGTGAAATGGCGCTACGACTGGCAACCGGAACCTTCGAGCGCGGAGGAGAAACTCTACCGGGACTTCCTGCGCCCGAGGGACTGGCTCGGCGAGCAGGGCTGAAGAGAGGAGACGCATGGAGACCCGCAAGCTTGGAAAGAACGGTCCCGAGGTTCCCGCCATGGGACTGGGTTGCATGGGAATGACCGGAATCTACGGCGAGCCGAACGAGGCCGAATCGATCGCGACCATCCATCGCGCCATCGACCTCGGAGTCAACCTGATCGTGACCTCGGACGCCTACGGAGCCGGGAGCAACGAGGAACTGGTCGGGCGCGCGATCAAGGGCAAGCGCAACCGGGTGCTGCTCGCGACCAAGTTCGGCAACCTGGGCTTGAGCGGCTTCAAGCTGCCCGAAGGCCTGTCGGCGGGCCATCCGGCCTATGTGCCGCAGGCCTGCGAGGCTTCCCTGAAGCGTCTAGGCGTCGAGGTGATCGACATCTACGGCCTGCATCGCGTGGATCCCAAGGTGCCGATCGAGGAAACCGTGGGCGCGATGAAAAGGCTGGTCGAGCAGGGCAAGGTTCGCCACCTCGCTCTCTCCGAAGCGGGGGCGCAGACTCTGCGCCGCGCGCACAAGGTGCACCCGCTCGCCGCGCTCGAAACCGAGTACTCGCTCTGGTCCCGCGACGTGGAGAAGGAGATCCTTCCGGCGTGTCGCGACCTGGGTATCGCCTTCATGGCGTATTCGCCGCTCGGCCGCGGGTTTCTCACCGCGACGATAAAGACACTCGACACCCTGCGGGAAAAAGACAGACGGCGCGACCATCCGCGCTTCAATCCCGATAACCTCAAGCGCAACGTCGACCTGCTGCAACCGCTCGAATCGCTCGCTGCAGTCCGCAGGATCAAGCCCGCGCAGGTCGCGCTCGCCTGGGTGCTCGCCCAAGGAAAGGACATCGTGCCCATACCGGGGACAAAGCGGCGCGAGTACCTGGAGCAGAATGCCGCCGCCGCCGGAGTCGTGCTGAGCGCGGCGGAGATCGCGCAACTCGCGAAAGCGTTTCTTCCGGGGGCCGCTTCGGGAACCCGCTATCCGGAAAAGCAGCTCGGCGGGCTCGGCATCTGAGCCGACGGCGCCGGGTTCAGGCCGGCGTGCTCTGCGCCAGATCGGCGCTCGCACGGAAATGCCGGCCCGCCTCCGCCGGTCGCCCGAGCTGCTCGTAGAGCTTCGCGAGCGCGATATGGGCGGCCTGGGTCGGCTGAGTCGCAAGACTCGCTTCCAGGTAGCTCTGCGCCTTTCCCCAAAGCTCGCGCTGCACGCACAGCCGTCCAAGCGTCAACAGCAGCTCGCCTTCGCCGGGGCGGTCTTTCAGCCATTCCTCCGCCCGCTCAAGACGCTCGAGCGCATCCTTGTCCACGCATTCCCCGTAGAGGAGCGCGAGCGTGCCGTCCCAGTTCCGCTCGAGGGCTTCCTCGATGATGCGGTGGGCCCTGCGACAATCCCCGAGTTGCATGAATGCGCGCGCCGCCGCCGCCGCTATCCGGGGGCGGACCCGCTCGGAGCGCGGAGCACTCTCCCATTGCCGTGCGAGGCCTTCCCGGTCGACCGGCCTGCGCGTCAGCAGCGCGACGTGCGCGGTCGTGCGCACGCTGTCGAGTGCCTCGGCCGGCATGGCGCCGTGCTTCTCCAGGGCATTTGCGGTGCGCAAGACCTCTTCCCAGTTCGACATCCCCTGCTCGGCGCGCAGCATCAGAAAGAGCGCCGCTACGTGGCGAGGTCCCTGCGCGTGCAATTCGCGCAGGACCGACCGCGCCTCGTCGAAGCGCCGCTCCTCCAGCAGGAACTCCGCCCTGGTCATCGCCTGGGCGACACGCGACTCCCCGTCGCCTTGCCTCGACCGCTCGAGCCACTGGTCTCTCCGCCCGAAGTCACGCAGCCTCTGCGCGGCGCGCGCCGCAAGAAGCCCCACGAGGCCGGGTGCGGCGCCGAGATCGATGGCCTTGGAGGCGAGTTTCTCCGCCCGCACGAAACGGCCCTCGAACAGCGCCTGAATCGCGCCCAAAATCGCCGCATGTCCCGCTTCGGCCCGCCGGCGCCCGCGAAAAACGCGGACATGGGACGGAAGCCGCAGAATGTGCCATACCGCCCGGACCAGGAGATAGCCAATCGCAAATCCCGCGATGACGAGGAACGCGAGGAAGTTGAGCGAGACTTCTGCCCGCCATGGAGGCAGCACGAACAGCGCGTAGCCGCCGTTTCCTCGCAAGGCGAGCGAAAGTGCGACTGCCAGCGCCGCGAGGACGAACAGCCAGAGCAGCCCTCTCATCGCGGGGGGCGCTCGCGCGGCACCTTGTAGGCACGCACCGCAGCGATACTCTCGTTTATGGTCGGGAACAACGGACTAGCGCCTGTGGAACGGAGCTGCTTCAGGCTCGCCGCCATCGACGCAGCAGCTCCAGAACGGGTGTCGACGTAGCGCGCGAGCCAAGCCGCCACCGCATCCACGTCGCTCCGGTACGCGGCCTCGTCACGCGCGAGCAACGCGATCCGGGCGTTCAGCAGGCGAAGCTTCAGGTTTTCCCGGAGAAAATAGGACTGCGAGGGACTGAGCAGAGCGGCATCGGCGCCGTCCACCTTCTGGACCCTGATGAGCTGCCTGAGCTCACCGAGCAGCTCCTCGATCAGCCGCTCCCACAGGCTCTCGGGCGGGGCCTTTTGTGGGGCGGGGGGTTGCGGACGCATGTCCTGCGCGAGCGGCAGGGAATCGACGCCGGCGATCATCTGATCCAGCTTGACGGCTATTCCCGGTACATCGAGGTCGGGAGCGGCCTTGAGGCGCTCGATGTCGTGGGCGAAAGCCTTGCGCAGCGGCAGGAACTGCGCGCGTCCAGAGCGCGCAAGGCGCGCGTCTGCGTTCTGAAGCGCAGCGAGGGCGGCCGGCACGTTGCCGACGAGCTGCAGCTGCTGCGAGGCGATGGTGAGGACCTGCTCGATGTCGGCGAGCACCCAGTCGTCGCGGCTGCGCGAGAGCTCCTGGTAGAGCGCTTCGAGGCTGGTTTGATGGTTCTGATACTCGCTGAGTCTCAGATCGAGCTGGGCGACCTTCGCGAGCGCCTCGCGCATCGCTTCCTGAGCCTGTTTTGCGCTCAGGCGCGCGTCGCGGCTGTCTGCCTCGATGTCGCGAACGCGCTGAGCGAGCTCTGCGCGCAGGACGTTCACCCGCCCCCGGGCGTCGTACCATTGCCACGCGAGGAGCAGCGCAATCAGCGCAAACCCGATCGCCCACAAGGCGCGCGCTCCACGCTTTGGGGCTTGCTGGGTTGCGGCGGCTGGCGAGCTGCGGTCTTCCATGTCTTTAGCGGATCGTCGGATCGGAAGACGTCATACTCTAGCAAAAAAAGCCGCCATCTCCGCGACGGTGCGCTCATCGCCCCGCCCGGTGACGATGATCTCGCGAACGTCGCGCTCTCTGGCTACAGCCTCTATCCTGGGATGGGGAACGAACACGGGCGTCGCGCGCAGGTATCTCTCCCCGGTCGGCCCGAGCATCGCGAAGCAATTCGCGAGCCCCTCCGCGCTGGTGATCGAAACCGCCTCGACTGCTCCGGTCTGCCATCGCGCCAGCAAGGGGCGCGCGTCGGCTTGGGGACGAGCGCGCCGATAGCATTCCGCGTATTCGACTTGCGCGCCTCGCGCCTCCAGTTCGCGTTTCAACCATCCGCGGCCGCCCTGTCCGCGGAAGATGACGACCGCACGTCCGCGCAGCTCCTGAAGGTCGGCGAGCGCCGCCAACGCTTCGCTGTCGCCCTCACCCTGGGGCGATATCACGTCGCGGAATCCCCGCTCCGCAAGCGCTTTTGCGGTGCCCGCGCCCACGGCCGCAACGCGTAAGCCCTCGGGCCAGGAACGGCTCGTGCTCACCAGCGCATGTCCCCGCAGGGCCGCTGTCGGGCTGACGAAGATCGCCAGCTGAAATCTCTCCAGGCGAGCGACGATGCGCGAGGCCGCATCCTCATTTTCCGGAGGCAAGATCTCGATCGTGGGAAAGAGTATCGGGTCGCCGCCCGCCGCGCGGATGCGTTCGGCGAGCGCGAGGGCGTGCTCCCGCGGACGCGTGATCACGATGCCTCGCCCCGAAAGCGGCTCGGCCCTCATGACAGAGCAGCGAGAACGGCATCGGCGCCCAGGGACCGCAGCCTTTCTGCAAGCCTCTCGCCCAATTTTTCGGGCGCGTCGATCGGACCGTTCGATTCGGCGCGCACCACCTGGCTGCCGTCGGGTCTCGCCACGAGCGCGCGCAGGCGGAGCTCCGTCCCGCTTGCCACCGCGTAGGCCGCGAGCGGCAGCTGGCAGTCCCCCGATAGCGCGCGGCTCAGGGCTCGCTCGGCGCGCACGCAAGCCGCGGTGGCGGGATCCTCGAGCGACGCGAGCCGCCGCCGCAACTGGACGTGGTCTTCGCGGCATTCGATCGCAAGCGCGCCTTGCCCCGGCGCCGGCAAGCTCTGTTCGGGTTCGAGCATGGTCCGAATCCGGGCGGCGAGGCCCAGCCGCTTGAGGCCCGCAGCGGCGAGTACGATGGCGTGGTATTCGCCGCGATCGAGCTTTGCGAGGCGCGTGTCGAGATTGCCCCGGAGGGGCTTTACTTGCAGCGCAGGGTGACGCTCGCGCAGCTGCGCCTCGCGCCGCAGACTGGATGTGCCCACGACGCTGCCCGGGGCAAGCGCCTCCAGGCTCGCGCTCGAGTTCGACACGAGACAGTCGCGCGGGTCTTCTCTCGGAGTGATCGCGGCCAGGCAAAACCCCTGCGGCAGGCGCATCGGAACGTCCTTTGCGGAATGCACGGCAATGTCGGCCCTGCCCTCCTCGAGCGCGGCCTCGAGTTCCTTCACAAAAAGCCCCTTGCCCCCGACCTCGGCGAGCGGCCGATCGAGGATCTGGTCGCCGCGCGTCGTGATGCCAAGGATGCTGACCTCGCAATGCGGGTACAGGTGCCTGAGCTCGCGCGCGATATGCTCCGACTGCCACATGGCGAGGCGGCTCTTTCGCGACGCGATGACGATGCGTTCGGGGTATCGATTCACTGCCTGCTCTCTGCCAAGGACTTGACCTGCGGCCACTGCCTGCGGCTCACCGGCAGCTTTTCGTCCAGACCCTCCAGGATCACCGACCATCCGGCTTCGCCCTCGGTTTCCGCACCGCGTTCGAATCCCCGGATCCATCGCCGCGCCACCAGGCAATTGCGATGAACGCGCACGAATACTTTGTCGAACTCGTGCTCGATCTGCGTCAGTGATTCCTCGACCAAGTGCTCGCGGTCGCGAGTGCGCAGGGTGACATACTTGAGCTCCGCCCTGAGATAGAGGACGTCCGAGACCGGAACGAGGATCACTCGCCCGCGCTCGGCGACGCTGAAGTGGCGCCGCGGAGCCGGGTCGATGCTTTCGAGCACACCGCGCGCAAGACGCGCACCGCTAACGGCTTTCTTCAGAGCGGTGAGCAGGCGCACGGCCCGCACGGGCTTGGTCAGGTAATCCAGAGCGTTGACCTCGAACGCCTCTACCGCGTACTGGTCGTGCGCCGTGACGAAAATCACCGCGGGCGGGCGCTCGAGGACCTGCAGGTGCCTCGCAAACTCGATCCCGCTCATCTCGGGCATGTGAATGTCGACCAGAACGACATCGGCCTTCGCGGCAACGACCAGGCCGTCCACGCCATTTGCCGCCTCTCCCACAACAGAATGCGGCAGATCCGTCCGGCAATCCTCCAGGAGCTCTCTCAATCGGCTGCGCGCCGGTTGCTCGTCGTCGACGATGACCACCCGGATCGGATTCATAGGCTGGTGCGATAAGGCATGGCGATGCCGATCTCGTAACGACCGTCTGCGATGCGCGTGTTCAGGCTCGCTTCGACGTCGAAGTGCAGCTGAAGTCGCTCGCGGATATTGGCGAGCGCCATGTGATTCCCCTGGCGATGCTGATAGTCCGGGTGGTAGGGGTTGGTCAGCTGCAGCCAGAGACGATCATTGCGCCGCTCGATGCGCACCTCGATCAGTCCGGGAGCGATTCCCGGCTCGATGCCATGGTAGACCGCGTTCTCGACCAGTGGTTGCAGGACCATGGGCGGCACCAGGGCATCGTCGGCCGTTGGGTCGAGGCGCCAATCGACCCGGAGCCTATCTCCCAGGCGCAGCTGCTCCAGGTTCAGGTATTGTCTGCAGAGGGAAAGCTCGTCCCGGAGCGCGATCAACTGGCGGTTGTCGGCCATGACGGTACGAAACAACTCCGCCAGATCCTCCAGGGCGCCCTCTGCGCGCTTCGGATCCTTGCGAATCAGCGAGAGCACGGCGTTCAGGCTGTTGAACAGGAAATGTGGACGGATGCGGGCCTGAAGGGCCTGAAGGCGCGCCTCCGAGATCGCGGGCGAAAAGGCCCGGTTGCGCAGATGGAAATACCCCGCCACGGCTCCGGTCGCGAGCGCCGCGCTCCCGAGGTTCCACGCGAAGGCTCGCCATTCACCGCTACCGCCGATCAGCGATTCAAACGGAAACAGCGCGGCAGTCACCGTGAGCACTACCGCGAATACCGCCAGCAAGCCCTGAGCGTAGGCGAGCCGCTCCAACAGCGTCGATATCGCGTAGAGCACGACCACCACCACCAGCAGCACCGGCTCCAGCGACCCGGCGATCTCGGTGACCTTCCCGGCGAATTCACCGATCTCGCGCGAACGCGCCAGAGCAAAAAGCAGAGCGAGCGCGTTGACTGCAAGCAGGATGCGCGAAATCACGCCCAGGTTGCGGAAATCCGGCAGGGCGTCGGGTAGATGGTTTTGCCGTATACTTTGCACTTTTCTTGCGGGCGTAAAGTTCCGGCGCGCAGCGCCAATCGCGCACTCGCGACTTCGGGCATTCTACAGTCAACCATGGGAGCAAAGCCCAAGCGGGGCAAGAAGCTCTGGTCGGGGCGGTTCGCCGAGCCCGTGTCCGAGCTCGTCAAGCGCTACACCGCCTCGGTCGGGTTCGACCGGCGTCTCGCGGCCCAAGACATCCGGGCGTCGATCGCACACGCGCGCAT
>Ga0137410_10001707_pt1 | contig 15000 bp, 9 predicted proteins | sample CZODoug1_16funga_FD_108878 | JGI IMG/M metagenome (GOLD analysis project Ga0137410, IMG submission 108878) | Vadose zone soil fungal communities from Angelo Coast Range Reserve, California, USA - CZODoug1_16fungal (Illumina Assembly) | ecosystem: Environmental > Terrestrial > Soil > Vadose zone... | reverse complement strand
TCGAGCGCGAATACTGGTTGGTGTTGTCCGGGAGATCGTCGGTCCTGAGCATGAGGTTCGAGATCCGCCCGAACTTGTTCGGATTGACGTCGTACAGATTCGCGATCGTGTACTCGCCGCCGCCAGGCAATCGCGGATCGCGCGGCGCCGTGATGCTGAACGTTCCGAAATCCGCCGGCGTCACCTCGACGTTGTCGAAGACGAAAAAGTTGTTGAGCCAGCGCCGGTAGTAGCCCGCCTCGACCGAGATCCGAGGCAAGACCTCCTGCTGGACCGAGACGCCGATTTGCCAGTCGGAGGGCCGGACGCCCCAGCCTTCCAGCACGCCGGGTTCGTAATTGTTGGTGAAGGTCGTGGTTCCGAAGAACCGATTGGAGATCGGCCCGCACTCGTTATTGGCATTCGGATTCAAGAGCTCGCAATCAGGCACCCAGTCCCGGTTGGCGTCGGTCCACGGCCGCGTGATTGGAGTCGCGCCAAGGGCCGTGCTGCCCGCGATGCGTGAGGTCGGATTGGTTTGCGAATACAATCCCTGGTCGTTGCTCGCGGCTTCCAGGTATTTCCCGACGTTCACCTTCAGCGACGTTTTCCCGTTGCCGAACACGTCGTAGGCCAGTCCGCCACGCGGCGTGACGTCTTTGTAGCCCTTCACGCCTTGGCTCTCGGGAAACACGATCGGCGTCGGCAGGAACCTCGTCGGCCCGACCTGTTGCTCGGGAAAGTAGCTGCGCGCGAAGTCGTAGCGGACCGCACCCTGCAGCGTGAGTCGACCCATCGTCCATTGGTCCTGCGCGTACAACGCATCGGAACGCGTACGGAATTGCCGCAAGCTGGAATACAGATCCTGCGTCAATTGGTCGGGCACGCCGTTCTGGACCCGATACGACAGGTTGAAGTTGTTGCCTCCGTGCAGTTCATCGTCGACATAGAAGGCGCCCTGATACCCGGCCTTCATGTTGTGGGCGCCCGTGACGAACGAAGCCGCCGCACGCCAGGTGTACGCGCCAATCCAATCGTTGAAATATTCGTGCGATCGGTAGGTCAACCCCGGAAACCCGCCGTTGGCGGCGCAGCCGGCCGACGTCGAGCACGCCTCGGTGACGCGAATCAGATCCCGGACCGGACTGCCCGGCTTCGTCTGACTGCCCCATCGCGAGAGGTAGGTCCCGACACCGGCCTCGAGCAGCAGCCTGTTCGTCACCGGCGACGACCACGTGGCCTGCTGAACACGCGAGAACGCGTTCAGATAGCCATCGGCTTCGGGAGTGATCTGTCGACCGAAAAACGGCTGCGCGTACGAATAACCCGATTCCGGCGGCTGGCGACACCCGTCTGCCGTGGGCGCATACGTCGCCCCGGAGCACGGCTTCTGCTCGTCCCAAAAGACGTTGAACTTGTTGCGCTGCGAGGCTTGCACGGTCAGGCGAAGGCTGCCCACCGTCCAGCTCCCCGCACCGCGAGAGGGGCGCGTGCGGTCGAAATCAACCAACCACTTCGTCGGATCGCCCGCATTGCTGTTCGCAAAAATGCTCGGCGTCGTTGTTTCGCCGCCCTCGCTTCTGAACTGCCCGAAGTACCACAATCGATCTTTTTTGATCGGGCCGCCAACGCCGGCCGTGTAGTCCCACGCCTTGATGTACTTGGAAGGCGAGGAGAGGCCGGCGGCTTGCAGCTCGGGCGTGAAATTGCTGCCGACCATCCCCTGCGTGAATCCGGAGAGGTAGACCGAGCCTCTCACGGTGTTGCCTCCCGTTTTCGGCACAACCTGGATTGACGGACCGCCAACTTCGGCGTCACCGAGACCGCCGGAAGTCGTGAAGTACACCTCCTGCGCGTTCGTGATGTCGACGTTGTATCCAGACACGCCTCCGCCGTTGCGGGACGCACCGGTATTCAGGCCATCGACCTGAAGACGCCCTTCGTTGTTCCGGCCACCCGGCCCGCCGAACACTGTCATCCCGGGGCGGACCTGAACGTTCGTGGGAGCGCCGCCCGCCTGCGTGGTCATCGCGGGAATCAACAGCATGATGGCGCCGTACGCCCGCGCGCTGGGAATCGCCGTGAGCGTATCGCTCGTCATCGTCGTCTGCCGCCGGACGCTCTGCACGTCGACAATGGGGGATTCGCCGGTGACGGTGACCGTTTCCTGGACAGTACCGACCTTGAGCTCTGCGTTCACCGTCGCGGTGAAGGATCCGGTCAGCTCGATGTCCTCGCGTTTGAGCGTATTGAACCCGACGAGCGTGAACGTGACGGCGTAGGTGCCCGGTCGCAGGTCAACGATTCGGTATTGCCCGCTTCCGTCAGTGGTGGCGGCGCGGACCTTCTCGATCAGCACCGGGCTCGCCGCTTCGACCGTCACGCCTGGCAGCACGGCGCCGGAGGGATCTTTGACGATGCCGGTGATCGACGCTTGCGCGTGGGCCAACGCTGGGACGAAGACGAACCACGAGAGCACGGTTGCGACTTTCACCAACGCGCGCATCGGGCACCTCCGTTTATTGGACGGCCGGTCTGGGCGATGAATTATCGCTGCGGCGCAGGGCCTGTCAAGGGTAAACTGGCATATCTGTAAGGTCCAACGGTTCCGGAGGATCGAACCCTGTGGACCGTCTGGAACGGGGCGGCCGATGAAGAACCGACTGCTCGTCGTTGGTTGCACGGCGATGGTGGTGACCGCCCTGGTCGCCGCTGGCCAGGCGACCGGTCCCACACTGCAATCCTCGAACGCCTCCGGGACCGCGCCGGCCTCCACCCAGCGCGCGGTCCTCGATCGGTACTGCGTGACCTGCCACAACGAGAAATCGAAGGTCGCAGGTCTGGAAGCCGCGCGCAAACTCACCCTCGACCATCTCGACCTCATGCACGTGGGCGATCAGGCGGACGTGTGGGAAAAGATCGTGCGAAAGCTCAGGGCCGGCATGATGCCACCGTCAGGTGCGGGGCGGCCGGACGCCGCGACCCGCGAGGCGCTTGTCACCTGGCTGGAGAGTGAGCTGGACCGGAACGCGGTCACCCATCTGCCGCCACCCGGCCTCCATCGTCTCAATCGAACCGAATACGCGAACGTGATTCGGGATCTCCTCGCGTTCGAGGTCGATGCCGCGAAGTTCCTGCCCTCCGACGATTCGACCCACGGGTTCGACAACATGGCGGGCACGCTCGTGATGTCGCCGGCGCTTCTCGAGGCCTACCTCTCGGCGGCGGGCAAAATCAGCCGCCTCGCTGTCGGCGATGTGACGGCGCCGACCCAGACGGTCTATCGCGTGCCGGAGGACACCTCGCAGGACTACCACATCGAGGGTCTGCCGTTTGGGACGCGCGGCGGTCTCCTCATCCACCACGAGTTCCCGGCCGACGGCGAGTACGTTTTCAAGATCTTCCCGGTGAACCTCGGCAACATGGATAACAACCGGGCCTTCGGTGAGGTGACTGGCGAAAAGCTCGAAGTCCTCGTCGACGGCGAGCGGGTGCGGTTGTTCGATTGGGACAAAGAGCTTGGGCGCGGCCCCGCGGTGCATGGCGGCGCGGATGCGCGCGTGCCGTTGAAGGCGGGCTTGCACAGCGTCGGCGTGACGTTCATCGCGACCAACTACGCGCCGGGCAACGACCTGAACAAACACTTTCTGCGTGCCACGCTCGAGACGGGCGGTCTCCCCGGATTCACCTTCTTCCCCCACGTGGGAAAAGTCCGGATTGATGGACCCTACGCCCCGAAAGGCGCCGGCGACACGGCCAGCCGCCGCAGGATCTTTGTCTGCCGTCCGGCGAGCCCAAGCGAGGAGCGCGCCTGCGCGGAGCGAATCATCTCCACGCTCGCGCGCCGCGCGTTTCGGCGACCCGCCACGGCCGAGGACGTTGCGACGCTGATGGACTTCTATCAGCGCGGCCGCAAGGACGCGACCTTCGATCACGGGATCGAGATGGCGCTCCGGCGCCTCCTCGCGGACCCGGAATTCATCTATCGCAAGGAAGCCGAGCCGCCCAACGTGGCGCCGGGCAAAACGTACCGCGTCAGCGGCGTGGAGCTCGCCTCGCGGTTGTCGTTTTTTCTGTGGAGCAGCATTCCCGACGACGAGCTGATCGAGCTGGCCAGGCAGGAGAAGCTCAGGGATCCCGCCGTGCTCGAGCGGCAGGTGCGGCGGATGCTGGCAGATCCCCGCTCGGAGGCGCTCGTCACGAACTTCACAGGGCAGTGGCTGAATTTGCGCGGCTTGCAGAGTCAGGTCCCGGTGCCGTTCCTGTTTCCTGACTTCGACGACAATCTGCGGGAGGCCATGCTTCGCGAGACGGAGCTGTTCTTCGACAGCGTCGTTCGAGAAGACCGCAGCATCGTCGAGTTGTTGACCGCGGACTACACGTTCGTCAACGAGCGTCTGGCTCGACACTACGGCATGCCGAATATCTATGGCAGCCAGTTCCGCCGCGTGGCGCTCGACGAGAAGTTCGACATGCGACGAGGGCTGCTGGGAAAAGCGGCGCTCCTGACGGTCTCGTCGCAGCCGGGTCGCACGTCCCCGGTGCAGCGGGGCAAGTGGTTCCTTCAAACCTTCCTCGGCGTGAGCCCTCCCGACCCGCCGCCGAACGTGCCCGATTTGAAGCCGAAAAAACACGATGCGACCGGCAACGCGAAAGATCCGACGCTGCGCCAGCAGATGGAGCAGCATCGCTCGGTCGAACCGTGCGCGAGCTGTCACAAGATCATGGATCCGATCGGGTTCTCGCTCGAGCACTTCGACGCCGTCGGGGCGTGGCGAACCGAGGACGGCGGCATGCCCATCGATGCGTCAGGCCAACTGGTCGATGGCACGCCGCTCGATGGTCCGGCCACTCTGCGCCAGGCGCTTCTACGCTACTCCGATCAATATGTCCGGACGGTCACCGAGAAGCTGCTCACGTACGCGATCGGCCGCGGGGTCGAATCCTATGACATGCCGGTCGTTCGGTCCATTGTCCGGGGCGCCGCGCCGGCGAGCTTCCGGTTTTCATCCCTGGTGACAGGCATCGTCAAGAGCGCACCGTTCCAGATGAATATGAAGGCGGCGCCCACGCATCCGAGCGCCGCGGCCCGCTAGGAGCCATCAACGATGTTCCTCAGCAAGAAGTACATCCCACGGCGAACGTTTCTGCGAGGGGCTGGAACGATGCTCGCGTTGCCGTTGCTCGACGCGATGGTGCCGGCACGAACGCTGTTGGCCCAGACTGCCGCCAGCGCGAGAACCCGCTTTACGGGGATCTTCGTCCCGCACGGAATGGCGCCGGGATACTGGGTGCCCGCGAAGGAGGGCGCGGGGTTCGAGTTCCCGATGATTCTGAGCCCGCTCGAACCGTTCCGGGATCGCACGGTTGTCTTGAGCGGGCTCTGGTCGAAGTCGGCGGAACCTCCACCCGGCGTGACGGGCGCGGACCATTGGGTCGCGGCGGCGTACCTCTGCGCGGACAAACCGAAGAAGACGGCAGGGGCGGATATCTTTGACGGGACGACGATCGATCAACTGATCGCCGAGAAGATCGGTCAGGAGACGCTGTTGCCGTCGATTCAGCTCGGGGTCGAGGATCCCGGCGCGAATTCGAGCAACTGCGGCGAGGGCTACAGCTGCGCGTACACGAACTCCATCTCGTGGTCGACGCCGACCAAGCCGCTCCCCATGGAGATCAACCCGCAAGTGGTGTTCGAGCGCCTGTTCGGCGATGGCGGCACGGCGGAAGAGCGGGCCGCGCGGCGGCAACAGGACCGCAGCATTCTGGATTCGATTACGAAGACGCTGGCCCGCTTCAAGGTCGAGATCGGCGCCGAGGACCGCCTCCGGGTCGACGAGTACCTCGACGACGTGCGCGAGATCGAACGGCGGCTGCAAATCGCCGCGAAAGCGTCGACCGAGGTGCCGACCACGACGCCGTACGGCGTGCCGGAATCGTTCGACGAGCACATCAAGCTGCAGTTCGATCTCCTGGCGCTGGCCTTCCGCGCCGACATCACCCGCGTGTCGACGCTGCTGTATGCGCGCGACCTGACGGCACGCGTGTATCCCGAAAGCGGCACGAACATCAGTTTCCATGGAGGATCGCACCACGCGGAGGATCCGAAGCGAATCGCCGAGTACGCCAAACTGAATCGGTATCACGTCGCCATGCTCGCGTACTTCATCGACAAGCTGCGAAGCACGCCGGACGGCGACGGCACGCTGCTCGACCATTCCTTGATCCTCTACGGGAGCAATATGGGCGACTCCAATCAGCACCTGCACTACGATGTGCCGCACGTGCTGATCGGCGGGGCATCGGGACAGCTCAAGGGCGGCCGTCACCTGGCGTTTCCGACCAAGACCGTCACGACCGGAAATCTGCTCCTGAGCATCCTGGACATGTTTGGTGTGGCCGAGGAGCGCATCGGCGACAGCACCGGCAAGCTGGTGAACTTGTAATGCGGAACGCGGATTGCGAATTGCGGCTTGATTGTCGCGACGAGATCGAAGTCCTGAGCGAGGCGGCCTGAGATGTCTGTGAGACGCATAGTCGAAGCGGGCGCCGTGGCGCTGGTCATCTCGACGGTCGTCCAGGGCGCCACGCGCAGCGACGTCGCCGATGCCGTGATGAAAGGGGATCATGCGGCCGTGCGCGCGCTGCTGCAGCAGCGCGCGGATGTGAACGCGCCGCAAGCCGATGGCGCGACGGCGCTGCACTGGGCGGTGTACCGCAATGACCTGGAGATCGCGGGGCTGCTGATTCAGGCCGGAGCACGGGTGACGGCCGCCAACCGCGAGGGCGCCACGCCTCTGTCGCTGGCCAGCATCAACGGCAACGCGGCCATGATCGAAAAACTGTTGAAGGCAGGAGCCGATCCGAACGTACCCGTCCTGTCGCACGGCGAAACCGCTCTCATGCTGGCGGCGCGAACGGGCGACGTCGAGGCCATCAGGCTCCTCCTCGATTACGGAGCCGACGCGGAGGCGAAGGACGCCTTGCGCGGCACGACCGCCTTGATGTGGGCCGCGGCGCAGGAACATCCGGCAGCCGTCGCGGCATTGATCGAATACGGCGCTGACGTCAGTGCCCGTTCGAGCCCCGCAACCTTGGGCAGGACCGCATACCTGGCCCCGACGGTCGTTCAGCGAACGGCAACCGCCGGCGTCGGAGCGGCGGCGCGCGGAGGCGCTGCACGCGACCGTGGAGCGGCCGGCGGCGGCCGCGCGGGCCGAGGTGCCGACGGCGCACCAGCAGCCACTCAGGATTTCGACAACCAGGACTTCTTTGCGCCGCGCCAGAATACAAATGGTGGGGGTTTGACGCCGCTCGTGCTCGCGGCTCGGCAAGGCGATCTCGAGTCGGCTCGAATTCTGCTCGACGCGGGAGCCGACGTGAACCAGGTCACGCAATACCGCTGGACCCCGTTGTTGACGGCCACCCAGAACCGCTACTACCGGCTCGCATCGTTTCTGCTGGACCACGGAGCCGACGCGAACATCGCCAACAAAGGCGGATGGACGCCGCTCTATCTCGCGACGGACAACCGCAATATCGAAGGTGGCGATTATCCGGTGCGGCAGCCGGACACCGACCATCTCGAGTTCATCACGAAACTGCTGGACCATGGCGCGAACGTAAATGCCCGCGCGATGGACAGCACCGAGACGCGAACGATCTTCACGATGCAGTGGCTGTACGAGGACGGCGCGACGCCGTTCCTGCGCGCGGCCCAGTCTGGCGACATCACCCTGATGCGGCTGCTGCTGGCCCGCGGCGCCGATCCGAAGATCCCGACGACGAACAATGTGACGGCGTTGGCGGTGGCTGCAGGCATTGGCTGGGTCGAAGGCGTGACGTACGAATGGTCGGAGGCGGACAACGTCGAAGCGCTGAAGATGTGCCTCGACCTGGGCATGGACGTCAATGCGCGCGACGGTGACGGGCGCACCGCGCTGCACGGCGCCGCGCACAAAGGGAGGAACGCGGTCGTTCACCTCCTGGTCGACCACGGCGCCAAACTGGACGCCAAGGACAACGGCAGCCGAGACACGGTCAACGGTGCTCTGCTGGGACACAACTGGCTGCCGGTGGATTATGCGGAGGGTCTCGTGAGAGTCGGCGTGCAATCGGCGATTGCTCACCCCGAGACCGCGGCGCTGCTGCGCAAGTTGATGACCGATGCCGGCCTTCCCGTACCGCCGCCGATTACCGCTTCGGTCTGCATCACGCCTGTGTGCCGATAGATGAATAGCGCTCATCGAGCCACGATCCGACGGGCCTTCGTTCCGCTGGTGACGCTGCTCGCCGTGAGCGTCCCGGCGTCGGCTCAAACCAATTTTTCCGGCGTATGGGCCGAACGGATTCACGAGGATTCGTATGAGCGGTCGGGCGGTCCACCGCTCGGCGACTACCAGGGAATCCCGCTCAACGATGCGGGGCGCATGAAGGCCGACAGCCACGACCATTCGGAGTGGAGCCTGCCGGAGTTTCAGTGTCGACCGCATTCCGGTCCTTACCAGTGGAGGGCGTTGGGCAGCGTGCGGATCTCGGAGGAAATCGATCCGATCGGGCGGACGCTCACGGCGCTTCACGTCGAGTATCTGCGATCGTTGGAGCGGCCGATTTACATGGACGGACGCCCGCACCCGCCGGCGTATGCGCCGCACACATGGTCGGGCTTCTCCACTGGCAAGTGGGAAGGCCGGACGCTCGTGGTCACGACCACGCATCTCAAGGGAAGTTATCTTCGGCGCAACGGCGCGAGCTTCAGCGACCAGGCCACGATGACCGAGTATCTCTCGCGGCACGGTGACTACCTGACCGTCGTCATGATTCTCACCGACCCCGTCTGGCTGGAGGAGCCGTTCATTCAAACGACCAACTATCAGTTGGACGCGCACGCTCAGTTGGACTTTTATCCCTGCACCGTCAGCGAAGAGAACATCTCGACCGCGGTGCCGCATTTCTTGCCGGGCCAGACGGCCCATCTTGCCGATGCGGCAGACTGGATACCCGCGGAGGCGGCGAGGGGTGGTGCGGCCACGACGTATCCGGAGTACAGACTGACGTTGCGCGGGGCCTCGCACGCTCGACCGGCCGGTGTGGCGAAACCTGCCGCGGCCCCGCCGACGCGAGACCGAGCCGATTCGGAGATCCATGTCCTGCCGGTCCAGGGGAACATTTACATGCTCGTTGGCGCGGGCGCCAACATGACGATGTCGGTGGGCCGGGACGGCATTTTGCTGGTGGACACCGGTACCGCGCGGATGACGGACAAGGTCCTGACGCAGGTCTTGCAGCTGGCGACGGCGCTGACCGCTTCACCCGCTCCCAACAAGTGCGTCGGCTTGCATTGTCCGTCCACTCCGGGCGGCTGGACGAGTCCGTCGATCAACGCGACGATCAGCTCGCCGGCCCCGCCGAAGCCGATTCGCTACGTGATCAATACCAGCGGCGATGCGGACCATACGGGAGGGAACGAGAAGCTGGCCGAGCTTCCTCACGACTCTCCCATCGTCGCCGTGACATTCCCTCCCGTGACCGTGGTGCCGACCGCCACGATCATCTCGCATGAGAATGTCCTCACGAGGATGAGCCAGCCTACGGGAGCTCAGGCCGTCCCGACTGGCGCGCTGCCGACGGATACCTATCACGTGCCACGGTACAAGCTCAGTGAGTTCTTCAACGGAGAAGGGATTCAGATCTTTCACCAGCCGGCGGCGCACACCGACGGCGACAGCCTGGTGTTTTTCCGCTACTCCGATGTGATCAGCGCCGGAGACATTCTATCGACCACCAGCTATCCTGTGATCGACCTCGAGAGGGGCGGCGGCATTCAAGGAATGATCGACGGACTGAATTTCATTCTGGATCTCGCGATTCCTGAGTTCAGGTCGCAAGGCGGCACGATGGTGATTCCCGGTCACGGACGGCTCTGCGACATTGGCGACGTCACCAACTACCGGAACATGGTCACGATCATTCGCGATCGCATTCAGGACATGATTCAGCGCGGCATGACGTTGGAGCAGGTGACGGCGGCCAGGCCGACGCTGGACTACGACGGACTCTACGGTGCGACGTCGGGTCCCTGGACGACGAACATGTTTGTCGAGGCGGTGTATCGGAGCCTCAGTCGAAAGCGATGAACGCATGAAACCCAGCGCACCTTTTCTCCTCGTGGCCGGAGCGGTGCTGTGTGGCCCGACGGCACTCGCTCACCACTCCATTGCGGCGACCTATGACGGGAACAAGGAGGAGAAGCTCGACGGAAAGATTGTCGAGCTCGTGTTCCGCAACCCCCATTCATTCCTCCACATCGAGGCTCCTGATCCGAACGGAGCGATCCAGCGGTGGTCCCTGGAATGGCGGAGCGCCGGTTCGCTTGGTCAGGAGGGTATCAAGAGAGACACGCTGAAACTGGGGGATGCCGTCGTGATTACCATGAATCCGTCGCGCACGCCTGCTGACCACAGAGGTATCCTGAAAAGCCTTCACCGGAAATCGGATGGGTTCGGGTGGTCGGGTCCCTCCGAGCGCGAGTAGCCGCCGGAGAGTGGAATGCGCGACAGCATCCGATCGAGGCGCAAGGTGCGGCCATGTGTCGTCATCGTTGTGGCAGCAGCGGCGCTTCTCGCTTCGATGGCAGCCCGTCTCGACGCTCAGCGCGGCCGGGGCGGCCAGACGCCCACGACACCCAGTGCGTCTGCTCCGATCGATCTCACGGGATATTGGGTTTCGGTCATCACCGAGGACTGGCGCTTCCGCATGGTGACGCCACCCAAAGGTCAGTACGGCGGCGTGCCGCTCAATGCCGAGGGGCGTCGAGTCGCCGACAGCTGGGATCCTGCGAAAGACGAGGCCGCAGGCGAGGAGTGCAAAGCGTACGGCGCGGCGGCAATCATGCGCGTGCCTGGACGCCTGCACATCACGTGGGAAAACGACAACACGCTGCGGATTGACACCGACGCCGGAACGCAGACCCGCCTGATCCGCTTTGGGGAATCACCTTCACAGGGTGGGGAGCCGACATGGCAGGGCGATTCGGCGGCCCAGTGGGAGCTTGCACGGGCCGCCCAGGGAGAAGGCGGACGCGGACAAGTCCGCAGGGGCGGATTGAAAGTCGTCACCACCCAGATGCGTCCGGGGTATTTGCGTAAGAACGGCGTGCCGTACAGCAGCAATGCGGTCCTCACGGAGTACTACGACCGCCACACGCCGCCCAACGGCGACGAGTGGCTGGTTGTCACCACGGTCGTCGAGGACGCCCGGTATTTGACGCAGGGTTTTGTGACGAGCTCGCACTTCAAGAAGCTTCACGACGCCTCCGGCTGGAACCCCGAGCCGTGCTCGGCACGATGACCTGAACATCACCACCGCACTATCCGCTGATCTGAAGAGGTTGGCGTCGTGCCGGCGGGAGCGATCATCTCGTCGGACATCCAGACCGCGAAGGAGACAGGAATGGTCATCGATGCACACGCACACGTGACGGCTCCCGAGAGCTTGTACGTGTACAAGGCGAACATTCTGGCGCATCGGGGTGCGCACGGCCGCGGTGCCGTCGGAGCAACCGATGACGACATCGTGAAGGCGCTGAATGCTCCCGTGTTCGGCGGCTCGTCCCACCTGGCGCAACTCAAAGAGGCGGGCACCGACATCCAGATCGTCTCGCCCCGCCCGTATCAGATGATGCACAGCGAGAACCCCAAGCTGGTCGCCTGGTTCACGGAGGAGACCAACACCATCATCGAGCGGCAAGTGAAGCTCTTCCCGCAGACGTTTCGCGGTGTCTGCGGCCTGCCGCAGAGTCCGGGTGTCAGTCCCAAGGCGGTGGTTCCCTATCTGGAGCAGTGCATCAAGGAGCGCGGGTTCGTGGGATGCCTGTTGAATCCTGATCCGGGTGAAGCCAGCGGCGTAGAGACGCCGCCGCTCGGCGACAGGTTCTGGTATCCGCTCTATGAAAAGATGGTGGAGCTGGACATCCCCGGTCACATTCACTCGGCCGGCTGCCGCTCCGATCGTCTGACGTACTCGCTCCATTTCATCAACGAGGAAAGCATCGGCGTGGTCTCGCTGCTGAACTCTCCCGTCTTCACCGATTTTCCATCATTGAAGATCGTCGTCTCGCACGGAGGCGGGGCCATTCCCTATCAGTACGCCCGATTCGAAGCGAGTGCGATCCGACGGGGCATCGAACGCTTCTCGGACCGGATGCGCCGCGTGTACTACGACACGGTCCTGTACTCGAAGGACGCACTCGAGCTGCTCTTCAAGACGGTTGGCGCAGACCGCTGCCTGTTCGGTACCGAGCGGCCCGGCGTCGGCACGGTCAAGGACCCGAAGACCGGGCGTTGGCTGGACGAGACGCGCCACATCATAGAGAGCCTGGAGTGCCTGACCGCGGCCGACAAACAGATGATCTTCGAGGGCAACGCCAGGAAGGTCTTCAAACTCCAGGGGTGAGCCGATGGTATCGCGACGATTGCTCGTGTTCTTCACGGCTGCGGGCCTGGCGTGTGCCAGCGCGTGGGTCCAGTCCCAGCCGCTGAAGAAAGTCACCATCGTTTATCCGAATCGTAGCGGCTCGCAGTGGCCGTTGTTCATCGCCAAGGAGGGCGGCTACTACCAAAAGCACGGACTGGAGGTGACGCTGCAGTTTGGCGTGCATCCGACCGGCATCGCCATGCTCGTCAGCGGCGAGGGTCAGATGGTCAATTCCTCGCTCGAGCAGTTGATGCAGGCGAGCACCAAGGACGGATCGTTCACGCTCATCGGGAGCTCGCTCAACAGGGGCACATTCGCCCTGATGGGGCGAAAGGACCTCGCGAGCGTCCGCGAGTTGAAGAACAAGCGCGTGGCGGTGAGCCAGATCGGCGACGCGCCCTACGGCTACGTCGTCGCGCTTCTTGGAAAATTCGGCCTGACACCCAGAGACGTCCAGTGGATTCCGGTCGGCACAGACGTCAGCGGGCGAGCCGCGGCCCTGGAGAGCGGACGCGCGGATGCGACGATGCTGACTGCGCCGGCCTACTTCAGATTGGAGGACGCGGGATACAAGACCCTCGCGAACCTCGCCGAACACGAGGACATCTTCGCCTCCACCGGCCACTTGATGAGAAAAAGCGTCGTGGCGTCCGATCCGAAGCTCGCCGAATCGTTGATCAAGGCGCAGGCGGAAGCGATCAAGCGTTTCTACGACGACAAGCCGTTCGCGGTGAAGGCCTACATGGCCTACGACCGGCAGCCGCAAGCGGACGTGGAGCGCATGTACGACCTGTACGCGAGACCCCACCTCTTCGAGCGGGTCCCGTATGTGCTGGCCCCGGCGGTGAAGGCCGTGATCGACCAGCAGGCGGATCCGCAGATCGCCGCCCAGATGAAAGCGTTTGACTTTCGCAAAGTGGTCGACAACGGGATCGTGGATCGCCTCGTGAAGGACGGCTTCTTCGAGCAGCTCTTCGAGGCGGGAGTCAAAGCGGAGCAGGATCGCAAATCGAAACTGGCCTTCAGGTAGGCACGCTGTGGTCAAACTGGAGATTGATCATGTCTCCAAGGAGTACTGGCTCGAGCGCGAAGCGCGCGAGGTGCTCGCCCTGAGCGATGTGACGCTTTCGGTGGCCGACGGCGAGTTCCTGGCCATCGTCGGCCCGAGCGGCTGCGGAAAAACGTCGCTGCTCAACATCGTCGGCGGCTTGCTCCCGTGCGAGCAGGGCTCGGTGAAGATCGATGGCAGGAAGGTCGAGGGGCCTGGCATCGATCGCGCGGTCGTCTTTCAGCAGGCGAGCCTGCTGCCGTGGCGAACCGTCGCCGGGAATGTGCGCTATGGCATGGAGCTCCAGCGTCGGTTCGACCGAGCGACCATCGACGAACGCACCGAGCAGTTCACGCATCTTGTCGGCCTTCGTGGCTTCGAGCGGCATTATCCGTCGGAGCTGTCCGGCGGCATGCAGCAGCGCGTGAACCTCGCCAGGGCCATCGCCGCAGATCCAGTCGTGCTGCTGATGGACGAGCCGTTTGCGGCCCTGGACGCGCAGACGCGCGAGTTGATGCAAGCCGAGCTGTTGAAGATCTGGACGCTGGCCCGCAAAACGGTGCTCTTCATCACCCATCAAATCAACGAGGGCATCTATCTGGCCGACCGCGTGGCGGTGATGAGCGCGCGTCCCGGCCGCGTCAAGGAGGCGTTCGAGGTTGCATTCGAGCGTCCGCGGGCCCTCCGATTGAAGCGGGACCCGAAGTTTCTCCAGATCGAGGACGCGATCTGGCAGCTGATCGAAGAGGAATCGGAACATACTCCGTCAAGCCATAAGAGGCTGTGACAAGACGCAGTGTTTAACCGCGGAGCACGCAGAGATCGCCGAGAATACTCAGGGTGTTTCTCTGCGATCTCGGAGGTCTCGGCGGTTGATGTGGGTTTTTTACACGCTCATAGGCGATGAGAGCCGAAACCTCACCACGATCGCGGCGGGGCTTCTACCAGAAACACGAGGCGGTGATCTTGGGCGGCACCGCGGTGCTGGTGGCCTTGTGCATCTGGCAGGCCTTCTGGTCTGCCGGCAGGATCTCGCCGCTGTTCATGAGCGGACCGTCCGCGATCGTGCGCCAGTTCCATGAATTATGGGTTCGGGGCACACTCGTGTCGGATTTGGCCTACAGCGGCCGCAACTTCGCGGTCGGTTTTGCCTTGGCCCTCGTGGCCGGCGTCGTGCTGGGGATCATCGTCGGCTGGTACCGGCGCGTACGGCTGCTGGCCGACCCGTTCGTGAACGCGCTGTTCGCCACACCCCGCATCGCGATGGTCCCGCTGATCATCATCTGGTTTGGCGTCGGCATGTGGTCCAAAGTGTTCATTGTGTTCCTGTCGGCGTTCTTTCCGATCCTCGTGAACACGATTGCTGGCGTGAGGACGATCGATGCCGATCTCCTGCGCGCGGCGCGCGCGTATTGCGCGTCGGACTGGCAAATTTTCACGACGCTGGCCCTCCCCGGATCGGTTCCGTTCACCCTGACCGGCGTCCGGCAGGGTGTTGC
>Ga0137410_10001706_pt1 | contig 15006 bp, 14 predicted proteins | sample CZODoug1_16funga_FD_108878 | JGI IMG/M metagenome (GOLD analysis project Ga0137410, IMG submission 108878) | Vadose zone soil fungal communities from Angelo Coast Range Reserve, California, USA - CZODoug1_16fungal (Illumina Assembly) | ecosystem: Environmental > Terrestrial > Soil > Vadose zone... | reverse complement strand
TGCCCGGCACCGGGCTCTATCAATCCTCTCGATTCCCACGGATCAGGTGTGAGGGGGCCAGACGGCGCCACCAGGAGGGGGCACCTTGCGTCGCGGCGGCAAACAACCGGGGGCGCCAGGATACGCTTCCAAGCCGGTTCAGCAGCGGCCGGCCGAGATCAAGCAGTTTGCGCTTGGCCGGAACCTCCCAGTGTCGATAAATGAACAGGGAAAACAAAATCATTACAACCGCCACTAACGGGACGGACAACGCAGACCAGGGACTCGCATTCGTGCCGGCAAGGCCCCCGAAGAGCGCGATAAGGGTGACGCCCACGTTTTGGTGAAGCAGATAAAGGCTGTAACTTGCCTCGCCAATCAGCGCAAGCGGTTTCCACTCGAACGCGCGTACCCGGTCTCGGCAAAATACGAAAAGGAAAAATAATGCGTAGAAGGCAAGATCGAAGGGCACCTCGGATACCGCATCCATGGGTATCGCCCGCGCCACTACCACCACGAGTGTTTCGATGACCACCAGGCTGGCGAGCCTGTTCCCGTGATCATGGAACAGGTAAAAGAATGCAATGCCGGCGCCAAACCAGGGCAGGTGGGATGATGCAAAGAAGGCTTCGCCGGCGCTGATCACGAGGCGATTCGAGAACAGTACCCCGAACGCTTCCAGCGCCAACACGACATTGAAGAAAACCGCGAAGGCGGTCAAAAACCGGCGTTCCTTGAAAACGAAGAACAGTAGACAGGCCCAGAAGTAAAACTTCACTTCGACAAACAGCGACCAATAGGCCCCGTCGATCGCGCGGACCGGCGTTCCGAGCGTCTTCTCCCACACGTAGGGCTCGATGAAGCTGAGACTCGGCGCGAAGTCGACCAGCGTCGGCTCAAAATACTTGATAGGAAGCAGAGCCAGTATTGCAAACGTGACAGTCGAGCAGAGCACCATCGACGGAATCAGCCGCGCCGCTCTTCTCAACGCGAAATCCAGCCAGTCTTTTGAGCTGATAAGCGTAAGCGCTATGACGAATCCGGAAATGATGAAAAAAAGCTCAACGCCAAGGTAGCCGTGACGAACGATCGGGATGTCACGCAACAGTTCGCCGTAGGGATACAGATTCTCGGGCGCTCTTGGCGGAGTCCAGCGCGAGCAGTAGTGAAATCCCAGGACCAGCAGGATAGCCAGGCCGCGATAGCCGTCGAGAACGTCCAGCCGCTGGTGATGTCCTGGCGTTTGCATCTGCATCCGGTGGTCCGCGGTGGTCGGTCAGGACGGGTTGCGTCTGTGGGGTGTCATTGCGCGACCTTGCGGCGGGATTCCGGTCCGGCACTCGGCGGGTGTCAAGGATGGCCTGCTAAATATCTCCAAGACGGTCGCGGTGCATCTCGGCCAGAAAATGAAGTCCGATGGGCGGCCCGTACTCGGGACCGCTGGGGGCATCCCGCGGCCGCAACTGTCCCATCCCCGCGTGGAATTCTCGCAGTGTCGTGCCAGAGCACCAGGTGGAAAGGTCTTCGAACAGGATCTCGAGGTGCTCGTACAGGAGTTCGATGTCCGACGCGGTCCGCAAGCCCGGGCTGCCGCCGGGCATGAGTTCCGACGAATGCAGCACGAATTCCAGGTGAGAAACACCCTCGTTGCGCGAGGCGCGCGCTACCTGCAACATGACTTCTAGATTGCGGCCCAGTGGCGCGTTGAGCAAGGGCTGAATCGGGCACAGCCAGCCGAGCCCTGTCGACACCCTGTTGGCGTAGCGGCGCAGCAGCGGCACGCGATAAGCCCACGGCGCTCTCCGGTGCATGCCGCTCTCGCGCACGGTCACCGGTACCTCCAGCAGCGCGCCGGCCGCCGGCCTGGACAGGTCGGCGAGACTCAGAAAGTATGGCTGGCGAGGGAACCCCGTGTAGTTGGAGCCGCCGTTTCCGGCGGGATCGCCGTGCATGCCGCTCCAGTCCATGCCCGGAGCGACGGAGCAGTCCACGCGGTATCCCTCCTCGATCAGCATGGCGGCATAACGACCGTCGAGGGCCCAGCGTCCGGCGCGGTGGCTGATCATTTTCCGGTCAAACCGGTCTTCGAGCAGGCGGGTCATCGTCCGGATCTTCTCCCGCATCACCGCATCGGGATACTCGATCAGAAACGGCTGGTAATGAAAATCATCGCTGGTGAGCGGAATCAGCGGCGGCGAATTCCACGCGTGCAGATGCATGCCGATCTCACCGGTGCCGCGCGCGATCACGTCGCGGGCGAATTCGACAAAAACGCCGGACATCGCCATCTCGTAGTTCGTCAGGTACACCGGCTTGAAACGGTAACGCTCGCAGAGCGACTGGAAACGGGGCAGGTATTTCGCGTTACAGGTGGTGATGTCCCGCGGCCTGCCCCAGAGATCGTCGCCTTCCGTGTCAATCGTGATGATGAAGGGTGTGTCAGGCATTGCGCGCATTCTCCGTAACGATCGTTTCCGCCGCGGAGGGTCCCATGCGCAGGACGCGCTGGAACGTGTGGAGGTACGTGGCGAGAATCTTGTCTCCATCGAATTCCCGCGCCATGTAGGCCCGGCAACGGTCGCTCACCGTCTTCCAGGCAGCCGCGTCGCCCAGCAGGCGACGGATCGCATCGGGAACCTGCCCGGGAGTTGCCACGACAATGCCCAGGCCCTCGCGCTCGATGACACGGTCCGGATCGATCAGGGTCACGACGGGCACGCCTCTCACCCAGGCCTGCAGGTACGCATTCGGGAATCCTTCGACATCGGAGGTGTTGACCAGCACCCTGGCCCGGGCGTACAGGTCATTGGCTTCCCAGTACGACAGTTGTCCGTGAAACAGAACGTTCGGTCTTACCGCCGCCCGGATCTGCCAGAACAGGCCTTCTTCGCCGGGGACCGAGCCTCCGACCATGTGGAATTTCACTTCCGGTAGTCTCCCGGCGAGCTCGAGCAACCGATCGGGTCTTTTTACGCGCCGGATCGTGCCGATCCACAGCACGTCGATATCACGGCCGGAGTCGGGTAGCGGCTTCTCGACCAGCATTCCCGCCACCCGGCTCGCCACCCCGTAGTGGTGCGCCAGCGTGTTCGCCTGCGAGACGCTCTGCACGAGAACGGCGTTGGCCCGCTTCAAGCCGTATTCGTAGAGCCAGCGATCGCGCGCAAAGCGCACGAACAGGCGCGCGGGATCGCAGTCCGCATCGCTCGCGGAGCGGAACACGAAGCATTTGCGAAAACGGCGGCAGAACATGGCCACCAGGCCGACCTGCATGCCGGCTTCGCTGACGTAATAGAGATCGGCGTCTGCCCGCTCTAGCGCCGACCACAGGCCGGTCCAGCGAGGATGGATAAACCGGAGCACCGGCATCCCGGCGCCAGGGCGATAGGTCTTGAACACCTGTATGCCGTCCCATCGGGCGCCATCCGGCTGGCCATAGTCCTCGACCGCCATGCAGACATCATGACCGCGGCGCGTTAGCGCCCGGGCGAGCAGTGTTTGCTGGACCGCTTCACCGCCGATGGGGTGCTGTCTGAATTCTCGCGTCAGGACCGCCAGGTTGCCGGCCCCGACAAGGCAGATTTTCATCGTCTCATCGATCCCGTCTAGTCCGCCTGCGCCACGACGATTCTTTCCGGGGCCGGCAGCGGCATCGGGCCGCGGCCAGCCATCTCGGTCGCGATGGCCGCCGACAGGTTGCGAGTGCGAACGCCGCCAGAAACGAGGTCCAGGGCGGCCGGGTCCCAGCGGTAGGACCAGAGGCCGCGGAGCCATGTCCGCAGTTCGCCCGACATGGCGGCAGTTGCTTCTCTGGAATCGATGGTCGGAAAGCAGGGGCCGGGAACCGCCGGTGCGCACATCAACCCGGGCGGAAACGCGCGCGAGGGCATACTTTGCCTGAGCGCGCTGCGCACCTTCCGGCGCACGTACGCACGGTTGACGGCCGCGCCGACGGACCCGGGAAGCAATAGCAGCGGGCCGTGAACGCTGTGGCGAAATGCTTCGAGCTGCGCCAGTGCGACGAGGTTCATCGACCCCAAGGTGGCCAGCGTACTGCGGGCAATGGTTCGCAAGGGATGCGTTGCCGCTGCTTGGTACCGTTCCCGCAGGGCCCGCGACTCGCTATCGGGCATCGAAGCGGCCGGCGGCCTCGCGAGGAGTCCCGTGTGGAGGTCAAAAAGGGTCCGCCAACTCGACTGGGGCGAATCGACGAGATTCCGGATGCCGGATGGCGGATCTCCACCCAGCATGTTCCGCACCGCCGCGACGACCGCTTCGATCGACACGGCATTGGATGGGTTGTCGCCGCCGAACGGAAGCGCGAACGACGGGTCTCTGACCCGCTCCAGCACGTCGCGCGACACCCATTGCGAGGGGCCGTACACGTGTCCCAGCCGCACGATGTAGTGGCGGATCCCCCGCGCGGAAAATAGCCGCGTGGCGAGGCGCTCGAGACCCAGTTTGTCGGCCCCGTATGACGAGTCTGGCCGCGGCCGCTCGAAAGTGCTCACGCGCGGATCGACACACATGCCGTACACGGCGACCGTGCTGAAATGCACGACCCGTCGAATACCCGGAGCATCCGCGATGTTCCTGACAATGACTTCGTTCTGACGCCGCGCCGTGGCCGGCCAACCTTTCGCCAGAGCGCAGTTGACGACGGCGTCGCACCCGGCCAGCACCTCGCGGCTCGAGACCGGGTCCGTCACGGACCCGATACGGATATCGGCATCAATGGACCCGAGAAGCCGCGCGGTAAGCGCGTTTCGCACGATCGCGACGACGTCGAATTCCCCGCGCGAGGCCAGGTTCGCCACCAGGGCCGAACCGACCCGCCCCCCGGCCCCGGTCACGGCGACGCGCAATCGACTCATGGCCGTAGCACTCCGGCGCCTTTCACGTAGGCGGCCTCGATGAAGCGCGTGCTGAGCAACGCCGACGCTGCGTCGACGAGCGACGGCGTGCGGGACCGGCACTGATCCAGAAACGCCTGCCACTCCAGGAAAAATGCCTGATGGAGGTTGGTGCCACCGCCTGTGCCGTCCAGCTTGCACAGCGGGCGATCGTCAGGCTCGAGCACTTCCACCGGGCTTTCCGCATCGACTCCGAAGCGGATCGAGGCATGCTCGCAGCGGATCACCACGCCGGTATACAAATCCTGGAGCCTGCTCAGGACGAGGTGCATGGGGACCGTCTCCGCGGCACCGGCACGCTTTACGTTTGCTACCGCCCTGGCCTCCAGATCGATGTCCCCGGCATTCGTGAACGCCGCCCGCAGGCCGTCGAATGTCTCGGCCCCGAGCGCTTGGAAAACCTGATCGACGATGTGTGATCCCGTTTCCATGAGCACGCCGCCGCCCGCCGCCGCCCGGTCCGCCTGATACCACGAACCTTCGCGTCCCGTCGTGCCCATGCGCGCTGCTTCGGCTGCCCAGACCTCGATCACGGGGCCGAACATTTCCTTGGAGAGAGCAAGACGTGCCACGGCCGTCGACCGGTAGAAGCGCCGTACCAGCCCTACGCCGACCACGACGCCGGCGCGGGCCGCCTCCTGCACGATTCTGAGGTGCTCATCGGCCGAGGTCGCGAACGGTTTTTCGACGAACGCGTGCCAGCCGCGTTCGAACACCACCGAGAGCGCGTCCCGTCGACGGCCGACCGGTATGGCAATCAGTACGGCATCGACGTCGGGGCACGCGCGGAGATCGTCAAATGCGCCGGTAATTCCCCACTCGCGCCCGAGTTTCACGGCCCGCTCACGGTACTGGTCGCAAAGCCATGCGATCTCGACGCCCGGCATCTGGGTGAGGATAGGCAGGTGACAGGCCTCGGCGACGCCGCCGGCGCCGACGATACCGATCTTGATGGCGTTGTTCGATGTCATTCAGAACCCCGATGTCCGGGCCGGCTCGACGGCCCTTTTGGATCGTGCTGCGGTGCTGCAGAGTCAGGCACGCGTTTCCCCTTTTGCGCTTGTCGGGAAGAATATATGGCTAGCGTTAATCGACACCGGTGTAACGCCGTGGGCACTTAGTCCATTCGGACCATGTGACGCATTGCGGGCACCGAAGAGAACGCGTTTCAGCCCCACGCTCCCCACTGCCCGAAAAGCCTTCGGCGCAACGCGTAGAGGCGGTCCGTCACGGGGCCGATGCGGTAGCCGTTGGCCACCGCCTTGGCTTCGGCGGCGTCGCTGTCGTAGGCGATGCGCTGAAACTCGATTTTCAGCGTGGCGCTGTCAATGAGGGCGAACTCGGCGAGCTTGTATTCTTGCTTGCGCGCGGCGTCCACGGAGCCTGGATTGACGAAATAGACACGGTCCTCGCGCAGCGTAATCGGGCCGGCAGGCGCCAGCTCGCGCACTTCCACGTCGTCCAGCTCGTAGACTTTCTGTGTATGGACATGGCCGAACAAACAGATGTTGAGACCTGGAAAATCCGCGCGCAGGTAGCCCGCGTTCTGGAGAATTTGAAGCGGGGTGGTGACGTACTGCTGCACGTCGCGGATGCCCGCGTGCACGAGCAGGATCCGGTTGTCGATCACGCGATGCGCGGGTAACGAGGCCAGGTAGGCGGCGGTGTCCGGGGCGAGATTGCGGCGAGTGCGCTTGAGCGAGTAGATCACCTTGTTCGCGCAGCGTTTGAAGCCCAGCCGACCGATGCTGATGAGGTCGTGGTTGCCCGCGATGGCCAGCGCCCTCCGGTTCTGCATCAGCGCAGCGCACTCGTCGGAATCGGCGTTGTAGCCGACGATGTCGCCCAGGCAGATCAGGCCGTCCACTCTACGCCGGTCGAGGCACGCGAGTACCGCGAGCAGCGCTTCGCGGTTGCCGTGAATGTCGCCTATAACGCCGTAGAGAGCCATCGCTGCAGCCACAATCTCAGGTGGTCGAGTCCGCGCCGCAGCCATGATTTCGCGCGGTCGCCCGCGACCAGCAGGCAAGGGACCGGGTCCGTCCAGGAAAACAGGTTGTAGACCTTGCGCGCGGCGAGCAGCGAAAGGAGCCAGCCGACGAAACTCAATTCGCTACGGGAGGAGAGCTCCCGGTATGCCCGGAAATCGAGCCGGAAGCAAAGCCAGCGGTAGGTGGTGTCGTAGCGCGGGTCCGCAGGGCGCGTACCATGAACCAGATAGTCATAAGCCACCTGCGGGAGGTTGATGCCGTTACGCGCCGCCACGTGATGCCAGAGGTTGTAGCGGGCGTTGATCTCGAGCACGTAGAAACGCCCGTTGCCTGCGTCCTGCTTGATGTCGATCTTGAATACCCCCTTGAGCGGTAACCGCGCCACGACATCGCGGCCGAATTCCGCAAGTGTTTCGTCGTGCGTCAGTTCGAGAAACGTACTCATGCCGGTCAGGGCGGGGAAGGTGCGTAATTTGTGGCCGACGAACCACGCAAGCAGCGCTCCCTTCTCGTCGGCGACGCCGTGAAACGACCACAACTGGCGGTCGTCGCCCGGGATGTAATCCTGGAATGTCAGTTGGTGTCTGAGCCGGGTTGCCAGGGGGTGTCCCAACACCTGGCGGCCGTTTGCAAAAATCCGCGCCTTGCCCTCGCCGCCGAACAGCCGCAGATGAATGGGTGAGACCTCCCACCCGATCTTCACTTTGGGTTTCACAATCACAGGACCCGCGGCGCACCGGAGCGAGTCATTGCCCGTGTCATCCCAGGTCAGCGTTCGCGGAACCGCGATGCCGCGATCCCTTGCCAGCGTCTCGAAGCCGTCTTTCTCGATGAGCTTGCGAGCAATATCGGGATCGTTGAGCGTCAGCAGGAAGTGCCACTCCAACTCGGCACGAAACGCACAGATCAGATCCAGGTAGTCGTCGTTTCCGTAGAAGAGCGGGATGGGGCGGCCCAGCGCGGATGCGAGCCGCTTACCAGCGGCCAGTAGCGTTTCCGCCACCGCACGGTGATTCTCGAGCGGCGGCAGTCGGCAGCGACCGGCGCAATAGCGCGATGCCAGGGCGGGATCGCGGGAATAGGGCGAAGCCACGATCGCAGGAATCCCGGCGAAGCCGAGAGGGCGAAGCAGATCGAGCCCGCCCAGCAAGAGCACGGGCGGGTGCCTCTGGCGGAAACGGCGCAAGTCGATGTCGAGGCCGTAACGCGGGCTTTTTTTCAAGCCACCTCCCGATCGGAAACCTTCGAGAATCGTAGCCGTGCCCAGCTTCGTCGAAGCGACAGGCGCACTGGTCCGCTCGGCTCATGGGGCCGGTCCATCCGTGAAAAATTGCCGGACGGAGAACACCGAAACCGGGGCCGTCCGCCTCGGCAGACCGATCCATTGGTGAAAGTCGCTGACTTACGGAGGGGGGCGCGACAGAAGAGATACAGCCCATTGAGGGGCGATTGCGCCCCCGGTTTGTAGCCGTAGAACGACGCCGCATCGTCAAACGACCACACAAATTTCAAGCTTGGACGATAGCTAGCCGAGTCCTCACTCTCTATTATGAAACTTGTCGTCCCGGCATGGCGTGACTGCCTGCATGCTGGACCGGCGATGGAAGATGGACCGCTCTTCTCTTCTATTGGAGCGCGCAGCACGCGATCGGGAAGCTCACAGGTCGAGCATGGTCCGGTGCTCTTTCGGGGCGCGGCAGGAATGACAGGCAGATGATTACACGTTGTTTGGCCACGGTATGGCTGGTAACAGCGGGTTGACCATCTGAATCTGTCAGCGTGTAACGGCTAAGCTACGCGCGTAGCCAATATCCTACGCCGTAGGACGCGTGTCAATCGAAGCGGGTAGTCCGTTAGGACCATGGCTGGGCAGATTCCAGCAAACCCTGCGTAACGGGGCCTGGCAAAAGGTATGTTGGTGCTTTCCACGGCCGTTTCCAAACCGGTTTGGCCGTTGCGGCACGGGACGCCTCTGGCCAAGGGGGCGTATGAACGTTGAGCTTTCCGGGGTTGGACAGGAGCAGTTGATGGCATCATCGCGGACCAGCATCCTGCTCGTGGACGACGACCGGAAAAACCTCGTGGCGCTGCAGGAACTGTTGCAGGGGCAGGGCCAGAATCTGGTGCTGGCGAATTCCGGGGAAGAGGCGTTGCGCTGTGTGCTGAAGGACGAATTCGCAGTCATCCTGCTGGACGTGCGCATGCCGGGGATCGACGGCTTCGAAACCGCCCGGCTGATCCGGCAGCGACAGCGTTCACGCGACACCCCAATTATTTTTCTGACCGGCGTTCAGGCGGATCCCCTGTCGGTGTTCCGGGGCTACGAGGCGGGGGCGGTGGACTACATCGTCAAACCGCTGGTCCCCGAGGTTCTGAGGTCCAAGATCCTGGTATTTGTCGAACTCCACGACAAGAAGTCGATGCTCACCCGGGAAATCGCCGAGCGCAAGCTGGCCGAGGAGCAGTTGCGGGAATCGAGGGAGAACCTGCGCGCGCTCGCCGCACGCGTGGAGTCGGTGCGGGAGGAGGAGCGCACCCGCATCGCGCGCGAGATCCACGACGAGCTGGGGCAGGCGCTGACCGGGCTCAAGATGGACCTGACCTGGTTGACGAGCCGGCTCCAGGAGAGCCAGGTGCCGCTCGTCGAGAAAGCGGAGTCCATGTTCCGGCTCATCGATGAAACGGTCCAGACCGTCCGCAAAATCGCCACGAGACTCCGGCCCGGCGTGCTCGACGAAGTCGGCCTCGCGGCCGCGATTGAGTGGCAGGCAAGGGACTTCCGGATGCGCTCCGGGATCCGGTGCAGCGTGACCTTGCCCCCAGGCGGGATCAACCTGGATCAGGAACGGTCGACGGCGGCATTCCGCATTTTCCAGGAGTTGTTGACGAACGTTGCGCGCCACGCAAGCGCGACCCGGGTCGATGTCCTGATGCGGCTCGACGAGGCCAATCTGATTCTGGAAGTGCAGGATAACGGCAGGGGGATTTCGGAAACCGATCTCGGCAACCCGAAGTCGCTGGGATTGCTCGGGATGCGGGAGCGCGCGCTGCCGTTCGGCGGAAACATCGATATCGTGGGCGGGGCCGGGAAAGGGACCTGTGCAAAGGTGTCGATCCCGCTGCGCCTGCATTAGGCGGCCGGACAGGGTGTGGTGTCGCAGCTTGCCAATTTTTGAGGGGATTGCATCGTGAGAATTCTGATCGCCGACGATCATGCGGTGGTCCGGCAGGGGTTGAAGCAGATACTGGCGGCGGATCCCGACGTGGTAGTGGCGGGCGAGGCGCGGGACGGCAATGAAGCCCTCGAGCTGGCCCGCACCGTCGAGTGGGACGTTGCGGTACTCGATTACTCCATGCCGGGCACGAGCGGGCTTTCCCTTCTCAACGAGATCAAGCGCGAATTCCCCGCGCGCCCGGTCCTGATCCTGAGCATGTATCCGGAGGACGTCCACGCAACGCGAGTGCTGAAAGCCGGTGGCGCCGGCTATATCACCAAGGAAAGCGCATCCCATGAATTGGCGGCCGCCATCAGGAAAGTCGCGAACGGCGGCAAATACGTGAGCCCGTCACTCGCCGAGCTGCTGGCAGTGGAGCTTGCGCCCGACAGCCACAAACCGCTGCACGAGAGGCTCACGGACCGCGAGTACCGTGTCATGTGGTTGCTTGCTTCCGGCCGGCAGATTAATCATATTGCAAAGGACCTGTCGCTCAGCCCCAGCACGGTAAGCACTTACCGGGGCCGTATCCTCAAAAAGCTGGAGTTGACCTCGAATGCGGAGATCGTGCGCTACGCCATCAGCCACCGGCTGGTGGGCTGAGCCGGTTCCGCGCGCCCCGTGAGCGCATCCCACCGGGCGGGGTGGCTCGAAGGCTGCGGTTCGGGCCGCCCAAATTTGGATTAACATTGCAGCAGGCGCAAGCTTGGGGACGGGTTAGATCCGGGGAAAGGGTTCCTGCGCCGTTATCAGCCGCGGCCATAAGAAGAGGTAAAACAGGTGGGGAGTGTGATGTCGGCTTCGCCGGACGCAAACATCCTGATCGTGGATGACGACCGGAAAACCCTCACGGCCCTGCAGGAACTCTTGCGGGGCCCGGGGTTGAACGTCGTGCTGGCGGGCTCGGGAGAACAGGCCTTGCGCTGCGTCCTGAAGGACGATTTCGCGGTCATCCTGCTCGATGCGCGCATGCCCGGCGTCGACGGCTTTGAAACCGCCCGGCTGATCCGGCAGCGACAGCGTTCGCACCACACCCCGATCATTTTTCTGACCGGCGCCTACGAGGACCCGCCATCCATGTTCCGCGGTTACGAGGCGGGCGCCGTTGACTACATCGTCAAGCCACTGATCCCCGAGGTTCTGAGGTCCAAGATCGCGGTATTCATCGAACTCCACAACAAGAACGCGGTGCTCTCCAGGGAAATTGCCGAGCGCAGGCTGGCCGAGGAGCAGCTGCGGGAGTCGAAGGAAAACCTGCGCGCGCTCGCGGCCCGCCTGGAGTCGGTGCGGGAGGAGGAGCGCACGCGCATCGCGCGCGAGATCCACGACCAGTTGGGACAGGCCTTGACCGGGCTCAAGATGGACCTGGACTGGTTGACCAGCAGGCTGCCTAAGAACCGAAAGCCGCTGATCGGCAAGACGAAGGCCATTTTTCGCCTGATCGATGACACGATCCAGTCGGTGCGGCGGATCGCATCCGGGCTGCGGCCGGAGGTGCTCGACGAAGTGGGCCTCGCGGCGGCGATCGGGTGGCAGGCGCGAGACTTTCAGAAGCGCACCGGAATCCGGTGCAAAGTAACCCTGCCGCCGGACGGCGCCAGCCTAGACCCGGAACGGTCGACGGCGGCGTTTCGTATCTTTCAGGAACTGCTGACCAACGTGACTCGCCATGCCAATGCGACCAAGGTCGACGTCGTCCTGGAGCTGGGCAAGACGATGCTGATGCTGGAAGTCCAGGATAACGGCAAGGGCATCGTGAAAGCGGAGCTCGAGAGCCTCAAATCACTCGGACTGCTGGGCATGCGGGAACGCGCCGCCGTTTTCGGCGGCACGGTCGCGATTGAAGGCGCGCGCGGGCAGGGCACCAAGGCGATGGTGTCGATCCCGCTGCGCCTGGATTAGACTATTGGCTGTTGGCGCCCTCGAATGGGCGGCGGGGCAGCGGGAGGTTCGAACATGCGCATCCTGATTGCGGACGACCATCCGGTGGTCCGGCATGGATTGAAGCAGATCCTGGCGGCGGAAGCCAGGGTGTCGGTGGTCGGTGAGGCGAAAAACGGCAACGAGATGCTGGAGCTTGCCCGCAAGCTCGAGTGGGACATTGCGATCGTGGATTTCTCCATGCCGGGCAAGAGCGGGCTGGATTTGCTGAAAGAGCTCAAGCGTGAACACCCGCGGCGCCCGGTTCTCGTGCTGAGCATGTATCCGGAGGAAGTGCACGCGACGCGGGTGCTGAAGGCGGGCGGCGCCGGCTACCTGAACAAGGCCAGCGCAAGCGAGGAGTTGATGAATGCTCTCCGCAAGATCGGCAGCGGCGGCAAGTATGTCAGTCCATCCCTGGCCGAAAAGATGGTGGTCGAGCTGACGCCCGGCAACGAGAGGCCGCTTCACGACGAGCTATCCGACCGCGAGTACCGGGTGATGTGGCTGCTGGCGTCGGGAAAGCAGGTCAAGCGGATTGGTAAAGAAATGTATTTGAGTGCGAGCACGATCAGCACCTATCGTTCCCGCATCCTCAAGAAGCTGAGGCTGACCAGCAATGCCGAGCTGGTTCGCTACGCTATCAAGCACCAGCTCGTGGAGTAATGCAGCTCCTCTCCAGTCTCGCCGGGCACCCCACCGCAAGCCCGGCTTCCTCGCGTGGTTTGTAGTAGAGCCGTTACATCGGGTAACTGAACCGCCACGGCAAAATCAGGATTTTTCGATAGTGGCCGGAGTGCTCGAGTCACTATCATGTACCAGCGTTCGCGGTTTCAACGTCCGCGATGCGAGGGATGATGGAGATAGTGATCGCCGACGATCCGGTTATCGTCCGCCAACGACCGACGCGATTGTCAAACAATCTCGAAGGCATCGGGCCCGTGGGCCATGCTGAGCGTTGATCTGAGCCGCCTGTCCGAGAAAGAGCTGGAGAGCGTGGTCGCCAGTCAGTGCTCTTCTTTCGGGACCGTAAGAAAGGTCAGTCTGCATCTATGTCGCAATACCCCGCTCGCTCGCCCGTTTGCGCTGGTCAGCATGGACACGCCCGACGAAACCGAAAGGGTAGCCTCCGCGTTTGGCCAGCGTCCGTTGGGTAATTCGACCATTATATTTCTCCGGCAGACGGATGCCTGGCGTTAGGCATCACCCGCCGCGCTTCCTCGGGGCGGAGTGTAGTTGTGCGGCTACATCTCGTCGCTGTGCCACCACAAGAAGATCAGGATTTCGTGATAGTTGCGTGACTTATCGCGCACTATCATAAGCACGTCTACAATTCTTTTCCTGGCGCATGGGTGATGAGGATCGTGATAGTCGACGACTCTGTCGTCGTTCGACAACGGTTGATACGTCTGATAACCGATCTGGATGGCGTGGAAGTCGTAGGCCAGGCTGCGGACGTGCCGGAGGCGAGGGATATGGTGCAGGCACTGAAGCCCGACGTGGCCATACTCGATATCAGGATGCCTTCCGGCAGCGGCGCTGACCTAGTACCTGACATCAAGCAATTGAACCCGGCCCTCAAGATCATCATGCTGACGAACTACGCGCTTCCCGAGAACCGGAAAAAGTGCATGGACCAGGGTGCCGATTTCTTCTTCGATAAATCCACGGAGTTCCAAAAAGTGGTGCCGGTGCTCAAACGCATACAGGCCGGCTCGCGCAGTAAATGATTTCCCCGGCAACAATGGCGAATTGCAAGGGAGCGCTCGATGATGAAGCCGATTGTGATATTCGTTGCTCCGATGATGATGGCGGCCGGTTGCGCATCAATCGAGCCGCCGGCGGGCCGGGAAGGGGCCAGCGAGACAGCACCCGGCGTCGTGCGCGAGTCGTTTCTCGTGGGCATGCTTTCCCGGTTCGGTTTGCGGTGGGCGGGCACCAACTGCGATGTACGGTAACCGCAGCGCCAGCTTGGCGCACGATTGACGACAGCGCCGTTTAGCCGGACTTTCGGGCAAGTTCATCGGTGCCGGTGGCCCGCCCGCAGCTCAAGAAAGTAGTGCACCAGGCCCTGCGCGGTGGACCAGCAGGCTCGGATGGGGATAAGCCCGATTTGACGCGATGGCGTGGTCACGGTCGATATTTCGGCGGCCGGTAACGGGCAAGTATGAAATCGTCTGGCTGGGCCAGGCGGATACGGGATGAGAAGCTCATTCGTCAACTGATGCATCGAATGAGCGTGCATTGAATTTTAGGGGAGCGGAACATGACCAACCTCCAGTTTTCACCGGATACCCTGGATCGCGCGGCGCTGCTGAAGGCGCTGCGATTATTCAAAAAGGGGGATTTTTCCGTGCGCTTGCCCATGGACCTCGTGGGGATCGATGGCGAAATCGCGGAAGCATTCAACGATGCGGTCGAGACGAACGAAATGATTGTGGAGGAATTTGCACGGATCCGGGATGTCGTCGGGAAAGAGGGGCAGATCAGCCAGAGAGTGAAATTACCGACCGCCAGCGGATCATGGGCAGGCTGTGTCGAGTCCGTGAATACCCTGATTGGCGATCTGGTGCAGCCGACGGCGGAGGTCGCGCGTGTGATCGAGTCGGTGGCGAAGGGCAATCTTTCGCAGGTCATGGTGCTTGAGATCGACGGCAGGCCGTTGCGCGGCGAGTTCCTGCGGATCGGAAAGGTCGTGAACACGATGGTGGACCAGCTGAACGGGTTCGCCTCGGAAGTGACGCGGGTGGCGCGCGAGGTGGGCACGGAAGGCAAGCTTGGCGGCCAAGCGCAGGTGCCGGGCGTGGCGGGCACGTGGAAGGACCTGACCGACAACGTGAACCTGATGGCGGCGAACCTCACCAACCAGGTGCGCAACATCGCGGAGGTGACCACCGCGGTGGCGAAGGGCGACCTCTCGAAGAAGATCACGGTGGACGTCAAGGGCGAGATCCTGGAGCTGAAGAGCACGATCAACACGATGGTGGA
>Ga0137410_10001704_pt1 | contig 15015 bp, 17 predicted proteins | sample CZODoug1_16funga_FD_108878 | JGI IMG/M metagenome (GOLD analysis project Ga0137410, IMG submission 108878) | Vadose zone soil fungal communities from Angelo Coast Range Reserve, California, USA - CZODoug1_16fungal (Illumina Assembly) | ecosystem: Environmental > Terrestrial > Soil > Vadose zone... | reverse complement strand
CCTAGGTCAAACGTCGTAGTACAAGAAGAACTCGTACGGATGCGGCCGCAGCGCCACGGGATCGACTTCCTTGGCGCGCTTGTAGGCGAGCCACGTCTCGATCAGGTCGGGCGTGAACACCCCACCCTCGAGCAAGAAGGCGTGGTCCGCCTCGAGCGCCGCAAGCGACTCATTCAGGGAGCCCGGCGTGTTCTTCACATGCTTGCGCTCCTCCGGCTCGAGCTCGTACAGGTCCACATCCATCGGCTTTGGCGGCTCGATCTTGTGCTTGATGCCGTCCAGGCCCGCCATGAGCAGTGCCGCGAACGTCAGGTACGGGTTGCCCGACGGATCGGGGGCCCGGAACTCCACCCGCTTCGCCTTGGGCGACTTGGAGTACACTGGGATGCGACAGATCGCCGAACGGTTACGCTGCGAGTAGATCAGGTTGATCGGCGCCTCGTAGCCCGGCACCAGCCGCCGGTAGCTGTTGGTCGTCGGGGCCGCGAACGCCAGCAGCGCCGCCGCGTGCTTGATCAGCCCCCCGATGTACCAGCGCGCCGTGTCCGAGAGGAGCGCGTACCCCTTGGGGTCGAAGAACAGGTTCGTCCCGTCCTTCCACAGGCTCATGTGCACGTGCATCCCGGACCCGTTGTCCCCGAACATCGGCTTGGGCATGAACGTCGCCGTGTAGCCGTTCTGGTGACACACGTTCTTCACGATGTACTTGTACATCATCAGCTGGTCGGCCATGCGTCCCAGCGTCCCGAACCGCATGTCGATCTCGGTCTGCCCGGCCGTACCCACCTCGTGGTGGTGCACCTCGACGTCGACGCCCGACGCCATCAGCGCCAGCATGATCTTCGAGCGCAGGTCCTGCAGGCGGTCCACCGGCGGCACCGGGAAGTAGCCCTCTTTGTGCCGCGGCCGGTGCCCCTGGTTCGGACTCCCGTTCGTCCCCGAGTTCCAGATCCCCTCCTCGGAGTCGATGTGGTAATAACCCTCGTGCGCGTTCTGGTCGAAGCGTACGGAATTGAAGATGTAAAACTCCGCCTCGGGCCCGTAGTACGCGGTCGTGGCGATCCCCGATTTGACGAGGTACTGCTCCGCCTTCTGCGCCACGTAACGCGGGTCGCGCGAGTACCGCTGGCCCGTCACCGGGTCGGACACATCGCACGTGAGGGACAGCGTCGGCACCTCGAGACACGGATCGACGAAGGCGCTCGCCGGATCGGGGAACAGCAGCATGTCGCTCTCGTTAATCGCCTGGAACCCGCGGATCGAGGAACCGTCGAACCCGATCCCCTCGGCAAACAGGTCTTCGGTCATCTCTTTCAGCGGGATCGAAAAGTGCTGCCAGGTACCGGGCAGGTCGGTGAACCTCAGGTCCACCACCTGCACGCCGGCCTCCTTCGCCTTCCGCACCACGTCTGCGGGCGACGCGCCCGCCGCCGGCTTCGCCGGGGTGGATGTGGTTGGCTCCAACGTCGCGGTCATAAAATCGGTCTCCTAGAACGGTCCTTGAGCGGGGAACGCACAGACGATGCCACGAACGCAGAGGTCCCGGGCATGCGGGAAGGTACCGGGGGCGTTGCGAGGTGTCAACCGTTTCGTGTCACCGACGCAACAGACATCCGCCGAGTATGCTCCACACAGCCCCGCGCGTGCGTGAGTGCGAACGGAAACGTGCAAATCGTGCAGTGTTCTCCACACACCGCGTCAGCCATCCAGGGCCGCCACGAAGTGCCACAGCTCCACGGCCGAAAATTCCCCGAAGCGCTCCTGCACCTCACGCTCCGAGAGCTCGAGAAAGATCCAGCTCGTAGTGCGGCGGCGCTCTCCGTTCACGAAATGCACGCGCCCCCGCACGGCACCTACCTCGACGTCGGGCTGCATCTCGACGAACACCTCCCACCGCTCATCACCGCGCTTCAGCTCGCCCATGTGCTTGGCGCGGTCATGTCCCGGGAAGGTGGCGCTCATGGGGTCCGATCGTCGCTCACGCGACTACACTACGCTGCCTCTCAGATTCCTGCCAGTTAGATTCCGGCCTCAATGAACTGTCACGCGTGCGGAGCGCCTCTCGCCGCCACAGCGCGGTTTTGTCACAAGTGTGGTGCCCAGGTGGCCGGCCTGCACACGTCCGGGTGGCGGGCCGGCCTCCCCTGGGGCGTGGCCGGGGCGGCCCTGGGGGCCTTGCTTACCGTGCTCGCGCTCCGGCTTGGCGGCTCATCGGGAAGCGGGACCCGGGATGCGGGAGGGGTGGAGAATGGGCCGCCTCCCGCATCCCGCATCTCGCCTCCCGATATCTCGCAAATGTCCCCCGAAGAGCGCGCGACCCGGCTCTACAACCGGGTGATGATGCTGCACACGCAGGGCAAGGCGGACAGCGCGGAGTTCTTCCTGCCCATGGCGCTCCAGGCCTACGCAATGCTGCCGGCGTTGGACGTGGACGCCCGCTACCACGTCGGGGTGCTCGAACTGACCGGCGGCAACGCGGCGGCGGCGGTCGCGCAGGCGGACACCATCCGCCGGGCCGTCCCCACGCACCTCTTCGGATTCATGTTGCGGGCCCGCGGGCTTGAGCTCGAGCGGGACACCGCGGGGGCACGACGCGCATATCGCGACTTCCTCAAGCACGAGGCGGCGGAGCGTGCGCGCCAGCGGCCCGAGTACGGCGAACACGCGGAGAACCTCGATGCGTTCCACGGGCAGGCGACGGCGGCGACCGCCGGAAAAACGACCCGTGGCGGTTAAGGGCCCGCAGCCGATCCACCTGGCGCACAGCCCGGACGCGGACGACGCGTTCATGTTCTGGGCGCTCGCCGCCGGGAGGATCGACACCGGCGACCGCCGCTACGTGCATGAGCTCGGTGACATCGAGTCCTTGAACCGGCGCGCCCTCGCGGGCGAGCTGGAAGTGACGGCCGTGTCGCTGCACGCCTACGCCTATCTCGCCGATCGCTACGCGCTGCTCGCCCACGGGGCGAGCATCGGCGACCGCTATGGACCGCGGATCGTGGCCCGCGCTGCGCGCCCCGCCGATCCGCGCGCGGCGCTCGGTGCGGGGAGCGTGCTCGTCGCGGTCCCGGGCGAGCTCACCACGGCGTTTCTGGCGCTCAAGCTGTACCAGCCGGCGGCGCGCCACGTCGTCGTACCGTTCGATCAGATCGAGGAGTACGTGACGGCGGGCCGCGCGGACGCGGGGCTCCTCATCCACGAGGGGCAGCTCACCTACGCCGACCGCGGGCTGCACCTCTGGGTCGACCTCGGCGAATGGTGGCACGACGAGACGGGCCTGCCGCTGCCGCTCGGTGGCAACGTCGTGCGCCGCGACCTGGGAGACGCGCTGATGCGGGACATCGCCCGGGATCTCAAGGCCAGCATTCAGTACGGCCTCGCCCACCGCGCCGAGGCCCTCGCGCACGCGACGGCTTACGGCCGCGGCCTGGACCCATCGCGCATCGACCGGTTCGTCGGGATGTATGTAAACGCGTACACGGTGGACTACGGCCCAACCGGCCGACAGGCCGTGGCCGAGTTGCTCACCCGCGCCCAGCGGGCGGGCTTGCTCCCGGGGCCGGTGCAGGTCACCTTCGTGGCAGGTTAGTGAGGTTATGGAGGTTGGTGGAGGTTGTGGAGGTCAAGACTGCCCCGGCCTCCATCCATAAGGAGGACCGCCGTGGCCGATGTGACGGGTCCCGTCCAGATCCTGGTCGTGGACGACGAGGAGCCGATCCGGAACGCCCTCAAGAAGTTCCTCGTGCAACAGCAGTACGAGGTGTACGCCGCGGGCACCGGTGACGAAGCCCTGCAGCAGCTCCGGCGCCACCGCATCGCGCTCATGCTGTGCGACATCCGGATGCCCGGCACCAGCGGGGTCGACCTCGTGCCGCAGGCCATCGAGATCGAGCCCGAGCTCGCGATCCTCATGCTTACCGCCGTGAACGACGCGACCAGCGCCGCACTGTGCATGCAGCGGGGCGCCATGGACTACCTCACGAAGCCGATCGAGCTCGCCGATCTGGGGCGGGCGGTCCAACGGGCGCTCAAGCGGCGCGAGATGCTGCTCGAGAACCGCCAGTTGAACCAATGGCTCAAGGAAGAGGTCAGCACGCGCGCCGCCGAGCTCCAGCGCGAACGCATGAAGCTGGAGCGGCTTTCGATCGCCACCCTCGAGGCCCTGGTGAACGCCCTGGAGGCGAAAGACCCCTACATGCGGGGGCATTCGGCCCGCGTCGCCGACCTTTCCGCCACGGTTGCCCATGAGCTCGGGATCCCGGAAGAGGACGTCGAGCACGTGCGGGTCGCGGGCCGGCTGCACGACATCGGGAAGATCGGGACGCGCGAATCGGTCCTGAACAAACAGGGTGCGCTCACCCCCGACGAATTCGAGCACGTCAAACAGCACGTGGTCATCGGGTCCCAGATCCTGGCGCCGCTCTCGCACCTTGGCGACATCATCCCGGCAGTGCGCCACCACCACGAGCGTTGGGATGGCACCGGCTACCCTGACGGGCTGCGCGGCGAGGAGATCCCGATCGGCGCCCGCATCATCGGCGCCGCCGAAGTGTTCGACGCCCTCAGCACATCGCGTGCCTATCAGGAGAAGATGAGCCCCGAAAAGGCCGTGGAGCGGGCCGCCGATCTGTCGGGCACGGTGCTCGATCCCAAGGTCTTCGAAGCGCTGGCCTCGGTGGTCGCGCGGCGCCGCACGCTCGTGTTCCTCGACGAGGGTGGCACAGCGTCCACCTGACCGGTTCCGTTCTCGTGCTGATCGCCGTCACCGGTGCCACCGGGTTCGTGGGACGGCACATTACCACGGTGCTGACGCGCCGAGGACATGTGGTCCGCGCGCTGGTGCGGGACCCGAGCCGATCGCGGGCCCTCGAGCGCGTCGGCATCGAGCTCGTCCTCGGCGATCTGGCTGACGCGGCGGCCCTCACGACGCTCACGCGTGGCGCGAGCGCCGTCGTGCACCTGGTCGGCATCATCGCCGAAACGGGTCGCGCCACTTTCCGCGCCGTGCATGTCGAGGGCACCCGCCGCGTGATCGAGGCCGCGCGCGGTGCCGGGGTCGAGCGGTTCGTGCACATGAGCGCCGTGCGCGCGCGAGACGAACCTGGCGCGACCCCCTACCATCGAACGAAGTGGCACGCCGAGGAACTGGTCCGTACTTCGGGTCTGTCGCACGCCGTCTTCCGGCCGTCGATCATCAATGGCCCGGAGAGCGCGCCGATCCGCACCATCGCCCGGCTGCACCGTTGGTCCCCTGTCGTGCCGGTGTTCGGCGACGGTCGCTTCCCCACGCAGCCCGTTTGGGTCGAGGACGTCGCCCTCGCGTTCGCGCTCGCCGTCGAACAACCTGCGCTGGTCGGTGCCTTCGAGCTGGGCGGACCGGAGGTCCTGACCTACGAGGAATTCCTGCTCGCAATCGGCCGGGCCGCCCGCCACCCCCGCCCGCTCGTGCACGTGCCACTCGCGCTCGCGCGGGCGGCCGCCGGTGCGCTCGACCTGCTCGGCGCCGCGGCGCCGCTCACGAGCGATCAGCTGCAAATGCTGGTCGAAGGCAGCGCCACCCCCGCGAATGCCATCGAGTCGGTGTTCGGCATCCGGCCGGTCCCCTTTGAGCAGGGGTTGAACCGCTATCTCGCGCCAGGCCGAGGATGAACTTCGTACGGTACGCGCTCCTGACAGGAGGGATCTCACTCGGCTGTGCTGCCGCGTGGGCGCAAGGTGGCGAGCCGGACTCCGTGGTCTACGTGCTGTCCGCCGCCAGCCGGTTCGAGGTCAAGACGGGCAAGGCGGGGCTGTTTGGCTTCGCGGGCCACGCGCATGTCGTCCGCGCCCGCGGGTTCGCGGGCCGGGTCGTTTACCACCCGAACGCGCCCTCCGAGTCGCGCGTGGAAATCGTCGTGCCGGCGGACAGTCTCGACGTCCTCGCGCCTCCCGACACGGCCGAAATCCGCAAGGTCACTCAAGCCATGCGGACGGACGTTCTGCATGTGGACGAGTATCCAGCGATCAGCTTCGTCTCCACGAGCGTGACCCCGACCGTCGACGGATTTCAGGTCCAGGGCAGCCTCACTCTCGCCGGGCAGACCCGTGAGGTGAGCTGTAACATCCGCGCCGAGGTCGGGACGGACACGCTGCGGGCGACTGGCGGTTTCTCTGTGAAGCAGACGGATTACGGCATCAGGCCATATCGCGGCGGACCCGCCGGCACCGTTCGCGTCGCCGATCGCGTGACCTTCAGCTTCGAGGCGGTGGGGATCCGCTCGACCGGGCCATAGAAAAACCAAACCCGGGGCTGACAACTCCCCGGGTTGGCGGTCGGGCGAAGTGGCCGTCACACTTCGGCCGCGACACTTGCGCGATGCTCTTTCCTGATACGGCTGCCTCGGCGGGATGTTTCACTTCCCCGCCCGGCCAGTTTCGGACTCCACCTCGTTTGATGCCCATCCCCCGGGATTGGTTGCATGCGCAGCTACCACCGCTTCACCCTTCCGAGGCGGGACACGGTGATGGTCGCGAGGCGCGTTCCTCGTCGCAGCACGACCGTGGTATTGGACAGGCCCCATGCGATACCGATCGGTTCAAAGACGACGACCGGAGTCGACACCTCGAGGGTCACGCCATGTCGATCGGGGCCCGGCCACCGATGCAGGTCCGCCCACGCGCCCTCGCTCCAGCGGTCGATCCGTAGCGAGTCGGCCGCGATCACGGCCCGGCTGCGGGTGCCCTGCATGACCGCCGCACTCCGGGCGACCGCGATCGCGGTGATCACTTCCTGGGCCGCGGTGTCGACCGCGATCCAGTCCCGGAAGCCTGCCAGGCGAGGTAGTGTGACGGCCGTCACCACGGCGAGAATCGCCAGCACGACCAGCAGTTCGGCAAGGGTGAGGCCCCGGCGCATGGGCCGGAAATAGGGGAGGAGGGGCTGCTCGGGCGGCATCCGAACCATGCGGCGAAAAGCCAGAAAACGCGAAAAGTGCGGCCTAACGGAAGGAGTCCGAAAACGCTATGTTGTGAGCTGGCCGTACGTTGCGATGAGGCATGGCCCCTGCCCTAGTGTGGAGCCGCCAAGCTAGCCAGCCTCACATCGGAGACATCAGGAATGCCGGTTTCGCGTCTGAAGTTCGAATCGCTGCCACACGCGATCTTCCTGCAGCGGGTGTCAGGTCCGGAATCGGCCACCACGTTGGAAGCGCGCCTAGGGCAAGGTGCGTTTCTCGCACTGCGGCTGGTGGACCTGCTCGCACCGGACCGGGCTCCGGTTTCGAAAGACGCTTTCCATTACCAGTGGGTGGCGACCGATCGGTTCTGCCGCGAGCTCCACGCCGCGGCCACCGAAGGCGCGCACGTGCACGGGATCGCCGAGAGCGCGGCGGACTCCTACCGCCTCGGGGACATCCAGCTCATCTCGCCAGCGCTGTTCGCCTACGCGCACTTCCTCGAGGCCGAGCTGCGGCTCGAGGAAGCGCTCGATGTGCTCAGCACGCTGCTGCTAGTGGTGGGAAACCGGCTGTCGTCGACGGATGCGGTCGCAGCGCAGCTGCGATTCGCGCGCGCGCACCGCAAGCTGAACCGGTTCGACGAGGCGGACGCCGCCTACACCGAGGCGGGGGAGCTGGCGACGCTGGCGGGCGACCGCTATTCGGCCCTACTCAGCCGGATCGGTCGGGCGAACACGCTGCTGGGCCGCGGCAACCTCGCGGACGCCGAGCGCCGGCTCGAGGGGGTCCTCGCGGACGCCCGCGCCGCCGGCGAGCGCGACGTCGAGGCTCGTGCAGAGCAGGGCATCGCGGCCGCGTTCTACTACATGGGACAGTCCGCCGAGGCGATTCCGCACGCATGGCATGCCTTCCAGCTGTACGAAGAGGACGATTCCCGACTTCGCGCTCTGGGTGACGTGGGAACCATGCTCCTCAGTCTCGGCGATGCGACCGGTGCGGAACGAGCCCTGGCAGAGGTGTTCCGCCGCGGCCGCGCCCAGGAAACCGTCAGCAACGCCGTGATCGAGTTGATGCACTGCGCGTCGTATCGGCGGGATCACGTCGGGTTCGCCCGCTGGCGCGAGCGGTGCGAAGACCGGCTCGCGGACATGCCGCCCAACATCCGGGCCGACTTCTACCTGAAACAGGGAATCGGCCAGGCGCGATTCGGCCGGTACCGCCGCGCCGAAGTGCTCTTGAAGGAGGCGCTGGTAATTGCGGGCGGCGCCGGGCTGCATGAATTCGAGTTCCGGATCGAGCGGATCCTGGCGGGGCTACCGGGTTGCCAGCAGGCCATTGCCCAGGAAACCCAGCTGGCGACGGAGCCAGTGATGCAAACCGCCGAGCTACGCGAGGTTTCTGAGTCCCTCGCGCAGCTCGGTGGCTGAGATGCCTAGCGGCAGGTGTTGCTGTTGTTGATGTCGCAGGCGTGACGGGGGCCAGTAGAGTCGGCACAGGCGACGGTGGAGAGAGCGAACGCGACGACGAGTAGGGTGAACAGGGCGCGAATCCGGGACATGTGACCTCCGCAAACCGGGGTGTGGAGTCGACGCAACAGGACACCACAACCTGGGTGCGGGGGCGTCCGGATTTTAGGGCGTTTTTGCGGCACCGTAGGGCGATTTTGCGACATTTAGGGGTTTTGGGGGATTCATGCTCGTATTAGCCGCTGTCCCCGACGTCCAATTTCACAAACTCCGCCGGGCCGCGGGCTCGCGGTTCATTGTCGCGCAGGTGTCAACTTGGGACGATGTGCTGACCGGCATCCGCGGTCGGCCCGTCGAGCTGGCGGTGGTAGACCCGCTCCTGTCGGGACACGCGCGGTCGCAAGAGATCGAGCGGCTGCGGGTGTTGTTCCCTTCGCTCCCCCTGATGCTGTACACCACCCTCACGCCCCGCACCGCCGGAGTGCTCCTGGCGCTGGGCCAGCGGGGGATTCAACACGCGGTGTTCGCCAATTATGACGACCACCCGAGCCGGTTGCGGGAAGTGCTGGGCCAGGAGGAAGCGCGCTCCTCGTCCCGGCAGCTCCTGGACCAGCTGGCCGACGCGCTCGCGCCGCTACCGAGCGAGCTGCGCTGGGTGCTCGAAGAGGCCTTGCGCTCGCCCGGCGAAGTGCAGACGGTGGGACAGGTCGCGGTGCGCGCGCGGGTGGACCGGCGGACCTGCGAGCGGTGGTTCACGCGCGTGGGGCTGCCGTCGCCCCGGCACTTCCTCTCCGCGGCGCGCGTGCTGTACGCCCACCGGCTGCTGCAGGACCCCGGCTTCACAATCGAGGACGTGGCGAAGCGGCTGGGCTACGCACAGACCAAGACCCTGCAACTGCACGCGCGCGCCTATCTCGGGCTCACCGCCGGAGAAATGCGGCTGTCTCTCGACTCGAGCGAGGCGTTGGCGCGCGTGGTGCAGCGCTTTCTGACGCCCCAGCAGGCCCGGGCCTCCGCCTCGTGAACGCCGCCCCCCGCACCATCCTCGTGGTGGACGACGAGGCGCCGCTGCGCCGGGTGTTGGAGCGCTCGCTCTCGCGCCACGGCTTTCGCGTGATCGGCGCGGGCTCGGCCGAGACGGCGTACGAGTTGCTCGCAGCCGAGGAGCCGGACGCCCTGCTGCTCGACATCCACCTGCCGACGATGTCGGGGCTCGCCCTCTACCTCGCCATCGTGCATCGCTGGCCGGTATTCGAGGGCCGCATCGCGATCATGACGGGGGACGCCGACGCGGACGACGTGCGCACCTGGCTCGAGCGGCACCGGTGCGTCGTGATTCGGAAGCCCTTCAATCTGCGCGAAGTGACGGATTGGCTGACCGCGGTGTTCCGGATCGGCGAGGAGCGCGCGCGGGGAGGAGCCCAGGCGTGACGGGAGCGTCGCACGCCGAGCCACTGCACACGCTGCGGGAGTATCGCAACCTCGCTCCGTGGAACCTGCGCGATCTCGCCGCGCTCGTGGGGGCCGTGCTCGATGCGTCCGCGATCACACCGATCAATGCGGCCGCGCGGGCGCAGCCGAGCGAGCGGACGATCCGGTTCTACGTCACCAAGGGCCTCGTAAGCCCGCCCGAAGGGCGTGGCACTGCGGCGACGTATTCGTACCGTCATTTCCTCCAACTCCTGTGGATCAAGCTGCGGCAGATGGAGGGGACGACGCTGGCGACGATCATCAAGGAGATGCAGGACCAGACCGGCGACGTGCTGGAGCGCCGGGCCGCGCAGGCCCTGGGTGCCTCGTTACCCGTGCCGGACCGGCTGGCGCTCAAGAGCAAGGGCACGCCGCCGCGCGGGAAGTCGGGACGGGCGTTGACGGCCTGGCTGACGCGGGACGCCGAGCGGGACCCCGAGAGCCCGAGCTCCTGGCACCGCATCCCGGTGGGGCGGGGCGTAGAGCTGCACATCGAGACGGCCCACCCCCTGGCGCGGCTCGGGCCCGAGGACGCGGCGGTCGCCGAGGCGGTGCGGCAGGCGCTCGCGAAACTCTTCCCATCGGCAAACGCGTAGGGTCGACTCACTTCGGAACGGAGTTACCATGGGCTCGATCATGTTCCTGGTTGTCCTGGTGGTCGTGGCAGCGTGGCTGATCGGCGCGTATAACGGGCTCATCTCGCTCAAGAACCAGACGCTGAACGCGTTCAAGCAGATCGACGTGCAACTCAAGCGGCGCCACGATCTGATCCCCAACCTGGTCAACGCAGTCAAGGGAGCCATGGAGTTCGAGCGATCGACGCTCGAAGCCGTGATCCAGGCCCGCAACCAGGCGGTGAAGGTCAACGCGACCGGGCCCGAAGGCATCAAGCAGATCAGCCAGGCGGAGAACGCCCTGTCGTCGGCGCTGCAGCGTCTCATGGTGGTCGTGGAGCAGTACCCCCAGCTCAAGGCCACGGGCAACATCGGCCAGCTGCAGGAAGAGCTCACGTCGACGGAAAACAAGGTGGCGTTCGCACGCCAGCTCTACAACGACACGGCCACCCAGTACAACACGAAGCAGCAGCAATTCCCGACCAACGTGGTCGCGGGGCTCGCCAAGGCGCAGCCCGCCGATCTGTGGGAAATCGACGATCAGGCCGAGAAGGCCGTGCCGCAGGTCGATCTCTCGATGAAGCCGAAAGTGTGAGCGACGACACCTCGCTCAACCTCTTTCAACAACAGGAAGCCAATCGCCGGCGCACGGTCCTGCTGGTGATTGGCTTCGTCGCATTCTTCGCATGGCTCGGGTTCGGCGGGGACTACATCTACTACCTGTCCACCCGAGACGCGCCGAGGACGGCGTACCACCATGTTTTCCCGTGGTTCGGGATCGCGCTCACGGTCGTCGCTCTGCTCACGGCCTGGTACGCGTACGCGACGGGTCCCGAAAAGGTGCTCTGGTCCACCGGGGCGCGCCCCATCGTCGACCCCACCGATCCACAGGAAAAGCAGCTGGTCAACGTGGTCGAGGAGATGGCTATCGCGTCCGGCGTCCCGCGACCCCGGATCTGGATCGTGGACGATCCCGATCCCAATGCGTTCGCCACGGGCACCGATCCCCTGCACGCGCACGTCGCGGTGACGCGGGGCCTGCTCGACCTTTGCAGCCGCGAAGAGCTCCAGGCGGTCGTGGGGCACGAGCTCGGGCACGTGAAGAACTTGGACGTTCGCTTGATGACGCTGCTCGCGGCGCTGGTGGGAGCCGTCGCCCTGATGCACGACGGCGCGACCCGCGTGCTGCGTGGGGGCAGCAATCTGGGCGGCGGCGGGGGAGGGTCCCGCGGCGGCGGGAAAAAGGGCGGCGCGGGCCCGCTGCTCGCCGTCCTCCTCGCGGTGTGGATCCTGTCATGGATCCTCGCACCGATCATCACGCAGATCCTCGCGCTGGCGGTGAGCCGCAAGCGCGAGTACCTGGCCGATGCCATGAGCGCGCAGTTCACCCGCAACCCACTCGCGCTGGCGAGCGCGCTCCAGAAGATTGAAGGCGCGGTCGCGCCGACCGCGGCTATCAAGCGCGGGGCGGCCCACCTCTGCATTGCCGACCCGCTGGGACGGCGCCTGACGGCGCATGAAGGGCTCTTCGCCGACGCGCTCGCGACCCATCCGCCCATGGCGAAGCGCATCGCCATCCTACGCGGCATGGGATACGCCCAGCTCAAGAAGGAGGGAGGGGGCGTCGCGTGACCGGGTGGCTCGGACGTCGGGCCCTCCGCACCATCCACGAGTTCCGCACGCGCCTGGCGCGCTACCACCTCCAGCACGCCCGAGCCGCCAAGGCGGCTCTCGCCGCCGATCCGCTCGTCGAGACGGCCGTCTTGCGCCACGCAGAGGAGCACGCGCTCACACACGCCGACGTGCGCCGGCGGGTCGAGCAGTACGTCAACGAGATCGTGCCACAGCTGAACATCCTGTCCTACTACAAGATCGGCTACAACCTCGCCAAGATTGTCCTCAATCTCCTGTACCGCGTGACCGTCGACTACCAAGACGAGGCGGCGCTGGAGCGCATCCCCAAGCGGGATGTCGTCGTGTATGCCATGAACCACCGCTCCAACGTGGACTACGTCGTGGTCGCCTACGTGCTGGCCTATGGCGCGCACGTGAGCTACGCGGTGGGCGAGTGGGCACGTGTGTGGCCGCTCGAGTACGTGTTCAAGTCATTCGGGTCGTATTTCATCCGACGCGGCTTCCGGGAACCCTTGTACCACACGGTGCTCGAGCAGTACGTGCGTCTGATCACCAAGAACGGCGTGACGCAAGGCTTTTTCCCCGAAGGGCGGCTCTCGCGCGACGGCCGGCTCGGCCCGCCGAAGCTCGGACTGCTCGATTACGTCTGCCGCACCGTGCTCGACCCCGCCTTCGATCGCGACATCTGGTTCGTGCCGGTCGCCATCAACTTCGACCGGGTGCTGGAAGATCGCGCCCTCATCCGCGAGCTGGTGGACGAGCGCGATCGGCCCCGCCGCCTGGCGCAGCTCTGGACCGTGGCGACCTACGTGGGCAGCAATGCGGTGCGGCTCGTCACGGGGCGGCTCAAGCGCTACGGTCGCGCGGCGGTGAATTTCGGGACGCCCATCTCGCTGAAGCGGTGGCTCGCGAGCGCGCCCGGCGTGCTCGAGCTCCCGAAGGAGCGGCGGCTACCCGAGCTCGAGAAGCTCGCGGCGCTCCTGATGGAGCGCATCGGCGCGATCATCCCGGTCACGCCGGTGCCGCTCGCCGCCGCGGCGTTGCTGTCGTTCCAACAAACGGTGATTCCCAAAGCAGCCGTCCTCGAGCGGATGGAGCAGCTGCGGGACCGGCTGGGCGCCGTCAACGCCAAGGTGGTGCGCGGCGGGACTCGTGTCCGGGAGGTGTGGGACCGCGCCTGGCGGATGCTCCGGATGCGGCGGCTGGTGGTGGAAGAGGGAGACGGCCTGATCGTCCTCCCCCGCGGCCGGCCACTGCTCGAGTTCTACGCCAACTCGATCGCGCACCTGCTGCCGATCCGCGGACCCCGTGTCCCGTTCCACAAGACTCATGATACCGACCCGGATCTACCGGCCTTGCGAAGAGATAAGCTGAGATAGCTGCAACACGGCCCGGTCTGCCCGATTGATCTCGTCGATCACGCTGAGCAGGAGCTCTCGCACCACGAACTCGCCGGTCCCAAGCCCCGCCAGGCGGGCGGCGCACCGAGCGGCGGCGAGGGCGTGCGCTACCTCCGCCATCTCGGCTTCGCGGCGCCGCGTGGCCGCGTGCAGCATCCGGTAGGTCGGGCACACGCCGGGGAAGGTAGGCGCCTGCGCGGCAGTCGAGTCACCCTTTTCCCCCGCGCCCGGTCGCTTTTTAGGCGAGCTCCGACTCGAGCTTGAGTAGCCGCCACCCGGTCACCATTGCACCTAGGAACAGCACCGGGAGCACCTGTAGCCCCTGCAGCGCCAGCCCGGCCGCGACCGCATTCTCGGGCGCCACGCCGAACGGCAACAGCCCCACCACCAGCGCCGCCTGGGTGACGCCCACGTTCGCGGGCGTGGGCCGCAGCAAGCCGCCCAGGTTGACGACGATCAGAGCTGTGAACGAGGCGGCAAGCGACACCGGCACGTGGGTGGCGCGCAACACGAGGTGATACGTGGCCCACTGGGCGGCCCAGTTGTAGAGCCCAAAGGCAGTCGGCCACAGCAACCGGCCGCCCGTCCCCATGGTTCGCAACACCGCGAGCCGTGACCGGAGCGATGCCGGCAGCCGATCCCCGAGCCACACCCAGCCGCGCCCCCAGGCGAGTAGCAGCACCAGGACGAGCGTCAGCCCCACGCCGCTCTGTACCGCCCGCAGCCACGGCTCGAGCTGCAGCACACTCGGCGCCATCACGAGAAACAGTGCCAGCGCCAGCCCTTCCGCCACGCGGGCCCACACGACGGACGACACGGCCGCGCCGGTCGCTACCCCGCCCCGCTGCACGATCCAGTGCACGCGGGCGGCCTCGCCCGCCACCGCGACCGACAGGTCGTTCACGGCCGCGCCGACCAGGTTCGCCTCCTGGGCCACCCGCCAGCCATGGGGCGCGACGGGCTTCAGGATCAGGTGCCAGCCCCACCCCTTGGCGGCGAGTGACGAGAGGTTCACGGCGAGCGCAATGAGCAGAAGCCACCGATCGGCGTTGAGCAACGCCGCAAAGGTGACCTGCCACGGGAAGCCGGTGAAGAATTTCAGCGCCAGGCCGACGCCCACCAGGGCGAGAAGCCATCCCAGCCACCGCCCGGCCCGCGATTTCACGCGATCAGGTCCCCCAGCGGGCGGAAGGTATAGCCCGCGGACCGCGCGTCCGCGACGATCCCCGGGAGCGCGGCCGCGGTACGACGCCGGTCGCCGTGCGGATCGTAGCCGTCTCCGTCGTGCAGCAGGATGATGGCACCCGGCCGAAGCTTACGGCGCACGCGCGCTCGGATCTCGTCCGCCGAGACGCGGGGGTCCGAGTCCCACACGCCGAACGTCCACCCGAACACCGTGTAGCCGAGACGTCGGGTAGCGACGCCCACGAAAGGATTGCGGTACCCGTGGGGCGCGCGGAAGCTGCGCGGGACTCGGCCCGTCGTGTCGACGATG
>Ga0137410_10001695_pt1 | contig 15054 bp, 11 predicted proteins | sample CZODoug1_16funga_FD_108878 | JGI IMG/M metagenome (GOLD analysis project Ga0137410, IMG submission 108878) | Vadose zone soil fungal communities from Angelo Coast Range Reserve, California, USA - CZODoug1_16fungal (Illumina Assembly) | ecosystem: Environmental > Terrestrial > Soil > Vadose zone... | reverse complement strand
CAGGCTCGTGGGCGCACCGCAGCTACGAGCTTGGGCGCCTCATCGGTCATCTGTACATGACGCTCGAAGGCATCTTCGGGGTGGCGGTGGACGTTGCGTCGTCGCTCATCATTCTCTTCACGATCTACGGCGCCTTTCTGCAGTTCTCCGGGGCCGGCAAGTTCTTCATCGATTTCTCGTTCTCCGCGATGGGCGGCAAATCGACGAGCGCCGGTCGTACCGTCGTGCTTGCCTCCTTTCTTCTGGGCGGCCCTTCGGGAAGCGGCGTGGCGACGACGGTGACGCTGGGCTCGGTCGCCTACCCGATGCTGGTCAAGGCCGGCTACGGCAAGAACGCGGCGGGCGGGTTGCTCGCGGCGGGCGGCCTCGGCGCGATCATTTCCCCGCCGGTACTGGGCGCCGCTGCGTTTCTGATCGCCGAGTTCCTGAAGATCTCGTACCTCGACGTGCTGTTGATGGCGACGATCCCGACGCTGCTGTACTACTTCGCGCTCTTCCTCATGGTCGAAATCGACGCGCGCAAATTCGGCATGAGCGCGGTGCGCTTCGCGAACGTCGAGTCGCTATGGAGCCTGACGAAGCGGTACTGGTTTCACTTCCTGTCGCTGGTGTCGATCATCGCGTTCATGCTCTACGGGTACTCGCCTGTGCTGTCGGTGTTCTGGGCAACGGTGACTGCGTTCGCGACGAGCTTCCTGCACCGCAACACGGCGCTTTTCTCCTACGACCTGTTCCGCGGCCGCGAGCCCCTCGTGAAGGGCATCTTCCAGTCGAAATTCTTCAAGGCGCTGGAGGCCGGATCGATCGGCGTGCTCAACGTCGCGGTCATCTGCGCGGGCGCCGGGATCATCGTCGGAGTGGTGACGCTCACCGGGCTCGGCCTCAAGTTCAGCGCCATCATCATCGACTACGCCGCCGGATCGCTGTTGCTGACCGCCATCTACACATCGCTCATCGTTTGGGTCGTCGGACTCGCCGTGCCGGTGACCGCGTCCTACATCATTTGCGCGGTGATCGCGGCGCCGGCGCTGATCAAGCTCGGCGTCCCGGATTTCGCGGCGCACATGTTCATCTTCTACTACGCCGTGCTGTCGGAAGTCTCGCCGCCGACTGCGCTCTCGCCGTTTGCCGCCGCGGCGATTACCGGGGGCGATCCTTACCGGACCACCCTTCAATCGTGGAAATACACGATGCCTGCGTTTCTCGTCCCTTTCATGTTTGTCCTCGATCCTTCGGGGACCGGGCTGCTGCTGACGGGCTCGATCAAGACTCTGGGTAACGCGGACTGGGGGTCGATAGCCCTGGTCACGATCACTGCAGCGATCGGCATTGCCGCCTTGGCGGGTGGGGTGCAGGGCTGGCTGCTCAAACGCACCACCTGGATCGAGCAGTGGATGCTGATCGCGGCAGGGCTCGCCCTCGTTTACCCGACGGCACTGTTCGATGTGATCGGCATCGCCTTGATCGCCCTGGTCTTCGGAATCCAGTTCCTCCGGCGCGGCGGTGCAGCCGCCAAGGCCTGAGCGAGACTCCGGCGCCTCGCTGATCTATCATTGGGAGGTCGCGACCCCATGCTTTCCCACCTTTTCCAGGCGAAACTCAAGACCCCGTTTGCCCTGCTCGGCATCCGGGCGGACGACGATCGAGTCGAGGAGATCGTGTTCCTGAGCAGGGACGGCAAGGCTGCCTCCCCACAGAACCGTCTCGCCGAGCAGACCTGCGCGCAGATCGAGCGCTATATCGACGACCCGGAGTTCGAATTCGACCTGCCGCTCGCCAGCTGCGGCACGCCGTTCCAGCGTCGCGTGTGGGGGAAGATCGCCGCGATCAGCCCGGGGCGCACTCGAAGCTACGGCGATCTCGCCCGCGAGCTGGGCTCCGCGCCGCGCGCGGTCGGCCAGGCGTGCGGAGCCAACCCTTTGCCGCTCGTGGTTCCGTGTCATCGTGTCCTTGCCGCGAGCGGGATCGGCGGATTCGCGCACCACGAAGGGGGATTCCATCTTTCCGTGAAGCGGTGGTTGCTCGCGCACGAGGGGGCGGCTTCCGCGCGATGAACGCGCAGAACGCGGCTCTGCTCGATGAGTTCTGCGACGCCGTCTGGCTCGAGGACGGCCTGGCGAAAAACACGCTCGAAGCGTACCGTCGCGATCTGCGGCTGTTCGCTCAATGGCACGAGCGGCAGAGCCGCTCCTCCCTCCTGCAGGCAACGGAAGCCGATCTCGCCGCGTATCTCGCCTCGCGCTCCTCGCGCCGCGGCGCAGGAAAGAATCACGGCATCCGCTCGAGCACGCAAGCACGCCTGCACTCGAGTCTCAAGCGCCTCTATCAGTTTCTCGCTCGCGGTAACCGCGTCGAGATCGATCCGACCCTGAAGCTCGATCCCCCGAAGAGGGCGCCGCGATTTCCCAAGACGCTCTCCGAGGAGGATGTCGAGGCGCTGCTTGCGCAACCGGACCCGGCGACACCTCTGGGGCTGCGCGACCGCGCCATGCTGGAAGTGCTCTACGCGAGTGGATTGCGCGTGTCGGAGCTGGTGAAGCTGAAGCTCGCCGAAGTGAGCTACGACATGGGCGTGGTCCGCGTCTTCGGCAAGGGCGCCAAGGAGCGCCTGGTGCCGCTCGGCGAAGAAGCGCTCGCCTGGCTCGCGCGCTACTCCACGGAAGGCCGCCCGGCGCTGCTGGGACGGCGCGCAAGCGACTACGTGTTCGTCACCGCGCGCGGCGGACCGATGACCCGCCAGGCCTTCTGGCACCTGATCAAGCGGCGCGCGGGCGCCGCCCTGCCGGGCAAGTCGCTCTCGCCGCACACGCTGCGTCACGCGTTCGCGACGCATCTGCTGAACCACGGGGCCGACCTGCGCGTGGTGCAACTCCTGCTCGGCCACGCCGATATCTCGACCACGCAGATCTACACGCATGTGGCGCGCGAGCGGCTGAAAGCCCTGCACCAGAAGCACCACCCCAGGGCGTAGAACTTGGGACGGTATTCCTCTATTTCCTGCTGCGTTCGATCGTCACGCCGACGCGTTGCGCGTCGCGCAGGACGCCGAGCTTGGCGATGCTCAGCTTGATGCAGGGCGAATTGAATTCCCGGAGAACCGAGTCGGCAATGCGCTCCGCCAGGCTCTCGACCAGACCGAAGCGTTCCTTCGCGACCAGGGCCCGGATGTGCTCCACAACCACACCGTAGTCGACCGTGTCCGCGACTTTTCCCGTCTTGAACACGGTGCCATCCGAGGGAAGGGCGATTTCGAGGTCGATCTCGATCGTCTGCGGGGCGATCTTCTCGTGGCGGTACAGTCCGATCCAGGCTTGGAGTCGCAACTGGCGGATGAAAACGGCGTCCAAGGCTGTGCTTTCGCGTCTGGGATCGAAAAGCGGGGCGCGCCTTCCCTGAATCGGAGGCGCTGCTAAACTCTCGTCGCGATTTTAGTGGAAGGCCATGGCCACCGCAGCATTTATTTCGATTGCCTACTTGATCGGCTCGCTGCCATTCGCGGTCATCGTGAGCCGTGCGCTTCGCTTGCCGGACCCGCGCTCGTACGGCTCGGGCAACCCCGGAGCGACCAACGTGCTGCGCACGGGCAGGAAGCTCGCCGCGCTCCTCACGCTCGCCGGCGACGGCGGCAAGGGCTGGCTGGCGGTGCTTCTCGCGGCACGCTACGCCGCCGAATACGGCGTGAGCTCGCCCGTGGTCGCGGCATGCGCGGTCGCGGTATTCCTGGGCCACGTGTTTCCGCTGTTCCTCGGGTTCAAGGGAGGGAAAGGGGTAGCTACAGCGGGTGGAGTGCTCCTCGCGCTCGATCCATGGCTGGGTCTCGCGGCGCTGGCGACCTGGATCGTCGTCGCGCTGCTCTCGCGCTACGCTTCTCTCGCGTCGATTGTCGCTGCCGCGTGCGCTCCGGCCTACGCTTTTTTCATGTCGTTGCAGCCGAGCGCCGTGCCGGCGCTGGTCCTGATCGGGGCGCTGATCGTCTGGCGGCACCAGGGCAATATCCGCAATCTGTTTTCCGGCAAGGAGCGCAAGATCGGGGAAAAGGATTCGCTGGGACCGGGAGCGGAGGTCGGAAGCTCGAAGCCCCCGCACGCCGGAAACAGCTAGCGCTCCATCCCCGTCGGATCGACGTCTGCGAGATCCCACCGAGGGTGGATCGCGAAACGATGGCTTTTTTCCGGCAGCCCTTTGGCCTGGAGCCGCATCGCTCCGGCGAGCGCGATCATCGCGCCGTTGTCGGTACAGAATTCCATCGCGGGGTAGAACACGCTGAATCCGTCGCGCGCAGCGGCGTCGTCGAGAAGAGCGCGCAGCCGCAGGTTCGCGCCGACTCCGCCCGCGACCACGAGCCGGTCCATGCCCGTGCGCTCGATGGCAGCTCGCGATTTTGCGACCAGCACTTCGACGACGGCTTCCTGAAATGCAGCGGCGACGTCGGCGTGCTTCTGGTCCTCCGCCCCCGGATCGCCTGACGGAGCCTGCTTGCGCAGCAAGGTCACGACGGCGGTCTTCAGCCCGCTGAAGCTGAAATCGAGGTCGCCGCTTTTTTCGAGCTGGTCGAGCATGGGGCGCGGAAACGTGAAGCGATCCCGCGTCCCGCGTTCGGCCAGCCTGGACAGCGCCGGCCCGCCCGGGTACCCCAGGCCGAGCAGCTTTGCGGTCTTGTCGAAAGCCTCTCCCGCGGCATCGTCGAGCGTTTCCCCGAGCATCTCATAGTTGCCTACGCCGCCGACACGCATCAGCTGAGTGTGGCCTCCGGAGACGAGAAGCGCGACGAACGGAAATCGCGGCGGATTTCCCTCGAGCAATGGAGAGAGCAGATGCCCCTCGAGGTGGTGCACGCCTATCGCATGAATACCCAGGCCGAAGGCGAAGCTGTTGGCGAACGCGGCGCCGACGAGGAGTGCCCCGGCGAGTCCCGGGCCTTGAGTGAATGCGACGGCATCCAGGTCCGATTCCTGGGCACCGGACTGGTGCAACACCATGCGCACCAACGGAAGGACGCGGCGAATGTGGTCCCGCGACGCGAGCTCCGGCACTACGCCGCCGTATTGATCGTGCAGCGCCGCCTGTGAGTGCAGCGCATGGGCAAGCAGGAGACCGCGGTCGCCGTCGTAGACGGCTACCCCGGTTTCGTCGCAAGAGGTCTCGATACCCAGCACCAGCATGATTTTTGTGGACTTTCCTTGATTTCCGTCAGTCCGTTGTCAGGCACACTTAAATAGAATTCCGCTCCCAATGTCCAGGCTCCCCATCCAGTGGGTGAGCAGGATGCTGATGGGTCTTGCGTTAGCACAGCCGCTCGCCACGCTCGGCCAATCGGTCGATCTCACGGCGCTGACGCTGGCGCAGGCCGAGGAGCTCCTGCAAACCCGCAATCGTGAGCTTCAGGCCGCCCGACGCGCCGTCGAGGCCGCCGGAGCTGGCACGCTCGCCGCCGGGGCGCGCCCGAACCCGACGCTGAGCCTCGGTGTCGGCGCGATCAATCCCGCGGCCGGCGTGGGCTCGGGTTCCCTGCGCGACAAGACCGTGGACAGCTCGGTGCGCATCGACCAGGTGATCGAGCGCGGCGATCGGCGCGAACTGCGCCTGGCCAGCGCAAAAAGCCTGGAGTCCGCGAGCGCCGAGGACCTGTCCGAAGCGCAACGCCAGCAGCGCCTTGCTCTCAGATACGCATATTACGACCTGCTTCTCGCGCAGGACAAGGTGGATATCGCGCGCGACACCATTGCCCTGTTCCAGGGCTCGCTGCGGGCCGCCGAGCTGCGTCTCAAGGCCGGCGACATCGCCATGGCGGACGTCGCGCGCCTGCGGGTCGACGCCCTGCGCGCGCAGAACGACGCGCGCGCCACCGAGGCGGAACAACGCCGCGCTCAGCTCGCGCTCGCCTATATGATCGGCGCCGAGGGCAGGGCGATCGGCATTCGAGCGGTGGATCCGTGGCCCTCGCTGTATGCCGGGCGTCCGGGCGGGCCGGTCGACGAGCTGATCGAAGGGCGCCCGGATGTGCGCGCCGCGAAGAGCCGGCTCGAGGCGGCGCAGAACGGCCGTGACCTCGCGAGGAGCCTCCGCACCCGCGACCTTACCGTAGGCGCGCAGTACGACCACTATCCGCTCGGCACCGCTCCCGCAAACACCTTCGGCACTGGAAACAGCTACGGCGTGTTCGTGAGCGTGCCGCTGTTCACCGGCTACCACTACGAAGGCGAAATCCGGCGCTCCGAGGTGGACTATAGTGCCGCGATGGAAGGACTCGACAAGGTGCGCGCACAGGCGCGCACGGAAATCGCGCGGGCGTTCTCGGATCTGCAGGCAGCAGCCGAACGTCTGCAGCGCTACGACGAATCGCTTCTGGTCGAAGCGAAGAGGGCCGCGGATTCCGCGGAATTCGCGTACAGGAACGGCGCCATCGGCGTCATGGACCTGCTCGATGCACGCCGGACCCTGCGCGCGATCCAGTTCGACGCGGCGTCGGCGAGAAACGATCATTCCAAGGCGCTCGCCGCCTGGCAGGCGGGGATCGGCCGTTTGGACGGAGACCCCAGGTAGCGATGCGGCGTCCCAAGACGACACGGGGGAGGGCATGAAGTTCGCGCGGTGGCGGGCGGCGCTGCTGGCTGTCGCCCTTGGCGCGGCGGCATTGGCAGCGGCATGCGGCGACGGAGATGCCAAGCCTGACATCGCCCGGCCGCGGCTGGAGAACGGCCAGATCGTATTCCCCGAGGGCAGTCCCCAGGTGGCGTCGTTCGCAAGCGACGCGGTCAAGGAGAGCGGACCGCTGCGCCTGCGCCTGACCGGACGGCTCGTCTGGGACGAGAACCGCACGGTGCGTCTCTTTCCTCCGTTTGCCGGACGCGTGCTGCAAATCCTGGTGAAAACCGGCGAACACGTGAACCGGGGTCAGGCGCTCGCGAAACTCGCTTCGCCCGATTTCGGACAGGCGCAGGCCGACGCTCGGCGGGCGCAGTCCGACTTCGCGCTCGCGGAAAAGAACCTGAATCGCCTGCGCGAGTTGCACGCGGCCGGGGTTTCGTCGCGCAAGGATCTTGCCGCCGCGGAGGCGGACTATGCGCGCGCGGATGCCGAGCTCGCGCGTGCGACGGGCAAGGTCAAGCTCTACGGCGCGAGCAACGACTCGGTGGACCAGAATTTTTCGCTGGCGAGTCCGATCGATGGCGTAGTGGTCGAGCGGAACATCAATCCGGGCCAGGAATTGCGGACCGATCTGCAGCTCGCCAACACGCCGGCGATGTTCGTCATCACCGACCCCGCACGCCTGTGGGTGCAGCTCGACGCGGCCGAAAATCAGCTTGCAAGCCTCAGACCCGGCAAGAAAGTGCAGCTGCGCTCTGCGGCATGGCCTGATCAGGCGTTTACTGCGACCCTCGAGAACATTTCCGACTTCATCGATCCCGCCAGCCGAACCGTGAAGGTGCGCGGCTCGGTCGAGAACCGCGAGCGCAAGCTGAAAGGCGAGATGTTCGTCACCGCCGAGCTCCTGGAGTCGCCCGGGGCCGACCTGCAGATACCGGAAAAGGCCTTGCTGCTCGCCGGAGACAACTACTACGTTTTCATCGAAGAGAAGCCTGGCCGCTACTCGCGCCAGGAGGTGAAGGTCGACGCCGTCCGGGACGGTGTCGCGAGCGTGGCTTCAGGGGTGAAGCTCGGCCAGAAAGTGGTCGTCGAAGGCAATCTGTTCCTGCATCGCCTGCATCGGCAGCTGAGCGGCGGCGCTCCTGCGTAGGGAACGGCAGGTCCGATGATCAGACGCATCGTCGCGTTTGCGCTGCAAAAGCCGCTGTTCATCGTTTTAGGCACTATCTTGTTCGTCGCCGGCGGCTTCGCGGCGTTCACCGCCCTCCCGATCGAGGCATTTCCCGACGTGACCGACACTCAGGTCAACGTCATCACGCTCTATCCGGGCCGCGCTCCCGAGGAGGTCGAGAAGCAGGTCACGATCCCGCTCGAGGTGACGCTATCCGGGCTGCCGAACGCGGTGCGCCTGTTCTCTCATACCCAGTTCGGCCTGTCCTTCATCATCATCACCTTCGACGACCGCGCCAACGCCTATTTTGCCCGCCAGCAGGTGGTCGAGCGCTTGCGCGAAGTGGACTTGCCCGACGGCGCGCAGCCCGCCCTTGCTCCGCTTTCCACGCCGATCGGAGAGATCTACCGCTATCGCCTGAAGTCCGACTCACTGGGCGCGAGGGAGCTGCGCTCGATCGAGGACTGGGTTGTCGAGCGGCAGCTGCGTCTCATACCGGGAGTCGCGGATATCGTCAGCTTTGGCGGATTGATCAAGCAGTACGAGGTCAATCCCGACCTCGGCAAGCTGCGGGATTACAAGGTGACGCTTCAGCAGCTCTTTTCCGCCCTGCAACGCGGCAACGCCAACGTGGGAGGCAGCTATCTCGAGCAGGGCCGGCAGCAGTACCTCATCAGGGGCCTCGGGCTGCTGCGCACGCCCGACGAGATCGGCAGCATCGTGGTCGCCGAGCGAAACGGCGTGCCGATCCTGGTCAAGCACATCGCGCAGGTGACCCTGGGCTCGGTTCCCCGCCAGGGCATCGTCGGTCAGGACGACGACGACGACATCGTCACCGGGATCGTGCTGATGCGCAAAGGCGAAAACCCGTCGCAGGTGCTCAAGGCGGTGAAGGAAAAAGTGGAATCCCTGAACGCCTCGGTGCTTCCGCGAGGCGTGAAGATCGCCCCCTTCTACGATCGCACCTGGCTGATCGACCGTACGCTGAAGACGGTGTTCACCAACCTGCTCGAAGGTGCATTCCTGGTGACACTGGTGCTGCTGCTGTTCCTCGGCAACCTGCGTGCGGCTTTCATCGTGGCCCTCGTGATTCCGCTGTCGTTGCTCGCGACTTTTCTGGGCCTGACCTGGGTGGGGATACCGGCAAACCTGCTCTCCCTCGGCGCGATGGACTTCGGAATCATCGTCGACGGCGCCGTGATCGTGGTGGAGAACGTGTTCCGCAGACTCACTGAGCAGGCGCACGACCGCACGCCGAGGCTGCAGAAGATCCTCGACGCCGCGGTGGAGGTCGGCCGGCCCACGCTCTTCTCCATGCTCATCATCATCGCGGCGCACATTCCGATCTTCACCTTGCAGCGTCATGAGGGACGGATCTTCGCTCCCATGGCCTGGTCGGTGACCTCCGCGCTGGTGGGCTCGCTCATCCTGTCGCTGACGGTGGTGCCCTTGCTGTGCCTGTGGATGCTGCGCAAGAACCTGCCTGAGCGCGAGAATGCCCTGGTGCACGCCTGCAAGAGCGTGTACCAGCCGGTTCTCGCCTGGGCGATCCGCAGCAAGAAGTTGGTCATTGGGATTGCCCTGGCGGTGCTGGCCGCGAGCCTCGCCGTCGTGCCCAAGCTGGGCACGGAGTTCCTTCCCGAGTTGAACGAAGGCTCCATCTGGATCAATGTGACGCTGCCTTCCTCGGTCTCGGTCACCGAGGCCCAGTCCATGACGGCAAAGTTCCGCGCTGCCATCGCAAGCGTGCCCGAGGTGGACAGCGTCATCTCGAAGTCCGGCAGGCCGGAAGACGGAACCGACCCGAAGCTCATCAACATGTGCGAGATCCTCGTGACGCTGAAGCCCGAGTCGCAGTGGCGTCAGGGGGTAGGGAAGCGGCGCATCGTCGACGAAATGGACCGCGCGATGTCGCGCTTCCCCGGAATCGAGCCGAGCTTCTCGCAGCCCATTCGCGACAACGTGCTCGAGTCGATTTCCCAGATCGACGGGCAGATCGTGATCAAGGTATTCGGCGATGACCTCGACGTCCTGCGCGAGCAGTCGCAGCAAGTGCTCGCAGCCGTGAAGGATGTGCAAGGCGTGAAGCGCGCCTTCATCGACCGCCTGGGCGAGCTGCCGCAGCTGCTCATCCGCGTGGACCGCGAGGCGGCGGCGCGCTACGGTCTGAACGTCGCCGACATCCAGGATGTCATCGAGATGGTGCTCGGGGGCAGGCCCGCGACGCAACTGTGGGAGGGAGAGCGGCATTTTGCGGTGACCGTGCGGCTCAAGGAGTCCGAGCGCAACATCGCGAACCTGCGCTCGATCACCGTGAGCACACCTTCCGGGGCCTACGTGCCGCTCTCCCAGCTGGCGCAGTTCAGCACCATCGGCGGGGCGATGAACATCGCGCGCGAGAACGGCGTGCGGGTGTATTCGATCGGCATCTTCATCGCCGACCGCGACATGGGCAGCGTGGTGGCGGACATGAAGGACCGGGTCGCGAAGGCGGTGAAGCTCCCCCCGGGTTACAGCGTGACCTGGTCCGGAGAATTCGAGAACCAGGAGCGCGCGATGGCGCGGCTCGCCATCATCGTGCCGGTATCTGTGCTGCTCATTTTCATATTGCTTTTCGACGCGTTCGGCGCGATTCGCAGCGCGCTCCTCATCCTGCTCAACATCCCGTTCGCGCTGATTGGAGGAATCTTCGCCCTGCTTATCACCGGCATCCCTCTTTCGGTGTCGGCCGCGATCGGTTTCATCGCGCTGTTCGGGCAGGCGGTGCTGAACGGGGTGGTCATGGTCGCGTATTTCAACCAGTTGCGGGACGCCGGCGCGTCCCCCGAGGAAGCGGTGATGCGCGGGTCGCTGGACCGCATGCGTACGGTGCTGATGACCGGGTTGCTTGCCGCGCTCGGCCTTCTCCCGATGGCCATCTCGACGGGGATCGGCTCGGAGACCCAGAAGCCCCTCGCGGTGGTGGTGATCGGGGGCCTGGTCACCGCCACGTTGCTCACCCTGGTGGTGCTGCCGACGCTGTACCTCGTGTTCCAGCGCCTCAACGCCCCGCGCTGGCCGCGAACCGCCAGGCCGTAATGACCGGGACAAGGTGTTTCTGCTACAATCCGCGTCCTTTCATCGTAGAACGGACCGGCATGCCGACCGTACGCGTCAAGGAAAACGAGCCTTTCGAAGTGGCGCTGCGCCGCTTCAAGCGGACCGTTGAAAAAACCGGACTTCTCACCGAACTGCGCGCCCGGGAGTTCTATGAGAAGCCCACGGCCTACCGCAAGAGAAAGCTCGCCGCGGCTGTGAAGCGCCACTACAAGCGCCTGCGCAACCAGACGCTGCCTCCGAAACTCTACTAGGATCGACAGCCGAGGAATCGGGGGCTGGACCGGGGAACCGTCCAGCCCTTGCCGCTTCTGTGATGCCTGAACCCTGCCCGGTCCCCTCACTCCCATGTCCCTGAAGTCCAAGATCACTGAAGACATGAAAGCCGCGATGAAGGCGAAAGAAGCGCAGCGCCTTTCCGCGATTCGCCTGCTGCTCGCCGCGATCAAGCAGCGCGAGGTCGACGAGCGAAAAGACCTCAGCGACGGCGAAATCACCGCAGTGATCGAGAAAATGATCAAGCAGCGCCGCGACTCCATTTCCCAGTTTCAGGCGGCCAATCGTCAGGACCTGGTCGACGTCGAGACCTTCGAGCTGAACCTCCTGGCGGGCTATCTGCCCAAGCAACTGACGGACGCAGAAATCGCGGCCGAGGTCTCGGCCGCGGTTGCGCAGACGGGAGCGAAGGGCGTAGCGGACATGGGCAAGGTGATGGGGGTGCTGAAGAGCAAGCTGGCGGGACGAGCCGACCTGGGAAAGGTATCGGCGATGGTGAAGGCGAGGCTCGCGGGCTAGTTCGAGCTACGACTTGCGTTTCGGGAAATTTCGCTTATAAAGAGAAGATGGTGAGGAGGGGCGGGCCCGGGCGACCCATTCTGCACGGCGCGCTTGCTGGAGCGACGCTTCGTACCGCATTTCTGACGTGATTCCCGATTCCTTCAAGCAAGAACTGCTCCATCGCGTCGATGTGGTCGACGTGATCGAACGCTACGTTCCGCTGAAGAAGGGCGGCTCGAACTATCTCGCCTGCTGCCCTTTTCACTCCGAGAAGACACCCTCGTTCACCGTCAGCCCGACCAAGCAGTTCTATCACTGCTTCGGCTGCGGCGTGCACGGCAATGCCATCTCCTTTCTGATGGAGTACCAGGGTCTCGGCTACGTGGAGGCAGTGAAGGACCTCGCCGAATCGGTCGGGATGAAAATGCCGGAATTCGAGCCGCGCGAGAAGAAATCCGAGTCGGGCCCGGATCTGTACGCGATCATGGAGCAGGCTTGCGACTACTACCGCGAGCAGCTCAAGACCTCGCCGCGCGCCATCGAGTATCTCAAGGGCCGCGGGCTCACCGGCAAAATCGCGGCGCGCTTCGGCATCGGCTACGCGCCGGAGGGCTGGCAGAACCTCGAGCGGGTGTTCCAGAGCTACGCGGACAAGGCGCTGAAGGACGCCGGCCTGGTGATCGACGCCGAGGGCGGGCGCCGCTATGACCGCTTCCGCGACCGCATCATGTTTCCGATCCTCAATCAGCGCGGCTCGGTGATCGCTTTCGGAGGCCGTGTTATCGGTGAAGGGGAGCCCAAGTACCTCAACTCGCCGGAAACACCGTTGTTCGAAAAAGGGCAGGAGCTTTACGGCCTCTCGCAGGCGCGGCCCGCGATCAGGGCCGCAAGCCGCGTCATCGTCGTCGAAGGGTACATGGACGTGGTGGCCCTCGCCCAGCACGGGATCGAGTACGCGGTTGCGACGCTGGGCACCGCGACTTCGCCGGTTCATGTTCAGAAACTGCTGCGCCAGACCGATGAGGTGGTGTTCTGCTTCGACGGCGACGCCGCGGGCCGCAAGGCTGCGTGGCATGCGCTCGAAGTCAGCCTTCCCTATCTAGCCGACAACAAGACCGTGCGGTTCCTGTTTCTTTCTCCCGAGCATGATCCAGACAGCTTCGTGCGGGAAGAAGGAGGCAAGGCTTTCGAGAAAAAACTGGGTGAGGCGCGGCCTCTGTCGGCGTTCCTTCTCGACGAGCTGAAAGGGCGGGTCGACCCGGGCACCGCGGAAGGCCGCTCGCGGCTCGTGCACGAGGCGAAGCCTCTCCTGCAAAAGCTATCGGCCCCGGCATTGCGCCTTCAGCTTCTGAAAGCGCTCGCCGACGCGGCCGGGATGAGTCAGGAGGACGCGGCGCGGATCATGGAAATTCGCGTCGCCCGCGGTTATGACGCCAGGCCGGCTCCTGCGCAGGGCGCTCCGCGGGCAGCCCACCTTCCGAAGCGGAGGCGCGAGCACAGACTGCTTCAATGCCTGCTCGCGAAGCCCGCGCTCGCCGGAGAATTGCCCCAGGCGATGCTCGAGGCCGACTCTTTCGAGGGGCGGATGCTCGTCGCGGTCGCCGACTTCTGCCGGCACAACCCGCAGGCGCAGGGAGGGGAGCTCATCGAGCATTTCAAGGACACCGAATTCGCCGCGGTACTCGCTTCGGGTCAGGCCGCGCTACTTGAAACTAAGTTCGAAGCGGACCATATGGAACCTGAATTCCGCGGTGAAGTCGCCAACTGGCTGCACGAGCAGAGGAGAAGCAGGCTCGACGCCTTGACCGCGAAATCCGAACAGACCCCGGCAGAACAGGTCGAGATCCGGGACTTGGTCGCCCAGCTCAAGGACCAAAGCGATGTGGGCCCAAAAAATGCTACAATTTAAGGTTTCCGTTCGACGCCGCGGAGGGCGGAGAAATCATGGCGAATCAGAAGCTTATTAAGGCAGCGCGAGCAAAAGCGTCAGCCAGGCTCAAGGCCCAGAAGGCCCGAGCCGCAGAGAAGCTGCGCCTGCAAAAGCAGCGCCTCAAGGCGCGCAAGGCGCTGGAGATGGCGCGCAAGCGGGCGGCGAAGGAAAAGGAAAGGGTTCGCAGGATGAAATTGAAGGCAGCAGCCCGCGCCAAGGCAGTACGGGACAAGGAAAAGACCCGCAAGGCGCTCGAGGCAGCCCGAAACAAGGTGGCGAAGGAGAAGCAAAGGGCGAGGCTCAAGATCGCGAGAGACAAGGAACGGGCGCGCAAGGCGCTCTCCCTGCAGAAGGCGCGCGAGCGGGCCGCGAAGGAAAAGGCGCGCCTGAAGGTCGCCAAGGAAAAGCAGAAGGAGCGCGAGCGCATTGCCCGCGAAAAGGCGAAGGCCAGGGAGATCGCCGCGCTGGAAAAGGCGAAGGCCAAGGAAGCTGCCCTCCTCGCCAAGCAGAAGGAGAAAGAGCTCAAGGCGCAGCTCAAGCAGCAGGCGCAGGAGCTCCTCAAGCTGCGCAAGGCAGGCAGGCCGCGGCGCAACAGCGAGGCCGAACGCGCGCTGCTGCTTCGGGCGGAGAGCCGGCCCGAGGACGCGGAAGCCCGGCGTACGCGCCTGAAGAATCTCATCAAGCTCGGCAAGGAGCGCGGCTTCCTCACCTACGCCGAGATCAACGACCATTTGCCCGACGACATGGTCGACGCCGAACAGATCGAGTCCATCATCTCGACGTTCAACGACATGGGCATTCAGGTCTACGACGAGGCCCCGGATGCCGACGCGCTGCTTATCTCCGAGACCGCGCCGGCGGGAGTCCCCGACGAGGATGCCGAAGAGGAGGCGGAGGCCGCGCTTTCCACGGTCGATCCCGAGTTCGGGCGCACCACCGACCCCGTACGCATGTACATGCGGGAAATGGGCTCGGTCGAGCTTCTCACCCGCGAAGGCGAGATCGAAATCGCCAAGCGGATCGAGGACGGCCTGAAGCACATGATCCAGGCGATCTCGGCCTGCCCTACGACTATCGCGGAGATCCTCGATCTCTCGGGCAAGGTCGGGCGCGAAGAAATGCGCATCGACGAGCTGGTCGACGGCCTGATCGACCCGAACGCCAAGGACGAGCCGATCCATGAGCTTGCCGATGACGTCGAGCCCGAGGAAGGAGAGGAGACCGATGGCGAGGACGAAAGCGCGGCGCTTTCGGCTAGCCTGCTGCAGCTCAAGGAGGACGCGCTCGCGCGCTTTTCCAAGATCAGTCGCCTGTACGAGAAGATGAGACGGGCCCTGGTCGAGCACGGCCACCGCAGCAAGGAATACATCCGGGTGAGGGACCAGATCGGGAACGAGTTGATGAACATCCGCTTCACTGCGCGCATCATCGAGAGATTGTGCGACAGCCTGCGCGGCATGGTGGAAGAGGTGCGCAGCCACGAGCGAGAGAT
>Ga0137410_10001694_pt1 | contig 15054 bp, 11 predicted proteins | sample CZODoug1_16funga_FD_108878 | JGI IMG/M metagenome (GOLD analysis project Ga0137410, IMG submission 108878) | Vadose zone soil fungal communities from Angelo Coast Range Reserve, California, USA - CZODoug1_16fungal (Illumina Assembly) | ecosystem: Environmental > Terrestrial > Soil > Vadose zone... | reverse complement strand
TCGGGGCTGGGCTTCCAGTTCTTGCTCAAGAGACCCCAGAGATCGTTGGGCAGTGCGTTCTCTTTGGTGAGGGTGACGTCGATCAAGGGCAGCAGCGGCCGCTCGCCCTCGTAAACGCTGACAAGAAAATGCGGAATGATGACGTTTTCCACGTAGGCCGGCTCGAAGTCCTTGAGGAACTGCGCCCGCAATCGGGCTGCCGCCGCCGCCAAGTCGCCGGCCGCTAGTGGCTGGCCCGGCACTGGCGGCGATTGCGACAATGCTGGCTGGCCTGATACTGCCGCGACGGCGCTCGCGCTGCCGATCAAGAATGCTCGTCTCTTCATGGCGACCTCCCAAATCGAGTTGCGCTGACGAGACTGGCCCGGACGCGGTGCCGGGCAACAATCTGGGGAGTCTGACATATGAGGGTAGGCCGCGAGAAAGCCCCGGCGATATTGCACCATCAGATAGTGCCCATGAACCAAAGTGCAATTTCCGACGACGTTCCGAACGTATGAATTGATCAAATGCGATTGGCACGAGGATCGTGAAAGAGGAGGTTGCGATGCTCTTTGAAGGAGGTTTCAGTTTTGCCAACTTTCTTGTCGACGTCATCTCGATATTCGTGTTCGTTGTATGGTTCTGGCTGCTCATTACAGTCTTTGGCGACTTGTTCCGGCGTCATGACATTTCCGGCTGGGGCAAAGCGCTCTGGGTGATCGTCCTGATCTTGATTCCGTACATCGGCGTGTTCGTTTACATGATCTCCCAAGGAAGAGGCATGGCGGAGCGAAATGCGCAGTCCGCGCAACAGGCACGCGACGAGATGCGGCGTGTCGTCGGGTTCAGTGCTGCTGATGAGATCCAGAAGCTCGATGGGCTTAAGAGGTCAGGTTCGATCAGCGAGGACGAATTCAGGAATCTTCGCGCCAGGCTGGTTCGTTAGTCGGATCATTGCTGGCTGCGGCGTGGTTCGGTGCTCGGCGCCTTGCATGGAAAGCGCGGCGCCTCTTGGGCGGGAAGTTGGACTGGGGTCAACACACAAACGAGAAGGAGAGGCCCCGATGTTACGCAAGATGATCCTCGTCATCGCCGCCATGGCGGCGATTAGCGGCGCAGTGGCACTGTCCAGCACCGAGGCATCCGCCCGCTGGGGCGGTCGTGGCTGGGGCGGTGGTCACTCCTCCTTCGGCAGTGTCGGCGTCGGCCGCGTCGGTGGATGGGGCTGGCGTGGCGCAGGATGGCGCGGTGCAGGATGGGGATGGCGCGGCGCTCGTGTAGCGGGGTTAGGTTGGCGCGGTGCAGGATGGGGATGGCGTGGCGCTCGTGTAGCGGGGTTGGGTTGGCGCGGTTCAGGATGGGGTTGGCGCCGTGCTGGGTGGGGATGGGGTGGATGGGGCTGGGGCGGTGTCGGCCTCTTCGGGGTAGGAATTCCGGTCGCGTATAGCTGCTGGCGATGGGTGCCGACTGGCTGGGGCTCGGCAAGGGTCTGGGTCTGCTGAGGAGAACGGACGCATATTTCAGCGAAGGGGGTTGCGGTTTGCCAATGTTGTCGAGGTGGAACGATGCAAACGGCGGCCTCCTCCGATGTTTCAGCCGTGCGCGATCGCAAACCCATTCTGATCGACCTTGCCCTGCAAGGCGGTGGCTCCCACGGCGCGTTTACTTGGGGCGTGTTGGATCGGCTCCTCGAGGAGCCATGGCTGCGGATCGACGGCATTTCCGGCACGTCCGCCGGCGCGATGAATGCCGCGGTGCTGGTCGATGGCCACGCGAAAGGCGGCGCTGCTGGCGCACGAACGGCTCTGGAGAATTTCTGGCGCCGCGTCTCCGAGGCGGCTCGCTTCAGCCCTCTCCGACGCGGGCCGCTCGATGTGCTTCTCGGCCGCTGGACGCTGGACTCTTCGCCCATCTACGTTGCCATGGATCTCATGTCCCGCCTGCTGTCGCCCTATGACTTGAACCCTATGGGGAGCAATCCACTGCGTTCCATTCTGGCCGAAACAATCGATTTCGAGCGGCTGGCGCGAGCTCCTGTGAAGCTCTTCATCACCGCCACTAATGTTCGGACCGGCCGTGGTCACGTGTTCAAGAACGATGCTGTTACGCCTGACGTTCTGCTCGCCTCGGCTTGTCTGCCCACCATGTTCCAGGCCGTAGAGATTGACGGCGAGCCCTACTGGGATGGAGGTTATTCCGGCAATCCTACGATCACGCCCCTCGTTCGGGAGTGCAAATCGCACGATACTATTCTCGTGCAGATCAATCCGGTCGAGCGTGGAGGATACCCGCGCTCTGCGTCCGAGATTCTTAACCGTGTGAATGAAGTGTCCTTCAACGCCGTTCTACTGAAAGAACTGCGCATGATCGCCGTGCTTCGGAAAGTCGCGAATCCGGGCAACAGCGAGGGTGCGCAATGGGCCGGCATGCGAATCCACCGGGTCGCAAGCGAGCTGATGACCGAGCTCGGCGCTTCCTCCAAGCTCAACGCTGAATGGGAATTCTTCTCCTTGCTGCACGATGAGGGGCGAAGGTCCGCGCAAGCCTTTTTGGAAGCGCACGCATTCGATCTCGGGCGCCGCTCCAGCCTGGATCTCGACGTGTTGTTGCAAAGTGTCTGACGCATGGGACTTCTCGGCATACTCCTGGCGCTCGGACTGCTCGTCTGGCTGGCGTACCGAGGCTGGAGCGTGCTGCTGTTGGCGCCCGCCACGGCGCTCGTCGCCGCCGCGGTCGCGCGCGAGCCCCTGCTCGCCCATTGGACACAAACCTTCATGGGTAGTGCAGCTCAGTTTCTCGCGCAGTTCTTCCCGCTGTTCCTCCTGGGCGCCCTGTTCGGCAAGCTCATGGAAGACAGCGGTTCGGTGGAGGCCATCGCGCGTTTCATGACCGAGCGTTTGGGGACACGCCGTGCCGTGCTGGCAGTCGTGCTCGCCGGCGCAGTGGTCACCTATGGCGGGGTCAGTGTATTTGTTGCCTTGTTCGTGCTGGCACCGATGGCGCAGGCGGTGTTTCGATCAGCCGACGTCCCGCGCCGGTTGATGCCCGCCGCAATTGCGCTAGGAACGATGACGTTCACGATGTCGGCGTTTCCGGGGACGCCCGCGATTCAGAACGCCATCCCGATGCCGTTCTTCGGCACCACGCCGTTCGCGGCGCCCGGCCTCGGAATCGTCGCCTCTGCCGTCATGCTGGGCTTCGGTCTGTGGTGGCTTGGCCGTGCCGAAGCCGGCGCACGCCGCGCCGGAGAGGGTTACGGAGGCGGCAGCGATATCGTTCCCGAAACGATCTCCGAAGATGAAATCATTCGAGAGCGCGCGACGACCGCGCGCGAATTCGATCCGGCGGAGATCCGTCACGGTCGCCATGCCGACGCCCCACCCCAGATCGCTCTGGCAGCCCTGCCTTTGGCGGTCGTCGTGAGCGTGAATTTCCTCATGTCGCTATTCGTTCTGCCGCGGCTCGACTTCTCGTTCCTGGGCGAGGAGCGCTGGGGCGCTACCTCCCTGTCAGCGGTGATGGGCGTGTGGTCGGTGGCGGTGGCGCTAGCGGCTGCAATCCTGGCGCTCATTCTCGTCAACCGTCGGCGGCTCCCGTCACTGCGCGCGAGCATGGACGCCGGCGCCAATGCCTCGGTGCTGCCGGCCGTCACTGTTGCCAGCCTGGTGGGGTTTGGCGCCGTCGTCGCAATGCTGCCCGCGTTTGCGATGGTGCGCGAGTGGGTTTTGTCAGTCGGCGGAGGCCTTCTGGTTTCGCTCGCTGTCGCTACCAACGTGCTCGCCGCGCTGACCGGCTCAGCCTCGGGCGGAATGACGATCGCGCTCGATGCGCTCGGCGACACCTATTTGCGCCTCGCTGCAGAGCAGGGAATCGATCCTGCGCTCTTGCATCGCGTTGCCGTGATCGGCTCCGGTACCCTCGACAGCCTGCCACATAACGGCGCGGTCGTGACGCTGCTCGCTGTCTGCGGGACCACGCATCGCGAAAGCTATCTCGATATCGTCATGGTCGCGATCGTCAGCGCGCTCTTGGCACTGGCGGTTGTCATTGCATTGGGTTCGGCATTCGGGTCGTTCTGAAGCAACGATGGATTGCCGGGCGTGGGGGCGGACGTGACGATTTATGCTTTTCGCAATAGCATGAGACGCAAGACCGCGGCGCATATCGAGCGGCTAGGGGTTCCCTGGAACATCTGCAGCCGACCATCGATTGCCAGGTGCCGCTCGTTCACGTCGAACGCATAGCCGGAAACCTGGTTCAATACTAAGCCACACATCTGTGAGACGGTGAACTCGCAAGCCTCGGTGCAAGCCTCGAAGGCGCATAGGAGCGGAGGATGGCACAGCCGTTCGTGGAACCGTGCAGTCGCGGCATGGTCGAGGCCGAACCGTGTCCGCGCGAGCTGGGGCGAGAAATATCGCTTCAGCGCCGCCGCATGGTGCTTGTCAGCTGCATTCTGGCTTCCTCGATGGCCTTCATCGATGGTTCCGCGCTGACTGTTGCGCTGCCGAACTTGCGGGCAGACCTCGAAACGGATCTTGCCTCTGTTCAGTGGGTCCTGAACGGCTATGTCGTCACGCTGGCGTCGATAACCTTGGTCGGAGGCGCACTTGCCGATGTCTACGGCAAAGCGCGAATGTTGGCGATCGGATCTTTGATTTTTGGCTTGGCGTCAGCGATGTGCGCGCTGGCTCCATCCGTCGCCTCGCTCATTGCGGCGCGCGTTCTGCAAGGAGTTGGCGCGGCGATCCTGACGCCGTCAAGCCTCGCTTTGATTGGCGCCGTCTACCCAAAGGATGAACGCAACCGAGCGGTCGGCGTGTGGGCTGCGGCGTCGGCCCTGACGACCGCCGGCGGGCCGGTGTTGGGTGGCTGGCTGGTCGAGACGTTCGGCTGGCAGTCGGTGTTCTGGATAAACCCACCGCTGGCGCTTGTCGTGGTCGGCATGGTTGCAGCGTTCGCTCCGCAGGATCGGCGCGAGCTGCGCCGGTTCGATGTGATCGGGGCTGCCATTCTGGCTGCAGCACTTGCGGCACTGGCCTGGGCGCTGAGCAATGCGGGCCGCCACACGCCGGCCGAAACCACGCTGGCCGAATCCACGCTGGCCGAAACCACGCTGGCGATGTCTGGCGTGACGATCGCCGTTGTCGGTGGGCTCGGCGTCGTTGGCCTCGCTCTGTACGCATACTGGGAGCGCATAAGTCCGCATCCCATGACCCCGCCCCGTCTGGTGGAGAACCGGACTTTCCTCGGGCTGAATGCCTCAACACTGATGATCTATTCGGGCTTGGCCATCATGTTCTTTCTGCTGCCGTTCGATCTCGTTGATCGTCGCGGCATGACGCCGACCGAGGCCGGGCTGGCGTTCTTGCCGTTCACGCTCGGCCTCGGTTTGCTGTCTCGGCCGTTCGGCGCTCTGGCGGACTCAATCGGGGCGCGGGCGATGCTCATCGCCGGGGCGTCCGGCGCCTCGCTTGCACTGCTCTGGATGGCATTCGGCCAGAATGCCTCGCTGATACTCGCCGTCATTGCACCGATGACGCTGCTTGGGATTTCATTTGCCGTTTTGGTTGCTCCGCTCACCGCCTCGGTCATTTCGAGCGTGGAACGAAACGACGAAGGGCTCGCATCCGGCATCAACAACGCGATCAGCCGGGTGGCACAATTGTTTGGCATCGCTTTGGCTGCCAGTATCGCTTCGCTTGAGCCCGGGTTTCAAATTGGCTTCATCGCTGCTGCCGCGGTGACGATGGCGGGCGCGTTGACCGTGGCTGTGTCGGTCCCGCCCGGCACCTGAGATCCAAAGTTGAGCCCGCATCAGAACAGCTTGTAGTTCAATCCAAGCTTGGTGGTGTGGACGCCGTTGAGCGTGTGATTCGAGCAGAAGGTCGTGCCACCGCCAGCTCCGCACACCGCATGGCTGTCGTTCAAATCCAGGAACAGATATTCCATCTTCACCGTCCAATTGCCGGTAAAGGCCCATTCGATGCCGCCGCCTGCGACCAGGAATGCGCGCGTGTCGCTGTTGCTGGCGTTCAGCAAATTGCTGCTGCAGGGTGCGCTGCTGCAGGTGTCGGTGAGGGTCTGTTTGAGTCCCGTGAAGCCAATGCCGGCTTTGCCGTAGAACAGCGCGCGATCCGCGACCCAACCGGCGCGACCCGCAATGGCACCATACCAGTTGCCAATCACGGTCTTGTCGAAAGTGTCGCTGTTGTAGGCCGCGCTGTAAGGATCGGTCGCGGCGGCGCTCAGGCGCATATAGCCGGTCTCGGCTTCAGCGCCGAACACGATTGACGAGCCCCTGGCTTGCCAGTTGCAGCCAAGGGTCCCGCCGACGATCGGGCTGATCTTGTCGAACGGGACGCGGTAGAGGCCGCCATTGGCCACATTGGCGAAAGGCGCGTTGTAGAATGTTCCAGCTGATGTGGGATCGGTCGCCTCCACGTCAGGCGCAAAGCTGCCGCCGAAATAACCTCCCGCGAAGCAGCCGGAATAATTGTATACGGGCTCCATCGCGGTTCTTGTTGGCGCCTTCCTAACAGGGGCCTTGGCGGTCTGCACTTTTTTCATCTTGCCGTTCAGTGAGGTCTGCGACTCCTCCGAAGGGCTGTCGTAGAGGTTGGTGGTGAGCATCAATTTCGTCATCCAACGGTCCGACCCCTGGGTGAGACCGTAGCCGACGCCAAACTCGACATCGAAGCGGTTCACCTTGAAGTCGACGACGCCGTAGATGTTATGGCCTTGCTCTCTGAACGGCAGAAAGTGCCCGATCGGGCCAAGATCGGTGAAGTACTCGATCGCCAGTGCGAAATCCTCGCCGAAGTTTCGGGCCAGGCGCACGTTCGGCAGGAAGGTGACCTCGCCATTCTTGCCGAAGCTCACGTCGACGATCGGATTGATGATGAGATCATAGTCGCCCTTGCGCCAGCCGATGATGGGGCGGAGCTCCATGCCCCAGCGCGTGTCGGCAAATTTCGGCATCAAATAATCGTACTCGATGTTGAGACCAAAAAAGAAATCGCGCTTCGCCGCATTGGGGGTGACGAACAAAGTGCGAAGCTTCATCGCATTGGAATGATAGCCGTTGTTGTCGATCGCCCATGGAACGTAGAACCCGGCCTCGAACCAATCGGTCACACCGTAGGCAAATTCCGGGGTGGCATTGAGCGTGTGGTTGGGAACGAGCCCGCCGGGAAACTCAGGCTGTTTGCGGCCGACGAGGGCGTAGTTGAAGTGATGCTGTCCGGTCCACCTGCCGACCTCGGCGATTTCGCCCGTGTAGACCTGGATCTCGTCATCGGCGCGCGCTCCGGCCAGGCCGGCGAGCACCAGCGCAATCGTCATCCCCAAAGTTGATGGTCGACGCCCCGACATTCCCGCCCCCTCGTTTGCCCTGATGCCAGCGTTCTGCGGCATCCCCCTTGGGCACCTAGATTAGAATAAGACTAATCCTAATCAAGTGGCTTGTGGGCAATTGCGACGGCGCTGAAGTACGTTATTTTTCAATAGCATAAGGAGGATTTAAGTGTCTGAGGTGCTTTGATACTGGCTGCGACCGATTGTCCAAAGACCAGGCAACCGCATCAGGGGACCGCGGGTTAAGGCGATAACGGGTAATCCCGCCCTGAGTGCACCCTCATAGGGAGACGAGCATGCGCCAGATGTCCCGGTTGGCGCCGGTTGCAGCAATCCTGCTGTGCCAAGCGTTGCCTGCGAATGCGCAACAAGAGCGCGACTTTCCCGATGGGCCCGGCAAGGACGTCTTCATCGCGTCCTGCGGCGCCTGCCACGAGCTCAATCGCGCACGCGCCGGCTACACGCCCGAGGGTTGGCGCACTGTCGTCCAGATGATGAAGAACGTGGGCGCGCCAGTGCCGCCGGAGCAGTGGGACACGGTCACCCAATATCTGATCAAGAGCTTCCCGGAACGACCGCGGCCGGCGGCCGCCAAGATCGACGGCCCGCAACAGGCAAAAATACACACGTGGCAGGTGCCGACACCGGGGTCGCGCCCGCATGATCCGCGCGCGGGCAAGGATGGCGCTATCTGGTACACCGGCCAGCTCGCGAACAAGATCGGCCGGTTCGATCCGAAGACGGAGCAGTTCAAGGAGTCTCCGCTCAAGACCCCGCGCACCGGCCCGCACGGTCTTGCGGAGGATCGCGACGGCAACATCTGGTTCACCGGCAACAGTTCGAGTCTCATTGGCAAGCTCGATCCCAAGACCGGCGATGTGACCGAATACAAGATGCCCGATCCCGCGGTGAAGGATCCGCATACGCTCAATTTCGATCAGAACGGCATCCTGTGGTTCACGGCGCAAAACGCCAACGTCATGGGCCGGCTCGATCCGAAGAGCGGCGAGATCAAGATCATCAAGTCGCCGACACCAAACTCGCGGCCCTATGGCCTGCAAATCAATTCCAAGGGCGTGCCAGTGGTGGTGCTGTTTGGGACCAACAAGGTGGCGACCATCGATCCGGCGACGCTCACGGTCAAGGAGTACACGTTGCCAAACGCGGCATCGCGGCCGCGCCGGCTCGCGCTCGCGAGCGACGACATCGTCTACTACGCGGACTTCTCGCGCGGCTTCCTCGGCCGGCTTGATCTGCGCAACGGCGAGGCCAAGGAGTGGCAGTCGCCGAGCGGACCGCAATCGCAGCCCTATGGCATCGCCTTCAGCAAGGGTGCGGTCTACTACAACGAGTCCAATGCCAAGCCGAACACGATGGTGCGCTTCGATCCGGCGACGGAGAAATTTCAGACCTGGGTCATCCCGGGTGGCGGCGACATCGTGCGCAATGTCGACGTCACTCGCGACGGAAATGTCGTGACCGCCAACAGCCTGGTCAATCAGATCGGCGTGTTGGAGTTGCGATGAAGCGGATTCCGGTCAATTTGATGCACTCGCGGTCTCTCCCGGCCTCATGGTGAGGAGCCGCGACCTTGAACCTACCCAGATTCCGCAGCCTTGTGTGCGGCGTCTCGAACATCGCAAGTCGGGTATACTCGACTTGCGCATATTGATGCCGATCTCGGGTAGACCCGAGATCGGTGGCCGCCCCATCCTTCGAGACGGGCGCCACGCGATGATTGCGTCTCCTGGAAGCGCACGTGCTTGCGCCCTCCTCAGGATGAGGCGGATAAACGGCCGAACGCTCCATTCATTTCCAACGAGATACGCTATAGTGATGACGCGCTGACGTGGCGTGTTCATTTTGCATCGTGAAAGATGACGCCGGCGGTGTAGCGCTCGCCCGAGCGCAGACGGCTCACGCCGTGGCGCATATTGACCCGGTAGGTCCCGCGGGTGCCGGCGACTGGCCGATGGTGCACGGCGAACACGGCCGCCTCGCCACGCCGCAGCGGCACGACCTCGGCCCGTGACTGCATGCGCGGGCGTTGCTCGGTGAGCACGAGCTCGCCGCCGGTGAAGTCCGTCCCCGGCTCGGACAGCAGGATCACCACCTGCAGCGGGAACACGTGCTCGCCATAAAGATCCTGATGCAGGCAGTTGTAGTCGCCCTCGCCATATCGAAGCAGCAGCGGCGTCGGCCGGCTTTGGCCGGCCTCGTGGCAGCGCTTGACGAAGTCCGCATGCGCGGCCGGGAAGCGCGTCGCTATCCCCATCGCGTCGTGCCATCGATTGGCAAGCGGGGCGAGCGCGCGATAGAGCGCCGGCCGCAAGGCCGCGATGAGCGGCGGCAGCGGATAGGTGAAATACTTGTACTCGCCGCTGCCGAAGCCATGCCGTGCCATCACCACGGTGCTGCGAAAGCGGCTGCCGTCATCGTAGCAGCCTGCCAGCTCTGTGCACTCGCCGGCCGAGAGCAGCGTGCCGAGCGGCGCGAACCCATAGCTGTCAAGGCTCGTAGCCGCGGCTGCCCAGTCGATGGCTGCAACGCGCGTCGCGACGCGGGCGTCCGGCTCGTCGCGGAGCTGGTCCGGCTTGCAGCGTTTGCACGGACGAAAGCCCGCCCGTTCGGCCTCGGCGCGGGTCCGATGGAAACGGACATGGCCCGGCTTGGCGTGACGCGCGGGGCAGGCCGGCCGGCAATAGACGCCGGTGGTCGACACCGAATAATAGAACGAGCCGTCGGCGCTGCGATCGCGTGCGACCACCGCCGCCCAGCGCGGGTCCTGCTCGGTCGGCAGCTCGCGGAGCGTTTTGATCGGGGCATTCATCGTTTTGCCTTTGGCGTTGTTATGTCTGTCGCCATAGCAAACATGGTGTGGCTCGAGCCGACAGGCCACCCGCTTTCTGCCACCCGCTTTCTGCCAGCGCTCAGGCGCCTGGTGCTGACTATGCGGTAGGCGGCCCCGCCCACTTCACAAACGCTGCGACTGTCCGCAGCACCAGCGCGCGCGGCATGAAGCGCGGCAGCGCTCCCGCAATCTTGTTGGGGAACCCCGGAACAAGCACGCGTTGGCCGCGCATGAAGGCGTCATAGCCCTCGCGTGCGATCTGCTCGGCCGAGCGGCCAAGAAACGGCGGCGGTCTCTCGTGCATTCCGGCGCGCGCCTGGAACTCGGTCGGCACCGGTCCCGGGCAGATGCAGGTCACGCGCACTCCTTGCCTCGCCAGCTCATGCGCGATCGCCTCGCTGAAAGAGCGCACGAATGCCTTGCCGGCAAAATACACCGCCATGCCGGGGCCCGGAAAGAATCCCGAGAGCGACGCGACGTTGATCAGGCCGCCGCCGTGGCGCTTGAGACTGTCCACGAACATAAGCGACAGCGCGGTGAGCGCGCGCACATTGAGGTCGATCATGGCGAGCTGCTCGGCGCGATCGAGATCGGCTGCCGGCCCGCGCAGGCCGAAGCCAGCATTGTTGACCACGATCGCAGGCTCAAGCCCGCGCGTCGTGAGCTCGCCGGCAAGCCGTGACGGACCGTCGTGCTGGGCGAGGTCGAGCGCAATGACATGTGGGCGCTTGTGGCCGGCTGCCGCGATCGCGTCAGCCAGTGTCGTGAGCTGTTCGGCGCGGCGCGCTGCCAGCGCACATTCATGGCCGCGCTCGGCCAGAAGCCTCGCGAAAGCAGCACCGATTCCAGCCGAGGCGCCGGTGATCAAGGCGATTGGGTTAGGGGCGGGCGCCAATTACTCACCTGCCTTCGTGCAGCATTCCTGAGGCATGCTTGGAACGTCCTTGAGGCATTCTCATCCACAACCTTCAACCAAGGCTGTGGATAAGTGCCGGAGGGTCATCGCCGCGACGGCGCCTCCACGCCGCTGCCTTGGGCTCACTTGAGCGGATCAAGATGGCGCCAGTCGTGGCGGCAAGGGCATGATTCTATGACGATTCATCGCCCGACTGCCCGTACCAAAACACCATTACGGCAACAGAAAGTGCTCCTGTGGAAAGTAGTTTTAAAAACTGTGATCCAAAAGTCACAGGCTGGCGCTAATTACAACTGCCCGTGGTAAGCGCAGCCGACTCTGATATTTTGAGGGTGCCCCTGAAAGGGGGCGTTTCCTCCCTTTGACTTGGCCCCGCTCTTGCGGGGCTTATTTTTTGGGCGCGCCCATAAAAGTCGCGGGGCGACGCGCGTAGCCAAGATCGCATGCGAGAGAGATATGTGTCTGCGTTACCGCTCAGCCAGGCGGCGGCGAGGGCATGATGACGCGCTGGTCGTAGGCGCGTACGCAATAGAACGCGGCGTGATCCGAAGGCGTGCCGATAGTGGCCGGCCGCGTGGCGTCGCGCGCGGCTTGCTCACATTCCGAGCGCAGATGGAAATTGCCGACGTGGACGACGTGCGATGTCGACGACATCACCTGGATTACCATGACGAGCCAGTAGACTTCCATGCGAGACCTCCTCCTGTTTGTCTTTTGATGGCGCGGAGGAGCTAGCGCTGATTCGATTCTGTGTGGTTAACAACTGGTGTTCGCGGGCGTGCGACGATGTGACTACACGGGCGGGGCTAGGAGGAGCGGCATAAATTTCGTATAAAATTTCTGCTTCTCTTTGGGAAAACCTCCCATGACTTTCGCCCCGCCATCCTCACGGCGGGGCGTTTTATTTGGCGCCGTCACCTCAACATCGAAGCCATAGGCGCAGCCTATTCCCACAGAACTGACGTACAACGTCGTTTCTCTATTCGTTCCTTCATTAGGGAGTCGTTTCCCAACGCTCATACGAATAGGGGATAACGTCGGGTTTCTGACACACCGGACCAGGACAACTATCCTAGAAAATCGGCGGTCGAATTGGGACATTACCAAATCTGCGAATAGAACATATTGCGAACTGAGAACAAACAGTGTACACTGTGTCCACATCGGGCAGCGCCCGCGGGATGGGCTCGCGTTGTCGCTCTTTCGAATCCCGGTCATAAGGAGTGGGACATGTCGAACGCCGTCGTTCGTCTCGTTGTTGAAGGCTCATCCATGGACAAGACGAAGGCCCTTGATGCCGCGCTCTCCCAGATCGAGCGCAGTTTCGGCAAGGGCTCGATCATGCGGCTCGGCAAGAACAACAAGTCGATGGATGTGGAGACGGTGTCGACCGGCTCGCTCGGCCTCGACATCGCGCTCGGCGTCGGCGGGCTGCCGCGCGGGCGGGTGGTCGAGATCTACGGCCCGGAATCCTCCGGCAAGACCACGCTTGCGCTGCATTGCGTATCGGAAGCGCAGAAGAAGGGCGGCATCTGCGCCTTCGTCGATGCCGAGCACGCGCTCGACCCGATCTATGCCCGCAAGCTCGGCGTCAACGTCGACGACCTCCTGATCTCGCAGCCCGACACTGGCGAGCAGGGGCTTGAGATTGCCGACACCCTGGTGCGCTCGGGCGCGGTCGACATCCTGGTGATCGATTCGGTCGCGGCGCTGGTCCCGCGCGCGGAGCTCGAAGGCGAGATGGGCGACCAGATGCCCGGCCTGCAGGCGCGCCTGATGAGTCAGGCGCTGCGCAAGCTTACCGCCTCGATCAGCAAGTCCAACACGATGGTCATCTTCATCAACCAGATCCGCATGAAGATCGGCGTCATGTACGGCTCGCCGGAGACCACGACCGGCGGCAACGCGCTCAAGTTCTATGCCTCGGTGCGCCTCGATATCCGCCGCATCGGCGCGATCAAGGAACGTGACGAGGTGGTCGGCAACCAGACCCGCGTCAAGGTGGTGAAGAACAAGCTCGCCCCGCCGTTCAAGTCCGTCGAATTTGACATCATGTATGGCGAAGGCGTCTCGAAGGTCGGCGAGCTCGTCGATCTCGGCGTCAAGGCCGGCGTGGTGGAAAAGTCGGGCGCCTGGTTCTCCTATGACAGCCAGCGCATCGGCCAGGGCCGCGAGAACGCCAAGACGTTCCTCAAGCAGAATCCCGACATGGCGGCCAAGATCGAGGCGGCGGTGCGCCAGAACTCAGGCCTGATCGCCGAGAAGATCCTGACCGGTGAGAAGGAAGAGGGCGACGATGATGAAGGCGAGGAGTGATCGCGAAGGATTATCAACCAATCTTGTCTCGCGTTGTCGTGGCCGGGCATAGTGCGTCCAGAAGGGCGTTAACGCCCGTCCATAGCGCGTCGAAGACGCGCGTAAACGCGCTTCAGGACGGGCTATGGACGCGCGTGAACGCGCTTATGTCCCGGCCACAGACTTTTCCCGGCCACAGACTTTCCGGGCGTCCTATCGCTTCGGCAGCCGTTGCCGCGCCTGCGCGATGACGTCCGGCACCACGGCCTCGTTCGCCGGCGCCATGATATGCACGCCGGCAACGCCCGGAATGGCGGCCAGCGCCTCGATCAGCTCCACGCAGATGCGCGTGCCCTCGGCGGCCGGATCGGCGGCGTGCTCCAGCCGCTCAACCATCTCATCCGGTATGATCGTGCCGTAGAGGTGCTCCTTCATCCAGCGTGCCGACTTGGCTGAGCGCAACGGCGCAATGCCGATCAGGAGATGGAGCTCCCGGGTGGTGTCGTCGGCGGCAAGCCGTTGCGCGTAGCGCGCAACGACGCCTTGATCCATGCAGAACTGGGTTTGTGCAAACTGCGCGCCGGCCTTGATCTTGCCGGCAAGCTTGGTTGGTTCCCAACCGGGCGACGGGTCGATCGGCATGTCGGCGGCGCCGAGAAAGAAGCTCGCCTGGCCGGCAATCTTGCGGCCGGTCGGCAGCTCGCCCCGATCGCGCATGACCTGGGCCATGGCGGTGAGCGCCGTCGAATCGACATCGAACACCGGCTTGGTGTCGGGCTGGTCGCCGGCTTTGGGGTCGTCGCCGGTGAGCAGGAGCAGGTTATGGATGCCGAGCGCCGCGGCGCCCATGAGATCGGCCTGCAGTGCGATGCGGTTGCGGTCGCGGCAGGTGAGCTGCAGGATCGGCTCGATCCCTTCCTGCGCCAGCAACGCCGCCGCCGCGAGCGCGCTCATGTGGGCGCGGGCGCTCGCTCCATCGGTGACATTGACGGCGTCGGCAAGGCCCTGGAGTGGCCGCGCGTTATGCAGGAGATCGTCCGGATCGAACGAGACCGGCGGGGTCAGCTCGGTTGTGATGGCGAAACGGCGCGCCCGTAACGTCTGTTCGAGCTGCGAAACGGTGTAGGGCATGGGTGTGGCTGATGGGCGTCGGTGATGGGTGGGGGTGATGGCGTTGGTGCTGAGCGGGTCGCGGGACGGGGCGCTCGCGCCTATATAGAACGGGTGTGGCGGTTCAGAAATCCGCATCATCCTTGCGGCCAGTCCGAATGCGGACTTCTGAACCAAAGCCACATTAGATCAATAAGTTGCTAGTGTCCCTCGATTTCCCAAGTTTGCAAACGAGAGTGCCGCAAAATGATGCGAACTTCGGAATCGGGACACTGGCGGCGCCTTGGAAACGCGGCGGTGCGGCCCGCCTGTCCTTGAGCCTGTCCTTGAGCCTGTTCCTGGACAGAGGAGGGGGCCGCCGGTAAAAGCGCCAGTTCGAGCAACGCAGGACGGGACGGCCCTTGGACGGAATGTCCGGGCACGATGAGAAAATGAGCGGCGTCAACGAGATCAGGTCGACCTTCCTCGACTACTTCGCCAAGAACGGCCACACCGTGGTGCCGTCCTCTCCGCTCGTGCCGCTCAACGACCCGACCCTGATGTT
>Ga0137410_10001693_pt1 | contig 15055 bp, 10 predicted proteins | sample CZODoug1_16funga_FD_108878 | JGI IMG/M metagenome (GOLD analysis project Ga0137410, IMG submission 108878) | Vadose zone soil fungal communities from Angelo Coast Range Reserve, California, USA - CZODoug1_16fungal (Illumina Assembly) | ecosystem: Environmental > Terrestrial > Soil > Vadose zone... | reverse complement strand
ACGCTCGCGACCAGGGCTCGGTAACGCGTCTGAAGGCGCGGTTGGGCAAATCCTCGCCAGCCCGGTTCTTCGGCAAAGAGCGAACCAAAGACGACGAAATACAAACCGCCGGGCCCAGAGAATGATGGCAAAATCATCCAGTGCGAAGGCGCCGCGCCACGCCGGACGGCGCTGAACGCCTCAGCTAGAAAGAGCAGAATGATTGGACCAATCAGTGCAATCGCATACCAAACGAGGCCAATGCGCCAAGTCCGTACCTGCCTAGAGACGGAACGAACTCCGCCGGCTCCAGGATAAAATGCTGCGACGAGGAGCGCCGCCAATGTGGGGGCGCATGCGGTTACCAACATGCCTGTCATTACCAGCGGCAAATACCGTGTAGATGATGAGACCCTGTTAAGATTTAGGCCTTGGAGCATCAAGGGCAGGCCGCCGAGGACCGTCAGTGAAAAGAGCAACAGGATCCACGCGATGAGATGGCCGCTATTCCAAGCGATCGCGCCATTGATCGGAGAATCTTTCATTCCCTGTCCGCCTCTGTTTCATTTATGCCGCTCGTGAACGGATCTTCCGCTGACAAGGCGTCAGACACAAGACGGCGAAGATGGTGAAGATAGTAAACCCCGCGCAAACCCCCGGCAACACTTGATCAACTCCACCCAAATCGGAGACACAGAGTTAGCGGCGGTACGCGGATGCGCCATGTCGATTGCTCCCGAGTGATGGCCCAGTCGGAAGCAAGTCTGTTTAAGTCAGCGCGTATGGGGCTTACCGCCATCTCTTTACTTTCGGCCAAAATTCCGCCAAGGTTCCTTGCTTGAAACCACGACAAATATAGATTGTGAGATTTCTCTCCAGGGCATACGGATTGTCGGGCGTGCGTCCTACGTATTCGACGCTGGTCCAGAGCTTCTCCAGAGTCTTTTGATCGTCATCCAGGACGATCATGCAATTACCTGTATATTCGCGCGGCCCCCAGAGGAACCAGGTTTGGTGGCCGCTGAGCGAGGGAGGCAGGCCGTACTTTGGTCCGAGAAAATCAATGGCGCCAGCTTGTCCGTAGTCTTGCGCGAAGATGCCGCAGTCTTTTCTTTGGTCGGGGGGAATCCGGTTCCAGGCTTCGGCGACGCCGGTCACAATTTCATTCCACCCGAACTGATCGGCAAAATGTTGAGGGAGAACTGCGCGCGCATGCTGGTATTCGCTGCGAGGCACTTTGATTGGCAACCTGCCCATGTAGGGGATAAATTGATCGACCGGCAGAATCGGCATAGCCACAGGCGCAAAGATCGCCCCACCGGTCAGCAATACCAGAGCGATCACGGGCTTCAGCCAGAACTGCCGAATGCGATCGATGGCGTCGTCGATCACGATGCATCCGGCTGCCAGATACACAGGGTAGATCGGAGCGAGGTAGTAATTCTTGCCCTTGAGGACAACGAACACAGTGAAGCTGACGAGGTAAGCCCACCCCAAGAAACGGTAGGGTCTGAAGCGGCGCGAAATTAGGAACGCAATGATTCCGGTGATCCAGATGACTGCGGACAGCGGGAAGACAATCAGCATCTGTTGGGAAAAGTACTGCCAGGGCGAAAGGACGACGTTGCGGCCGTCTGCGTTGATGTTGTGGATGAGTTGCGCGAACGGCCAGTGGTTGGCGATATTCCACAAAAGGTTTGGCAGGAAGATGAGAAACGCGGCCAGGCCGCCGAGCCACATCCATTTAGTAAAGAGAAATCGCCGCTGCGCGGTCAGCAGCAGGCCGACGACTATGGCAAATCCGAGCACCGCGATCGAGTACTTTTCCTGCAAGCCGATTCCGGCCACTACTCCGAACCAGAGCCAATAGCGGGGCTGGTCGCGTTTTACGGCGAGGATCGCAAAATAGAGGCAGCCCGTCCAAAGCACAACTTCGAGATCGCAGTTGGTGGTGAGCAGGCTTCCGCCGGACAAATAGATGGGAGCGCTCAGTATCGTCAGCGCGCTGAGGGCGACGGCGAAGCGCTTGCCTCCCAGTTCGCGGGCAACCAGGCCCGTCAAAATAATGAGCAACGATGCGAACAGGGCTGGGACCAGCCGCACGCTGCGCAGCGAATCACCAAACACGGTCAGGCAGAGCCGCGTGAGCATGGGCAGAAGCGGCGGCTGATCAACATATCCCCAGGCGGGATGGTTCCCGCAAGCGATGTAGTCGAATTCATCGCGGAAATAGCCGTAGCCGTTGTTAAAGACCATGTGCACCGCGAAGCCGAACGCTGCGATGCCCAGGACGGCGAGCATTCCGTTAGAAAGAAACCGGTCGTTGGTTGGTGGAGCGGCAGTGGTCGTCGAGTCAATGTTCATGATGGAGTGGGGCGGAGCGGCTCCGGGCGCGAAAGGGCATTCTAGCGGCTTTGCACAGTAACGAATGTAAAAACTCTCGCAAAATGCGACAATAGAACTTCCCCGTGATGACCACTTCCGCGATACCTGCCTTTACTCCGGAGACGATACGGGAGCACGGCCTGACTCCGGACGAATACGAAAAAATCAAAGAGCTGCTGGGCGGACGCGAACCAACGCGGACAGAACTGGGCATTTTCAGCGTGATGTGGAGTGAGCACTGCTCTTACAAGTCGTCGCGCGTCCATCTGAAGCGGCTGCCGACGCGCAGCAAGCTGGTGCTCCAGGGGCCGGGAGAGAATGCCGGCATCATCGATATCGGGGACGGTTGGGGCTGCGCGTTCAAGATCGAGTCGCATAATCATCCGTCCTTTATTGAGCCGTTTCAGGGCGCGGCTACGGGAGTGGGCGGCATTCTGCGCGATATTTTCACGATGGGCGCGCGGCCGGTGGCGGTGATGGACTCGCTGCGGTTCGGGCCGATACGTGCTACCGAGCTGCGCTCGGCGGGGCAGCCGGGGGCGGCTGTCACTACGCAAGAACTCCACAAGAATCATTCGGTCATGGAGGGCGTGGTCTCCGGCGTCGCTTCGTACGGAAACTGTTTTGGCGTGCCGAACCTCGGAGGTGAGGTGAAGTTCGAGCCTTGCTATTCAGGCAATCCGCTGGTGAATGCGTTTGCGCTGGGATTGGTGCGTCGCGACCAGATCTTTTATGCGCGGGCGGCGGGCGAAGGCAATCCCGTGATTTACGTGGGCGCGAAGACCGGGCGCGACGGCATCCATGGCGCGACCATGGCGAGTGAGGAATTCAGCGAAGGGTCCGAGGCTAAGCGGCCGAACGTGCAAGTCGGCGATCCCTTTCTGGAAAAGCTTCTACTCGAAGCGTGCCTGGAAGCGATGCAGACGGGCGCGATTATCGGTATTCAGGATATGGGTGCGGCCGGGCTGACCTGCTCAACTTGCGAGATGGGTGCGCGTGGCGGCACTGGCATCGAGATCGAGCTTGACCGCGTTCCGCAACGCGAAACCGGCATGACTCCGTACGAGATCATGCTGAGCGAATCACAGGAGCGCATGCTGCTGGTCGCGCAGAAGGGACGGGAAGACGAAGTATTCCGGGTCTTCGAGAAGTGGGGACTGGATGCGGTTGAGGTCGGGCGCGTGACTCTTGAAGCGAAAATGCGCGTGCTGGAACACGGGCAGGTCGTGGCGGAAATTCCGAACGCGGCGTTGACGGACGATGCTCCGGTGTATAAGCGGCCACTGGCGCGCTGGGAGCCGCCGGTGCCGCGGGAGATGCCGGCGCATATCAAGCTCGCGTCTTTCAAGCAGGGGCTGAAGCCCCCTTCTTTAGGGGCGGCTGGCGGCACGGCTGAAGCCGTGTCCTCCCGGAAAGCCAATCCTGATTTAGGCGGGATCACCGAGGCCGATCTCCCCGAGGGTCTTATTACGGGCGGCGATTTCACGGCCAGATTCAAGCAGCTGTTGGCGAGTCCGAATATCTGTTCGAAGCGATGGGTGTGGCAGCAGTATGACCACATGGTGCAGACCAATACTGTGGAAGCGCCGGGTGCGGGCGATGCGGGCGTGATTCGGATCAAGGGATCGAAGCGCGGGCTGGCGATGGCGCTCGATGGGAATGGACGCTGGTGTTATCTCGACCCTCGTTTGGGCGCGATGCACGCGGTGGCGGAAGCGGCCCGCAAAGTGGCGTGCTCGGGCGCAACTCCGGTGGCGGCTACGAACTGTTTGAATTTTGGCAATCCGGAGAAGCCGCACATCATGTGGCAGTTTTCGCAGGTGATTGACGGCATTACCAAGGCTTGCGAGGAACTGGAAGTTCCGATCACGGGCGGTAATGTGAGTTTCTACAACGAGACTCTAGGCGAAGGAATTTATCCGACACCGGTGCTAGGAGTCGTGGGCATTCTTGAGGATGTCCACAAAGCGGCGAAAATGCATTTCGCGCAGGCGGGGCACAAGATTGTGCTGCTGCGCGGCAGCAACGTTGGAGACGCGGTGGATGCGGAGTCGGAGTTCGGATCGTCGGAGTACGCCAAGGAAATTCTGGGGACGGTTTGGGGATATCCACCGGAACTGGATCTTGAGAAGGAAGCCACGCTACAACGGGCGCTGGTGGCGGTGATTCAGGCGGGGCTGGTCGAGTCCGTTCATGACTGTGCAGATGGCGGAGTGGCTGTTGCGCTGGCCGAATGTGCGCTGCCGAAGGGTGTTGGGTTGAAGGTCAATTTGACATCGTATGAGCTTCCGGCTGAATTTGCGTTGTTTGGCGAAGATGCCAGCCGGGTGGTGCTATCTTGCGACCCGGCGAAGCTGGCGCGAATCCAACAAGTAGCGCAAGAGTACGGCCTGTTCGCGGATGTGCTAGGCGATACCGACGGAGACCGGGTGGAGATTTTGCTGGACGGGAAGATAGTCGTGTCCGCGACGATCCCAGAGTTGAACCAGGTGTACGAAAGCGCTCTGGAGAAGGCGCTGAAAACCGAAAACAGCAACAGTGACTTAGTTTCTCTTCACTCTAAGGGGGATTATGAATTTTCTCGATGAGGCGATCGCCAAACTGGCCGAGACTCCGCAGCAGGTTGAGGATGCCATTCGCGGGCTCTCGGAAGAACAACTGTCATGGAAACCGACAGAATTCTTTTCGATCCGCGAAAACGTACTTCATCTGCGCGATATCGATGTGTTCGGGTACGAAAAACGTCTGCGCCTGATTCTGACCACCGACTATCCCGCGTTCCCAGACCTCGACGGCGCCAAACTCGCGCTCGAGCGGAACTATAATGCGCAACCAATCCGGCAGGCGCTCGACGACTTGAAGCGTTCACGCGGCATCAGTATCCAGAGGCTCAAGGGAAGCTTGAGTCTGGATCTGGAGCGGAAAGCCGAGATGCAGGGCGTCGGGGCCATCGATTTGAGGCGGCTCCTCGAACTCTGGATGGAACACGATCGAGGCCATCTTGCCGACATCGTGGAACTCCGCCAAGCGATCGAGACGGGGAAGGGACCACAATTCGCTCCGCACCAGGCAGCGTGAGCGCGTTCGAGCTGATTGCAAATGCTTCCTTTCGATAAATTTCGAGAAGAGTGCGGGGTGGTGGCCATTCATGCCCATCCGGAGGCGGAGAAGCTTGCCTATCTCGGCCTGCACGCGCTCCAGCATCGCGGACAAGAGTCCGCGGGCATGGTGACTTCCGACGGCGAGCGGCTTCGAGTGCATCGGTCGATGGGGCTGGTGGCCGACATTTTCACTGAGGAAGCGCTGGCTTCAATTCGCGGCATTCTTGCGATTGGGCACACGCGTTATTCCACGGCGGGGGATTCGGCGCTGCTGAATGCTCAGCCGATCATGGTGCAATCGAACAAGGGCGCGATTGCGATCGCGCACAATGGCAACCTGGTGAATGCGGTGACCATCCGAGCGAAGCTGGAAGCACAGGGGTCGATTTTTCAGACCAACAGCGACACGGAAGTTCTAGTTCATCTGATTGCGCTCTCGCGGGAGCAAACTCTGCCGGATGCAATCGCGGACGCTCTTCGGCGGGTGGAGGGGGCCTTTTCGCTGGTGATGATCAGCCGGGACCGGATCTTCGCAGCGCGCGATCCGCGCGGCTTTCGGCCGCTTGCGATGGGGCGTATTCCGGCGCTGACGGGCGAAAAAAAAGATACGGTCGTGTTCGCTTCGGAGACCTGTGCTTTCGATTTGCTGGGCGCGACTTACGAACGGGATGTGAAGCCGGGCGAACTGGTCATCGTCGGGCCGGAGGGCATCAGTTCGCGGTTTTATTCGCCTTCGCCAGCACAATCGAGTTGCATTTTTGAGCACGTTTATTTTTCGCGTCCAGACAGTTTTGTGTTTGGACGCTCGGTGGACCAGAGCCGCGACCTGATGGGACGGCAATTGGCGCGCGAGGCGCCGGCGGATTGCGATATCGTCGTTCCCGTTCCGGATTCCGGCAACACGGCCGCCTTGGGATTTTCCACCGAGAGCGGAATTCCCTTCCGTCTGGGGCTGATTCGCAATCACTACATCGGGAGAACGTTTATCGAGCCGAGCCAGTCGGTGCGGGACTTTGGCGTCAAGCTCAAACTCAATCCCGTGCGCAGCCTGCTCGAGGGCAAACGAGTCGCACTGATAGACGACTCGCTGGTGCGCGGTACTACGAGCAGGAAGATTGTCCGTTTGATTCGCAATGCGGGCGCGAAGGAAGTTCACATGCGGATTTCCTGTCCGCCGACGATTTCGCCTTGTTTTTACGGGGTGGATACGCCTTCCAAGAAGCATCTGATTGCGGCGAACAAGACGATTGAAGAAATCCGCGCATTCATCGGCGCGGATTCGCTGGCTTATCTTTCCCTGGAAGGATTGAAGAAGGCGTGCGGCGAAGGCGAAGTTACCACCTACTGCTCCGCCTGCTACACCGGGCACTATCCGACGAACTTGATCGATGTGGACGAGATCCAGCCGGCCGGGGTCTCGGAATAGTGTGGGACTGACGTTCCTGCGGCAGGGGCAGAAAAACCACAGTGGCTGAAGCCCGACTTAATCCCTAGCTATCGCGGCCCTGAAGGTGTCCAGTCTCATGACATCCTTTACAGCGTGTTATCAAGAGATACTTTACAGTTTGGTTGAGTCCAGCGCTTGATGGTGGAGAGACGCTGGGCACGAACATCGATCTCTTTCAGCAAAGAGTTGCAATAGTAGACCAGGATGCGTTCGTGGATACGAACCAGCTGCACTCGTTCCCGTGCCAGCGCTTTGCTGATTTCCCAGCGTTGTCCGTCGAGTTTTAGTTGGCCCCGCGATCCCATCAGCATGGCCTCGGGCAGGCCATACGTGACGAAGGCGCGCTCCAACCGTTCCTGTACGGCTTCGGTGCGCGTGCTTCCGGTTTTTTCCAGCGCCACTACGTAGCGGCTGTGATCGTCGATCACCGACAGAGGCCCGACCGGCTGCTGGCATCCCTTCGGACTCTTGAAGTCCATCTGCCAGAGTTGATTGGGCGCGGCGCGTTCGAAGCGTCGCCAGGCCGGTGAGCGGCGATCGTCGGGACGCACCAGTCCGTGTCGCAGCAACACGCGATGTACGGTGATCACGGGTAACACAATGCCTTCGCCGCGGAGCAGTTGCTGCAATTTGCGCGCTCCCCAGTCGGGCCGCTCTCGCCGCAACTGAGCGATGCGCTGTTCGATCGGGGGAGCGGTCTGGCGCGGCGAATGCCGGGGACGGCGGCTCTGTTCTTCGATCCCGCTCACTCCCTGTTCGCGATAGCGCTTCAGCCAAACATAGCCCGTGGGTCGAGAGATCCCAAACTCGGCACACAACCGGCTCAGCCTTTCTTGTGCCTGCTGGGCCCGTACCACAAACTCCACGCGTTGATCGCGTACCGCCATCGTCCGCCACGCCATTCTCGTCCGCTCCCCGGCGGACGCTTTTACACTGTCGCACTCGCTCCGCTCGCGCCGCAGTGTAAAGGATGTCCTGATAACAACTGTAAGGAATGTCATGGAACAGAACACCTAAAGGGCCGCTCTCCACGGTCGCGCCGAAGCGTAGTGGGTTCCGCCACAAACAACATCCCTAATAGGAATCTCCGGGCCGCAGCGCCTGAAGGCGCCGTAATGTAGTGCTTGTGGCATGCCTGAAGGCATGCCCTGATACGAATCTCACTGCAACGAAGGCTGCTACTGCGGCACGCGCTGCTAACCCTGCTAGAACGTCACCCGTACGCCGAACTGCGCGGCGAATGGGATGCCTACGGTTGTGCCGGGGCCGAAGAAGTCGCCCAGGGCGCCGGCCGGTTTTCGCAGCTGATTCAGGCTGGTGATGGGAATAAAGTTCGCGGGGTTGCAATCGGCATCGCCGCAGAGGTCGGTAATGTTGCCGCCGAGCTGGTCGGGAGGAATATTGCCGAGAGCGGCTACGTCTGCCACAAAGTTGTTGGATGGATTGTTCCTGTTGAATAGATTCAGGAATTCCACGAAGGGCATTACCGCCCAACGATCGTTGATCTTGAACGGACGAGCGACGCGCAGATCAATTTGCGCGAACGGGGTTCCGCGAAACTGATCGAGCGAAGTCTTTGTGCCGTTAATGATGGCACGATTTGCACCGTCGCCCAGCGTGTAAGGCCGCGCGCTTTCGATCTGCGTCATGGTGGAGAGTTCAAAACCGACGGGCGCATGCAGAGTTCCTGCGAGCACGAACCGGTGACGGACATCTTCTCCCGACGGACCGTAGTCGCCAGGGGCAAAGGCATTGTTAGGGTCGCAAACTCCGTTCACGTAATCGAACAGTTCGCCAACGAAACAACCCCAGGTCTTCGCAGTTGCGAGGGTGTAGTGCGCAGTCATGTTGACCCAGCGCATGTTCCCCTGGACCTTGATCGTCATCGCGTCGTAGTTCGAACGATTATCGGATCGGTAGACATCGACATTGGGAACCACGTCTTCTTGCAACGTCCCGTCCGGCAAGGGCAGCGGCGTCATTATGTCCGTGCCGCCGGCATAGCTGTATCCGCGATAGGCGTGCATCCCGGTCTCATGAGTCCAGTCCGCGCTCAGCGTCCAGTGCTCGTTCAGCGCGTGCTGGACGCCGGCGCTGGCGTGCACAGCGTAGGGCGTGTGGTAGTGAGGATCGATGATCGCGGCCTGGCCGCCCCTCGATGCACCTGAAATGCAACCAGCATTGTCGGGATTGAGGTGATCCGGGTCGCTGATCGGGTCGGTGCATGGTCCCGGCGCTGCATTCACGGCCTGGAATGCGCCGACCCAACCGTTTTGTGCGAGGTCGTTGTAGTAGAGGCCGACGCCAGCGCGGATGGCCGTCTTCTCGCCTCGTCCGGGTGAGTAGGCGATTCCCAGGCGCGGACCAAACTGCTTGTGGTAGTCGTGCGGCGCACCGTTGATCAGTGGAATCTGCAATACCTGGAGTGTGATGAACGCTGGGTTCTGCAGCTGAGTGCGACGGGACCCATTGAATAAGCCAAAAGTCGTGTCATACCGCAGTCCGTAGTTCACTGTGAGATGCGGAGTGACGCGCCACGAATCCTGTGCGTACAGGCCGAGTCGCCGCACACTCTGGTTAAAGCTGCCATCGCCGGCTGGGGTTACGGTGCAGTCACTACCGGGTGTTACTTGCACTCCTCCATCAGGCCGGTCGGGTAGGCAGGTATGGTAGTCAGCCAGGAATTGTGTCGTGTTGTCGACATAGTCCGAGGGATTGAGGCCGAAGGTGTGGAATAATTCTTCGGTTCCCGACAGTGCTCCACTCAGCACGGGCTCGTGAATAAAGTCAATTCCAAACTTTGACGTGTGCCGGCCAGACGAGTGGCTGACATCGTAACGGAACTGGTACTTCTGCTGTTTGCGGAGTACGGGAAAGCCGGTGATTGGCGTCGCGAACTGGTTGTCGCCGAAAGTCTCAAAACCTGAGTTCGTGTGGAACGTGGCGCTGAAGGGAAATGCCAGCGCAAATCCCAGATACCCGTTGCGCGCCTCCGTGTGGTGGAGATAGCTGGCAGTGAAGGTAAACGATCCGAGCCAGGTTGGATTGAAATCCATCTGATTGCCAACGACAATGTTTTCGTACTTCGATCCGGAAGTAGCTCCGGTGGAAGGCAGCGTGGCTTGTTGGATCAGGTCGTTGTTGGTGGTGTAGTTGTCGAGCGACCCGCGCAGGAACCACTGCGAACGCGGAGACTGTGCGTAGTCGAATCGCAGAGTGCCGATGTAGTCGCGAAACGGAACTTTCACGTTATTGGGGACTGCGATGGAATCTACGCCGATGGTCTGACCTTCGATGTTGGTTTCGTGAATTAGCCCATCGGCTGCCAGCTGCGACAGGGCATTCAGTTCGGCCAAGTTGTCCGGACTGTAGTTGATGCTGGCGTTCTCGTGTACCGCTTCGATCCCGGCAAACATCCACACTTTGTCGCGCTTGAGAGGACCACCGATGGTCGCAATGTAATTCTGGCGCGAGAAAGGCTGCTTCGGCTGGGGCGCGGGATTGTCGATTGGGTAACGTGCGGTCAGGGCTGAAGCGCGCTCGTAGAAAGCGCCGCTGCCATGCCATTCGTTGGTGCCGTGCTTGGTGGTGATCATGACGGAGCCGCCGACGGTGTGCCCGGTGTCGGCGTCTTGCTGCGAGGTGTGGACGGCAAATTCCTGGATGAAATCCGGAGAGAAGTTCTGCAAGAAACTGCCGATGTAATCGTCCGAGTTGTCACCGCCATCCACGGACACGTCCACGTTTAGCCCGGAGCTTCCTCCGAATGACACGGCGGTAATGCGAGCTTTCGTGGGATCGGATGGCTCGACCGGTTCGGTGCCGGGAACCATCATTGCCACATTCGCGAAGCTCCGGTGGGCAAGCGGAATCGTCTCCAGATCGTGCGCCATGACTACGCCACCGTGTACGGCACTGGCGGTGTCGAGGGCTTCGGTGGTGATGGAGGAAGCTTGTCCAGGCACGGTCACGGTCTCACGGCCGCTGCCGGGCTTCAGCGTGACGGTGACGTCTCGAACAAAACTGACTACAACGTCTACGTCGGCAGCAGCATCCGCAAAGCCCTTGGCGGTCACGGCAACATGATAGGAGCCGGGCAACAGGCCCTCGATACGGAATTCTCCCCGGTCGTTGGCGGCGGCCTCACGGCGTACAGAAGACCCGGAAGACGTCAGGACAATCTGGGCGGACGAAACGCGGGCGCCGCTCTGGTCCTGGACTTCACCGCGCAGGGCTCCGTTGGGGTTTTGGGCCGATGCGGCAGTCGCCATAACGATCGAAACCACGGCCAGCAGGAGCATACAAAAACGGCGGTGCCGCAGTCGCGGCGGGGAGAGAGCGAGTTCGATAGTCATAGGCAAGACAGTTCCGGTAGTTGAGAGAATGGCCGCAGTTAACAAGATCCGGGTTACTCAGCGTTCTGCGCGGCGAGGCAGACTGAACAAGCAGGCTAGCGGGGGCGAGTCATTACTACCAGCGATAGTAGTAAATGGAGGGAGCTAAGGATGGGCGGCGCGGTAGGGCTTAACGGACGAGCCACTCTGTAACTCTGTGAGTCTGTGCCAAGACGGGACCGTAGGCAGCGGCCGCACAGAGGATGCCGGCGAGGACCGGCGGAATAGCATATCGCCAGCGGGTATGAAGGGGGCGGGAATTCATGCCATTCCAGGCCAGAAGGCGTTCCACTCTGCCGCTCACCGATCCGCACCCATTGACCAGAGCCATGGTGAACGCAGGGGTGGTGCGGCGGACTGGAATCAGGCGTGAGAGCTTAATCAGTGCGGCGGCCAGGTCGAGCGCGTCGCCTAAACTCGCGACCGCACCGTCATCGGCGGCGAGCTCCGCGGCTTCGTGCCAAGCACTTTCCAGACTCGCCATTCCGGGGAATGGCGAACAATGAAAAACCAACTTCTTCAGGTTGTCGCGAGAACGCATGTGCGCGACTTCGTGGCGGACCGCGACCCGAAGTTCGTCCGCGCTGAGCAGCGCGACGGTTGCCCGGGAAACTACCACTCTGGGAGAACACACACCCACCAGCATGAGCGGCGGGGTGCCACTGTCGGCCCAAAATGTAGGTGTGTTGACGCCGGCATCCAGAGCGTTGGCGCCTTTCAACCAGTCCGCAACCACGCGAGCAGTCTTCTTCTGGGCGGCGATAACGCGGAATAAGCCGAGAGCGAACAGCAGCAAACAACCCAGCCCCAAGGCGAGGGGTAAGGCGATATCTTCATCAATGGAGCGGGGTTCGAAAACTACGAAGGACGGAACTGCAAAGATCAAAGTCACCAGAGCCGACGCCAGCAGAGGGAAAACCCGCATCCAGAAAAGCAAGTTCGCGAGTCCCTGAGCCGACGTACCGCGCAAGAGAGTTACACCGCGCCAGATCGCAACGACAAGCAGGGACAGAATGCTGTACAACAGCACAAAGAACGTCAGCGAAACGGCAATGCCGCGGAGGGCAAACATTATTCCTTCTCCGCTTGTTTAAGTTCACGGCGTTTGCGTTCGACCAGGACCTGGAGTTCGTCCAGCAACTGGGCGTCGTGCGTGCTGAGGGCTTCAACCAGATAGGAAAGAGGCAGCGAAGATGCTTCGCTGGAGCCCAGTAATTGCCGAATGCCTTCGACCGCAGCCACGCGGCGCAGTTCGTCGGCGGTCTGCCGAGGCGAATAGCGGAACGCTCTGCCGTCGGCCACCCGGTCGAGCAGTTTTTTCTTGTAGAGGCGGTCCAGCGTGGTCATCACGGTGGTGTACGCCTGCGTGACTTTTTCATCTTCGAGGAGTTCGCGAACGGTGGCAGTACCGCGAGACCACAGCGCGTGCAGCAACTGTTGTTCGAGCGGTCCCAGTTGCGTGCCAGAAAATGCTCCGAAGATGGTTGAGATTTTCTTCACTAACTGCGCAAACCCTCCAAAGGGCCTTTGCATTATGGCAAATTCCGGAGTGGCGGTCTACGGCAAAGACGGGGAAGGTTGTGCGTCGCTGATCGCGCGGTCGGTGGGACGGAGAAACTATTTCCGGGCGCGGGCTACGCGTGCAATTCCTTGCAGATCATTTGTAATTTTCACGTCGGCCCAGCCGGATAAGAGGCGCTGGACGCCATTAGCAATGGTGCCGCTGATCTCAAATACCAGCCATCCGCCCGGACGAAGCGTTTCGTGGGCCTGTGGAAGCAGTCTTGAAATCACTTCCAGGCCAGTGGGACCGGCGAAAACAGCGCCCCTCGGCTCGAATTTACGCACTTCGAGTTGCACCTGGTCCTCTTCGGACTCGCCGACGTAAGGGGGATTGGAAACTACGAAGTCGAATTCTCCGAGGGGCAGGCCGGTCAGCAGATCGGTGTGATGAAAATTGATTCGGGCTGTGAGTTCATGACGGGCGGCGTTGGCTTGTGCAACGTCGATGGCTTCAGCCGAAATGTCGGTGGCGTGAATTTCGGCTTGCGGAAATTCTTTTGCGAGGGCCAGGGCGATCGCTCCGGAGCCGGTGCCTACGTCGGCGATGCGAACGTGGGGCGTTGGCATCCCCATCATGGGCCGTTGACTCTCTTTTGGATCGTTGCCCAAAATCAGCTCGAGCACGGTCTCGACGACATGCTCAGTCTCGGGACGCGGAATCAGGACTGCGGGCGAGACGATCAGATCCAGTCCCCAAAATTCCTGATGTCCGGTGATGTACTGCGCGGGAACGCCCGTAGCGCGGCGGGCGATAGCTTCGTCGTAGCGGCGGGTCTCGTCGGGAGTTAGTACGCGTTCCGGGTGCGCATAGAGATAGGCACGATCGCAATCGAGGGTGAACCTGATGAGGAGTTCGGCGTTCATGCGCGGGGACGGAACCTGTTGCGCGGTCAATCGAGCGGTCGCTAAAGTCAGGGATTCGCGGAGTTGCATTTTACGCCACGCTCACACGACTGTGGTCATTTCCTGCTTCAGTTTTTCCGCCTGAAAATGAGTAATCAGCGCGTCAATCAGTGGTTGGATCTTCCCGTCCATTACCTGCTCCAGTTGGTGGATGGTGAAGCCGATGCGGTGGTCGGTGAGGCGGTTCTGCGGGAAGTTGTATGTGCGGATCTTCTCCGAGCGGTCGCCGGAGCCGACCATCTGTTTGCGTTCTTTGGCGAGGGCGTCCTGTTGTTTTTGCATTTCGACTTCATACAAACGCGAACGGAGCACGCGCATCGCCTTGTCGCGATTCTTGATTTGCGATTTCTCGTCCTGGCAGCTTACTACGGTGTTGGTTGGAATGTGGGTGATGCGCACGGCGGAGTATGTCGTGTTCACCGACTGGCCGCCCGGGCCGGACGAGCAGAAAGTGTCAATGCGCAGGTCTTTGGCTTCGATCTTGACGTCGACGTCTTCGGCTTCGGGCAGCACGGCTACAGTAATTGCCGATGTGTGAACCCGTCCCTGCTGTTCGGTGGCGGGGACGCGCTGCACGCGATGGACTCCGCTTTCATATTTAAGCCTCGAATAGACGCGGTCGCCTTCGATCAGGGCGATGACTTCTTTCATCCCGCCGACGCCGGACTCCGAAGTCGAAAGTACTTCCACTTTCCATTTGTTGGCCTCGGCGAATCGGCTATACATGCGGAAGACTTCCGCCACGAACAGCGTAGACTCGTCGCCGCCGGTGCCGGCGCGGATTTCGAGGATCACGTTCTTCTCGTCGTTAGGGTCCTTGGGCAGCAGCAGGACTTTGAGTTCTTCTTCTACAATTCCCACGCGTGGTTCGAGCCTGGCGATTTCTTCTTCCGCGTAGGCGCGCATGTCAGCGTCGGTTTCGGCGGCCAGCATGGCTTTGCTTTCGGCGATTCCGCGGGTCAGGTCCTTGTACTCGCGATACTTTTCGACGATCGTCGAGATTTCGCTATGCGCCTTCGCCGTCTTCTGGAATTTCGCGGAGTCCTGCATAGTCTCCGGCAAGGCCAACGCCTGCGTCAGTTCTTCGTAGCGCTTTTCAGTCTGTTCTAGTCTCTCGAACATGGTTCACTCTATCCGTGTTACGGGACCTGCCCGTTTCGGTTCGCAGCGAAGAGGCAGACCGCCGTCTCTACGCTGTCATTTTAGGTTGATTGTGAAATAAAGCGTAGGAATGTTGGGGGAGCGCCCCTAGGCAATTACCAGCTGGCCGCCGCGCTCTTTTT
>Ga0137410_10001688_pt1 | contig 15068 bp, 16 predicted proteins | sample CZODoug1_16funga_FD_108878 | JGI IMG/M metagenome (GOLD analysis project Ga0137410, IMG submission 108878) | Vadose zone soil fungal communities from Angelo Coast Range Reserve, California, USA - CZODoug1_16fungal (Illumina Assembly) | ecosystem: Environmental > Terrestrial > Soil > Vadose zone... | reverse complement strand
TGGCAAAGGCACCGCCGCCGAAAAGATTGCTGCCATGGAAAAAGCCGGAATCAAAGTCGCAAAATCGCCGGCGGACATCGGCGAAACGCTGGCCGCAGCGATAGGCAAGGCGGCGGTTAGTTAGCATTTCCTGACACCTTACCTTATGAAAACTCTGCAACGCACGCTCACTATCGTTAAGCCGGACGCGGTCAAGCGCAACGCGATCGGAGACATCATCGAACAATTCGAAAAGAACGGCTTCAAGATTCTGGCCATGAAGATGCTGGAGATTTCCAAGCATCAGGCGGAACAGTTTTATGCCGTGCATGCGAGCCGTCCTTTCTATAGCTCGCTCACAGATTTCATGTCGAGTGGCCCGATCGTGGCATTGGCGCTGGAGAAGGAGAACGCCATCGCCGACCTGCGTAAGCTGATGGGCGCCACCAATCCGGCGAACGCTGAAGAGGGCACCATCCGCAAGAAGTGGGCCACCAGCATCGAGTACAACGCAATCCACGGCTCGGATGCGGAAGATACCGCTCGCTTTGAATTGAGTTTTTTCTTTGCGGGATACGAATTGGCGCAATAGAGCGGTTCTTGGTTCTCAGTTCCCGGTTCTCAGTTGTTGCACGAGACGGTGTTTCTGAGAACTGAGAACTGGGAACCGAGAACTTTCATGCCCTTAATTCAGGTAACCATGCTTACCGGTCGCACGGCTGATCAGAAGCGGAAGATCGCGCAGCGCATTACGTACACGATGGTCGAAGAAGCAGGGGCGCGGCGGGAAGCTATCGTCGTGACGTTCCTGGAAATCTCTAAGGAAAGCTACGCTTCGGGCGGCGTTTTGATGGCGGACAAATAGCCGAAGTAGACGATGTGGGGACGGGTCTTCGAGCCGTCCAGCCGGGTCAAAGACCCGGCCCCACACCCTACCCCAGCGGCTCAAACAAATGCCCTTCAGTGCGGTCGGCCACCTTGGGCAGATCTTTTTTCGCAAATTGCAGGAAGTGCGGGGTGGCGCGGTGCGCTTCGAGCGCGGCGTCGTCCTTGTATTGCTCGTAGATGAAGAAGCGGCGCGCTTCGGTCTTGTGCTTGTGCACCTGATACATGACGCAGCCCGGCTCTTTGCGCGACTCTGCGGTTAGCTTTTCAAAGAGTGCCGCCACTTCGGACTCGCGTCCGGCCTTTGCCATCCACGTCACCGCCAGCACCACCATCCGTCGCTCCGTTCTTGCTCTCGCTGTAGTTCTGCGTTCAGACTCGGGCCGCCGGGCTCTTGATTGGTTGAAGGCCCAGCTGGCTCACAAAATCCGGCACGAGGATCGTTTGCTCGCGATCCGGGCCGGTGGAAATCATTCCAACTCGCGCTCGGGTTTCCTTCTCGATGAATGCCAGGTACTCACGGGCGGGCTTGGGTAATCCTTCCAGGGTTCGGATGTCTTGCGTGGGAGTCGCCCAGCCCGGCATCTTCCTGTACATGCATTCGATTTTCTCGTAGCCGCACGCCTGCGCCGGTACTTCGAGCGTCTCCTTGCCGTTAACCTTGTATCCAACGCAGACCGGGATTTCCGTGAGATGGTCGAGCACGTCGAGTTTGGTCACCACCAGCCAGGCGATGCCGTTAATCATGCCAGCGTAGCGCAAGAGAGGCAAATCCAGCCACCCGGTGCGGCGCGGACGGCCGGTGACCGCGCCAAATTCGTTGCCCCGTTTACGCAGGTCTTCACCCTGTTCATCGAGGAGTTCGCTCGGGAACGGTCCGCCGCCCACGCGCGTGCAATAGGCTTTGGTGATGCCAATTACGGTGTCGATTGACGTCGGCGGAACGCCCGTGCCAGTGACCGCGCCGCCGGAAGTTGCGCTCGAAGAAGTCACGAAGGGATAGGTTCCATGATCGATATCGAGCATCGTGCCTTGGGCGCCTTCAAATACGACGGACTTGCCGGCGGCGATCGCTTGATTCAGCAATAATGCGGTGTCGCAGACGAATGGTGCGATCTTTTGCGCCGCTTCAGAGTACTCCTTGAACATCTTGTCGGCGTCGAGCGGCTCGGAGTTGAAGAGCGCGTGCCCGATCATGTTCTTTTCGCGCACGGCGTTTTCGATATGAGTGTGCAGCAGCGTGGTATCGAGCAAATCGGCGACGCGCAGGCCGCGGCGGCCCATCTTGTCTTCATAAGCCGGGCCAATGCCGCGCGAGGTCGTTCCGATCTTGACGCGCCCAGGCGCATTCTCCGAGCCCAGTTCCATCATACGATGGTATGGAAGAATGACCTGCGCACGGTTCGAGATGAAAAGATTGCCATCTACTTTCACGCCTCCCTCGCGCAGCGTTGCAACTTCTCTCAGGAACGCGATCGGATCGAAGACCACGCCATTGCCGATCACATTCGTACAGGTGGGACGCAGGATGCCGCCCGGCACCAACTGCAAAATAAACTTCTTCCCTTCGATGATGACGGTGTGGCCGGCATTGTGTCCGCCGGCGTAGCGAGCGACGACTGAAAAATTCTGGGTAAGGACGTCGACAATCTTGCCCTTACCTTCGTCGCCCCATTGGGCTCCAACAATGACGGCTGTCTTGCCTCTGCTCAATGCCTGCTCCGTGGAATTTGTGCGGCTCGTGCGGCTGCCCCAAGGGTCGCGCACACTGGTCTCCCTCAGCTGGGTGAAATGACTTGAAACTGGGATGTTCGGCGGGAGCCGGTGTGCACTCTCTAGCATACCGAATTGCGGGGCGGGCGGGCAATCCGGGGAAGAAGTTGCAGAGGTGAGAGGTCAGATTGCAGAAGTAGATCTTTCGGCGTCAGCGACGTCGGCAAAACGAAGGGTGGGTTTCACCTCTGCAATCTGACCTCTCATCTCTGACCTCGATCTCCCCCTCCTGTATCCTGACTCGATGCCAGAACTTCCTGAAGTCGAAACAATCGTACGCGGATTGGACAAGCGAATGAGCGGCGACACCATCGATTCGGTATGGATCGGGTCCAGGAAGCAACCGCTGAAGTCGCCAGCTGCGGAAATTGCGTCCACATTGGAAGGCAAGCGGATCGTCCGCGTACACCGCGCGGGCAAACACATCGTGTTTGATTTGGAAGGGGCGGTTCCTAGGAGAAAGGAGACGCGGCAAGCCGCGTCTCTACCACGAGGCGCGCAATGGATCGTCCATCTCGGCATGACTGGGCGCATGGTGGTTTCGGAGCCGCCCGCTGAGATTGCCAAACATACTCACCTGATTGCGAAACTCGCTTCGGGCCGCGAGCTTCGTTTTATCGATCCTCGCATGTTCGGCAAGCTTAGCGTTCACTCGGCCGGCTTTGACCCCGGCGGCGTGGAACCGCTCGAAGTGGAGGAAGAGCAGTTTGTGGCGCTGTTTCGCGGGCGCAAGACTCCGATCAAGAGCGCACTTTTGAATCAGAAACTATTGCGCGGTGTAGGCAACATTTATGCGGACGAATCGCTGTTCCGTGCCAGCATCCGGCCGCGCCGGCGCGCAGCTTCATTGACGCGCGAAGACCTGCGTCGGCTACATCGCGCGGTGCAGGAAGTATTGCGCGACGCGATCGCGCTGGGCGGATCGTCCATCTCAGACTACGTCGACGCGGACGGCGAGGAAGGTTTCTTCCAGCTTCAGCATCGAGTGTATGGCCGCGAAGGCGATCCGTGCCTGATTTGTGGGACCGCGGTCAAGCGCGTGGTGCTGATCGGGCGCAGCAGCCATTACTGTCCAAAATGCCAAAAATAGCGGTAGTATAACGATTTAATATTGACGATCGGAGAGCGTCCATGTACAAAACAGAAGGCCCCCACTGGTCGTAGGACTAGAATAGAGCGTTCCAAATCTATGAATGATTTTTCAATCGGAGTGGACTTGGGTGGGACCAACCTGCGTATCGCGGCGGTCGATGTAAACGGCCATCTGGTGGAGAAGGTCACGCTGGGCACCAAAGTCTCGCTGGGCCGCGATCATGTCCTCAACGACATGTGCGAGGCAATCCAACATTTGTCCGAGAAATACAAGAATTCATCCCAGATGCTCGGGATCGGCATCGGTGTGCCCGGCATCATCGACATGCAAACTGGGCTGCTGCGGGAATCGCCCAACCTTCCTGGCTGGGCGGACTATCCGGTGCGCGCCGAGATTGAGCGGCGACTGAACACGATGGTGATCCTGGAAAACGACGCCAACGTCGCAGCCTTCGGTGAGAAGTGGCTGGGCGCGGCCAAAGAACACGATGACATGGCGATGCTGACCCTGGGCACCGGCGTCGGCGGCGGCCTGGTGATGAGCGGCCAGATCTGGCACGGCATGAATGGTATGGCTGGCGAGTTTGGCCACACTACGGTCGAGCCCGAGGGGCATCCCTGCGGCTGCGGAAATCGCGGATGCCTGGAACAGTACGCTTCGGCCACTGCGGTCGTACGCATGGCGCGCGAAGCGATCGCGGAGAACGATTCCTGCACGCTGGCTCGCGCCGCTCACTCTGACGCGGAGTTCAGTGCGAAATCTATTTTCAACCTGGCGCTTCAGGGCGATGAAGACGCGAAACGTATCTACCGCCGCGTGGGGCGTGCCCTTGGTATTGTGCTTTCCACTCTGGTGAATTCCCTCAACCTGCCGATTTACGTTGTCGGAGGAGGAGTGGCCAGCGCGTGGGAAGTTTTTGCTCCCGCTATTTTCGAGGAACTCCGCCACCGCTGCATGGTCTATGCCGCCACTGCTCCTCCTGATCCGCTCGCGCAAGGCGCAGGTGCGTCGGCGCACGTCGACCCAGGGCCAGGACGAAAGACCATTGTGACGCGCGCGTTGCTGGGAAGCGATGCGGGATTGTTCGGCGCCGCCCGGTTGCCGATGATCGCGGAAGCCGCTCGCTAGCTTTTCTTCGAGAATCCAGACTTGTGAGGACGACGCGGAGTCGAGTCGCGCCGCGGTTTGAAGTCGAGTCGCGGTTTAAAGTCGCGTGGCGGTTTGGAATCGCGGGACCCCGTGGCGGCGGTCGGCGATCTGAAGTCTCGCCGCGGTCTGGAGTCGCGTCGTGGCTTGAAATCACGCGGCTGTCTGGAGTCGCGCGGCACGGTGGCGTCGGGCGGCGATCCGGAATCCCGCCTTCGCTTGGAGTAGGGCACGGTTTTGGGGTGGCGCAGCGCTTCAGCGCTGCGATTCGCGATCTTCGGCGGGGGCTTCAGCCCCTGCGGTCGCTCACCCGGCGATCTGAAGTCTCGTCGCGGTCTGGAGTCGCGCGGCGCGGTGGCGGCAGCGGGCGGCGATCTAAAGTCCCGCCGCGGTTTGGAATCGCGCAAAGCGGTGGCGGCGCGGCGCGGTTTGGAATGGGGCCCCGCTTTTGGGTGGCGCAGCGCTTTAGCGCTGCGATTCACAATCCCCGCTGAGGGCTTCAGCCCCCGAGGCCGCTCAGTTGGCAGCACCACGGGTCTAGGCACATAAATAGGTTTCCCCGAAGCCGCCGCCTTCAGCTGCGACACTTCCTCTAAAGTCAGACTGCGAAATTCTCCCGGTGGCACATCCAGCGAGAGCGGACCATACTGCACGCGGCGGATCTTCTCTACGTGGTGTCCAACCTCTTCAAACATTTTTCGGACTTGCCGGTTGCGGCCTTCGATAATCGTCACTTCCAGCCAGGGATTGTCCGCCTCGCGGATCATGCGGATTCGAGCCGGCGCCGTTCGTACTCGGCGTCCACCCTTTTCGGCGATGGAAACTCCCGCGCGAAGTTTATCGAGCTTGCCAGCGTCCGGCTGGCCGGCGACTTTCACGACATATGTCTTCGGCACATTCGACGACGCTTTCATGAGCGCATTCGCGAGCGTCCCGTCATTGGTTAGTACGAGTAACCCTTCGCTGGCCCAATCCAGCCGTCCAACTGGATACACGCGCGCCTTGGCGCCGCGCACCAGATCCATGACGGTTGGCCTTTTTTCGGGATCGCTCACCGTCGTCACATAGCCTTTAGGCTTGTTGAGGACGATATAAGTATGGCGTTCGGGCCCACGCAGCAACTTGCCATCGACGCGGACATGATCCACTTCGGGGTCTGCTTTGGTGCCCAGTTCTGTAACGACCGTGCCGTTGACCTGCACGCGTCCGGAAGTGATCAGCTCTTCTGCTTTGCGGCGAGAAGCGACTCCGGCGGCGGCGATTATCTTTTGGAGGCGCTCAAGGGGCATGGACTCAGGGTATCAGAAAGGGGAATCACGACATGGTATGACCCTGGGGGAGACCGAGACTCAAGAGCGTCGCGCCAGCCCCATCCTGTCAACGTCAGGACCCAGCGCGTCGGGATCGATCGAACGACGAATCATTTGAACTAGTTCTTTCATTCGGGTGTACGAGAGGACCCGGCGCTGTCGCTCAATTAACCTATTCTTAGTCAACACTTGGATGAAATGCGCCTTGAGGTAGGAAACCTCCGGCAGACCCGTTTCTCCCGGAGGCAGCTGTGCGACTGTCGGGCCCGGCTTTCCATAACTTCCGAAGGGAACTACTAATACCGAGGACGTGTGTTCACTCAAATTGCGGCTGTCCAGCGAGGTGATAACGACCCAGTGCCGCTGGGACGCTTCTTCAAGGTAGGCGGTCCAGATTTCTCCCCGCCGCGGGCTAGGGTTCGCGATCAAAGTCGATGCCTCGTGCGGCCTGCGAAAGAGCCATCGCTAACCTATTTTCTTCCGCACTCTCCTCGGGAGACATATTCTCGAAGTATTCTGCTGTATCGCGCTCAAGGCGTTCCCGATTCTCCACCGCGCGAATCCGATTGACCACTAAGTCGATTGCTTGAGCAAGCGTGGACACTTCGCCCATCGACACAAGGTCTTCCAAATACTTGGCGGTCTCGGGTGCGACGGTCGTGGAGATCTTTTGTCGCGTAAGCCTCGCGGGCGTAGCCATAGACGTCCCCTGACTACTATTCATAGTATCGCCTATATGTCAGATGTCAAGGGGATAAAAAGGAGGCAGCTATCCCCTACACCCGCAACTCCACGACCGTAGCCCCGCCCCCACCTTCGTTCTGCGGAGGCTCCGTCACAGTCGCAACGTGCGGATGCTTCTGCAAATATTGGCGCAAGGCCTTACGCAAAATCCCCATGCCGCTGCCGTGGACAATCCGGACGCGTGGCATCCCGGCCAGAAAGGCGCGGTCGACGAATCTCTCTACTTCGCGGGTGGCGTCGTCGACGTTCTGGCCGATGACGTTGATTTCGGAGGCCATATTCAGGTCGCTCACTTCATCTTGCAAAGACACTTTGACACCGCGAGCGCGGGCGGCCTGGACCGGCGAGTCGGAGACGCGGGCGAGCACCTCGGCGATATCTTCGCGGGCGATACGCATTTTCATCGAGCCGATCTCAACTTCGAAATGATTGTCGTCGATCTTCTTCTTGACGACTCCCGCGCGGCCCATGGATTTGAGTTTCACGGTGTCGCCTTCGCCGACGTGCTTGACCAGGGCGGGCTGGGCGTTGGGATCGTTGCGGTCGGCGCCGGTGGCGTGGGCTACGACGGTAGAATCGAACTGTTCGCGAAATTCGCGGCGCAGTTTGGCGATGCGGCGTTCGGCGTCTTTGGATAGTTTTTGGGCGGCGGCGCGGTCCTGCACGGCGTTGACGGCTTCGCGGGCGTGGTACTCGAAGTCGCGGAAGAGGGTTTCGAGTTTCTTCTCCATCTCGCGAATTTGGGTTTGCTGCTCTTTGCGTCCTTCGGTGGCGAGTTGGCGCTTCTCGCGTTCGAGTTCCTGCTCGCGCGCCTGAAGTTTCGCGCGCTGGGTATCGGATTCACGTAACTCGGTATGCAGGCGGTCGAGGAACTTCGCCACGTCCTGGGTCTGCGTGCTCAGGCGGCTGCGGGCGGATGTAATGATCGTGGGATTCAGACCTAGACGCTGCGCGATATTGATTCCGGCGGACGCGCCGGGAATGCCGATCTTCAGTTCGTACGTCGGTTGCAGCGTGGTCTCGTTGAATCCTACCGAGGCGTTGATCACGCCGGTGGTGTTTGCGCCATAGACTTTCAGCGAAGTGTGGTGAGTCGAGATCACGCTCATGCATCCGATCGTGCGGAAGTGATCGGAGATCGCGACGGCCAGGGCCGCGCCTTCTTCGGGATCGGTGGCGGAGCCGAGTTCATCGAGGATCACTAACGATTCCGGCGTGGCGGTGCGGGAGATGAAGTCGATGTTGGTGACGTGGGCGGAGAAGGTCGAAAGATTTTGCTCGATCGACTGGTAGTCTCCGATGTCGGCGAGGATGGCGTCAAAGACTGGCATGTCAGCGCGGTCGGCGGGGACGGGAATGCCGGACTGGGCCATCAGGGCGAGCAAGCCGACGGTCTTCAGGGTCACGGTCTTGCCGCCGGTATTGGGGCCGGTGATTACCAGTTGGCGGTGGTCACCTTCCAGTTCGACTGTGACCGGGACGATGGCAGCGTTCTTTAATTTGAGATTGCGTTCGAGCAACGGGTGGCGGGCGCGGTGGAGGAGCAGGCGAGAGACTTCGAGGGCTGAAGCGCTCTCCACTGGCTGCCGAGCTTCCGCTCGGCTTGGGCGGATTAGAGACCCGTCCCCACATAAGCTCACCAAGCTCACAGCTACGCAGTTGTAGTCTTCGGCGAAGCGGGCTTTGGCGAACTGGAGTTCGAGTTCGGCCAGGATTTCGGCGACGGCCAGGATGGCGTCGGCGTTTTCGCCGATGCAGCGGGTCATCTCTAGCAGGATGCGGTGGATTTCGGCTTGCTCTTCATCCAGCAGGCGCACCAGTTCGTTGTTCTGCTCGATGGTTTCGAGGGGTTCGACAAAGACGGTCTGTCCGCTGGAGCTGACGCCGTGGACTACGCCCTGCACGCGCCGTTTCTGTTCGACTTTCACAGGAATGACGAAGCGTTCGCCGCGGATGGTGATCAGTTCGTCCTGCACGGTGCCGCCTTCGGCGAGACGGCGCAGGTAACCGCGCAACGATTCCTGGATGAGGCGTTTTTGTTTTTCAATCTCGCGGCGGGTGCGAGTCAGTTCGGACGAGGCGCGATCGTCAAGCGTGCCGTCGGGCAGTATCTTGTTGCGAAAAAAACGCAGGAACTCGGTGAAATCCTCGATGTTAGCCGAGAGCGCCGCGACGGCTGTCCACTCGGAGCGCATGGCGGCGGGAGGCTGCTTTACGATTTCGCGCCATTCAGAGGCACGGTCAACCAGCAGAACGATGTCGCGGATTTCGGTAGTCTCAATAGCTGCTCCGCTGATGCGCGATTTCTCCAGCAGTTTCGTCACTTCCGGCAAACCGGTGAATTCAAAGCGTCCGCGGACGCGGCGGAATTCGCGGATTTCGGTGGTGAGCTGTTGCTGGGTTTCGATCCATGGGTGGTCGAGCGAAGGCTGCAATTCTACAATTCGACGTCGGCCCAGCGGAGAAGAAGCGTATCCCGTCAGCAACTCGCGCAGCGTCTCGAATTCGAGCAGGCGTGCGCTGGTGTGGGTCATCGGGTTGGGTACAAAAGGCATGCGTTTTGATGGTACAACGGAGATGCGGCTCGTGTTTCTGGGCGATGGAGGACACAGCATGCAGGATGTGGCGATTGCACTCGAAAACCGTCCTGGCGCACTGGCAGACATGGGCGCGGCCCTCGGCCGCGCCGGGGTGAGCATCGAAGGTGGAGGGGCCTTTGTAGTCGACGGCAAAGGCGTCGCACACTTCCTCTTTCACGACGGTGCCGCGGCTCGCAAAGCGCTCGAGGCGGCAGGCATCCGGGTGGTGAAAGTGAGCGATGTACTCGTCCAGCGGCTGAATCAGACCGAACCGGGCCAGGTCGGTAAGCTCACACGCCGGATGGCCGAGGCCGGAATCAACATCGAAGTGCTTTACAGCGATCACGGCAATCAGTTGATTCTGGTGGTCGACGATATCGTGAAGGGACGAGCGGTTTCGCAAGCGTGGACGCTTGAACATACGCGGGCGAGGTGATTTCGTCCTACGGAGCGATGGAGGAGGGTCCGTGAAACAGCACAGCTACGAAGTTCGAGTGGATTGGACCGGCAACGAGGGCGACGGCACGAAAACTTACAAGAGTTATCGGCGGGATCACACTATCGCGGTCAACGGCAAACCGCAGATTCCAGGTTCGAGCGATCCCAACTTTCGCGGCGACGCGTCCCGTTACAATCCGGAAGAGCTGCTGGTCGCGAGCCTTTCGGCCTGCCATATGTTGTGGTACTTGCATTTGTGTGCAGTGAACCACCTGACGGTTCTCGAATACCAGGACGCCGCCTCCGGTGTGATGACGGAGAACGAGGATGGGTCTGGGGAGTTTGTACGTGTCGTGCTACGGCCGAAGATCAAAATTGCAACCGGCGATGACCATGCGAAGGCGCTGGCACTCCACAAAGAAGCGCATCGGTTTTGCTTTATTGCCAGGTCGGTGAACTTTCCGGTGGAGGTCGAGGCGGAGATCTGATGGCGGGCGGCTGACTGCGACCCGCCGTGGCTAAAAGCCCATCCCACAAGAGCACTCAATGCAGCGCTGAAGCGCTGCTCCACCCAAAACCAAACCGTCGCTACAACTCAGGTTTTTGAGCCCTACCGACCACTGACTCGCGCGCCCTGTCCACCCGCCCCCGCGTGCTAGAATCTCCGAAGGTTATCTCCTTAGTTAAGCTCAGGTTCCCGGTTTTGATCGAACTCGCACCCTCGATTCTTTCGGCTGACTTTGCCCATTTGGCGGACCAGGTAGAACGGGCCGCGGCAGGCGGCGCCAGCGTCATCCATGTGGACATCATGGATGGGCATTTTGTGCCCAATTTGACGATCGGGCCTCCGGTCGTGAAATCTCTCCGCAAGGCAACCCGGCTACCTCTGGACTGTCATCTCATGATCGAGAACCCAGACGATTACATAGGCCTTTTCGCCGAGGCGGGGGTGGATTGGATCTCGGTGCATCAGGAAGCCTGCCGGCACCTGAACCGCACTCTGCATCTCATCAAGAGCCATGATTGTCTGGCGGGAGTGGTGATTAATCCGGCGACGCCGGTGGAGACGCTCAGCGAAGTCCTGGATATTGTCGATTATGTGCTGGTCATGAGCGTCAATCCGGGATTTGGGGGCCAAAAATTCATTCCCGGAACCCTTGGCAAGATGCGGAAACTGGCGGAGATACGTGCTGCGCGGGGATATTCCTATCGCATCGAGGTCGACGGGGGAGTAGGGTTGGACACCGTGGCCGACGTGGTGCGGGCTGGTGCGGAGATTCTGGTGGCGGGGAATGCGGTCTTCGGGAGCGGAGATCCGAAGGCAAATGCGTCGGCGCTGCTGGAAGCGGCGCGCAGCGCCAGTTTGCAACGGGTGTAGCGGCAAGTCAGAAATTTGAAGTCAGATTGCAGAAGTGAGAACTCTCCTATGCGTCGTGTCTTGATTTCCGGATTACTAGGGCTGCTGGCGTTTTCAGTGGCGTGCACCAACAAGAAGGTCAACAATCCGTTGGCGAATGTGGGATCGAAGCAGCCGGACAAGGTGCTGTTCGACCGGTCCATGGATGCGATGAAACACAATCGCTTCGACGTGGCGCGCATGACGCTGCAAACGTTGATCAATACCTATCCAGATTCTGAGTTCATCGCGCGCGCGAAGCTGGCGGTGGCGGATTCCTGGTACGCAGAGGGCGGTTCGACGGCGCTCCAGCAGGCGGAGATCGAGTACAAGGATTTCGTAACCTTCTTTCCCAACATGCCGGAAGCGGCCGAAGCCTCTTTTAAGGTCGCAAATATTCAATATCAGCAGATGGAAAAGGCCGACCGGGATTACACCCATGCGATGCGTGCCGAGGAGGAATATCGTTCGGTCATTTTGCAATATCCCGACAACCAGCTGATTGTGAAGGAAGCGAAGAAGCGGCTGCGCGAAGTGCAGGAAGTGCTGGCGCAGCGCGAGTACAACATCGGACGCTTCTATTACCTGCGGCAGGCATATCCGGCAGCGATCGCGCGACTGCAAACGCTGGTCGACAGGTATCCGTTATACAGCGGGGCGGATGAGACTTTGTTCTTGCTGGGGCAAACATACGAGGCGGAAATCGCTATGATTCGGGCGAACCCGAAGGTGGCAGAAGGCCCCAAGGCCAAAATGATCGAGGAGTTCGAGAAAGGTGCGGCCGCGGCGTACGGGAAGGTCATCACGCGTTATCCGGCGATGGACCGGGCGCTCGATGCCAAGGCGCGGCTGGAGGCCTTGAATCAGCCAGTGCCACGGCCCACCCGGGCGGCGCTGGAATTGAATAAGAAGGAAGTGGCTAGCCGGCACGAGCCCAGCATGATGTCGAGCGTGATGGGAACATTTGGCAAGCGTCCCGATATGGAGCGGGCGACCGCCGTCGGCGAGCCCGCCATGACGGATCCTACGCCTCTGAACGCGACTGACGTGGTCCGGTCTGTGACGCGAGCCATCGGCGGCGGTTCAGGCGGCCCGGACGGAAAAATCGGCGTGCAAACGGTGAATGTGAACCCGGCTGCGAATCAGGAACCGCCGCGCTCGGACGATCCGCCTGCCGCCGGAGGTGATCCGGCTGTGACAACAACGCCGCCAGACAGCCAGGCCGCCGCTCCGGAACAGGCGCCTGCGGCAGTCGAACCGGCGCCGAACGCAGCGCCCGATGCCAATGAACTGAAGCCGAACGTAGCCGCTGACCCCACGGCGCTTCCTCCTCTTCAACAAAACAATGAACTTGCGAACGGGAACGCGGCAGCCACTGCGAGTTCCTCCAGTTCCGCTCAGAAACCCGATGAACTGGTTGACATCTCTACGAGCAAGAAGAAGAAAAAGGGGATCGGGAAGCTGAACCCGTTCTGAATTGAGTTAAGGAGCTGGAGGGTACCCCAGTCCAAGCTCCGCTTTGGGCGGGTTTCATTGGGGATGCGAGCTAGGGCGCGGCAGTCATACATTCCTCACTGCACTTCCTCCCCCTCAACGAACCATGTGTACTAACCCTCTGGTTCGCTTTTTATTCGCTTTATGCTAAACTGACCAAAATGATGTGACGGCCCGCACTTTTTACTCCAGCCCGCGGGTGTAGGCTACGGGAATTGATACGCCCATCTTCAAGATTGAAACAAGTCAGGAGCAGCCATCATGGCCGACGAGCGCAGCAAAGCGATTGAACTCGCAGTTTCTCAGATTGAAAAGCAGTTTGGTAAAGGTTCCATTATGCGGTTGGGATCGAAAGAAGCCATCGTCCCCATCGCCGTCATTCCGACCGGATCGATCTCGTTCGACGCCGCTCTGGGCGTGGGCGGATTCCCCCGCGGCCGCGTCGTTGAAGTCTTCGGGCCGGAGTCCTCGGGCAAGACCACCATTACCCTGCAAGTAATTGCCGAGGCACAGAAGATGGGCGGCATGGCCGCATTTGTCGATGCCGAACATGCGCTCGATCCCGGCTACGCCAAGAAACTCGGTGTCGATGTCGACAACCTGCTGGTCTCGCAGCCCGATTACGGAGAGCAAGCGCTGGAAATCGTTGAAGCACTGGTGCGCTCGAACGCCATTGACGTGCTGGTCGTGGACTCGGTGGCGGCGCTGGTCCCGAAGGCCGAACTCGACGGCGAAATGGGCGATAGCCACATGGGTCTGCAAGCGCGTCTGATGTCGCAGGCGCTGCGCAAGCTAACCGGGACAGTTGCGAAGTCGCGCACATGCCTGATCTTCATCAACCAGATCCGCGAAAAAATTGGCGTCATGTTCGGCAATCCGGAGACCACCACCGGCGGCCGGGCGCTGAAGTTTTATTCGTCGGTACGCATTGATATCCGCCGCATTGCCGCGATCAAAGAAGGCGATATCGTGGTCGGTTCGCGTACGAAAGTGAAAATCGTGAAGAACAAAGTCGCCGCGCCTTTCCGCGAAGCCGAGTTCGACATCCTCTACGGCGAAGGGATTTCACGCGAAGGCGACTTGCTGGATCTGGCAGCGACGCAGAATATCGTCGAGAAGTCGGGCTCCTGGTACAGCTACAAAGGAGAACGCATCGGTCAGGGACGCGAGAATGCCCGCGCCTTCCTGAAAGAGAACAAAGACACGCTGGCGAAGCTGGAAACCGAGGTTCGCAAGGCTCTGGGGCTGACTGCACCCGCGGTGCCGGCTCCTCCAGCCGCGGCGGTGGCGGCGCAGGCTACCGGCACACAGGGACGGGTCACGACGATGCCCTCGGCGACTCCGGAAGCGGCGAAGGTGCCAGCGGCGAGACGATGATGCTGAAGCGATTGTAGATTTACTCAGCCCAGAATCCGATTTGCGTCCCGAGAGCGAAACATGCTGTCGCACTTGACTGACTTCCTGGCCGACTTCTTGAAGGAGCACTATAAGGATGTCGGCCTCGTAGTTGGCGGGATCTGGGCTCTCTACAACTTGCTCCAGCGCGGAAGTTTGCATCCGTTGCTCGATCTAACGGTTTCGGGGAGGCTGATTCGAGACAACGAACGGCAGTATCTCTTGAGTTCGATGGAGGCCAGCAACGTTCATGTGCCGATGGTTCGTTTTGAGTTTTGTGCTCTGCGAATATCCTCCAGAAAACACGTTGGTGGCGACGGGGGCTCTTTGCCAGCTATCTGGGAAGATTTGACGACTGCCGAGGTCTTCGAAGGACAGGACAAAATATGGGCAGGTGAAACTCTCCGCGACGAGATCCTGCTGACGGGTGCCGCCGAACGAGCGGGTCTTCAGGCTCCAATTTAGAGTCATCCGTAAACAAAGGTGGTACCAAAGGCCTTTCAACCTCCTGTTGAAAATCCAGAAGTTGAGACGTTTTGCCCCGAAACGAAGGTCATGGTACGCTGTGGCCATCGTCGAGAGTTACAGCAAGCCGGAGGGGAATCGTGAGGGAAATCATCCGAGCAGAAGAAGAAGTAACGGACGAGGAAACGAGGGATTGGAAAAAAGCGATCGAGGAGACGAAGAGAAGGAATAGGGAGTTGGAAAAGCAACCCCCAACGCAGCCCAGCCCCCAGCCAGCACAGTCCAACCAGTCCACACGCAACTGCTAAGCATCTGCTGCCAGCCCGCGATTGCCATCTCCGTTTCCACCCGCATACAATCCTTCTTGCTCG
>Ga0137410_10001684_pt1 | contig 15092 bp, 16 predicted proteins | sample CZODoug1_16funga_FD_108878 | JGI IMG/M metagenome (GOLD analysis project Ga0137410, IMG submission 108878) | Vadose zone soil fungal communities from Angelo Coast Range Reserve, California, USA - CZODoug1_16fungal (Illumina Assembly) | ecosystem: Environmental > Terrestrial > Soil > Vadose zone... | reverse complement strand
GGCAAGGGTACCGGGCTCGGACTCGCGGTGTGCAAGTCGATCGTAGCGCTGCACGGAGGCACGATTCAAATCAAGAACAAGGAAGGCGGCGGAGGTGTGCGCGCCACGGTGGTTCTACATTGCATCCGACCCAAGGAGAGCGACGCAGATGGAGAAGATCCGGGTTCTGCTCGTCGATGACGAGCCAAGCTTCACGCGCATGCTCAAGCTGAATCTCGAGAAGCGCGGCTACACGGTCATGGTGGAGAACAACGGGGCCTACGCCTACACGGTGGCGCAGGATTTCCTGCCCGACTTCATTTTCCTGGACGTGATCATGCCCGACGTGGACGGCGGCGAGGTCGCGGCGAGGCTGCAGCGCGATCCCCAGTTCAAGGACACTCCGATCGTGTTCCTGACCGCGGGTGTCTCGAAGGAGGCTACCCGGGCCAAGGGGAACATCATCGGCGGCCAGCAGTACCTGGCCAAGCCGGTCACCGTGGACGAGGTGGTTGCCACGATCGAGAAGGAGATGAAGAAGAAGACGAAGGCTACGCCCGCCGCTCCACGAGGCTGAGCAGGGCTCCCACGGTCGTCACCAGATCCGAGGCCGTGACGGGCTTGATGATGTACGCATCCGCGCCGTGCCTGAAGCCACGGAGCTGGTCCGTGTGCTCTTTCAATCCCGTGAGCATCACCACGGGCAGGATCCAGGGATGGTAGATACGCCGTAGCTCCGTGCACACGTCGTAGCCGCTCATGTCGGGGAGACGGAGGTCCAGCACCACGAGGTCGGTCCGCTTCTCGGCGGCGAAGGCGAGCGCGGGCTTTCCACTGTGCTCGACATGGACCTCGTGCCCCGCCTTCTCCAGATGATTCTGGACCTGCCGCGCCACCGCTGCGTCGTCCTCCACGATCAGAATCCGCGCCTTGTCCGTCATGGGGCTCCTCTTTGGTTCGGTCATGGACGGCCCCGCGAGGGGCAGTATCCAGAGTTATCGGACGATTCTTGATTCCAAATAGGGGAAAAATGAGGCCCCTGAAACCGCGGCCGGGTGGCCACCCGTCCAAACGGGCATGAAACCAATCATGCACTGGCTGTCGCGGTTGGACTGAAGGCGTCTCAGAGGTAAATCGCCAACCCCAGGGCCGCGGATGAGGACCCTGCGGTCGCTGTATTCGCATCCGTCCGTGCGTTGAGCGGCGGTGGGGCATTGGGGACATTGTCGTAGTGCGAGTGGTACGTGTCCTGGGTCTTGCCGAAACCAAAGGTTGCGCCAACGCGACCCAGGACGCTCAATTTGCTCCTGAAGAACCATTCGAAACCGATGGACCCAGCGCCCCCGACCTCCCACGCCTTTTGCTCCGCCTTCCGATACGAGACGTACGTGATTCCGCTGTTGTTCGGCCTCACAGTGGCCGTCTCATCATTGAACGTTCGGGCTTTTCGCCAGTAGGGACCAAGACCGAAAAAGATCGTGACCGGCCCCCGGGCGTCGACGTACTCCTGAATCTCGGCGGATGTGTTGTAGGAGTAGTTCCGCGTGTTGTACTTGACGGAGGAGACGTAATCCGGGGGATCTCTTCGAGTCACGGAGTTGCTGTTCAGAGAAAAATCGATGCCGACTCGGACCGCCCCGCGATCGCTGAAATGGGTTTTCATGTAGATGCCGGAAGTGCTGAATGCCGGAGCCCTGGAAGTCCCTCCGAACGTGACGAACTGGAACGAAGCCGCGCCCGCGTGGATCGAGTTGTAGGCCGCGTCGGAATCAGCGACGCAAGGAGCAGCGCACAGGGTCAGGAGCAGCCATCCAATCGAGTACGCGGCCCCATGGAACGCGAAGCGGGTTTTCATGAGCACCTCAGAAGTATGCACTCAAGCCCAGCGCTGCCGCTGTGCTCGATGCGGTTGCCGTGTCCTCATCGAAGTTCATCCGAAAGATCTCGACGCCCGATGGGGAAGTCCGCTGACTCAGATCCGACCCGTGAAATTTGCCGATTCCCAGGCTGGCTCCCATTCGCCCGATGACGCTAAGCTTTTGCTTGAGGAACCACTCGAACCCGAAGGAAGCCGACCCTCCAAGCTCCCAGGATTTCGATTCACTCCGGAAGATGCTCGCGTATCCCGGACCGGGATTCGTCGAGGATTTGCCGGAACCGCTGCCACGCTCCCAGTAGGGTCCGACGCCGACGAACGTGGTTACCGAACCGCTTGCGTCCAGGAATTCCAGGACTTCAGCGGCCAGGGTAACCACACTGAAATCGCTTCGGACGCTCGCGAATTGGGAGCGGATGGACCCCGAGTAGTCATCCACGGCGAAACTAGCGCCCAAACGCAAAGCCCCGCGGTCCGAAAAATGAGCCTTCACGTAGAGGCCCGACGTCTGGAAGATCGTCGAATTCAAGGAGCCGAAGGTGAGGAGTTGGATCGACACGGCTCCGGCGCGGATGGAGTTGACCGGATTCCCTCGGTCCGGACGGTCAGGCTCCGACCCCATTTGCGCGAAGCAAGCTGCGGCGGGAAGAACCAGGGCTCCGAGTGCGGCGCTCAGGAGGAGGAAGGCGGGAATCCGTTGCTCGAGACGGGCATGAGGTGCCACAACAACCCCTGCGAAGCGTGGCCTACTGTTTCTTCAAGCCTTCCGCCGCCCCGGCTCCCCTCGAATCTCGACCATGGTTTTCTGGATCGCGTCCGTGGACGAGAACCGCAGTATTCACCGTGATGCGCCGCCCGTCAAGATCGCCCTGACGGGGTGTTCGGGTTGTGCCATAGTCCGGGCAGGTGAAGCCCGGGGCGGATTTCAGCCCGGGACTACGGCTCCATTCGCCAGGGGGTAACGATGGTATCGATCCCTTCGCTGTGGCTTCCGATCCTTCTCTCCGCAGTGCTCGTATTCTTCGCAAGCTGGATCATGCACATGTTCCTGCCGTACCACCGCAGCGACTTCGCCACCGTGCCCTCGGAGGGGGAGGTGCAGGACGCTCTGCGCCGGTTCAACATTCCGCCAGGGGACTACATGATCCCGTGCGCCGGCAGCCCCGCCGGGATGAAGAGTCCCGACTTCCAGGAGAAATTCAGGAAGGGCCCGGTGCTGATCCTGACGATCTTCAAGGGCGGCTCGATGAACATGGGCGGGAGCCTGTTCCAGTGGTTCGTGTATCTGCTCGTGGTCGGCGTGTTCGTCGCGTACATCACGGGCCGGGCACTCCAGCCTGGCGCCACGTATCTCGAGGTGTTTCGCTTCGCGGGCTGCACCGCGTTTCTCAGCTATTCGATCGCGCTGTGGCAGGACTCCATCTGGTACAAGCGGAAGTGGAGCACGACGATCAAGAACACGTTCGACGGTTTGGTCTACGGCCTCCTGACCGCCGGAACGTTCGGGTGGCTATGGCCGAGGTGAGCGAGGAAACAACGATGAAGCACTTCAAGAACGAGTCGCGCGAGTATCGAGAGGCCCGGGACCGGCTCCTTCGATCCGAGATCGCGCTGCGCGAGCAGATCGAGACGGTCGCCCGCGAGAGACGTGAGCTGCCCATGGGCGGCCGCGTCGCGGAGGACTACACATTCGAGGAAATGGCGTCCGATGGCTCGGCGCGATCCGTGAAGCTGTCGGAGCTCTTCGCGCCGGGGAAGGACAGCCTGATCGTCTACGGCTACATGTACGGGCCCAACATGAAGACGCCCTGCACCAGCTGCACCTCCATCATCGACGGGCTCAACGCCAGCGCTCCTCACGTGACCCAGCGCACGAATCTCGCCGTCGTCGCGAAGTCGCCGATCCAACGGATCATGGAATTCACGCGCGCGAGGGGATGGAACAAGATCCGGATCCTGTCCTCGAGCAAGAACACCTACAACAAGGACTACTTCGCGGAGGACGAGACGGGAAGAACGAGGACGGCATCCCCGGGGATGTCATCCAATGGGTCGCGATAGGGAGCTGGCTGGGGAGATCTCTACTACTACTTCGGGGAGGCGATTACCCTAGCACTCGGGCAGGCAGCACTGCAATGACGTTCCTTCGCTAGTTGACGCGGACCATCCTACCGGATTGAACCTCGCCGCTCGCGTTCACGCGCCAGAAGTACACGCCCGTCGGGGTGCTACGGCCCTTGGCATCGGTCCCGTCCCAATTCACCGCCTGCGCGCCAACGGGGCGCCACGCAACCGGCAGGGTCTTCACCAGGCGACCACTGGGATCGAAGATCTCGATCCGGGTCTGTCCGGACTGGCGGAGCGAGAAGTTGATCGCGGTCCCGGCCGAGAAGGGATTGGGCGCGTTGAAAGCGCGCGCGACCGCCGGCGGTGTCGTCTCGATCGGCACGGCCGTGCTGGACCCGATCCACCCGATATCCGCAAACGCCCACTGCGTCAGATCGATGTCCGTCAGGTCGCTGTTGATGAAGGGTTCCATGAGGAGATTGGGGGTTTCGGGCGTGTCCCAGTGCGAGACCGAGGATCCCGATTCGATCGGATTCGGCGCGTACATGCGCGGCCGCCCCTCGGCATCGGTCCCCGCAAGTCGCGAGTTATCGATGCCGATCGAAGCCAGTACTCCCGTGCCCAGCTGCCCCTTGATGGCCGTGGCGTCGGCCTGCGTGATGCTCACCACGGGGATCGTGATCGAGGGATCGCTTCCCCCCAGCGAGGGAGGCGCGCCCGCCACATTGTTCCCGATGATGACCGCGATCGCGCCGGCCGCCTGCGCCGCCGCCGCCTTGAAGGTGAAGGTGCACGTGCCGCGATCGATCAGGGCGATTTTTCCCACGAGCGCGGCGGCGTTCACGATGGGCTCGCACGCGTCGCTGGTGGTACCCACGCCGTCATTCACGAGCACCACCTGCGCTTGAAGCGCGGGGTTGGGAGGCGCGCCGCCGAACGACGCGGTGCCAAAGCTCTTCTCCCCTGCGATCGACGCCGGAGAGTCGACGCGCACCACGGTAGCGGGACCGAGATAGTTCGGAGCGTTCGCCTTCACCATCGGGCCGTTCCAGACGAGCTGCCCCGAGTTGATCGCAGAATTCGCGCGCTGCGCGTTCGTCATCTGATCCCAGCGAAGGCCCGGCGTCCGGTCGAAGAGATTGCGCGCGTAGATGTCGGGACGGTTGCTCAGGAAGGCCCCCGTGGACAACGTCGTGAACGTCTGGAATCCCAGCCCATGGCCCAGCTCGTGCAGCACCACCGCGAGGAGGTCGATGTTCGTCCCCTCGTTGTGGTCGTACCCGTAGTACCAGCTCGTCGGCCCCAGGCACGTGCTGTTGTCCACGCTCGAGTTGAATCGCGCGCTGATGTCGTTGGAGGAAGGCGCAAGATCCGTGTTGGCAAGCTTGTTCGCGAGCGCGATCGAATACCACGTGTTCGCGACCAGAGCGCCCGGGAAATCCGACGCCTGCGTGATGGCTCCCGCGCTCCCCAGCACGCCGCTCGTCGAGTCGCAGGGAGTGAGCGGATCGAAGTTCGCCTGGACCTGAATGGTGACATTACTCGGCAGGTACTGTCCCCAGATGAGGCCGGCCGTGGTGAAGACATTGAGACGCTGTTGCCCGAGCGTCGTTCCGGGATTGCCGCCGACCGGCGCGACGGGGGTGGGGTCGTTGAACCCCTCGCCCGCGGCATCGAGATTGATCAGGGCGAACGTCGCGGCGCGCGCGCCGGGCACGAGAAGGAGCAGCGCGAGCGTCGCGAGTACGAGCGCCGTCAGAAGCGGCAGCAACGGAAATTCCAGACTGCGGGATCGGGAGCGCATGGTTATTTCTCCTCCCACACGGTGCTAGAAGGAGCCGGTTCCGAGAGGAGCGTTCGCGCGGTCGACGGATCGGGCACGCAGTCGGTGCGCACGTGTCCCTGCGCATCGCGGCGCGCGATCGAGTACACCTGGAATTGGCCGTTCAGGTGGATGAGCTCGCCCCCACCGGGAAGCTTTTCGATCTGGAGGGGGCGCGTCGGGGCCTGGAGCGCGTCACGCTCGACCTGAGCCGCGTACGCGCGTTTCTGCGCGTCGGAGGGCGCCGTCGGGAGGTGCGTGATCGGGTCGATGGCGATGAACATCCCCGCGCTCTGAATGGTCCGCGGAGACCAGATCGGCGCAGGTTGGTTCGGATCAGCCACACTCGGGTCTCCGGGCAACCAGCCCGGCAGCCATGCGCAGTGCCACCGGGTGGGCGCTGCTTGGGATGTGGCCGCGAAGGCCACCAGAAGGGTCAGAAGGAGGGGTACAGAGCCCCGGAGTAGGCGCGTAAGTCGTTGCAGGATCATTTTGGGCCCCCTCGCGAGCCGTGGATGCCTTCCCGACCCGGCGACAAGAAAAATGGCACTGGTGGTGGCTTTTTGGGGTGCTGCGAGTTGTGAGTCTAGCGTGGAAGAGAGCAAAGTCGAGGCCAAATCTCAGCGGTCCTATCTCAGCGGTCCTATGGTGCTATCCTGCGCGGCCATGACGGCGCCCGAACCCCTCATTCGCAACATCTCCGACACCGCTCGATGGGTCGCGGTGTATCGGGCGCAAGAGACCGAGCGGCCGGACGCGATGTTCCGCGATCCATACGCCCGCAAGCTCGCGGGTCCTCGCGGGGAAGAGATCGCCGCGGCGATCGACCAAAGGCGCGACACCTGGCCGCTCCCGATCCGCACCTACCTCTTCGACACCTTCATCGCGGACCACGTGCGCCAGGGCGGGGACATGGTGATCAATCTCGCCGCGGGGCTGGATGCGCGTCCCTACCGGATGGAACTCCCGCGCACCCTCCAGTGGGTGGAGGTGGACCTTCCCGAGATCCTCGCCTACAAGGAGAGCATCCTCGAGAAGGAGACTCCCCGGTGCGCGCTCCGGCGTGTGCGCCTGGATCTCGCGGACCGCCCCAAGCGGCAGGAGCTATTCCAAGAGCTGGGGCGTCAGGCGAAGAACGCGCTCGTCCTCACGGAGGGGCTGTTGATCTACCTCACGCCCGAGCAGGTGGGCGCGCTCGCGGAGGATCTCGCCGCTCCACCCACCTTCCGGCGATGGGTCGTCGACCTGGTCTCGCCGGCCCTGCGCCGGATGCTCATGAAGCAATTCGGAAACTTCCTCGAGGAGGGGAAGGTTCCCTTCAAGTTCGCTCCGGAGCAGGGCGCCGAGTACTTCATGCCGCATGGGTGGCGTCCTCTCGAATTGCGATCGATGCTCAAGACGGCCGCGAAGAAGCGCCGGCTCAATCCTCTCTTCCACCTGCTCTCGTTCCTCCCGGACCCAAAGCCCCCGCTGCGCCGGCCCTGGGGAGGGGTCGCTCTCCTCGAGAAGAGCCGATAGCCCGATTCTCGGGTAATTGGTACCCTGCGCGCGGTGACGCCCGTCCTCACCGTATTTGCGCTCCTCGCCTTCGCGGCGAATTCCGTGCTGTGCCGGCTTGCCCTTGGCCACGGCACGGTGGATCCGGCCACCTTCACGCTCGTGCGATTGCTGTCCGGGGCGGTGGCGCTGGTGGGAATCCGCGCGGCGACGCGTCGAGGCCCGAGCAAGCAGGGAGCTGCCCCCCGCGCGGCCTGGATCACCAAGGCCGGGATCTCCACTGCCTGGATCTCCGCGGCGCTCCTCTTCCTCTACGCCGCTCCGTTCTCCTTCGCCTACGTCTCCCTCAGCGCCGGAACCGGCGCCCTCATTCTCTTCGCCTGCGTGCAGGCGACGATGCTGGTGGGCGCGATGCGCGCGGGGGAGCGGTTCCGCTGGATGGAGGGCCTCGGCCTCGTGATCGCGCTGGGCGGGCTCACGTACCTCGTGTTCCCGGGGCTGTCGGCGCCGGATCCTCTGGGCTCGGCGCTCATGGCCATCGCGGGCATCGCGTGGGGGCTGTACTCGCTCCGGGGCCGCGCGTCGACCAACCCCATCGGCGATACGACGAGAAACTTCGTGCTCGCCGTTCCTTTCGCGGTCGTGGTGAGTGCCTTCGCTCTGGGCCGGTCGCACCTCTCATCGCGCGGCATCCTGCTCGCCGTTGCCTCGGGGGCCATCGCGTCGGGCATGGGCTATGTCGCGTGGTACGCCGCCCTGCGCGGGCTCACGCGAATCCGGGCGTCCGTCGTGCAGCTCCTCGTTCCCATCGTGGCCGCGGCGGCCGGAATTCTGCTCCTGGGCGAGACCCTCACCGTGCATCTCGTGCTCTCGGCCGCGCTGATCCTGGGCGGCGTCGCCGTCGCCGTCGCCGTGGCGTCACGGCCCATGTCCCCTCGTTGAATCAGGGCCTCTGCATGGTACAATTTTAGGGATGAACGCTACCCGCGAGCGGCTCGTCCAGATCCTCATCAACACAAAAGCATTCAAATGGAGCCCGACGCCCAGCTTTCCACTCGCTTCGGGCGCCCTTTCACGCTTCTACATCGACTGTCGCGTCGGCCTCTCCTACCCCGAGGCGCGCGAGGTCGTGGGCGATCTTCTCCTCGAGCGCATCGTCCCGCCGGTCTCGGCGGTGGGTGGCTTGCTCATCGGCGCCTATCCCGTCGCGATCGCGGCCTCGGACGCCGCGTACCGGAAAAAGGGACAGGTGATTCGCGTCTTCGCGATCCGGAAGGAGCCCAAGGACCACGGCATGAAGAAGCTGATCGAGGGGGACGTATCGAAGGGCGACCGCGTCGTGATCGTCGACGACGTCATCACGAGCGGGGGCTCGACCATCGAGGCCATCGTGAGGAGCAGGGAAGCGGGGCTCGTAGTAGAGCAAGCCATCGCGATCATCGACCGGGAGGAGCAGCGAGGGAAGGCTCGCATCGAGGAGCAGGGGGTCCGCTGCGATGCGCTCTGCACGATGAGCGACCTCAAGCTAGCCGCGGGCGTTCAGTCCGAGGTCCCTTGAGGGTTGATGCTTTTCGGCCGAAAGAAATCTAGACCGGTCGAAATCGCTCGGGGTATGAGGGAGCAGGCGCTAAGCCTCACCGCCGCCGACCTGAACCTCGAGCCCATCGAGGCGCGGCCCCATGTCTGGGGCGCGATCATGGAACTGGGCTACGCACAGGCTGTTGCCAGCCTGTGCGTCTTCGCGGAAGGAACCGTCAGCCTGTACGTCAGCACCGGCGGCGGCATCGTCGGCGCGGGAGAGCACCCCAGCGTGCGTGAAGAAGCCGAGAGATTCCTCACCGTAACGGAGGCCCACGTCGCCGACTTCGAGCGCGCCGACGAAACTCCGCTCCCGCCGCCCGGCCGCGTGCGTTTCTACGTCCGCACGTTCCGGACCACGCTGACCGCCGAGGCGGAGGAGCAGGACCTCGGGCAAAACCGCCACAAGCTCTCGCCGGTCTTCCACGCCGGACATGCGGTCATCACAAAGATGCGCCTCGTTACCGAGAAGCGGGGAGCGAGCGAGATATGACTTGTCGTGCGTGCTCTTCGGAACCACGAATTGAAAGTGAAAGCGTGGTGCTGCAAGCACTTCCGAATTTGCAACTCGTCCCAGGACGACCTTTTCATTACGGACTTCCCCGGAGAACGGCCCCGCCGCCGATGGGAACGACGGAGCCATGAATCCCATCGCTCTGGGCGCGATCAAGATCCTCCTCCTGGCTCACGCGACGCAGGGAACGATCACGGGCAGCGTGTGGGACGCCGAATCCGTGGCGCCGATCGCGGGCGCTGTCGTGACGGTGGCGGACCTGAATCGCTCCGTTGCCGCCGACGACAGCGGTCGCTACGTCCTGCACGGAATTCCCTCCGGAGATCATCAGATCCGCATCCATTTCATCGGCTATTCCCTGCGTTCCTTCGAGGCGCTCGTGCCGGAGAGGGGAATCTTGGAGATCGACGTCTGGCTCCAGCCCGAGCCGGTTCCCATCCATCCGGTCGACATTCGCGGCCCGGTCGCGGTGCGCGGCCTGGGGGCCGGTGGGTATGCCTTCCCGGATCGCGAGATCTCCGCGGCCGCGCTGGCCAACCACCCCATGCTCGCCGAGCCCGATCCTCTCCTTGCGCTCGGAGGAGGCGAGATCTCCTTGCGTCCGGAGTCGGCGAGCGGAGTGAACATTCGAGGCGGCGCATCCGACCAGACAGGCTACGTGCTGGATGAGATCCCGATACTCAGTCCGTATCACACCGCCGGCATGTCGGGTGCCTGGAATCCCGATGCGGTCTCGCGGATGCGGCTGGCATCGGCGACCCCGCTCGACGCGGCCCCGAGCGCCCTCGCGGGGACGATCGAAGCCGTGACGCTCACGCCCGGGGACCGGGTTCGCGCCCAGGGCGGCGTCAGCACGACGCAGTCGCGCGTCACGATCGATGGCCCGCTCCGGTTGAGCGGCCTGGGCGGCGGGGACGCGGCGGATCCCACCACCACCATCGGCTACCTCCTCAGCTATCGCTCCGGACTTCCGAACGTCGTGGCGCCCAGGCACGAGCCCTCCTATATCCAGGGAGAGAGCGGAGACTGGCTGGCCAAAGTCGTCGCGCCCGCCCTGGGAGGACGGGTCGAGCTTCTCGGCTACGGAAACGAGAACGATTTCAATGCCGAGGCCCAGGTCCCTGCCGACAGTGCCGGGGCCTGGAATCGAACAGGCCGCAACCTCTTCATGTGGGCGAGCCGTTCCCTCGGCGCCCGATGGACGCGTGATCTCTCGGCCGCGACACTGCGCGTCGTGGGATGGCGCGCGGAGGGCAGCGCGGGCTCGACGTGGGAGTCTCACGAGGGCACGCTCGACATGGCGGCGCACCGCCGTGACCGAGGGCTCATGGCCACCCTGGAGCGAAGCTCCACGCGATCCCGCTCGACGCTCCGGCTGAGAATGGAAGAGAGCCGGACTTCCTACCGGATCCTCTCGGATTCGTCCTCGGTGCCCTCGTGGGCCATGGGAGCCACGATGCTGATTCCCACCGTCCTCGCACGGCACGAGCGCTCGCTCGGCAGCCACACCAGAGTCAACCTGGGACTGTCGGTCGCGTCGGCCCTGGGACGGGCGCGCCTTGGACCCAGCGCGCAGCTCGTATGGAACCCTTCGCTTCGCTGGGAGCTTTCCGGAAGCCATGTCCGGACGCATCAGTTCGCGCAGTCGCTCCGCAATCCGGAGTCCGTCGCCGGCAACCTGTTTCCCGCGGATCTGTACCTCGGCGCGGGGGCATCGCCGGCCGAGGGCATGCCTGGGCCCGCGGGCGCTCCGGAAATCCCCGTCGCCGGGTCCGACCTCAGCGTGGTCGGTGCCAGCTTCCATCCCCGGGCCGCGCTTCGAATCGGGGTTCAGGGCTACACGCGCCGATCGGACGGGCTTCTCCTGGTAGCGCCGCTGGAAGGGAAGCCATTCGCGACGGGGGCCTTCCTTACGGGATCGGGATCCTCCCGGGGAGCATCGGTCGATCTGGCCGTGAGCGCCGCGCGCTACGGCATCGTGGCGAGCTACGCCCTTCAAGACGTGAAGCTCCGATACGGAACCAGAAGCTACGCGCCCGAGAGCGGCGCTCGTCATCTCCTCGAAGCCGGGGTGATCGTCTTCCCCAGCGCCACGACCACGATCCGGGCGAACGTGACCTCCGTCCTGGGACGCCGTGGGACGAGCGTCCGGGGGGGCTTCGAATGGGAATCCACGAACCTTGTCGACCGCGGATCCGAATTCGGCGGCAGCCCCTACTACGATCCGAACACGCTCGGTGCCACCTCGCTCCCGAGCTACTGGCGCCTCGATCTGGGATTCCGGAAGGAGTGGCGCCTCGGGGTGGCGGGACGAGATGCTTCCATCGGCCTCTTCGGCACGGCCACGAATCTCCTGGCGAGGAAAAACGTTCTGTCCTACTCCCGGGACCCCGCGACCGGCGCGCCCGGTGGGATCGAGATGCGGCCCCGGTCCCCATTGGTGGTCGGGCTCGACTGGCGATTCTGATCCCACTCCGGGCACGCGGCCTGAGCCCGCTCCGAGCACCCTCCGCCCACCTCACAGGATCTCGGCCCCTCGCACCTTGTCACAAACAGGGCGCACTCCGTGTTCCTACCCGTGGAGACCGGATTGAGGCCTGAGCGAGCACCTTCCTTCCATGACCAATTCGTGGTGTTGTTCGGAGCGCATTTCCATCGCCTGTACCGGTACATGAGCCGGGTTTCCGGCGACCCGGACCTGGCCGCGGACGTCGCGCAGGATGCCTTTGCGAAGCTATACGGGAGGGGGTCGCTGCCGGACGCCCCGGAAGCCTGGCTGATCACCGTGGCGCTGAATCTCTTCCGGAACGCGGCTTCCACCCGGACCCGGCGGCTTCGACTTCTGACGCCGGCCCGAGGCGAAGCGGTCCTGGCAGACCCGCCCACTTCTCCCGACGCGGCACTGGAAGCAGAGGACACGCGCCGGCGGGTCCGCCAGGCACTCGACAAAATGCCGGAACGAGGGCGGAACATGCTCCTGCTCCGGGGGGAAGGGTACAGCTATCGTGACATCGCTCAGGCGTTGGACGTGAACGAGACGAGCGTGGGCGTTCTCCTGGCAAGAGCCCGCCGGGCGTTCCGCGAGATCTACGGGGAGTCGACGGATGCACCTTGACGAGGAACGAATTCAGCGGGTCCTGCACGGCGAGCTACCATCAGCTTTGGAGCGCGCCGCACGCGCGCACCTCGCCGGATGTGTGGAGTGCAGGCGATCTCTCGCCGAAGCGGAGCGGGAGGAGCGGGAGGTCAATTCTCTGCTTGCGATGATCGACGAGCCAGTCCCGCCCGTTCGCGCCGAGGCGGTGGCGCTCCGCGCCGAGCTCATGGCGGCTGCTTCAAGAACGGAGCGTTCCGCCTGGCTCAGGCGCGCCGCGGCGTTCGTGCTGGTCGCGGGAATCGCGGGAGCTGCCTACGCGATTCCGGGGTCGCCTCTCAGGGAGTGGGTCCACAGCATCACGGAGAAGATGGCCGGCCGGCCGGAGAGGAACGCCGTTTCGCAGCCGGTCACGACGGGCGTCTCCGGCATCTCGGTCGACGCGGGCCCCAGACTCGTGATTCTCTTCACAGGCGACGGGCTCGACGGACAAGTGCGGGTGACCCTGAGCGATGGCTCCCAGGTTCAAATCCAGGCGCCGGCCGGCGCGGCCACCTTCACCTCCAGCTCGGAATATCTTCTGATCGGGGTCAAGAATCCCGCCGCGAATTTCGACGTCCGGGTTCCTCGCTCCGCTCCGTGGGTCGAGATCCGGGCGGGAGACAACCGGCTCTTCCTCAAGGAAGGCCAGCGCATCAGCACGAGCGGATCCAGCTCAGCCGGCGACTACGTCCTACGATTGACCACGGGAATCACGCCCCAGAAGCCGTAGCGGAACGTTTCCTATCTGAGAACAGATTACAAATCCCCTTCTCGCGTGTTCCTCCTTCGACGGCCGATCTCCGGCCGTGGAACGGATACCGAAGAGGAGGAATCATGCGCGCGCAACTATCGTTCACCCATCGAATGATCGCGATCCTCGCCGTACTGGCTCTGGCAGGCTGTAGTAATGGAGGGGGCGGAGCAGGATCGGCTCCGCTCGCGCCGAGCGCCCAGAGTTTTGCCGCCGATGCCAACGCAACCCGCATCACGATCCCCTTCGTCGCGGGGAATTTCACGGGCGGCGTGCAGAACCCGCTCTTCCCGCTCACCCCGGGAACCGTCTACACCTACCGTCACGTGACCCCCGGCGGCGTGGAAACCAACACCGTCGAAGTGACCCACGACACCAAGCTGATTGTTGGCGTCACGACGACCGTGATCCACGATCGCGTCACCGTAGGAGGGACGCTCTCGGAGGACACCTTCGATTGGTACGCCTCCGACAAGGACGGGAATGTCTGGTACTTCGGAGAAGACACGAAGAAATACGAAGGCGGCGTCGTGAGCACGGTCGGGTCGTGGGAGGCGGGGAAGGGCAATGCCGAACCCGGGATCATCATGCTGGCTCATCCCCACATGGGCGACGTCTATCAGCAGGAAAACGCCCCGGGTGTCGTGGCGGACATGGCTCGCGTGAAGGGCTTGAACGAGTCCGCGACGGTTCCCTACGGCACGTTCACGGGATGCCTCAAAACGCAGGAGTGGACTCCCATCGAGCCGGGCAATCGCGCGTTCAAGTTCTACGCTCCCGGCATCGGAACGGTTCTCGAGGCGGAGAATCAGAACGGCGGGCGCGTCGAGCTTGTCGGTTTGACAAGGCCCTGACGAGGTTCCGGCTCCAGGACAGGTGGGTCCCTCCTACTTGAAGTTCTTCCTCTTGTCCGGGCGCCTCCGATGCTCCAGGTGAATCCGTCGCCACTTCCGGTTCTCCTCGATGCGAAGCCGCACGTCGGTCTTCATGGCCTCGTGCCGGATCTCGCGGCCCACCTTGCGATAGTTCGCGAAGCGCCCCGCATCGAGCTCACCCGTCTCGAGCGCCGCCTGCACCGCGCAGCCGGGTTCCGTCGAGTGACCGCAATCGCGGAAGCGGCAACGCAACGCCAGCTCCTCGATGTCCTGGAACGCCGTCTTCAGTCCCTCCTCTCCCTCCCACATGAGAACGGTCCGCATCCCCGGCGTATCGAGGAGCATTCCGCCGCCGGGAAGGAGGAAAAGATGACGCGAGGTGGTCGTGTGGCGTCCGCGATCGTCCTCACGAATGTCCTGCACGCGCATCAGGTCGGCCCCAAGGAGGCGGTTCACGATGGTCGATTTCCCTACGCCCGAGGATCCCACCAGGGCGACGGTGCGACCCACGCCCAGATAGGGCGCCAGCACATCCAGCCCTCCCGGCTTTAGCGCGCTCGTCACGTGCACGGTGACGCCCCGCGCCGCGTCCCTCGCGATCTCCACAAGAGGCTCGGCGTCCTCACATAGGTCCGCCTTGCTCAGCACCACGACCGGCTCGGCCCCGCTCTCCCAGAGGAGCGCCAGGTAGCGCTCGAGCCGCCGCGGATTCAGATCGCGATTCAGGGACTGCACGAGGAAGATCGTGTCCACGTTGGCCGCGATGATCTGCTCCCGGGTTCGATCTCCCGCCTCCTTGCGCGAGAACTTCGTCCGCCGCATGAGGACGCGATGAATCAGCGCCGGGCTCCCGTCCTCGGACGCGGGCGGCACGCGCGCCAGCACCCAATCGCCGGTGCACGGAGCCTCCGACCCATCGCCCCCGGCCATCTCATGGCGCAGCCGCCCCGCCAGCTCGCCACGCCAGGTCCCGGCCGCGCCCATGACTTGATGGCTG
>Ga0137410_10001683_pt1 | contig 15094 bp, 16 predicted proteins | sample CZODoug1_16funga_FD_108878 | JGI IMG/M metagenome (GOLD analysis project Ga0137410, IMG submission 108878) | Vadose zone soil fungal communities from Angelo Coast Range Reserve, California, USA - CZODoug1_16fungal (Illumina Assembly) | ecosystem: Environmental > Terrestrial > Soil > Vadose zone... | reverse complement strand
TGAACCCCATCACCGGCTTGTTGAGTCCTTCGGCGCCGGCGTTGGTCGTCATCACGATGATGATGTTCCGGAAATCGGCCTTCCTGCCGTTGTTGTCGGTCAGCGTGCCGTGGTCCATCACCTGCAGCAGGATGTTGAAGATGTCGGGGTGCGCCTTCTCGATCTCGTCGAGCAGCAGCACCGCGTACGGCTTCTTGGTGACGGCCTCGGTCAAGAGGCCGCCCTGGTCGAAGCCCACGTACCCCGGCGGCGCGCCGATGAGGCGCGACACCGCGTGCCGCTCCATATACTCGGACATGTCGAAGCGGTGCAGCTCGATGCCCATGCAGTAGGCGAGCTGGCGGGCGACCTCGGTCTTGCCGACGCCCGTGGGGCCCGAGAACAGGAAGCACCCGATGGGCTTTTGCGGATTGGCGAGCCCCGAGCGCGCGGTGCGGATCGCCGAGACGAGCGCTTCGATCGCCTTGTCCTGGCCGAAGACCACGGCCTTGAGGTCGCGGTCGAGGTTCTTCAGCGCGGCGCGGTCGTCCTGCGACACCGACGCCGGGGGGATACGCGCGATCTTGGCGATGATCTCCTCGATCTCGAGCTTGCCCACGACCTTCTTCTGCTTGGACTTGGGCAGGATCTTCTGCGCGGCGCCCGCCTCGTCGATGACGTCGATCGCCTTGTCGGGCAGGTGCCGGTCGTTGATGTAGCGCGCGGAAAGCTCTGCTGCGCTCGTCAACGCGTTGCCGCTGTACTTGATGCCGTGGTGCGCCTCGAAGCGCGATTTCAGGCCGCGCAGGATCGCGACGGTCTCCTCGACCGAGGGCTCGGGCACGTCGATCTTCTGGAAGCGACGCGATAGCGCGTGGTCCTTCTCGAACACGCCGCGGTACTCGTTGTAGGTCGTCGCGCCGATGCACTTCAGCGCCCCGGTCGAGAGCGCGGGCTTGAGCAGGTTCGAGGCGTCGAGCGTTCCGCCCGAAGCGGCCCCCGCGCCGATCAGCGTGTGGATCTCGTCGATGAACAGGATCGCGTTGGGGTTGTCGACCAGCTGCTTCAGCACCGCCTTCAGGCGCTGCTCGAAATCGCCGCGGTACTTGGTTCCCGCGAGCAGCGCGCCCATGTCGAGCGCGTAAACCTGGCAGCGCGCGAGGATCTCGGGTACCTGGCCCTCGACGATACGCCGCGCCAGGCCTTCGGCGATCGCGGTCTTGCCCACGCCGGCCTCGCCCACGAGCAAGGGGTTGTTCTTGCGCCGCCTGCAGAGCGTCTGGATGACCCGCTCGATCTCGCGCTCGCGTCCGATGAGCGGATCGATCTTGCCGACCAGAGCCTGCGCATTGAGGTTGAGCGTGTAGGTTTCGAGCGCGCCGCCCGACTGCTGTTCCTCGCCCGCGGTCTCCTGCTCGGCCTCGCTCGCGCCCTTCGCTTCCTTGGAGGCGGGCGTCTTGGTGATGCCGTGCGAGATGTAGTTGACCACGTCGAGCCGCGTCACGCCCTGCTGGTGCAGGAAGTACACGGCGTGCGAGTCCTTTTCCCCGAAGATCGCGACCAGCACGTTGGCGCCCGTGACTTCCTTCTTGCCGGAGGATTGCACGTGCAGGATGGCGCGCTGGATGACGCGCTGGAAGCCGAGCGTCGGCTGGGTATCGATTTCGTCGGTGCCCGCGACCGTCGGCGTGTGCGCGGTGATGAAATCACCGAGGGCCTTTCTCAGCTCCTCGATGTTCGCTGCGCACGCGCGCAGCACTTCCGCCGCGGTCGGGTTGTCCAGCAAGGCGAGCAGCAGGTGCTCGACGGTGATGAACTCATGCCGCTTCTGGCGCGCCTCCACGAAAGCCATGTGGAGGCTGACTTCGAGTTCCTGCGCAATCATCTTTCGTCCACAGTCCTCATCGGAGCCGGCAAGGTTATTACCCTAGTCCGGCCCTCAGGTTTCCTCCATGACACATTGTAGCGGGTGCTGGTGCTTGCGTGCGTACCCTACCACCTGCTCGACTTTGGTGGTCGCAACGTCGCGCGGATAGATCCCGCAGATACCCATGCCTTCGCGGTGGACTTTCAGCATGATCTGTGTCGCCATCTCCCGTGTCATCGAAAAGTACCGCTGCAACACGATGACAACGAACTCCATCGGAGTGTAGTCGTCGTTCAGCAGGATGACCTTGAACAGAGGGGGAGGCTTGAGCTTGGCCTTCTTGGCCTCGAGGAGAGCGCCATCTCGCATGCGTGTTGCCATACTTCAATTAAGTTATGCCAGAAGCCCCCACCCGTCAAACCTCTCGACCTGTTTTCAACGGTCACTCATGCATGACAATCTAGTCGCTGTCGATTCGTCAGGCAACCTCAAAGGTGTCGGCAGAACAATGGCTTGTGTCTCGTCAAGGGCACTTGACGCGGCCGCGCAAAGCGCGTAAAAGGCTCCCTGTGTTTGTCCTCCATGCGGTTTGCAGGTTCAAAATCCCTCTGCTGCGTTGAAGTACAGGCATAGTTGGGAGAAATTCCCCGTTTCAAAAATTCAGGAAGGCTCTATGCCAACAGGTACGGTAAAGTGGTTCAATGATGCCAAGGGTTATGGCTTTATAACGCCGGATGATGGTGGTGAGGATTTGTTCGCGCACTTCTCCGCGATCCAGATGAGCGGTTTCAAGACGCTCAAGGAAGGACAGAAGGTCAGCTTCGAAGTCACGCAAGGGCCGAAAGGCAAGCAGGCTTCGAACATTCAAGCGGCGGGCTGACGCAGTTTGCGGTACGCGGGCGGCACGCCGCCCGTTTTGCTGGTTCCCCTTCGATTTCGGCCCCGGTTGACCGGGGCGCGGCATTTTTTTCCCCAGAAAGACCCACCTAATCGCCGTGTTCCGTGCCCGGCGATAAGGCGAGCCCAGGTCTCACCCGATTGATTCTTAAGAGAAAACATTCGAAATAACGCCCGGAAAGGGCGCCCGCTGTCAACCTTCTGAAAGACAAGGCGTTACTGGGAGGGACTGGTTCCGAAGCAAAGGACTAGTCACCACCTGTTCCTTAACTTCACGGAGAGAAAAAACATGAGGAAGCTGATCTCCATTCTGGTCGCCACCGTCTTTGCTCTTTCGAGCGGCTTTGCCCTTGCGGCATCGCATACCGGTGCCCAGCCGATGGAAAAGAAGGACGAGATGAAGAAGGGCGACAAGAAGAAGGACAGCAAGAAGAAGAGCAGCAAGAAGACCGCGAAGAAGGCGGAACCCAAGAAGGACGAGATGAAGAAGTAACTCGCTCAAGCGAACGAGAAGGCAGGGCAAACCCCTGCCTTTTTTTTCGATCGAAGGAGCTTCAGGCTGAAAACTATCCTGGCCAGAGCGGCGGCCTTGTCCGCGTTCTTCGCGGCGTCGGCCGTGCTCGCCCAGTTGCCGACCGTGGAGCTCAATGCCGGCATCCACCTTATCCGCGCCGAAGTCGCCAATACCTTCGAGTCCCGGGGCCAGGGGCTGATGTTCCGCAAGTATCTGGGTCCGAACGAGGGCATGCTGTTCGTGTTTCCCCAGTCTGAGCCGCATTGCATGTGGATGAAGAACACCCTGATCCCGCTGTCGGTCGCGTTCCTCGACGCGCAGGGCAAGATCGTCAGCATCGCCGAGATGAAGCCGCAAACGGAGACCTCTCACTGCGCCGCGGCGCCGGCCAAGTTCGCGCTGGAGATGAGCGGCGGCTGGTTCGCCGCGAAGGGGCTCAAGCCGGGCGCGGCGCTCGTCGGCGTGGCGAAGGCCCCGGCGGCCCGCTAGAGGCCGCCGCCGACGAAAAAAAAGCGGACGGCGACGCCGTCCGCTTTTTCGTGGAAGCCGCCTCTAGCCGAAGAACAGGGCGCTGTGCGCCCCGGCCGCCATGAAGTAGAGCATCGGGATGGACAGCATCGTGTTGGTGCGCGATGCGAGGAACGCAACGCGGCGCGCCTTGTTCTTCTCGTCGTCGGTCGCCTGCACCATGCCCAGGATCTTCTTCTGGTTGGGCCAGATCAGCACCCAGACGTTGAACAGCATGATGGTTCCCAGCCAAGCGCCGATGCCGATCGGGTAATAGGCTTTGTTGAGGAACAGGAAGGCGTCGAGGAAGTGCCGCGACAGCAGCGACGCGCCCGCGAGCCAGGTCACCACCGCGCCCCAGCGGAACCAGAACAAGGCGCGGGGCATGACGTGCTTGGAGATGCCGGCGCCCGTGCCGTCGGCGGCGGCCGCCTTGGCGGCTGCGACGTTGACGAAATTGAAGTAGTAGAGCAAGCCGATCCACATCACGCCTGCCATGAGGTGGATCCAGCGGGAGATTGCGGGTACCCAATCCATGTTAGCCTCCGAGAGCGTGCGCGATGATGTTATGCAGGATCAAAGTCAGGATGAGGCCGCAGATAACCGTGCCCCATAGCGAATCAAGCGGATTCTTCATAGTCGTTCTCCCGATGATCGGAGCCGCAAGCCGGCGCCGCGCGTAATTCTCTGTCCAAAGCAAGCTCGATGGCAAGTTGTCGAATGGCCCTCACGAGCGCGCGGGCTTGCCGGGTCGACTCGTAGTCTCGATGCGTGCCGCCGCGCCTCCCCTGGCGAAGCGCAGGCCCACCGACTCTCCAGGCACGAGGGCGGCGCTGTCGCTCACCACGGTGCCGTCGGATTTCTGGACGATGCTGTAGCCGCGCTCCAGCACCCGGGCGGGGTCGAGATGGGAGAGGGAGGCGCTCAGGCTTGCGCAGCGCGTGGCGCTGCGCTCGAGCGCGGCGCGCGCCTGCGCACGAAGGCGCACGAGCAGGTGCCACGCCTGCCGGTCCACGAACAGGCGCGTGGCGGCGCTGCCGAGACGCAGGCGCAGCTGGGCGAGCAGCTCGGCCTGCGCGAGCAGCCGAGTCCCGGGGTGGACCAGCCGCCGAGCGAGCTGGTCGACGTGGACCATGCGCCGGTCCAGCTCGCGTCGGGCCGATACGTCGATCTTCCTCGCGAGAGCCGAGATCGCCTCGAGCAGGAGCCGCCGCTCGGGGCTCACCAGCTCCGCCGCGGCGGTGGGCGTCGGCGCCCGGCGGTCTGCCGCGAAGTCCGCGATCGTGAAGTCGGTCTCGTGACCGATGCCGGTCACGACGGGAATGACGCAGGCGCGCACGGCGCGGGCCACGATCTCCTCGTTGAACGTCCACAGGTCCTCGATGCTGCCGCCGCCGCGCACCAGGAGCAGCACCTCGCAATCCCGACGGCGGCCGGCGAGGGCAAGGGCCGAGGCGATCTCCTCTGCGGCGCGCGTGCCTTGGACGGGCACCGGATAGACGACCACCGCGATCGAAGGGTTGCGCCGCCTGAGCGTAGTCAGCACGTCGCGCAGCGCCGCAGCGTCGCGCGAAGTGACGACGCCGACGCAGCGCGGAAAATCGGGCAGAGGTCGTTTGGCAGCCGCGTCGAACAACCCCTCCCTTTCGAGCCGGTCGCGCAGCCTGACGAAAGCCTCGAACCGCGGTCCGAGTCCGGCGCGCCGCATGGTCTCGACGTTCAGCTGAAACTCGCCGCGGGCTTCGTACAGGGAGACAAGCACCTGCACCTCCACCTGCATGCCGTCGCGCGGCTCCCAGTCGAGCACTTGGTGCCGGGAGCGGAACATGACGCAGCGCGCCTGCGCTTGATCGTCCTTCAGGATGAAATACGCGTGGCCTGATTTCGCGACGGTGAAGCTGGATATTTCGCCGGCGACCCAGAGCAGCGGGTAGTGGTGCTCGAGCAGGTCCCGGACACTCCGCGCGAGGGCTGAAACGGTGAGAATTTGGGGACCCGAGGACCCGGGAATCCGCGCCAGTCCTTGTACTCCGGGCATGTGGCCGATTCTAACCTATCCACAACCGGGACCCGGAGGCCGCAGCGCACTATGGCGCGCTTAGACGCAGGGCGAAGCCCCAGGCGTAAGGTGCTGACGCACAATGCAAAACTGTATAGGTCAAGATTTCATCACGAAGCAAAAACCTTTAGCTGCGATTCACTTACGCTCGTTCGCAACCTTCTATGCACATCCTTATCCACAGTATCTGTGGATAAGGATCAACGCGTTTTGCGAAAGCTCGATGCCGCGGCGATCGCGATTGCTTTGTTTTCCTCGCCTTGCTGAATTCACGGTCGCAGGCTAAAGTGGGCGCGGTTTTTCGACCCGGAGATCGCCGTTGTTTGCCATCATCCAGGCGGCGGGCTGGCCGATCTATTTCCTGCTCGCCGTTTCGATCGTCGCAGTCGCGCTCATCATCGAAAGGTTCATGATCCTCCGCAAGGAGAGGATCATCCCCGCCGATCTCCTCGAGAAGGTCCTGACCGCCTACCAGCGGCAGGGCGTCACCGAGGAAATGCTCGACAGGCTTTCGCAGGATTCCCCCCTGGGTCAGGTGTTCGCCTCGGGACTGCGCAACTACAAGAGCTCGCGCGAGGTGATGAAGGACGCCATCGAAGAGACCGGGCGGGCCGTGACCCACGAGCTCGAGCGCTTCCTGACGACGCTGGGCACCATCGCGACGATCAGCCCGCTCATGGGGCTGTTCGGCACCGTCGTCGGCATGATCGAGATATTCGGCTCGCAGACGCCCAGCGGTTCCAATCCGATAGAGCTCGCGCACGGCATCTCCGTGGCCCTGTACAACACGGGCTTCGGGCTGGTCATCGCCATTCCCGCCATGATCTTCTTCAGGCATTTTCGCGGTCGCGTCGAGGGCTTGGTGGTCGAGATGGAGCAGCAGGCGGCGCGCCTCGTCGACGTGGTGCACGGCGAGCGCTTCGAGGACCCCTCCTCCACCCGGCCATGAGGTTCGCGCATACCCCCAAGGACGATCCGGAAATCAACCTGATTCCGATGATCGACGTGCTCCTCGTGATCATCATCTTCCTGATGCTCACGACAACTTACGCCAGGCAGGCCGAGCTCAAGATCAACCTGCCGACCGCGGACGCGGACAAGAAGCTGGAGCGCGCCAACGAGCTCAACGTCGTGGTCAGCGCCAGCGGGCAGTATTCGGTGCAGGGCCGCCTGGTCCAGGCGCGGGACGTGAGCTCGCTGGCCGACGAGCTGCGCCGCTCCGCGTCCGGGCTGAAGCAGCCGGTCGTCGTCATCAGCGGCGACAGCAACGCGTCCTACCAGTCGGCGATCCGCATTATGGACGCGGCGCGCCGGGCGGGCATCGGCCAAGTCGTGTTCCAAGTGGAACAGTCCACGAAGTAGCGCGCCTGAGCGCGCCCCTATGGAGGCGGTCCGGCCCAACCCGTCCGACTTCCCTTCGCGCCATTGGTACCGGCTGAGTCCGCTGTCTGTGCTGCTGTACCCCCTGAGCCTGCTTTTCCGCGTCGCGGTGGCGCTGCGCAGGCTGATGTTCCGCCTCGGTGTCCTGCGCTCGGTGCGCGTCGGCATTCCGGTCGTCGTCGTGGGCAACCTCACCGTCGGGGGAACGGGAAAGACCCCGCTGATCCTCGCGCTTGCGCAGGGCTTGCGCAGGCGCGGCATGCACCCCGGGATTCTCAGCCGAGGGTACCGCGCGAGCAGCGGCTCTCCACGGGCGGTCGCGGCGGGAGACCAGGCAGAGCAGGCCGGCGACGAGCCGCTGCTGCTCGCCGAGCGCTCGCAGTGTCCGGTATGGGTCGGCGCCGATCGGGTCGCCGCCGCGCGAGCCCTGCGCGCCGCTCATCCCGATTGCGACGTCATCCTCTGCGACGACGGGCTTCAGCACTATCGCCTGCAGCGCGACTTCGAAATCGCGGTCGAAGACGAGCGCGGTCTGGGCAACGGTCTGCTGCTGCCCGCGGGGCCTCTGCGGGAGCCCGGCGATCGGCGCGTGGACGCCAAAGTGGTGAACGGCGGCGCGCCGGGTTCCGGAGCGCTCGCCATGCGCCTGGTCGGGACGGATCTGTACCGGCTGCACGAAGCGTCGACGCGACTCACGCCGGCCGAGCTTTCCGGCAAGAGGCTGCACGCGGTAGCCGGGATAGGCAACCCGCAGCGCTTCTTCGCCGACCTGACGCGCATGGGCCTCTCGTTCACTCCCCATCCGTTCCCGGACCACCACGCGTTTCGCAGGGAGGATCTCGATTTTCCGGAGTGCGACCTGGTGCTGATGACCGAGAAGGATGCGGTAAAATGCCGGCGCTTCGGCCGTCGCGACCTCGTCGCCCTGCGTGTCGAAGCGGAGGTCGACCCGGCTCTGACGGAGCTCATTCTGAAGCGAATTCATGGACTCGCGCCTGCTTGACATCCTCGTCTGCCCGATCTGCAAGGGGCCGCTCGCCTACCGGGCACCTCAGGGGGAGCTCATCTGCAAGGCCGACCGCCTCGCGTTTCCCATCCGGGACGGCATCCCGGTCATGCTCGAGGACGAGGCGAGGAAGCTGCCCGCGGACGAGGAAGTGAACGAATAGAGGCGATTGAGCGGTCCGCTTCCCGGCATGCATTTCACCGCCATCATTCCGGCCCGCCTTGCCTCAACCCGCCTTCCGCGCAAGGCCCTCGCCGATCTCGGTGGCAGGCCCATGGTCGTGCGCGTCGCCGAGCGTGCCCGCGAAAGCGGTGCCCAGAGGGTGTGCGTCGCCACCGACCACCGCGAGATCGCCCAGGCCGTCGAGCAAGCCGGGTTCGAGGCCGCGATGACGCGAACCGATCATCCCACGGGGACCGACCGCATCGCCGAAGTCGTCGAGCGCTTCGGGCTCGACGAGAACGACGTCGTGGTCAACATCCAGGGCGACGAGCCACTCATCGAGCCCGGGCTCGTCCGCGCCGTTGCGACCCTCCTCGCCGAAACGCCCGAGGCGGCCATCGCCACGGCCTGCCATCCGATTCGCAGCTCGGAAGAATTCTTCGATCCCAACGCCGTCAAGGTCGTTCTCGACTCGGCGGGCCTGGCGCGCTACTTCAGCCGCGCTCCCATCCCCTGGGCGCGCGACGCCTTCGCCGCGTCGAAGCAGCTTCCCCCGGAGCTGCCGTGCCACCGCCACATAGGTATCTACGCGTATCGCGCGGCATTCCTCCGCGTATTTCCCAGGCTCGCGGTGTCGCCGCTCGAGCGCTTCGAGGCGCTTGAGCAGCTGCGCGCGCTGTGGCACGGGTACGCCATCGCGGTCGCGGTGAGGCAGGATGCGCCCGCGCCGGGGGTGGACACGCCCGAGGACCTCGAGCGGGTGCGGGCGCTGTTTGACCGCGCAAGCCATAAACGGTAACGTCGCCCTGGGGCGCCGGAGGAGGCGCTCCCCGCAGAAAACTCCAAAGACCGCGATGAGGCTCATTCTTCTCGGGCCGCCGGGTGCGGGCAAGGGCACGCAGGCGGCCTTGATCCGTGATCACTTCCGGATTCCGCAGATCTCCACCGGCGACATGCTGCGCGCAGCCGTGAAAGCCGGCACGCCGCTCGGTGTGGCGGCCAAGAAGGTGATGGACGCGGGGCTGTTGGTGTCCGACGACATCATCGTCGGTCTGGTCAAGGAGCGCCTGAAGCACGTGGACTGCAAGAGCGGCTATCTGTTCGACGGCTTCCCGCGCACCATTCCCCAGGCCGAGGCGATGCGCCAATCCAGCGTCGATCTCGATTTCGTGCTTGAGATCGACGTCGATCACGATGAGATCATCCGGCGCCTCTCCGGGCGCCGCGTGCACCCCGCGTCCGGGCGTAACTACCACGTCACCTTCAACCCGCCGGAAATGCCGGGAAAGGACGACCCGACCGGCGAGCCGCTGGTGCAGCGCGAGGACGACAAGGAGGAAACGGTGAGAAAGCGGCTGGAGGTCTACGAGAAGCAGACCCGGCCGCTCGTCGACTACTATTCGAAATGGGCGGCGCGGGGCGATGCGCGCGCGCCGCGCTACCGCAAGATCCTGGGCAAGGGCTCGGTCGAGGAAATCAGCGCCCGCGCACTCGCCGCGTTGAAATAGGCCGGAGACCATGAAGCCGAAGAACGCCTTCTACGCGCAATCGGGCGGCGTGACTGCCGTGATCAACGCAAGCGCTGCCGGAGTCATCGAAACCGCGCGCAGGCACAAGAGCCGCATCGGCAAGGTCTACGCGGGGCGCGACGGCATCATCGGCGCGCTTGCGGAGGACCTCATCGACACCAGCAAGGAGCCCGCGTCGGCGATCGCCAGGCTGAAGACCACGCCCGGCGGCGCCTTCGGTTCCTGCCGCTACAAGCTCAAAGGCATCGACGAGAACCGCGCGCACTACGAGCGCCTGATCGAGGTGTTCCGCGCGCACGACATCGGCTACTTCTTCTACAACGGCGGCAACGACTCCGCCGACACCGCGTGGAAGATCTCGCAGGTCGGGGAGAAGCTCGGCTACCCGCTGGTGTGCGTCGGCATCCCCAAGACGGTCGACAATGACCTCGCCATCACCGACAACTGCCCGGGGTTCGGGTCGGTCGCGAAGTACGTCGCGACCTCGATCCGCGAGGCTGGCTTTGATGTCGCCTCGATGGCCAAGACCTCGACGCGGGTTTTCGTCATGGAGGTGATGGGCCGGCATGCAGGGTGGATCACCGCCGCGTGCGGGCTCGCCGCCGAGAAAGAAGGCGACGCGCCGCAGATCCTGCTGTTCCCAGAGATCCAGTTCGACGAGGAGAAGTTTCTCGCGCGCGTGCGCGAAGCGGTCGAGCGGGACGGGTACTGCGCCATCGCCGTGTCGGAGGGCCTGCGCAACAAGGAGGGGAAGTTCCTGTCGGAGACAGGCTTGAAGGACGCGTTCGGCCACTCGCAGCTGGGCGGCGCGGGCGAAATCATCGCCAGGCTCGTGAAGGACCGGCTGAAGTACAAGTACCACTGGGCGCTCGCGGACTATCTGCAGCGCGCCGCGCGCCACATCGCCTCGAAGGTGGACGTGGAGCAGTCTTACAAGCTCGGCGCCGAAGCGGTGAGGCTCGCGATCGCGGGCAGGAACGCAGTGATGCCGGTGATAGAGCGCATCTCCAACAAGCCCTACCGTTGGCGCATCGGGGTCGCCAAGCTCGCCGATGTCGCCAACAAGGAAAAGATGATGCCGCGCGATTTCATCACCGCGGACGGCTTTCACATCACCGCCAAGTGCCGTGCGTACATCTCGCCGCTCATCCAGGGCGAGGCGCCGCCTCCCTACCGCAACGGCCTGCCGGACTATGTCAAGCTCAAGAACGCCGCCGTGCCTAAAAAGCTGCCGGAATTTAAGGTCTAGCCCGCCTGTCGCTGCTATAATTTCGCGCTTTTTCAAAATTTCAGGCCCGCGACACGGGCCTCGTTCGAGGGAGAAGGTTATGAGTGGAGCTCTCTGGCTCGCGATCGGCTGCGGCGTCGCCGCGCTCGTCTTCGGCGTGTGGCAAATATCCTGGATCCTGAAGCAGCCCGAGGGCAACGACCGCATGCGCGAGATCAGCGCGGCAGTGCGCCAGGGCGCGGTGGCGTACTTGTGGCGCCAGTACAAGACGATAGCTATCGTCGGCGGCGTCCTGTTCCTGGTGATCGGTTTCGTGCCGCAACTCGGCTGGACCACCGCGTTCGGGTTTCTGATCGGCGCAGTGCTCTCCGGGCTCTCGGGGATCATCGGCATGAACATCTCGGTGCGCGCCAACGTGCGTACCGCCGAAGCGGCGCGCGCCGGCCTGCAGCAGGCGCTGGACGTCGCGTTCCGCGGCGGCGCGATCACCGGCATGCTGGTGGTCGGCCTGGGCCTGCTCGGCGTTGCGTGCTTCTTCGGGTTTCTCTACGCCAATGCGGCGAACAAGTCCGACCTCGTCCACCTCATCCATCCGCTCGTGGGCCTGGGGTTCGGCGGCTCTCTGATCTCGATCTTCGCGCGTCTCGGCGGCGGCATCTTCACCAAGGGCGCCGATGTCGGCGCCGACCTCGTCGGCAAGGTCGAGGCGGGGATTCCTGAGGACGACCCGCGCAACCCCGCGGTGATCGCCGACAACGTCGGTGACAACGTCGGCGACTGTGCGGGGATGGCCGCGGACCTCTTCGAGACCTACGCAGTGACCATCGTCGCCACGATGCTGCTCGGCGCGCTGATGGTCAAGACGAGCTCGCCGGCGGCGCTGCTGTACCCGCTCGCCATCGGCGGATTCGCCATCCTCGCTTCCATCGCCGGCACCTGGTTCGTGAAGACCAAGCCCGGGGACAAGAACGTCATGGCCGCGCTCTACCGCGGCCTCGCTTGGGCGGGCGGGATCGCGCTCATCGGCTTCTGGCCGATCACCCAGTGGATCATGGGCGACGTACTGGCGGCGGTGCCCTTCGACATCGCCGGCGGAAAGAAGATGATCACGGTGGCGCACCTCTACGGCGCGGCCGTCGTCGGCATCGCGCTCACCGGCTTCATGGTGTGGATCACCGAGTACTACACCGGCACGCAGTTCAAGCCGGTGCAGCACGTCGCGCAGGCCTCGTCCACCGGTCACGCGACCAACATCATCGCCGGCATCGGCGTGTCGATGAAGTCCACCGCCTGGCCGGTGCTCGCGGTGTGCGTCGCGATCTTCGTCAGCTACGCGCTCGCCGGCCTTTACGGCATCGCGATCGCCGCGACCGCGATGCTGTCGGTGGCCGGAATCATCGTCGCGCTCGACGCCTACGGACCGATCACCGACAACGCGGGCGGCATTGCCGAGATGGCCAAGCTGCCGGATTCGGTGCGCGCGATCACCGACCCCCTGGACGCGGTTGGCAACACCACCAAGGCGGTGACCAAGGGCTACGCGATCGGCTCCGCGGGCCTTGCGGCGCTGGTGCTGTTCGCCGACTACACCCACGCGCTGGAGTCAGCGGGCAAGTCGCTCACCTTCGACCTCTCCAACCACATGGTGGTCATCGGCCTCCTGATCGGCGGCATGGTGCCGTTCCTGTTCGCCGCGATGGCGATGGAAGCGGTGGGCCGCGCCGCGGCCTCGGTGGTGGTGGAAGTGCGGCGCCAGTTCAAGGAAATCCCGGGCATCATGGAAGGCAAGGCGAAGCCCGAGTACGGGGCCGCCGTGGACATGCTCACGCTGGCCGCGATCAAGGAGATGATGATCCCGTCGCTGCTGCCGGTGCTGGTGCCGATCGTCGTCGGGCTCGTCCTCGGCCCGCAGGCGCTGGGCGGCGTGCTCATGGGCACCATCGTGACGGGCCTGTTCATCGCGATTTCGATGTGCACTGGAGGCGGCGCCTGGGACAACGCCAAGAAGTACATCGAGGAAGGACATTACGGCGGCAAGGGCTCCGACGCCCACAAGGCCGCGGTGACCGGCGACACGGTCGGCGATCCCTACAAGGACACTGCCGGACCTGCGGTGAACCCGCTCATCAAGATCATCAACATCGTCGCGCTGCTGATCGTGCCCTTGATGGTCTAGCAGCCCGCACTCCGAGGTTTCCATGGCACAACAACTCGACTTGCTGAAAGTCGCCCAGGAAGAGCAGACGGGCGATCTCTTCAAGCTGCTCGACGGCATCTACAAGCGTTCCAGCGTCACGCCAACCGGGTATCCCGACGCGATCATCTGGGAAGGCGGGAACGCCGCCGGCGGGGTCAAGCCCGTGGCGCACGCGTTCACCGATATGTTCGCGCTGAACGGAACGCTCATGGCGCTCGACGTGCTGGGGCTGCCGTTCCTCGGCGTGCCGATGATGGCGCAGTTCCGGCACGACACGAAGCTGATCTCGCTCGAGTGGTTCGGCAAGCTCGACACCACCGCACTCAAGTGGTCCACCGCGGGCGACTTCATGGTGAACGAGGGCGGCAAGAAAGTCGTCGTGAACGGCAAGTCGGCCAACGCGCCGCTGCGCACGGCCGCGGGTGTCTACTGCAACGTGCGCCCTTACGGCGGTGTCACCAGCATTCGCTTCATGCCCGGCCTGCCGTACTCGCAGGACAAGAAGAAATTCGGCGTCGATCCCAAGACCGGCGTCATCCACTCCGAGATGAACACGCCGGGCGTGCGCATGGCCTACGCCGCGCGGCTCTTCCTCAAGATGGTGCACGAGACCGGACTGATGGGCCGCGTGGCGACCAAGCCGACGCAGGCGCAGGAAGACGCTGTCAACGCCGGCATCATGCGCTGGCTCTTGCAGGGCACGGAGTTCAAGTTGAAGCGCCAGTACACGGTGGACGCGTACGAGGAGCACCGCGCGAACGTGGATGCGATCGTCGCGTTGCTGCCCAAGGACTTCAAGGCCGGCATGGAGGGCTGGGGCGGCGACATCTACGAGCACATCTCCGATACCAATTTCGGCCTGCTGCTGCACGACATGATCCGCCAGCGCCCCTGTATCCTGTACGCGACCGACCTGGACGGCGACCGGCTCACCGACCTGATGGCCGACGCGCCCGACGTGCTGCGCGACTGGGGCCAGATCGTGCTCGACCGTGCCGGCGTCAAGCTCGACATGAAGAAGCTGTGGAAGGACATGGGTTTCACCATGACCAACGGCAAGGACATGACGAGCGTCATGTACCGCGTCCACGGCGCGCCGATCTTCGAGCAGACGCTCGGCTCCGCGGACGCCATGTTGCTGCGGCTGCTTAAGGGCGACGAGACCGAGGCCGGGACGAAGCAGCCCTACGACCCGCGCATCCACTTCGTGCTGATCAACGAGGCGTACAAGGCCGCCAACCCGGGCAACAAGAAGCTCGCCGACTGGCTCGACGCGCAGCTCGCGACCTTCGACAGGATCTACGGCGGCCAGCGCCCGCGGTATCTGGAAGGCTACAAGAAGCTCAAGGAAGCGATCCGGCCCTGGGGGAGCTGAGGCTTCGAAGTATCATTGAGGCGATGGCAAAGCGCACACCCAAGTCTAAAGCGGTGGTCAAGTCCAAGCCCACAGCTAAATCCAAGCCCGCACCCAAATTCAAGGCGAAGTCCAAGGCAAAACCCGCGGCAGCGGCGAAGACGCCCGCAGGTCCGAAGGCAGCCGACCCGAAGGCTGCTGAAGCCAAGGCTCCCGACTCGAAGCCCGCCAAGGCGAACTCCACCGTCTCCGCAGTCGAGATGGGAGCTCGCCAGCGGGAGATCTCGGTCTCCGAGTTCTTCACGAAGAACCGCCACCTGCTGGGGTTCGACAATCCGCGCAAGGCGCTCCTCACCTGCGTCAAGGAAGCTGTCGACAACGCGCTGGACGCGGCCGAGGAGGCCGGCATCCTGCC